>Ga0180223_1000774_pt1 | contig 33236 bp, 30 predicted proteins | sample eDN5th30CKraftOP_FD_151337 | JGI IMG/M metagenome (GOLD analysis project Ga0180223, IMG submission 151337) | Enriched Organic Plus compost microbial communities from Emeryville, California, USA - eDNA 5th pass 30_C Kraft OP (version 2) (version 2) ... | reverse complement strand
CGATCAGCAGAAGGTGCAGGGCATCATCTTCAACCAGGTCAAGGGCGGCTTCACCGTCGACCTCGACGGCGCCGTGGCCTTCCTGCCGCGCTCGCAGGTGGACATCCGCCCGATCCGCGACGTCACCCCGCTGATGAACGTGCCGCAGCAGTTCCAGATCCTGAAGATGGATCGCCGCCGCGGCAACATCGTCGTGTCGCGCCGCACGGTTCTCGAAGAGACCCGCGCCGAGCAGCGTCAGGAGTTGGTGCAGAACCTCGAAGAGGGTCAGGTCATCGACGGCGTGGTCAAGAACATCACCGATTACGGTGCGTTCGTTGATCTCGGCGGCATCGACGGCCTGCTGCACGTCACGGACATTGCGTGGCGCCGCGTCAATCACCCGACCGAAGTGCTCAACATCGGTCAGCAGGTGAAGGTCAAGATCATCAAGATCAACCACGAGACGCACCGCATCTCGCTCGGCATGAAGCAGCTGCTGGACGATCCGTGGCAGGGCATCGAGGCCAAGTACCCGATCCAGGCCAAGTTCAAGGGCCGCGTGACCAACATCACCGACTACGGCGCGTTCGTCGAACTGGAGCCAGGCATCGAAGGCCTGATCCACGTCTCGGAAATGTCCTGGACGAAGAAGAACGTTCACCCCGGCAAGATCGTCTCGACCTCGCAGGAAGTCGAAGTGCAGATCCTCGAAGTCGATCCGGTCAAGCGCCGCATTTCGCTCGGTCTCAAGCAGACCATGCGCAATCCGTGGGAAGTGTTCGTCGAGACGCACCCGCCGGGCTCGATCGTCGAAGGCGAAGTCAAGAACAAGACCGAGTTCGGCCTGTTCCTCGGCCTCGACGGCGACGTCGACGGCATGGTCCACCTGTCGGATCTGGACTGGAAGCGTCCGGGCGAGCAGGTGATCGACGAGTACAACAAGGGCGACATGGTCAAGGCGCAGGTTCTCGACGTCGATGTCGAGAAGGAGCGCATCTCGCTCGGCATCAAGCAACTGGCCGGCGATCCGATGGCCTCGGGCACCGCGGGCGAGCTCAAGAAGGGCTCGGTCGTGACCTGCGAAGTCACCGCGATCAACGACGGCGGCATCGACGTGAAGATCGTCGATACCGATCTCACCGCGTTCATCCGTCGTGCCGATCTCGCGCGCGAGCGCGCCGATCAGCGGCCGGAGCGTTTCTCGGTTGGTCAGAAGGTTGACGCCCGCGTCACCCAGTTCGACCGCAAGACCCACAAGATCGGTATCTCCATCAAGGCGCTCGAAGTCGCCGAGGAGAAGGAAGCCATGGCGCAGTATGGCTCCGCCGACTCGGGTGCGTCGCTCGGCGATATTCTCGGCGCCGCGCTCAAGCAGCGCGAGACCGAGAAGTCGGAAGACTAAAACCGGCTTTCGCCGGTTACCGGCCGTCAACCATCGAACCCCGGGGCGAAAGCTCCGGGGTTTTTCTTTGGCGGGTGACCGATCCGTCAGGTAAAAGGGCGGCGGGCTGGGCTTGATATAAGGATCTCCGATGTCGCTCGATGCCGATGCCATCGTCGATCGCCGCCGGCTGCGGCGCAAACTGACCTTCTGGCGCGTTGCCGCGCTGCTGATCGTGCTCATCGCGGTCGGAATAGGCGCCGCCGTGCTTATGCCCGGCAGTGGCATCAAACCGGGTGAGGATTCGATCGCCCGCATCAAGATTCAGGGACTGATCCGCGGCAATCAGGACCGCGTCGAAGCGCTGGAGCGGCTCGGCAAGTCGCGCGCCAAGGCCGTGATCGTCCATCTCGACTCACCGGGCGGCACCACGGCCGGTTCCGAGCAGCTGTACGACGCACTGCGCACCCTGCAATCGAAGAAGCCGATGGTGGTCGTCGTCGACGGCCTGGCAGCCTCGGGCGCCTATATCGCCGCGCTCGCCTCCGACCACATCATCGCCCACGATACCTCGCTGGTCGGCTCGATCGGCGTGCTGTTCCAGTATCCCAACTTCACCGAGGTGCTGAAGACACTCGGCATCAAGGTCGAAGAGGTAAAATCCTCGCCGTTGAAGGCCGCGCCGAACGGTTTTGAGCCGACCAGCCCGGAGGCGCGGGCCGCCATCGAGGCCATCGTGCTCGACTCCTATGCCTGGTTCAAAGGGCTGGTGAAGGAGCGCCGCAAGCTCGACGACGCCGAACTGACCAAAGTCGCCGACGGCCGTGTCTTCACCGGCCGGCAGGGCGTGCCGCTCAAGCTCGTCGACCAGCTCGGAAACGAAAAAACCGCGCTCGCCTGGCTGGAGAAGGAAAAGAAGATTCCGGCCACGACCCCGGTGAAGGACTTCTCGCTGGAGCCGCGGTTCCGCGAGCTGTCGTTCCTGCATGTCGCCGCCTATGGCTTTCAGCAGGTCGGGCTGAAAAGCCTCGGCGAGCAGGTCCAGGCCTGGTCAGGCGCTGCCGCGGTCGAAAGACTCAATCTTGACGGGCTCTTAGCGCTTTGGCACCCTTCGCCTGCCAATTGACATAGTGAAGGTAGAGGCGGCGTCCATGATCAAATCGGAGCTGGTGCAACGCATCGCGGCCCAGAATCCCCATCTCTACCAGCGCGACGTCGAGAACATCGTCAACGCCATCCTCAACGAGATCACCGGCGCCATGGCGCAGGGCGACCGCGTCGAATTGCGCGGTTTTGGCGCCTTTTCGGTCAAGCACCGGCCGGCCCGCACCGGCCGCAACCCGCGCACCGGCGCCCATGTGTCGGTCGAGCAGAAGTCGGTGCCGTTCTTCAAGACCGGCAAGGAAATGCGCGAGCGCCTCAACAAGCTCGACGGCGGCGCCGGCATTCCCGACGACGACGTGGATTGATCGTCAGCCGTCATCGCCCGCGAAAGCGGGCGATCCAGCACTTGTGCCAGCCAACTAATGTTCCAAGAGCTGGATACCCCGCTTTCGCGGGGTATGACAGCAGCGGCGCTCGTGCGCTATAACGCGCGACATGCTCCGCAAGATCGCCATTCTCGTCGTCGTTCTGCCGCTGGCGGCAGTGATCATCGCCTTTGCGGTGGCGAACCGGCATGCCGTGACCGTGACATTCGACCCGTTCTCGTCGGCCAACCCAGCCTATGCCGCCACGGTACCGCTGTTCGTTCTGATCTTCATCCTGGTGATCCTCGGCGTCATCGTCGGCGGCGCCGCGGCCTGGCTGCGCCAGGCCAAGTGGCGGCGGGTGGCGCGCCGGCTCGATGGCGAGAACCGCCGGTTGCTGCAGGAGCTGTCTGCCGCCCGCGAACGTCTGGTCACCGAAACCCAGCGCGCGGCTTCCGCCGAGGCGGCGGCCCGTGAGGTCGCCAAAGGCCTGGAGACCCGGCGCACCGAGGCCCCGGCTCTCGCCCCTCCGGGGGCGGTCTGAGCGACACCAAGCCCTTGGACGGCGCGGGTATAAGCCTGTAGAACCCCGCTCCGAGATGGCACTCACGATCAAAATCTGCGGCCTGCGCACCCCCGAAACCCTTGATGTGGCGATCGAATCCGGCGCCGATCAGGCTGGCTTCGTGTTTTTTCCGCCGAGCCCGCGCTCGCTCGGCCTCGAGGCGGCGCGCCTGCTCGGCGCCCGCGCGCAGGGGCGCGTCCAGAAGGTGGCGCTGACGGTCGATGCCTCGAACGACGCTATCGCCGCCATCGTCGCCGCGCTCAAGCCCGACATGCTGCAGCTCCATGGCAACGAGACGCCCGAACGCGTCGCCGTGGTGCGCTCGCGCTTCGGCCTGCCGGTGATGAAGGCGCTGCCGATCGCGACCCGCGCCGATCTGTCGCCGATCCACGAATACGCCAAGGCCGCCGACCGCTTGCTGTTCGACGCCCGCGCGCCGCAGGATGCAACGCGGCCGGGTGGCCTGGGCAAGACCTTCGACTGGACCTTGCTCGCCGGCCTCAAGGTCGCCGTGCCGTTCATGCTGTCGGGCGGCCTCGATGCCAACAACGTGGCCGACGCCTTGCGCATCACGCGCGCGCCGGGTGTCGACGTGTCGTCCGGCGTCGAGCGCGCGCCCGGCGAAAAAGATCCCGACAGAATTCGCGCCTTCATTCGTGCGGCGCGCGCGGCCGATGCCGCCCTCGAAAAGGTGAGTGCATGAGTTTCAATTTGCCGTCATTCCGGACGGCTTGCGTAGCAAGCCGATCCGGAATCCAGATCGAAGTTCAGCGTGTGTTTCTGGATTCCGGGTTCGCCGCTTCGCGGCGCCCCGGAATGACAGTGAGGTTAGGATGACCGTACAGCAGCAACCCAATTCCTTCCGCACCGGCCCCGACGAGCGCGGCCACTTCGGCATCTATGGCGGCCGCTTCGTCGCCGAGACCTTGATGCCGCTGATCCTCGATCTGGAGAAGGCCTATAACGAGGCCAAGGCCGATCCGGCGTTCCAGAAGGAGATGGACTCCTACCTTTCGCATTATGTCGGCCGGCCGTCGCCTTTGTATTTTGCCGAGCGGCTGACGAAGAAATTCGGCGGCGCGAAAATCTATTTCAAGCGCGAAGACCTCAACCACACCGGCGCGCACAAGGTGAACAACGTCACCGGCCAGATCATGCTGGCGCAGCGCATGGGCAAGAAGCGCATCATCGCCGAGACCGGCGCCGGCATGCACGGCGTCGCCACCGCGACCTTGTGTGCCAAGTTCGGTCTGCCGTGCATCGTCTATATGGGCGCAGTGGATGTCGAGCGGCAGCAGCCCAACGTGCTGCGCATGAAGATGCTCGGCGCCGAAGTACGTCCCGTCACGTCCGGTTCGAGCACGCTCAAGGACGCGATGAACGAGGCGCTGCGCGACTGGGTCACCAATGTCAGCGACACGTTCTACTGCATCGGCACGGTGGCGGGGCCGCATCCCTATCCGGCGATGGTGCGCGATTTCCAGTGTATCATCGGCAACGAAACCCGCACGCAGATGCAGGAGCTTGAGGGCCGCCTGCCGGACTCGCTCATCGCCTGCATCGGCGGCGGCTCCAACGCCATGGGGCTTTTTCATCCTTTCCTCGACGACCGCTCGGTCGAGATCTACGGCGTCGAGGCGGCCGGCCACGGCATTCCGTCAGGCCAGCATGCGGCCTCCGTCACCGGCGGCCGCCCCGGCGTGCTGCATGGTAACCGCACTTATCTGCTGATGGACGACGACGGCCAGATCATCGAGGCGCATTCGATTTCCGCCGGCCTCGATTATCCCGGCATCGGCCCGGAACATTCCTGGCTCAATGACATGGGCCGCGTGAAGTTCTTGTCGGCGACCGACGAGGAAGCCGTGGCGGCGTTCCAGCTGTGCAGCCAGCTCGAAGGCATCATCCCGGCGCTGGAGCCGGCGCACGCGCTGGCGCGCGTGTTCGATCTGGCGCCGAAGCTGCCGAAGGATCACCTGATGGTGGTCAACCTGTCCGGCCGCGGCGACAAGGATCTTGCCAGCGTGCAGGCTTGGCTGGAGGCGCACAAGAAATGACCACCCGTATCGAACAGCGTTTCGCCGACCTCAAGAGCGAAGGCCGCGCCGCGCTCGTGACCTTCGTCATGTCGGGCGATCCGGATTACGAGACGTCGATGGCGATCATCAAGGCGCTGCCAAAAGCCGGCGCCGACGTGATTGAGCTCGGCATGCCGTTCACCGATCCGATGGCCGACGGTCCGTCGATTCAGGCGGCCGGCGTGCGCGCACTCAAGGCCGGCCAGACGCTGAAGAAGACGCTGCAAATGGTGCGCGACTTCCGCAAGAGCGAGGCCGCAACGCCAATCGTGCTGATGGGTTACTACAATCCGATCTACATCTATGGTGTCGACAAGTTTCTGGTCGATGCCAAGGAGGCCGGTGTCGATGGTCTCATCGTCGTCGACCTGCCGCCGGAGGAAGACGAAGAGCTGTGTTTGCCGGCGCTGAAGGCGGGTCTTAACTTCATTCGCCTCGCCACGCCGACCACCGACGACAAGCGCCTGCCGGCGGTGCTCAACAACACGTCGGGTTTTGTCTATTACGTGTCGATCACCGGCATCACCGGCTCGGCCGCGCCGGACGCGGCCAAGGTGTCGGCGGCGGTGCAACGCATCAAGAAGCACACCAAATTGCCGGTGGCGGTCGGCTTCGGCGTCAAGAACGCGGAAAGCGCCCGCGCCATCGCCGCGGGGGCCGATGGCGTTGTTGTTGGCTCGGCGCTGATCGACGCGCTGCGCCAGACTCTCGATGCCAACGGCAAAGGCAGCGCGGCGACAGTCAAGGCGGTCGGCGACCTCGTCGCCGATATCGCCAAGGGCGTGCGGGCGGCCGGCAAGGTGGCGGTTGAGTAACCACAATTCGTTCATAGTGGCGCAGTAGACAAAGACGACATATTTCCGGGGCTACTGGATCATCCGCTTTCGTGGATGATGACGCCGGGACAGAACGCGAGCTTCTAATGAACTGGATCAACAACGTCGTACGGCCCAAGATCCGCAGCTTCCTGCGCCGCGAGACGCCGGACAATCTCTGGATCAAGTGCCCGGAGACCGGCCAGCTCGTCTTTTACAAGGACGTCGAGCAGAACCAGTTCGTCATTCCCTCGTCCGGTTATCACATGCGCATCTCGGCGCCGAAGCGCCTGGCGACGATGTTCGACGGCGGGGAGTATGAAGACATCGCACTGCCCGAGGTGCAGGTCGATCCGCTCAAATTCCGCGACGAGCGCCGCTATGCCGACCGCCTCAAGGATGCGCGCACCAAGACGGGTTATCAGGACGCCGTAAAGCTCGGCATCGGCCGTCTCGAAGGCCAGATGGTGACCATTGGGGTGCAGGATTTCGATTTCATGGGCGGCTCGCTCGGCATGGCCGCCGGCGAGGCGATCATCGCCGGCCTCGAGAATGCGATCAGGCGCGAGACACCGTTCATCATGTTCGCTGCTTCCGGCGGCGCGCGCATGCAGGAAGGCATCCTGTCGCTGATGCAGCTGCCGCGCACCACCGTGGCGGTGCAGTTGCTGCGCGAGGCGAAGAAGCCCTACATCGTCGTGCTGACCAACCCGACCACCGGCGGCGTCACTGCGTCCTATGCGATGCTGGGCGATGTGCATGTCGCCGAACCCGGCGCGCTGATCGGTTTCGCCGGCCCGCGTGTGATCGAGCAGACGATTCGCGAAAAGCTTCCCGCGGGCTTCCAGCGCTCGGAATATCTGGCCGAGCACGGCATGGTCGACATGGTCGTGCACCGCCACCAGTTGCGCGCCACGCTTGCCAATCTCTGCCGCCTGCTCACCAAGCAGCCGGCGTTTGTTCCGGCAGACAAGCAACTGCCGGCGGCGTGATTGGCTGAACCCAAGTTAGGCTGTCATCGTCCGCGAAAGCGGACGATCCAGTAATCTCGGTGCTTTCCATCGAAAGCTGGTATTTACTGGATGCCCGCTTTCGCGGGCATGACAGATAGAGACATGAACCCCGTCGATTCCATCCTCGCGCGGCTCACCGCGCTGCATCCCAAGCGTATCGACCTGTCGCTCGAGCGGCTGGAGCGGCTGCTGGCGGCGCTGGATCATCCGGAGCGCAAGCTGCCGCCGGTCATTCATGTCGCGGGCACGAACGGCAAGGGTTCGACCATCGCGTTCCTGCGCGCCATTCTCGAGGCCGCCGGCCTGTCGGTGCATGTCTACACCTCGCCCCATCTGGTGCATTTCAACGAGCGCTTCCGCCTCGGCCAAAGAGGCAGCGAGGGCGCGCTGGTCAACGACGTCGAACTGTCGAAGGTGCTCGAGGAATGTGAGCGCGCCAATGGCGATGCGCCGATCACGGTGTTCGAGATCACCACCGCTGCCGGCATGCTGCTGTTCTCACGCCATCCGGCCGACGTGCTGCTGCTCGAGGTCGGTCTCGGCGGCCGGCTCGATGCCACCAATGTCATAGACAAGCCGCTGGTCAGTGTCATCACCCCGGTGTCGCTCGACCATCTCGATTTCCTCGGCGATACGCTGGAGAAGATCGCGTTCGAGAAGGCCGGCATCATCAAGCAGGGCGTGCCGGTGGTCGTCGCCGCGCAGCAACGCGATGCGCTGGCCGTGATTGAACGGCAGGCCGCGCGCATGAAGGCGCCGGTCCGCATTGCCGGTGAGAACTGGACCGCGACCGAGGAGCGCGGCCGCCTCGTCTATCAGGACGACAACGGCTTGCTCGATCTGCCGGCGCCGAAATTGTTCGGCCGTCATCAGTTCGAGAATGCCGGGCTGGCGATCGCGGCGCTACGCGCTGTGCCATCGCTGAAGATTGCGCCGGCAGCCTTCGAGAATGGCATAGCGAAGGCCGACTGGCCGGCGCGGTTGCAGCGTCTGAGTGCCGGGCATTTGGTTGATCTTGTTCCGCCGGGCGCCGAACTGTGGCTCGACGGCGGGCACAATCCCGATGGCGGCCGCACCATCGCTGCGGCGCTGGCCGATATCGAGGAGCGCGTATCGCGGCCGCTGGTGATGATCGTCGGCATGCTGGCGACCAAGGATGCCGCCGGCTTCCTGCGTAATTTTACCGGGCTGGCGCGCCACATGATCACGGTGCCGGTGCCCGGCGCTGACAAGGGCCTGAGCGCCGCAGACGTCGCCGAAGCGGCCAAGGGCGTCGGCCTGCCGGCGCTGGCGCGCGGCAGCATCAACGAAGCGCTGGAGACGGTGCGCAAGCTCGAATTCGATGAGCCGCCGCGCATTCTCATCACCGGCTCGCTTTATCTCGCCGGCGAGGTGCTGCGCGAGAACGGCACGGAGCCGGTGTGAGCTAAATTGATGTCGTCCCCGCGAAGGCGGGGACCCATACGCCCTGTATTCTCGATGGTGCGGGGGCTATGGGTCCCGGCTCACCTCGCTTCGCTCGGTGTCCGGGACGACAGCATCAAAAACAAAAAAACGGCCGGGGATCACCCGGCCGTTTGTAACCCTGAACCTTGCGCGCAGATCAGACCGCGGCGCTGATCCACTGCTGCAGCTTCTGCTTCGGCGCGGCGCCGACCTGACGATCCTTGATCTCGCCGCCCTTGAACAGCAGCAGGGTCGGGATCGACATGATGCCGTACTTGGCGGCGATATTCGGGTTCTCGTCGACGTTCAGCTTGACGATCTTCACCTTGTCGCCAAGCGCGCCGGAAATCTCTTCGAGAGCGGGCGCAATCATGCGGCACGGGCCGCACCATTCAGCCCAGAAATCCACGACCACCGGCTCGGACGACTTCAGAACGTCCGTGTCGAAGCTTGCATCCGTAGTCTTGCCGACGGCCATGACGAGCCCCTTTGACTGTTACCGGCGACGACGGAAATCGCGCCGAAAAATTGCGAGGCCCGGAACCTATGAATGCCCCCCGGAGGCGTCAAGGTACTGATCGCGGAGAGGTGACCGCCATCAGGGCATGGGTCAGCGCCTCGGCGGAAAGCTCCATCAGATCAGGTACTTCGGTCCAGATCAGGGCGCAGCGCACGGCTTTGTCCAGGTACAATTTTGTGAGCACGGCACGGTACAGCGCCAATTGCCGGACATATTGGGGCGGCACCTCGGCCAAACTCCGCGGCGCCGGGCGATTCGTCTTGTAGTCGGCGATCAGCACCCAGTCGGGAGTGACGACGAGGCGGTCGACGTGGCCGTTGACCCGCCGGGTTTCGCCGTCGATTTCGACCAGCCCGACGATCGGCACCTCGGCACGGCTGCCGGGCCCGAACAGCGCGCCGAAGCGGGCATCGTCGAGCACCCGCATGACGTCGGCGATCAGCGGCGCGTGGTCGGCCTCGGCGAGCTTCTTTCCCTCGCTGGCGACGTAATCCTGCGCCGCCTTGAGCCGTCGCGCGGCCGGAATGCCGGGCAGCGATTGCAGCAGCCGGTGCGTGAGCGAGCCGCGCAGCATCGCCATGTTCTGCGCCTTGTTCTGCCCATTCACCGGCAGCGGCCGCCGCGCGCTTTCGTCGAAGCCCGACGGCGTGATGACGCGGATCGTGGCATCGCGCGGCGCTTCGTGCTTGAGCCAGTCGGGCACGACGACCGTCGGTTCGGATTTGTGCTGCGATGACGGACGCTGTTCGGGCTCCGTCGTCGCCAAAGGATCGACCTTGCGAAAACGTCGTACCGTGCCCTCGCCATCGCCAACCGTGTCGTCGGCGTTCTCGCGCACGGTGAGATCGGCGAGCGCATTATCGACGAGCTGATACCAGCAGCCATCCGGGATCTTGCGGTCGCCCTTGATGCCGCAGACGACCAGCCGTTCGGCGGCGCGGGTCATCGCCACATAGAGCAGGCGGCGGTATTCGTCGGTGGCTTCGCGCAGCTTGGCCTCGCGCGCCGCCGCCATGGCGTCATTGTCATTGGCCTTGCGGCCCGACCACACCATCGGCGCCGCCGCGCCGGGCACCGCCTTGTCCGGCGTGAGCGTCAGCAGCTTCGGCGGAATGGCGCCTTCGGGCTTCGTCGTCGTATCGGCGAGAATGACGAAGCGCGCTTCGAGGCCCTTGGCGCCGTGCACGGTCATGACGCGCACTTCGTCGCGCTCCATTTCCATGTCGCGCTTCACTTCCGCTTCGGCGGCGCGCAGCCACGCAACGAAGCCCTGCAAGGTCGGCGTCTCGCGCGATTCGTAGTCGAGCGCGAGATTGAGGAATTCGTCGAGCGCGTCGGACGCTTCGTGGCCGAGCCGCGCCAGAAACTGCTTGCGGCCGTCATGGGCGCCGAGCAGCCAGGCATAGAAGGCGAAAGGTGAAAGTTCGCGCGCCCTGCCGCGCAGCAGGTCGAATTGCGTGGCGAGGTCCGGCCGCTGCGCCGGCAGCGATTCATACAGGCTGCTGCGACCGCGATCACAGGCGAGCCGTTCCAGCGCCGCGTCGGAGAGGCCGAACAGCGGGCTCTTGAGAATGGTGGCGAGCGCCAGATCGTCCTCCGGCAGCAGCAGCGCGTCGGCCAGCACCATCAGGTCCATCACCGCGATGTGCTCAGTGAGGACGAGTCGGTCGGCGCCGGCGACCGGAATGTTGGCCTGCTTCAGTGCGCGGATCACGGCTTCGAACAAAGGCCCGCGCTGGCGTACCAGAATGAGCACGTCCTTTGGCGATACGCCCTGCCGCCGCCATGCCGCGATGGTGTTGGCGATGCGCTCGGCGAGCTTGGCCGGCGCGCTGCGTGCCGTCTGCAGATCGAACGGCGCCTGCCAGGCCGGCTTCTTCTCGATCAGGTCGGCTTCGGTGAGATCCCACAATTCGACGAGACCCGGCGCCTTGTCGGGCAGCGATACATGGATCGGACCGACATTGTCGGCGCTGAGGCCAGCGTGGGCGGTTTCGCTCTTGAACACGGTATCGACCGCACCGAGTACATTGGCGCCGGAGCGAAACGATGTCTTGAACTCGATGCCTTCAAAGGCGAGTTCGGCGCGCTCATGCAGCATCTTGAAATGCAGGCGATTGCTGGCGAACTCCTTCGGATCGGCGCCCTGGAACGAGAAAATGGACTGCTTCTCGTCGCCGACGGCGAAGATGGTGCGCGTGCGCTCATGCGCGCCCTTGCCGGCGAAGAATTCCGAAACCAGCGCCTGCACGATGGCCCATTGCTTCGGGCTGGTGTCCTGCGCCTCGTCGATCAGCACGTGATGGATGCCGCTGTCGAGCTTGTAGTGCACCCAGGCGGCGCTCTCTTCGGTCAGCAGTTCCAGCGTCTTGTCGATGAGGTCGTCGTAATCCAGCAGGCCGCGCCGGTTCTTTTCCTTCTCGAAGCCGCCGATCACGGCATAAGCGATGGCGAACAGCGCCATGCTGCGGTCGCGCGCCTCGACGGCGCGCTTCTTCGTCAGCAGCGCCCAGACGCGGTCGCGCTCGCGCATCAGGCGCTCGCACATATCCGGATGGGCCTTCTGCAGGCCGCTGGTGGCGATGCGCTCGCGTGTCTTGTCGCGTGTGCTGGTGCAGAAGATGTCGAGATAAGTCTCGATGCGGGCAACGGCATCGAGCGCGGCGAGCGAGCGGAAGCGGCCGCCCTGGTCCTTGTCGGTCTTGGTGCCGGTTTCGAGCACGGCGGCAACGGACGGCCATTCGGATTGAATGAACAGGCTCTCCGCGAACAAGGCGGCATCGACGGCCTCGGCTGTGTCGCCGGGTTGAAGGCCGAGCGCCTGCGACAACTGCGCGGCCGCGCCGTCAATGCTGCCGGCGGCTGCGACCCAACGTGTGAGCGCGTCGCGCTCGCGGATGGCGGTGCGCACCATGTCCTGAAAGGTCTGGTCGGCGGCGGCGAGCACGGCCTGCCGGAGCGCGCGGCCGAGCGGCGTCTCCGGTTTCTGCGCCGCCTCGAGCAGCACATCCATGGTCAGCTTGTTCAGGAGTTGATGTTCGGTCGCCTCGTCCAGCACCTCAAAGCGGGCCGGGACATTGGCCTCGAACGGAAACAGATGCAGCAGTTGCGTGCAGAAGGCGTGGATGGTCTGCACCTTGAGCCCGCCCGGCGTATCGAGCGCCAGCGCGAACAGTTGGCGGGCGCGCAGGCGCAATTGCGGGGTGATCGTCCTGACGCCGGTCCGGGTGATCGCGGCGTCCAGCGCCGTGTCGTCGAGCACGGTCCAGCCGCGCAGCACGTCGAACACGCGGTTCGCCATGTTGGCGGCGGCGGCCTTGGTGAAGGTGATGCAGAGAATACGTGCTGGATCGGTGCCGTTCAGCAGCAGGCGGATGACGCGCTGCGCCAGCACATGGGTCTTGCCGGAGCCGGCATTGGCCGACACCCAGGCCGACTGCGCCGGATCGGACGCCGAGGTCTGCAGCGCGATGACATCGGGCGGAATGGTGAGAGGCTTGCTCATTCACCGGCCTCTTCGTCGAGGCCGCCGGTCAGCGACCATTCCTTGATGCGCGCGAGGTGATCGTAAGTGCCGTAGTGGTTCTTCCACATCGGATGACGTAGCGAGAGGTAAGGGCTGTTCGGCTCGGCGAACTGCGCCAGCACCTTGGTCAGCTCGGCCAGCGCCTCGTCGGCTTTCATGTCCGGTGTGCTGTCCTTGAACTTGACCGAGCGCTCTTCGCCGGCTTCGACGCCGCCGCTCAGGCGCACATAGAGCAGTTCGCTCACCGAGCCGCCCGCGGGAATATCCTTGAAGCCGCCGTCCTTGAGGATCGCGGCTTCCAGCGTGAGCTGCGGCGACAGCCCGGCGCTCACCTGGTTGTCGGACGGCGGCGCGCCGGTCTTGTAGTCGATAATGGCGTAGCGGCCGTCGGCCAGGCATTCGATGCGGTCGGCGCGCACGGTCAGCGTGAAGGTGTCGTTGCCGAACGGGATTTCGATGCGGCCGCCCACTTCAATCGACAGATCCCGCGCGCCCGCGCGGCGCTTGGCGTCGAAGCCGACGAACCACGCGGCGATGCGCTCGAAGCGCGGCCACCAGAACGCCTTCGCCTCGGGAAAATTCTCCAGCGGCGCGAAATGCCGCTTGCCGATGGCGAGCAGGGCCGACAGCGCATCGGCCGGCAACGGGCCCTTATGGGTCTGGTCGAACTCAGCAATCGAGTCGTGAATGAAGGTGCCGCGCGCCGCTGCGTCGATCGGCGCGTCGATGTCCTCGAGCGGCTGCAGTTTCAGGACATGCCGGGCGTAGATCGTATAGGGATCGCGCAGCAGGTCTTCAATCTCGGTGACGCTGAGGCGGCGTGGCCGTGCCTCGAAGGGCGGCTTCGGCGCCGGGCGCTGCGCCGGCGTCACCGTCTCGGCCTCGTCGAGCGTGCGCGCCAGCGCGACATAATGCGCGCCGCGCTCGCGTGCGGCGTTCCAGCGCGCCTCGCCCAGCACGGCGGCAAGGCGCTGCACGAAGCGCGAGGCCACCGTCGGCTCGCCGCCGAGCTTGGCCGACCGCGACAGGATCACTTCGCGCGCGCCAAGCGCTTGCGCGAAATCATGCGCCGACAGGCCGATACGCCGCTCGGGCAGATCCAGTCCAAGCTGCCGCCGCATCGGCCGCGACAGCCAGGCATCGGCCTTCGCCTCCGGCGGCCAGACCGCCTCGACCAGCCCGCCGAGCACCAGGCGATCCACATGCTGCAAGCGCGCTTCGAGCAGGCCGAAGATGCGGATGCGCGCATCGGCCGGAGCGCGATGAATGGTGCGGTCGGCGATCGCCAGATGGAACAGTTCGGCGTAATCGGACGCGGTGACATCGAGCGCTTCGGCGACGGTCAGCTCGTCGAAGGTCGTTTGCAGTTCGCGGGTCATGCCGCCGAGCACTGTCAAAGCCGCGGCATGTTGGGCGGCGAATACGCCGATCGGCTGCGCACCTTCAAGTTTCTCGAGCGGCGCCATGTGGCGCTGAAGCATTTCGATCAGAGCGCCGGCGGCATCAAGGTCGGCATCACTCAGCGCCAGCCGCGGATCGGAGCGATGCAGGCCGGACGCCTTGTCGGCACGATGGAGTTCGATCTGGGCGCGAATATCGGCGAGCGCGCCGGTGAGTCCTTTTGTGCCTTCCGTCGGCCGCGCGCCGCGCAAGATCGCACGCTCCAGCACGCTCACCGCATGGGTATCGAACGGGCTCGCCGGATGCTTGAGCAAAGCGAGCAGCGGGATCGGCGCGAATTTGTGGCGCACCACGTCGGCCACCAGCCGCGCGAACACCCCCTCGGGCAGGTCGGCCAGAGACTGGCCGCGCGAGTCATCGACCGGCACGTTCCAGCGCGCCAGCAGCGCGGCGACGCGGCGGCCGAGTGCGACATCCGGCGTCACCAGCGCGGCAGTCTTCCCCTTGGTCTCCATTGCCTCGCGCAAGGTGACGGCGATGGCCAGCGCTTCTTCCTCGGCATTGGCGGCTTCGATCGCCGCAACATTGTTGATCGCGGCATCGGCGCGCGCGGCGAATTCAGGATCGCCCGGCAGCGCCTGCCAGAGCTGGCTCGCCAGCGCCGGGCGCAGGGCTTCCGAGGTGACGCGCTCGCGGCCATGCGGCGACGGTGCGGCGAGCGCTGTGATATCGGAACGCATGACGCCGATGCGCCTGATCAGCGAGGCCAGCGCGAATTGAGGATGCCCGTGCGCGGCGTCGTTGTCGCTGAGGATCGCGCCCCAGCTCGGCTCGTCGAGATCGGGGTCGAGGCCGGGCAGCACGACGGCGCCGTGCGGCAGCTTCGAAATCGTGTCGAGCAAGGTCGCGGTTGCCGGGATCGAGCCGGTCGAGCCGGCGGCGATGATCGGGTCGCTGGCATTGGCGAGACGCTCGGTCTCGGCCTTGATGAGCAGGTCGCGGCGCTCGGCCGGCTCGATGCGATTGCCGCCGGCGAGAATCTCCGGCCACTGCGCGCGGATGAACTTGAGGAAACCGAGCGTCAGGTCCCAATATTTGTCGTGCTCGTCGGGCACCAGCTCGTCGAGCGCGTCCCACGGCACCTGCCGCGTCGTCATGTCGTCCATGAGCCGCGCCAGATCCTGCGCCAGACGAAACGCCGTAACCGGATTGCTGGCGACCAGCGGCACATGTCCGCGATCCTTCGGCGCGATGGTGGTCGCCCATTTGAGGATGAGCGCCGACAGCGGCAGCAGCCGCGACAGGCCGCTCATGGCTTCGGGGATGGCGAGCGCCTGTTCGGGCAGTTCGGCCTTGGCGGCTTCGGCGAAGGCGATGTCGTCCTCATCGATGCCGCCGAGCGGCACGATGCGCGGCAGGATCGCGGCCTCGAGACCGAGCCGGTCGAGGAAAACGTCGCGGGCGACGCGGCAAGCGCGCTGCGTCGGCAGATAGAGCGTCGCGCGGGCGATCTCGATGGGATCGCGCGAGGCCGGATAGCCCTGCACCAGCCGCCCGGCGAGCATCGTGTCGATCAGCACCTCGAGGAACGGCGCCGACGCGGGAATGGTGAAGAGGTTGGGCTTCATGCGGTGAGTATATAGGAAGTCGTCCCCGCGAAGGCGGGGACCCATACGCCGTGCCCTATCGAGTAACAGGGAATATGGGTCCCCGCCTTCGCGGGGACGACAGGGATAGCCTACCCCGTACTCTCCGCGATCGCCTGTTCCGCCAGCCCAATCGCGTCCGGCGTGCCGACATGCATCCACAAGCCCTCGAGGCGAAGGCCGTAGAGCCGGCCGTTCTCGATCGCCTTGTCGAACAATTTGGTCAGCGAGAAGGCGCCCTGCGGCGCGCCGTCGAACAATCGCGGCGACAGGATCGCGGCGCCGGCGAAGACGAAGGGCGCCACCGCGCGTTCTCCCGGCCAGGCGAGGCGGCCGTCCGGCGCCATCATGAAATCGCCGCGCCCGTCATAGCCGATGCTTTCCGCGGTCGGGGCGAGCAGCAGCAGTGCATCCATCGCATCGCTATCGAAGCGCTCGACCAGTCGCGTCAGGTTCGGCTGCACGCCGTCGAGCCAGATGGTGTCGGAGTTGATGTGGAAGAACGGTCTGTCGCCGAGCAGCGGCAGCGCCTTGACCACGCCGCCGCCGGTATCAAGCAAGGCACCGCGCTCGTCGGAGATGACGATCTTCGGCCTCTTGCGCGCGGCGACATGGGCGATGATCTGGTCGCCGAGATAATGTACATTGACGATCGCCTGCCGAACGCCGGCGTCCGCGAGGCGATCGAGCACATGGTCAAGCAGCGCTTTGCCGGCGACCTTGACCAGCGGCTTCGGCATGGTTTCGGTCAGCGGCCGCATGCGCTGGCCGAAGCCGGCGGCGAGCACCATGGCGCTATGCGGCGTGTCGATGCTCATGTGTTCTTCATGTCCGGTGCGGGGATGTGTGCGCCGTACCATTCGGCGAGCGGCGCCAGCGCCGGATGCGCCAGCGCGCGCTGCAGATAGGTCCATACGCGCGGCAGATGACGCAAATATTGCGGCTTGCCGTCGCGCTTGTCGAGGCGGGCGAAGATGCCGAGGATCTTGGAGGCGCGCTGCGCCGCCATCAGCGCATAGAGGTGGACGAAGGCGTCGCGCACGAAGCTGTCCTCATCCTCACGGCCGCGCAGGTAGCGCACCAGCAGCTGCACCTCGAGATCTTCCGGCACGTCCACGCGCGCGTCCTGCAGCAGCGAAGCGACGTCATAGGCGGCCGGGCCCATCACGGCATCTTGGAAATCGAGCAGGCCAATGCGCCGTATGCCGTCGCGCTGCGGCAGCCAGATCAGATTAGGTGAGTGATAATCACGCAGCACCCAGGTCGGCGGCACTTCCAGCGCCGGCTTGAGGGCATCGGTCCACAGTGCGCGATAGGCGGTGCGAAGGTTCGTGTCGGGTTCGACGCCGGCATGCGGCAGGTACCAGTCGATCAGCAGCGACACCTCGATCAGCATCGCGGCGAGATCGAAGCGCGGCACGCGATGAGAAACGCCGGACTCGACCGGCAGGTCGTTCGGTTTCGGCTTGCGATGCAGGGCGGCGAGCAGGTCGGTGGCGATGCCGTAGCGTTCGGCGATCGGCGCCGGCGGCTCGCCTTCGACGACGGTCTCGAGGCCGAGGTCTTCGAGAATGAGCAGGCCGGCGGCGCGGTCGGCGGCGATGATCTTCGGCGCCGACAGACCTTCTTCGCTGAGCGCGCGCGCCATGGCGATGAACGGCGTCACGTCCTCGGCGAGATGCGCGATGGCGCTGTAGGGCTTGCCACCTTCGACGGGCGGCCCGTCAGGGCGGCGGGGCGAGTTCATCAGGATGAAGCTTTCACCGTCGCGCGTCAGCCGCTCATACATACGGCTCGAAGCGTCGCCTTGCATGCGCGTGCGCGCCGCATCCGCGAAGCCGTTGGCGTCGAGAAAGCGCCGGATGGCGTCGATGCGCTCGACGCGCGCGGCGAGCTTGCCGAGGCCGGTCACCTTGCAGTGCCGAAACGTGTCGCCCCGGCTGGCGTCGAGCATCAAGGCGACATTGATGCGGTCTGCGGGCAGATGGCCGCGCGCCCGCTCCGGCCATTCGATCAGCATCACCGTCTTGCCGGCCTCGTCGTCAAAGCCGAGCTCGGTGAGCTCGTCGGGTCCGGACAGCCGGTACAGATCGGCATGGACCAGCGCGAAGCGCGGCAGGTCGTAGCTCTGCATCAAGGTAAAGGTTGGGCTCGGCACTTCGGCATTTTCGTCGCCGGCGAGGTGACGAATGAAGGCGCGGGCGAAAGCCGATTTGCCGGCGCCGAGATCGCCGAGCAGCGTGATGACGTCGCCCGGCTCGATCAGGTTGGCGATGTCGGCGGCGAGCCGCCGCGTCGCCTGCTCGTCATGAAGCGCGACGGTAAAACTGAACGCGGCGGATGAGGAGAATGGCATCGAATCGTCCAAAGGCACTCGTCTTTATAAGCGCAGCGCACCACACGCCGCCAGCGCACAGGTCTGCCACCATCGCGCCCAGATTTGCCGGTGTTCGACACCTTGCCGCCATGCATGGGGAATCGTTGCGGAATTCCTGGGATTTCGCAAGCGGAACAGGAACGCGTGCCTACATCATACGTTCTCGGGACCGAGGGGTTTTGAACGAATGAATATGGAGAATTCGCATGCGTAAACTGATCACCGGTCTTTCCGTCGCCGCCGTCACCGCGGCTGCCGCCATCGCCTTGCCGTCGGCTGCGAGCGCGGAGGCCGCGCCCGGCCAGAACTACTACCCGCTCGCCGTGCCCGCCGCGGGCGTCGCCACTGGCGCGGTCGTCGGCTTCGGTTTGTATAACGGCTGGTTCGGCGCGGCGCCGACGATCGCCGGCAGCGCCCTGCCGACCACCGCGGCGGGCGCCGCGACCATTGGCGGCGTGGCCGGTGTCGGCACCGTGGCGCTGATCGACGGCGTGCTGCAGCCCTGCCGCGGCTTCCATGCGCTGTTCGGCGCCAACAAGGATGCCTGCGTCAACGGCGAGTATGTCGGCTATCAGCAGCGCCCGGCGCGTTACGTCCGCTAATACCCTCCCGGGTAAGGTAGCGTCAGCGTAAGCGTGAATGCGTCAAAGGCCCCCGCGGTTCACCGCGGGGGTTTTTGTTTGGGATATCGGCATATATCGTGTCATGCCCGGCCATGTGCCGGGCATCCACGTCTTACTTTCTTTTCCTGCAAGGCAAGGCGTGGATGGCCGGGACAAGCCCGGCCATGACAATCAAGTGCTAAGCCGCGCTGCGTTTGGCGGCCGGCGTCTCCACCGGGCGGCGTTGCTGCTCGGCGGGGAAGACGCAAGTCACCGTGGTGCCTTCGCCGACAGTGGACTCGATCGACACAGTGCCGCCATGCAGTTCGACGAAGGAGCGTACCAGCGACAGGCCGAGCCCGGTGCCGCGATGCCCCGATCCGTTGGCGTCGGTCTCGAACAGATCGAACACCTTGTCCTGGCGCGCCGGCTCGATGCCGGGGCCGCGATCGCTCACCGCGAAGATCACGGTGTCGCCATGGCGCTTCGCCGTCAGCGTTACGGTGGCGTTCGGCGGCGAGAAACCGACGGCGTTCGACAACAGATTGAACAGCACCTGTTTAAGCCGCTTGGCGTCGGCGGTGAAACTGCCGATGCCGGCAGCGGCGACGATGTCGAGCGCGATGTGGTTCGGGATCAGCCGGTCCTGCACGCCCTCGGCCGCTTCGTACATGCTGGCGCGGATATCGACCTGCGCTAGGTTGAGGGTCATGGCGCCGGCGTCGATGGTGGCAAGATCGAGGATGTTGTTGATGATCGCCAGCAGCGCGTTGGTCGAGGTGGTAATGTAGCCGAGATATTCGCGCTGCTTCAGTGTCAGCGGGCCGAACGCCGGATCGCCGAGCAGATTGGCGAAGCCGATGATGTTGGTCAGCGGCGAACGCAGCTCATAGGAAACGTGGTGCACGAACTCGATCTTGATCGAGTCGGCGGCGACCAGCGCCTCGTTGCGCTCGCGCAGCGCGCGTTCGACATTCACCGTGTCGGTGACGTCCTGGAACGTGACGAGCGTGGCCCCGTCCGGCAGCGGCATGGTCGCCATGTCGATCATCATGCCATCGCGGCGCTCGATGGTGGCGGCGACCGGTTCGCGATTGTCGATGCCGGTGACGGCGTCGCGCAACGTGCGCCAAACCGCGCCGTCGTCATGCAGGGCCTGCGTCCAGGCGGTGACGGCTTCGACATGCGGATGGGTGTCGAGCGCCTCGGGCGTCAGCTTCCACATGCTCTGGAACGCCGGATTGTGCAGGCGCACGCGGCCATCGGAGCCGAACACGGCAACGGCTTCGCCGAGATGGTCGAGCGTTTCGCTCTGCACCTTGATCAGCGCTTCGTAGCGGCGGCGCATCTCCAGGCGCTCGGTGACGTCGTCATAGAGATACGTGACGCCGCCTTCCGGATTGGGCGTGGTGACGACGCGCAAGGTGCGGCCGTCGGGCAGGTGCCACATGTGCTCCTTCGGCTCGACCGCGCGATAGGCTTCGTAAAGCTGCTGCTTCCACTGCTTGAAGTCCTGCTCTTCCGGCAGCTTGCGCGCGCTGCGCAAGGTGTCGAGCACCGCGGTGTCGGTCGGCGCCTGCTCGAGCAGGGCGGGATCGAGATCGAACAGGACCCGGAAAGCAGTATTGTAGAAGGCGAGTTTGCGATCGGCGTTGAAGATGGCGACGCCGGTGGCGAGCTGGTCGAGCACGCGGCGGTGGGCGTCGGTCATGCGCTTGAGTTCGGCGCGCATGGTTTCGGCTTCGGTACGGTCGATCGCCATGCCGGCCGAGCCGGAAGCGGTCGGCGCATCGACGACGTCGAAAATGCGCCGTTCGCCGGCGACGACGGCCGGCAGGCGTTTCGTGAAGGCTTCGCCGCCGGCGCGCAGCCGCGCGATCTCGGCACGCGCGGTGCGCTCCAGCATTTCGAGTTCGCGGGTGACGGCGTCCGTCGCGTCGCTCGCCTCGACCGCGCGCGCGTAAGCGCTGTTGGCGAAGATCAGCCGGCCGGCGGCATCGCGCGCCCAGACCGGCGCCGGCAGCGCTTCGAGCATGGTCTTGAGCGTGTCGAGATCGCCGGCGAGGCGGTCATGACGGGTCGAGACCTCGACCAGTTCGCTTTCGATGCCACTGACATCGCGCAGCCGGAGGATGGCGCGGCCGCCGAGCGCGCGGCCTTCGGCCTCGAGCGGCCGGCCGGCCAAAGTCGTCAGGGTCATAGTGAACCCGCGCCCATCGCTGCGCAGCCGCGCCACCGCATCGTCGAGGCGCTGCGCCGCTGCGGGCTCTAGCCAGGTGCCGAAGGCGAGAACGCGCGGCGTGCCCGGCTCGATGAGCCCAGGTCCCACGATCGATGTGTCGCCGAGGATGTCGGGCTCATCCGATGCTGCCGGCCACGTCACCAGGACCTGCGGCTGCGACAGCAGCAATTGCTTGAGCCGGTCGATCTCGGCCTGCATGGCCATCGCCTCGTCGCGCGACACCGAGTTCTTGCGGGCGCCATAGCGGCTGCGGGCGAGCGCGATGGTTGCCAGCACCGAGAAACCGAGCAGGCCGCCGATGATCGTCAAAGTCGCAAAGTCGTGGCGGGCCAGCGATGTCGTGGCTTGTTCGATGGCGGGCTGGGCAAGGACGGCCTTGCCGAACGTCGCCCAGGCGGCGGCGACAAGTGCCGCGCGGGAAACGGATGCCAGGAATCCGCTTCGCTTCGGACGAGAGCGTTTTGCTCCGTTCGTCGTCCGGTGTGCTGCCGGCATTCCGATTGCCCCAAGAACGTGGCGAGCGCCGCAGCCATCGACGCATCAAACGGCGCATCGTCCGGCCCATCGCGGCGGCGCCGGAGAATGCGGATGCGATCGAGCCTATCGCTCGCGAATCATTGGACTTTACCCCTCAGGCGAGTCGCGCCGAAAGAGTCCATAAGGGGAACGGAGCAAGGAGAGACGACGTTTTCGGCGCGTGCGGCGCTTACAACCTGTGACGCGCCCGCTTGGTCATGTCGTCGATATTGATGCGGCCGAGTGCGGTCGAGAACGTGCGCTCGGCTTCGGCCAGCGCCGGCTGCACGATATCGCTCACCAGGCCCGACGGCGGCGCGGCCAGGTCGTCGGCCTCGTCGGTGCTGGAGGCGGCGCGCAGGATGTCCTCGGCGGTAATGTAGCGATGTTCGCGCGCCAGCTCGTAGCCGCCATGGGGCCCGCGGATGCCGCGCAGAATGCCGTCACGCACCAAGGCTTGCAGCACCGGTTCGAGATGGCGAGGGGGCAGCTTGTGCCGCGCGGCGAGCGCCTTGGCCGATACCGGACGGTCCTCGGAGTTCAGGGCCACATCGATTACGGCGGCAATGGCCAGAACGCCTTTGCGGGAAACGAGCGGCATTATCGGCACCACGGAAGCTATTACCCCCGTGGTAATAGATTACAGTCATTGATCCGTCTAGCGAAAAGCGGAAAACTTTGTTCTCAACTCCCGGTGGAGCCGAATCCGCCGGTGCCTCTCGCGGTCTGATCGAGTGACGTTGCCGCCACAAACGTCGCGCGCGTGACGGTTGCGATGATGCACTGCGCGATGCGCATGCCGCGCGTGATGACAACCGAATCGGCGCCGAGATTGACCAGCAGGATTTGCACCTCGCCGCGATAATCGGCGTCGATGGTGCCGGGCGAGTTGAGCACGGTGAGGCCATGTTTCATCGCCAGCCCGGAGCGCGGCCGCACCTGTGCTTCGAAGCCTTCCGGCAGCGCGAAAGCCAGCCCTGTCGGCACCAGCGCGCGCGCGCCGGGCGCGATGGTGATCGGCGCATCTTCCGCCACGGCGGCGGTGAGATCGAAACCGGCGGCCAGCGCGCTTTGATAGGCGGGCAGCGGCAGTCCTTCGCCGTGCGGCAGCTGCTTGATGCGGAGTTCGACGTTCAAGGTCTGTCCTTCCCGACGGCGGCGGCGATTTTTGCGATCAGCATCGCGGCAGCCTCTTCCTTGCTTTGCGGCGGCCAGTCGTCAACACCGTCCGCCGTGACCAGATGAATCGTGTTGCTATCGCCGCCCATGATGCCGGTCGCCGGCGACACATCGTTGGCGAGGATCCAGTCGCAGCCTTTTCTGGCAAGCTTGGCTTTAGCGTTGGCGATGACGTTTTCGGTCTCGGCGGCGAAGCCAATCACCAGCGACGGCCGGTTGTGAGCGCGGTGGGCGATGGTTGAGAGAATATCGGGATTTTCAGTCAGTGAAATTTGCGGCACTGCAGCACCGGCCTGTTTCTTGATCTTCTGCTCGCCAGCATTGGCGACCCGCCAGTCGGCGACCGCGGCGGCGAAGATGGCAATGTCCGCGGGCAGCGCCTTCTCGACGGCGCTCAGCATGTCACGCGCGCTCTCGACCTCGATGACATCCACGCCGTCCGGCTTGCGCAGATTGACCGGCCCGCTGACGAGGGTCACGGCGGCGCCGGCATCCGCGGCGGCCGCGGCGATGGCGTAGCCCTGCTTGCCCGAGGAGCGGTTGGCGATATAGCGCACCGGATCGATCGGCTCGTGCGTCGGGCCGGCAGTGATGAGGATGCGTTTGCCCTTCAAGGGCTGTGGCGTCGCTTCGGCCTTGAGCAGCCGATCGACCGCGCCGGCGATTTCGAGCGGCTCGGCCATGCGCCCCTGGCCGCGTTCGCCGCGCTCCGCCATCTCGCCGGCATTGGGGCCGATCAACGCCACGCCGTCGGCCTTGAGCTGGGCGAGATTGCGCTGCGTCGCCCTGTGCGACCACATGGCCGGGTTCATGGCCGGGGCGAGCAATATCCTGGCTCGTGTCGCCAGCAGCACCGCAGTGGCGAGATCGCCCGCAAGGCCCTGCGCCATCTTCGCCATCAGGTCGGCCGTCGCCGGCGCGACGACGATGAGATCGGCCTCGCGCGCCAGGCGAATATGGCCGACGTCGAACTCGTGCTCGGGATTGAACAAGTCGGTATAGACGCGGCCGCCGACCAGCGCGCCGGCCGCCAGCGGCGTGACGAACTGGCTCGCCGCTTGCGTGAGAATGCAGCGCACGGCGTAGCCGCGCTCCTTGAGCCGGCGGATGAGGTCGAGCGACTTGTAGGCGGCGATGCCGCCGCCGATGATCAGCAGCACGCGCGGCTGGGTGTCGGCGTCATTGGACGCGGTTGCGGCGGGAGCTGCGGGCTGCGCCGGGGTCTCGGTCTCACCGGCGGCCTCGCGCAGAATGCTGCGCACTTCGTCCTCGACCGAGCGGCCGTTGCGCGCCGCGCGCAACCGGAGCTGCTGCTTGAGCGCCTCGTCGAGCTGCCGGACGGTGAGCGAGGCCATGAATAGCTCCGTGGGATCAATGGTATAGCAATATTGATTGCACTGATGCCAATGCAATCACGGCCGATCATAATCCAGTGCATTGACAACGGCCAGTCATCCTTTATTTAAAGAATAGGTTATTTAACGTATCGGCTAAATAGATGCCCGACACCGACCGCCTCAACGCCACCTTCGCCGCACTCGCCGATCCGACGCGCCGCGCCATTCTCGCGCGCCTCGCGCTTGGCGAGACCTCGGTGCAGAAACTCGCCGAGCCCTTCGCCATCAGCCTGCCCGCGATCTCGCGGCACCTGAAGGTGCTTGAACATGCCGGCCTCATCAGCCGCGGCCGCGACGCGCAGATGCGCCCGTGCCGGATCGACACGGCGGGCCTCATCGGCGTCGATCGCTGGCTCGAGGAATATCGCAAGCTCTGGAGCCAGAGCATGGACAAGCTGGAGAGCTATCTCGAGGTCATGAAGGCGCAGCAGGCCGCCGGCCCGGCCCCGCAAAAGAAGTCCCGTTCAGTGAAGCGTCAAGGAGGAAGAGGAAGCCATGGCCGCAAAGACTGATCTCGATCTCGGCGATCCCGTTGCCATCAAGGGCACGCGCGAGTTCGATGCGCCGGTGGCGCTGGTGTTCGCCGCCTTCACCGATCCGAAGCATCTGGTGCAATGGTGGGGACCGAACGGCTTCACCACCACGACCTCGCATTTCGAGTTAAAGCCGGGTGGCGTCTGGCGCTTCGTCATGCACGGGCCGGACGGCCGCGATTACCAGAATCGCATCACCTTCGACGAAATCGAGACCAACAGGCGCATCGCCTATCGCCATGGCGGCGGCGAGGCCGATCTGGAGCCGGTTACATTCGCGCAAACTGTGACGTTCGAGGACATCGGCGGCGGTCGCACGCGCATTGTCTGGCACGGCATATTCCCGAATGCGCAGATGCGCGACTTCGTCATCAAGGAATACGGCGCTGACAAGGGGCTGCAGGAAACCACGGCGCGGCTGGCCGGCTATGTCGCCACCATGGCGCGGAACTGACGCCCATGACGCTGAAGCTCTATTATCATCCGCTGTCGTCCTACTGCCACAAGGCGCTGATCGCGCTCTACGAGAACGACATTCCGTTCGAGCCGGTGGTGGTCAATCTGATGGACCCCGCATCGAGCGCGGAAATGCGGGCGCTTTGGCCGGTCGGCAAATTCCCGGTGCTCAAGGACGAGGCGCGCGGCCACGCCATCGCCGAGTCGAGCGTGATCATCGACTATCTCGATACCCATTATGCGCGAAAGCGGCTGATCCCGGCGGATGCCGATGGGGCGTGGCAGGCGCGGATGTGGGATCGCTTCTTCGATCTCTATGTCATGGAAAAGCAGGGCAAGCTGGTCGAAGACAATCTGCGTCCCGCCGAGGCGCGCGATCCCCATGGCGTTGCCAGGGCGAAGGAAGCGATCCAGAAATCCTACGCGATCGTCGAAGGCAAGCTCGGTGCCGGCGATACCTGGGCGCTCGGCGAAGACTATTCGCTGGCCGATTGCGCGGCGTCGCCAGCGCTGTTCTATGCCAGCCTCGCCGTGCCAATTACTGACAAAACGCCGAAGCTCAAGGCCTATTACGAGCGGCTGGTGCGGCGGCCATCATACTTGCGCGCGCTCAAGGAAGCCGAGCCGTTCTTCGACTGGGTGCCGATGGAAATGAAGCCGCGGCTGCCGGCGTAACGCTACAGCAACGCCATCAGCGCCTTGCGCAGATCGTCGGCGCTGCCGTGCTTGACCTTGAACTCGAGTGCGGTGTGGGCCTCACGCCAGATCGGATAGGCCTGCGCCAGTAGCGCGCGGCCGGCTGGCGTGATGGTCAGTCTCCGGCTGCGCTTGTCGTCCTCGTCCACCGCGACGGTGACAAGCCCGCGCCGCTCCAGCGGCTTGAGGTTGGCGGTCAGCGTGGTGCGGTCCATCGCCAGCAGTTCCGCGACGCTGCCGATGGTCGGCGGTTCCGGACGATTGAGTGACGTCAGCAGCGAGAACTGGCCGCTGGTGAGATCGAGCGGCCGCAGCACCACGTCGAATCGGCGCGCCAGCGCCCGCGCCGCGCGTTGCACATGCAGGCACAGGCACGCGTCTCGCACCTCAATGGTCTTGTCGAACGGCAAGGCCGGCAACGCTTCAGGCGCGCCTTCGCGCGCCGCGTGCGGTTTCTTGCCTTGGCGTATTGACATACCGCATAATATGTTGATATCAACTTAAATGTCAAGACAAGTTCCATCGGGCGGGCCGCCTATGCACAGCGATGAAGGCTCGTCGCACCGGGAAGGAAACGACATGCAAGTTCAGCCCTATCTGAGTTTCGAAGGCCGCTGCGAGGAGGCGTTGGAATTCTACAAGAAGGCCATCGGCGCGCAGATCGACGTCATGATGCGCTTCAAGGACGCGCCGGCCGACGGCGGCATGTCCGGTGACGGCTGCGCCGGCCCGATGCCGGCCGCCGACAAGATCATGCATTCGAGCTTCCGCGTCGGCGACAGTGTCGTCATGGCGACCGACGGCATGGCCAGCGGCAAGGCCGATTTCAAGGGCATCTCGCTGGCGTTTTCCGTCAAGGACGATGCCGAGGCCAGGCGGATGTTCGACGCCTTGAGCGAAGGCGGCGCCGTGATGCAGCCGCTGATGAAGACCTTCTTTGCCTCCAGCTTCGGCATGGTCGCCGACAAGTTCGGCGTCTGTTGGATGGTGGTCACCTCCCAGTAACGCGGCACAAGCCGACAATTCGGGGGGCGACAAGGAGGAACGTGATGCTCGATACCAACAAGACGCTGCCTTCGGCCCGCACCCTGGCCGAGAATAACTCGGTCCGCATCAATGGCGAAAGTGCCGCCTATCGCAAGGCGCGTACGGCGCTGCTCGCCGAGGAGATCGAGCTGCGCCGCCACATCGAGCGCGTTGCGGCCATGCGCCGCACGTTGCCGCCCGGCGCAACGGTGAAGAACTACAGCTTCATCGGCGAAAGCGGCCCGACCAATCTCGCGGGCATGTTCGGCGACAAGCAGACGCTGGTCGTCTACACCTACATGTATGGGCCGCAGCGCGAGCGGCCGTGTCCGATGTGCACCTCGCTGCTGTCGTCATGGGACGGCGAAGCGCAGGACATCATGCAGAACGTGTCGCTCGCCATCACCGCGCGGTCGCCGATCGACCGTCTCAGGCACTTCAAGAGTGAGCGCGGCTGGCGCGATCTCAAGCTCTACTCCGATCCGTCCGGTGAGTTCAGCCGCGACTTCAACGCCATCAGCCCAAACGGCGAGGAGTGGCCCGGCCTGCACGTCTTCACGCGGCGTGACGGCATCTTGCGCCACTTCTGGAGTGCCGAGATGGATGGCTCGACCGCTGATCCCGGCCAGGATCCGCGCGGCGCGCCGGACCTGATGCCGCTCTGGACCGTGCTCGACTGCACGCCGGAAGGCCGTCGGCCGGACTGGTATCCAAAGCTCGATTACGGCCGCTGAATCCGATCGATCTCACGAAAATACACGAGGAGGAAACAATGGCCTTGGCCAAACAAAAACTCGCGACCTGTCTCTGGTTCGACAGTCAGGCCGAGGAAGCTGCGAAGTTCTACTGCTCGGTGTTCAGGAACTCGAAGATTGGCCGCACCGCCTATTATCCGGACACTGGTCAGGACATTCACGGCAAGCCGGCAAACTCGGTGCTGACCGTTGAGTTCGAGCTCGAAGGCATGTCCTTCATGGCGCTCAATGGCGGGCCGATGTTCAAGTTCAACGAGGCGATCTCGCTGCAGATCCCCTGCAAGACGCAGGAGGACATCGACTATTATTGGGACGCGCTCACCGCCGATGGCGGTCAGGAAAGCCAATGCGGTTGGCTCAAGGACAAGTTCGGCCTCTCCTGGCAGGTGTTCCCTGACTTCATGGGCGACATTCTGGCCGGTTCGGACCGCGCCGCGGCAAAGCGCGCCATGGACGCCTTCATGAAAATGAAGAAGTTCGATCTTGAGACGGTCAAAAAAGCCTTCGAAGGCAAGTGACGTGGACAATCAGAAAAGGAAGCGAGGAAATGACCTACGTTGATGGATTTATCGTGCCGGTGCCGAAGAAGAAAGTGGCGGCCTACAAGAAGATCGCCACGCTCGCCGGCAAGATCTGGATGGAGCACGGCGCGTTATCCTACGTCGAGGCCGTCGCCGACGACGTCAAGCCCGGCAAATGGACGTCGTTTCCGCAGAGCGTGAAGCTCAAGAAGGACGAAGTCGTCATTTTCTCGTACATCACCTACAAGTCGCGCAAATCGCGCGATGCCGTCATGAAGAAGGTGATGTCCGATAAGCGATTGAAGATGGACATGTCGACGATGCCGTTCGACGGCAAACGCATGATCTTCGGCGGCTTCAAGGCGATCGTGGAGAAGTAGCGATTGTCATTCCGGGACGGCGCGAAAGCGCCGGACCCGGAATCCATACGCCGCAGCGCCGGGGTTATGGATTCCGGGCCCACGTCCTTCGGACGTGCCCCGGAATGACAAAAGAAATGCGACGTGCTGCCTCAATCTCCATTCGTCCCCGCGCAAGCGGGGACCCAGAAGCCGGAACTGAAGAAAGAACTGGATTCCCGCTTGCGCGGGAATGAACGGAGTTTGTACTACCGCACCAGCATCCACAAAATCACGCCGAGCAGCCCGGCGATGACCCACAAGGCCGCCGTGCTCGCGCGATTACGGCGGGCTTCCGCCTTGCCGATGGCCTCGACGGTTTCGGGCGCCAGCACCAACCCGTTGCGCGTGATGTCGTCGATCTGATCCAGCACCGTGCCGGCGCGCAGCAGCAGCGACGGCACCTGCGCGGCGAATGTGCCGAGCTTGCCGGCGCCGGCGACCGCGTCTTCCAGCTTGCCGATCGGACCGAGATTGCGCGAAATCCATTCGCGCACCACCGGGTCGGCGGTCTTCCACATGTCGAGCTTCGGATCGAACGTGCGCGCGACGCCCTCGACCACGACCATGGTCTTCTGCAGCAGGATCAACTCCGGCCGCGTCTGCATGTCGAAAATACCGGTGACCTCGAACAGCAAGGTCAGCAGCTTGGCCATTGAGATGTCTTCGGCGGTGCGATTGTGGATCGGCTCGCCGATGGCGCGGATCGCCTGCGCGAAAGCCTCCACCGAATGGTGGCGCGGCACATAGCCGGCGTCGAAATGCACCTGCGCGACGCGCATGTAGTCGCGGGTGATGAAGCCGAACAGGATCTCGGCGAGGAAGCGGCGTTCCTTGGGCCCAAGCCGGCCCATGATGCCGAAATCGACCGCAACCAGCCTTCCGTCGTCGTCGACGAACAGGTTGCCCGGATGCATGTCGGCATGGAAGAAGCCGTCGCGCAGCGCATGGCGCAGGAAGCTCTGGATGATGATGCGGCCGAGCGCCGGCAGGTCGAAGCCCTTGGCCTCCAGCCCGGCGCGGTCGTTGAGCTTGGTGCCGCCGATCCATTCCATGGTCAGCACTTCGCGCGCGGTGCGGTCCCAGTCGATACCAGGCACGCGGAAGTCAGGGTCGTCCTTGGTGTTCTCCGCCATTTCCGACAGGGCCGCGGCCTCGAGCCGGAAATCCATTTCCAGCCGCACCGAACGGTCGAGCGTATTGACGACCTCAACAAAACGCAGGCGCTGCGCTTCCGGCGACAAGGCTTCGGCGTTGTGCGCGGCGAAATAGAAGGCGTCGAGATCGACACGGAACCGCCGTTCGACGCCGGGCCGCAAAATCTTCACCGCGACCGGCTTGCGCACGCCATCGACATCGACTTCGGCGCGATGCACTTGCGCGATCGAGGCCGCCGCCACTGACGGACCGAAGCTCGCATAGACACTGGCGATCGGCCGCTCCAGCGCTTCCGTCACCACGGCTTCCGCTTCGGCATGCGGAAACGCCGGCATCTTGTCCTGCAGCGATTCGAGATCGCGCGCGATGACGGTGCCGACCACATCGGGCCGCGTCGCCAGGAACTGGCCGAGCTTGACGTAAGTCGGGCCGAGCCGGCGCAGCGCCGCGGCGAGTCGGCTCTCGCCGTTGCGCGACGAGCGCCGCTCGATCAGCCGCGCCAACGCAATGCCGGTGCGCGCCGGCATCGGCAGCGGCCGTGTATCGATGAGGCCGAACACGCCTTCGCGCGCGAACACATAGCCCGCGCGAGAAAGGCGGATGAGGTGGGAAACGGCCGAGATCACAATTTCCAGCCCGAATGCATCGCCACGACGCCGCCGGTCATCGGCGTGAACGACACGCGGCGGAAGCCGGCGGCCTCGATCATCTGCGCGAAGACCTTGGGCTTGGGAAATTTGCGGATCGACTCGACCAGGTACTGATAGGCTTCGCGGTCGCCGGTGACGCGCTCGCCGACGCGCGGGATGACCTGGAAGGAGTACAACTCATAGAGCTTGTCGAGGCCCGGCACGTCGACGCTCGAGAATTCGAGGCAGAGGAAGCGGCCGCCGTATTTCAGCACGCGATGCGCCTCGCGCAGTGCCTTGTCGATGCGCGGCACGTTGCGGATGCCGAAGGCGATGGTGACGCAGTCGAAGCTCTTGTCGGCATAGGGCAGCTCCTCGGCATTGCCCTGTTCGAACGTGACCTGGCCATCGAGGCCGCGCTTCTCGGCGCGCTCGCGGCCGACGGCGAGCATCTCCGCGTTGATGTCGCACACCGTGACGCGGGTGCCGAAACCGCCGGCTTCCGCCACACGAAACGCGACGTCGCCGGTGCCGCCAGCGAGGTCGAGCAGCGCAAAGTCGCGGTCGCCCTTCGGCGGATTGACCGCCGTCACCAGCGCGTCCTTCCACGGACGATGCAGGCCGCCGGACATCAGGTCGTTCATCAGGTCGTAGCGCTTGGCCACCGAGTGGAACACGTCGTCGACCAGCCCCTGCTTGTCCTCGAGGGGCACGTCCCGATAGCCGAAATGGGTCTCTTGAGCCTTGCTCATAAGCCAATAATCCTTTGCGGGCAGGACCATAGCGCGGCAGCCCGCGGCAGGCTATCTATCACGCCCGGAGCGGTAAACCATGCCCGAATTGCCCGAAGTCGAGACGGTACGCCGCGGCCTGGCCCCCGCTATGGAGGGCGCGCGCATCGACAAGGTCGAAGTGCGGCATCGCGGCCTGCGCTGGCCGATCGCCAAGGATTTCGAGAAGCGCATCGAGGGCCAGACGGTCGAGGGTCTCGGCCGCCGCGCCAAATATCTCACCGCCGATTTGTCATCCGGCGACGTGCTTATCATGCACCTGGGCATGTCGGGCTCGTTCCGCGTCGGGCACGAGTCGCGGCCGGGCGTCTACTATCACGAGAAGTCCAAGAGCGCGGCGCACGATCACGTCGTCTTCCATCTGTCGAACGGCGAGGTCGTGACCTTCAACGATCCGCGCCGCTTCGGCTCGATGAAGCTGGTGCAGCGCGCCAGACTGGACCAGGAGCCGCTGCTGAAAAGCATCGGCCCCGAACCGCTCGGCAACGAGTTCGACGCGGCCATGCTCGCGGCCGCCTGCGCCGGCAAGAAGACGTCGTTGAAAGCAGCATTGCTTGACCAGCGCGTCGTCGCCGGACTCGGCAACATCTATGTCTGCGAGGCATTGTACCGCGCGCATTTGTCGCCCAAGCGGCTGGCCTCGACGATCGCCGATCGTAGCGGCAAGCCGAACGAGCGTGCGGTGGCGTTGGTCGTAGCCATCAAGGCGGTATTGAATGACGCCATCAAGGCCGGCGGCTCGTCCCTGCGCGATCACCGCCGCGCCGACGGCTCGCTCGGCGATTTCCAGCACAATTTTCTGGTCTATGACCGCGAAGGCCAGAAATGCCCGGACGGCAAGGGCACGGTAAGGCGCATCGTCCAGAACGGCCGCTCGACGTTCTATTGTCCGTCGTGCCAGAAGTGAAAAATAATTCTTGTCGTGCCCAGACGTAGGCATTCGAAGAACGGCGTTAAAACGCCTATTGTCCCCGGCATCCACGTCTGGCTTTAATGCGGGCGAACAAACCAGCGCCGGGAAATTGACATGCCTTACGAAAACGTCATCGTCGACACCAAGGGCCGCGTCGGCATCATCACGCTCAACCGCCCGACCGCGCTCAATGCGCTCAACCGCGCGCTGATGGGCGAGCTCACTCAGGCTGTCATTGACTTCCAGAATAACGATGCCATCGGCTGTCTGCTGATCACCGGCAGCGACAAGGCCTTTGCCGCCGGCGCCGACATCAAGGAGATGGCGGACAAGACCTTCATCGACGCCTATCTCGGCAATTTCGCAGCCGACTGGCATGCGCCGACCAGGACGCGCAAACCGGTGGTCGCCGCGGTCGCGGGCTTTGCGCTCGGCGGCGGCTGCGAGCTCGCCATGCTGTGCGACATCGTGATCGCCGCCGACACCGCCAAGTTCGGCCAGCCCGAGATCAAGCTCGGTGTCATTCCCGGCATCGGCGGCACGCAGCGCCTGACGCGCGCCATCGGCAAGGCGAAGGCGATGGACCTCGTGCTCACCGGCCGCATGATGGACGCCGCCGAAGCCGAGCGTTCCGGCCTCGTCGCCCGCATCGTGCCGGCGGCGCAATTGATGGAAGAAGCGATGAAGGCGGCCGAGACCATCGCCGGCATGTCGCTGCCATCGGTGCTCGCCGCCAAGGAATCGGTCGACGCCGCTTTCGAGACGTCGCTCGCCGAGGGCCTGCGCTTCGAGCGCCGCATCTTCCACGCGCTGTTCGCCACCGAAGATCAGAAGGAAGGCATGAAAGCCTTCGTCGAGAAGCGCAAGCCGGTGTGGAAGAATAAATAGTCTGTCATCACCGGGCCGCCGCGTAGCGGCGTGACCCGGTGATCTCGCTTAGGGACGTACCATGCCCGCCTAAGCGGGATGGCCGGGTTAAACCCCGGCCATGACAGCAAAGTTGCTGTCCCTACTTCCTCACACAAATAACCCGCACCACCGCGTCGCGTGGGTCGGTGGCGGAAGCGGCGGGCTGCGCCACCTTGTGCGCATCGAGAAAGCCGCGGATCTGATCGGCGCGTATGAGGCGTACCGGCGGCACCGACGGCGCGATGCTGGCGAGCACCGCGTTGCGCATCTCGGTGACGCCGATAAAGCGGCCGCCG
>Ga0180223_1000773_pt1 | contig 33320 bp, 36 predicted proteins | sample eDN5th30CKraftOP_FD_151337 | JGI IMG/M metagenome (GOLD analysis project Ga0180223, IMG submission 151337) | Enriched Organic Plus compost microbial communities from Emeryville, California, USA - eDNA 5th pass 30_C Kraft OP (version 2) (version 2) ... | reverse complement strand
CATTCCCACGGACTCGAGCAGGGGGAGCGGGTCCACCGTGCGGTTGCCGGCGAGTCGACCTGCCAGGCGCAGCTGGTCGGCCGACGTGAGCGAGGGAAGGAGGTTGCCCGACTGGAACACGAAGCCAATGTTCGTCAGCCGGAACCGGGCGCGGGCGCGCTTCGAGAGGGATGCCACGTCGGTGCCGTGGACCCGGACCGTGCCGTGATCGGGCGAGGAGAGCGCGCCCGAGATGGCGAGCAGCGAGGACTTGCCGCTGCCCGAGGGGCCGACGATGGCGACGAACTCGCCGGGCATGACGGTCAGCGACACGTCGTCGAGCGCGCGGACCCGGGAGTCCCCGTCGCCCAGGTCGAGGACGGCGCGCTCGACGTCGAGTGCGGGGGTGGTGGTTTCGGTGCTCATCGTTGGCCTCCCAAGGCGCGGAGCGGGTCGATTCGGACGATACGGAGGACCGCGATGGCCGCGCCGATCAGACCGAGCAGGATCGTCAGGCCGGACGCGATGGCGATGGGCACGAACTCGAGGTCGAAGGGCATGGCGGCCGGCATGGCGGCGCCCAGCCCGACCCCGGCGGCGACGCCGAGTGCGGTGAAGCCGAGCAGGAGGATGGCGGCTTGGACGAGGCTGTCTCGGAGGAGGTAGCGCCCCGAGGCGCCGACGGCGCGGAGGACGGCGAGGTCGTGGCTGCGCTGGATCGTCCAGACCGTGAAGAACGCACCGACGACGAGGCTGCAGATCGCGTAGAGGAAGATCTGGATCATGCTCAGCGTGAGGGTTTCGGCCTCGTAGCCCGGCGACGCGTTGAACGACTCCGCCAGCGTCATGGTCGTCGTCTCCGCGCTCGCATCGATCGCCGCGTAGTCGGGGGTCGCCCCGTCAGCCGCGCGCAGCGCGACGACGCTGGAGTACGGGAAGTCGAGGGCCTCGACCTCGGCTGCGCTCGGGGCGCCGGGTTGCGTGGCGCCTGCGGCGAGCAGCTTCCACGTGCCGATGGGCAGGTAGGCGACGTCGACGTGACCGAAGGTGGCCTGGCCCTCGGTGAACCCGACGACGGTGAGCTCGAGGTCCACCCGGTCGAGGGTGATCACCGTGCCGAGTTCGACGCCTTCGTCCCGAAGTGTTTCAGAGACGACGATGCCGTCGACGGCACCCAGTCCCTCGCCGGCCGACACGGGCGGCGACAGGAACCCGTCGGGCAGCACGCCGAATAGCGTGAGGTCGATCTGACTGCCGTCCGATGCCACGCCGTTGACGATGTTCACGCCCATCGGCTCGGCGTCGGCGATGCCGTCGGCCTGCTGCCAGGCGGCGAGCTGTGCCTCGTCGACGACGGATCGGCTGAACGCGTTGTCGGTCTTGGTGCCCTCATCGAACGCGAACGCGGTGGCCGGCATCGCTTTGAGGCCTGAGACGCCGTCGTTGACGAGGCCGGAGGAGAGGCCTGAGAGCAGGACCACGAGCACCGAGATGAGCGCGATGACCACGCCCATGAGGGTGAAGCGGCCGCGGGCGAAGCGGAGTTCGCGCAGGGCGAGGAACATGAGAGGCGGATCCATTCATGGTTTGTCGACAGTCTGTCGGGATGATGCTGACAGTGTGTCACGAAAACCTGAATGTCCGCTCGATGCGGCGATGCGGGGATGCGGCGATGCGGCGATGCGGCGATGCGGGGATGCGGTCGGCGCCCCGGCTGCCGTGTGGTCGCGGCGCCGGAAGACACGAATGCCCACCCCGCTCGGGGTGGGCATTGTGGCGGTTTCGTGGGTCAGCGCCAGACGGTGGCGAGCAGGATATTGAGCACGGTCAGCCCGCCGATGGTGGGAAGCACCCACCCGGCGACCTGCTCCTTCTTGCGATTGACGAGGGCGATGATGATGATCGCGATCAGCACGGCGAGCTTCACCGTGATCTTGACGTTGTTGACCTCGTGGCCGAGCGGGTACTGCAGGCCGACGAGCAGCACACCGGTGACGAGCATGGTCCACGCGCCGTGCATCATCGCGGGCAGGATGCGCGCCTCGCCGCGGCGCATGCTGCCGATCTGAAAGAGCACACCCCCGAGAAGCGCCACGATGCCGATGATGTGCAGAGCGAGGATGACGTTCTTGAGGATCTCCATGCGTCGATCTTACCGACATGCTGTCGGATACGCATACGGGCGGATGCGGCCAGCGTGGTGGCACGGGCCGAGCGTGGTGGCGCAGGTCGAGCGTGGTGGTCCGGGACGAGCGTGCGGGGCGCTCGGCGAGCGCCCCGCACGCGGTCAGCCGCCCGACGGGTTGTCGACCGGGCGGTCGTTCTCGTCGGTGGTGTCCGGCGGCTCGGGCGCGCCACCCGAGACGGTGTCGGCCTCCGTGTTCCCGTCGGACACGCCCTGTGTGTTCGGCTCTTCGGTGGATTCATCGCGATCGGTCATGGGAGCGACGGTACGACGGCGTCGCCCGCCCGGGGGAGGGCTTGACGCCGCGCCGGCAGGCGTTCAGTGCACCCGGATCAGGCCGCAGCGGTCAGGGCCTCACGCGCCGCCTCGTCGATCACGTCGGCGACGGCGGCGGGCTGGGTGAAATAGAGTGCGTGGCTCGCTGACACGTTGGTGATCTTCGCGCCCGCCCGCCGCGCCATGTGCTGCAGCATCGCCTGATCGAATGACTTGTCCTCCGTCGCGATCGCTGCCCAGGTCGGCTTGTCGTGCCACGCGGCGTGCGTGACGGCCGCACCGAAGACGGACATGTTGATCGGCACCTGGGTGTCGCGGAGGAATGCGGCGTCGGCGTCGCTGGCGTCATGAGCGAACCCCGCCTTGAACTTCTCCCGGTTGAGGAAGCCGTACCCGTCGGGGCCCACGTCGATGACGAAGTCGGGCGTGGGCGCGAACCCCTCGTACTGTTCCGAGGTCGTCTGGCCGGTATCGGGTGCCAGCGCCGACACGTAGACGAGCGCGGCGACCTTCGGGTGCACGCCCGCCTCGGTGATGACGGTGCCGCCCCAGGAGTGCCCGACGAGGACGGTGGGGCCGTCCTGCTGGTCGAGGACCCGGTTCGTGGCCGCGACGTCGTCCTCGAGTGACGTAAGCGGGTTCTGCACGATCGTGACGCGGTAGCCGCGAGCGGTGAGCAGGTCGTACACGCCGCGCCATCCTGAGCCGTCGGCGAAGGCGCCGTGCACCAGGACGATGTTCGAGATCTCACGGTCGGTGGTGCTCATGGTGGTGCTCCCTTCGGTTGTTGTGGGCGGCGGGCAGCCTCCCCTGCGGGGATCCACTGACGACGGATCTGAGGTTCCATCGACTTTGCGCAGGGTAATGGTTTCCGCGCGCATCCGCCACGGTGGGTCGGCCGGCCGATCGGTGGTCACGTGCCGCTCGGGCGCGTGGGCCGCGCCGGTCAGCGGGCCGCGTCGGTGGGGGCCGCCTCGATCGCATCCGCGAGCCGACGGCCGGCGCGCTGCAGATGACCGTCGAGCTCGGCGACGGCGGCCGTGGCGTCGCCGTCCGCGAGGCGAGCGAGGATGCGGTCGTGCTCGGCGAGGATGGTGTCGACCGACACGAGCCGGCGCCCCTGCACCTGAGTCATGCAGAGCCGCACCTCATCGACGAGGGCGGCGTACGCCCGAGTCATCCGTTCGCTCGCGATCGCATCGACGAGCGCGGTGTGGAAGCGCATGTCGGGCTCGACGATGTCGACCGTCGAGCCACCGAGGTGCCCGGCGATCTCCGCCTGCGCGTCACGCGCGGCGACTGGTACGCGGCGCGCGCTCGCGAGCTCGCGTAGCGCCGCGCCCTCGAGTCGGGCTCGGGTCGCATAGACGTCGAGGATCGCGGGCGCGTCGAGGCTCCGCACTCTGGCAGAGCGATGCGCGGTCCGCACGAGGAGGCCATCGGCGACGACGCGCTCGATGGCGGCCTTCGCGCTCGGCCTGGCGACGTCGAAACGCTCGGCGACGGATGCTTCGGTGACCACGTCGTCCGCCCGCAGTACGCCGCTCAGAATGGCGTCGCGGAGCGCCCCGGCGACGGCATCGACCACGCCGACCACTCGGATGCCGTCTGCCACGCATGATCCTTCCGCTTCGGGGTACTCCACTGACGAGCGTAACGCTCGTCAGTGTGGTGTACTTGTCTGACAATTCTTGAAGGAGATCGCCCTGGCCGCGCCCGCCCTCGCCTCGGTACTGTCGACCGAGCTCCTCGGACCGCAGACGCCGGTGCGGCAGCGGTCGATCGACCGCTTCGCCATGGCCCACGACGCGTCCCACTACCTCCTCGTCCCCGAGCTGGTCGTCACGCCCCCGGACGCGGACGCGGTCGCGCGCGTGTTCGAGGCGGCCCGTGCGGCCGGCCGGCCGGTCACGTTCCGCTCTGGCGGGACCAGCCTCTCCGGCCAGGGCGTCACCAACGCGATCCTGGTGGACACGCGCTCCGCGTTCCGGCGGATCGAGGTCAGTCCGGACGGTCGACGGGTCCGGGTGCAGCCCGGCGCCACCGTGCGGCAGACCAACCTCCGACTCGCACGGCACGGGCGCCGCCTCGGCCCCGACCCGGCGAGTGAGATCGCATGCACGATCGGCGGCGTGATCGCGAACAACTCGAGTGGCATGGCCTGCGGTATCACCGAGAACAGCTACCGCACGGTGACCTCGCTCAGGGTCGTCCTGCCGAGCGGGACCACCCTCGAGACGGGTGCGCCCGACGCGTCCGAGCGTCTTCGGCGAGTCGAGCCCGCGCTGCACGACGGCCTGCTCGCGTTGCGGGACCGGCTTCGTGCCGACGAGGCATCCGCCGCGACCGTCGCGCGCCTGTTCTCGATGAAGAACACCATGGGCTACGGGCTCAACGCCCTTCTCGACTTCGACGAGCCCGCCCGTATCCTCGAGCACCTCGTGATCGGCAGCGAGGGGACCCTCGCGTTCGTGGCCGAGGCCGAGTTCGCGACCGTGCCGACTCTGCCGGCCATCGCCACCGGCCTGCTCGTCTTCGATGATCTGGCGGATGCCACGGCGGCCCTGCCCCGTCTTGTCGCGGCGGGCCTCGCGACGATCGAGCTCATGGACGCGGCATCCCTCCGCGTCGCGCAGCTCGCCCCGGATGCCCCGCGTGCCATCGCCGAGCTCGACGTCGACGCGCACGCCGCCCTGCTCGTCGAGGTGCACGCGAGCGACGCCGAGAGTCTCGTGGCGGCGCAGCGCGCCGTCGCCGACGTGTTCGCGGGGCTCCCGCTCTCGGCAGCTCCGCGCATGACGACCGACGCCGTCGAGCGGGCCGCGCTGTGGCACGTCCGCAAGGGGCTGTACACGGCCGTCGCCGGCAACCGCCCGTCGGGGACCACTGCGCTGCTCGAGGACATCGTCGTGCCGGTCGACCGGTTGCTCGAGACGTGTCGCCGGCTCATCGCGCTCTTCGACGAGCACGGATACGAAGGGTCCGTCATCTTCGGGCACGCCAAAGACGGCAACATCCACTTCCTGCTCAACGAGCGGTTCGACGACCCGGTCTCGCTCGCCCGGTACGAGCGATTCACGAACGACCTCGTCGAACTCGTGCTCGCGCAGGGCGGCTCGCTGAAGGCCGAGCACGGCACCGGCCGCATCATGGCGCCTTTCGTGCGCCGGCAGTACGGCGACGTGCTCTACGAGATGATGTGCGAGGTCAAGCGTCTGTTCGATCCGGACGGCATCCTCAACCCGGGCGTGGTGCTCTCCGACGACCCAGGCTCGTACCTGCGGGACCTCAAGCTCGTGCCGAGCGTTGAAGCCGAGGTCGACCGCTGCGTGGAGTGCGGCTACTGCGAGCCGACGTGTCCGAGCAAGGACCTCACGCTCACGCCGCGCCAGCGCATCGCGCTCCGGCGCGACCTGCAGGCCGCGGAGGCCGACGGCGATCACGCGCTCGTGCGCGAGCTGACCGCGGACTACGACTACGACGGGGTGCAGACGTGCGCCGTCGACGGCATGTGCGCGGTCGCGTGCCCCGTCGATATCAACACCGGCGACCTGGTCCGGCGGCTGCGCGCCGAGCAGCGCACGCCCGTGCTCGCGGCGGGCTGGTCAGCGGCGGCCAACGTCTGGGGAGCGGTGACCCGGGTCGGCGGCCTCGCACTCGATGTGGCCAGGGCGGTGCCCACCCCGATCGTCCGCGCGACCACGACCGTGGGCCGCGCCGTGCTCGGGGCGGACACGGTGCCCGCATATGACGAGAGCCTGCCGGGCGGCGGACAGCCGCGGCCTCGGCCGGGCGGCGACCCGGCCGCCGCCGATGCGGTGTTCTTCGCCGCCTGCATCGGCACCATGTTCGGACCGGCATCGGCGGGCGGTCGCCCCGGCCTCGGCGCGACCTCCGCGTTCCTGCGACTGGCTGACCGGGTGGGTCTGCGCCTCGTCGTCCCCGAGCAGTCCGGCTCGCTCTGCTGCGGGACCCCGTGGAAGTCCAAAGGCTTCCTCGACGGCTACCGGAGCATGACGGCGCGTGTGCTTCCAGCGCTGCTGGCCGCGAGCGACGGCGGCCGGTTGCCCATCGTCTGCGACGCGGCATCCTGCACCGAAGGACTCGAGACCATGCAGGCCGTCGCGGCCCTCGCGGGCGAGACCGAACCCCGGCTGCGTTTCGTGGATGCGACGACGTTCGCCCGCGAGCATCTGCTCGACCGGCTCATCGTGACCCGCCGCGTGGGGTCGGTCGCGGTGCACCGCACGTGCTCGACGACGGCGCTCGGCGCGAACGCCGATCTGCTGGCCGTGGCGGCGTTCGCGGCCGAGACCGTGTACGAGCCTGACGACTGGGGCTGCTGCGCCTACGCAGGCGACCGCGGCCTGCTGCACCCCGAGCTCACCGCGAGCGCGACCGCCGCGGAGGCGGCCGAGATCACGGCCCAGGAGTTCGACGACCACGTCTCGGCCAACCGCACCTGCGAGCTCGGCATGACCTCGGCTACCGGGCGGCCGTACCGGCACGTGCTCGAGCTCCTCGAGGAGGCGACGCGCGGCTGACCCGGGTGGTCGCCGTGGGCCTGGCGTCGCGCGTCACCAACCGCTGCGCGTCGGAGTGTGCCCGTCGCCGGCGTCATCGGGCATCGCCATCTCGGCGCGGAGCCCGAGCAGCCGGATCGGCCGGCGGGGTTCGATGCGGTCGGCCGCGAGCGCGCGGAATCGTTCGAGCACCTCCCCGTGGTCGGCGCTCGCGGGCACTTTGCGGCTGAAGGTCTTCGTGAGGAACGGCGCGTAGCGCACTTTCAGCTGCAGGCCGACGACGGGCCGGCCTTCGGCCGCGACATCCGTGAGCACCGCGGCCGCGAGGGACCGGAGGGCCTCGTCGACGTCGGCTGGCTCGACGAGGTCCCGTTGGAACGTGGTCTCGCGGCTGTGGCCGCGAGCCACCCAGGGGGTGTCGTCGACAACGGATGCCCCGTCGCCGCGGCCGAGCTCGGCGTACCAGGGTCCCATTCGGGGGCCGAACTCCCCGATGAGCAGCTCGGCGGGCGCGGTGGCGAGCTCCGCGACCGTGCGGATGCCGTGCGCGGCGAGCCGCTTCGACACCTTCGGTCCCACTCCCCAGAGCGCGATCGTCGGCCGATCGCCCATGACCTCGAGCCAGTTCTCGGCCGTGAGCCGGAACACCCCCTGCGGCTTTCCGAAGCCCGTCGCGACCTTCGCGCGGACGAGGGTATCGCCGATGCCGACGCTGCACTGCAGGCGCGTGCGGGCGAGCACCGCCCGCTGCACCGCCCGTGCATAGGCCTCGGGGTCGTCGGCCGTCACGCCGACGAACGCCTCGTCCCAGCCGAGGACCTGGACCGTCGCGCCCGGCTGGGCGCGCAGCGTCGCCATCACATGGTCGGATGCCTCGGTGTACGCCTCGTGGTCGACGGGAAGGATGACCGCGGTGGGTGCCTTCCGAGCCGCGATGCGGAGGGGCATGCCCGATCCGACGCCGAACTCCCGCGCCTCATAGGACGCGGTGGAGACGACTGCGCGCTCGGTCGGGTCGCCGCGTCCGCCGACGATGACGGGCACTCCGGCGAGCTCCGGGCGCCGCAGCACCTCGACCGCCGCGATGAACTGGTCGAGATCGACGTGCAACACCCAAGGGCGCCCGCTCACGCGACCAGTCTGCGCGATCCGGCCCGCCCGACGCGAGCTCGTCGCCATCCGCACAGAAATATGTACATCTTCGCGCACACCGAGGTGTACCATTTTTCCCATGTCGACGTACCTTCCGAATCTCCGCGTGCTCCCCAGCGGTGACGCACGCAATGCGCTCGCCGCGGCGTTGAAGCGTTTTCGCGAGTTCGGTGCGGCCGCGGAGCCGGTCGTGTTCGGCGCCCACCGGAAGCCTGAAGCGGTCGTGATCCCGTTCGAGCTGTATGCCGATCTGCTTCCCGTGATCGAGGACCTCGAGATCACGTATCAGGTGCGGGAGCGTGCGGCTGCGGGCGAGTCGGTTCCGCTGGCCGACATCGCCGAGGCCGTCGGCCTCGACACCGAGGCCTACCGGGCGTGACGGCCCGGCCGGCCCTGCGGGCGCTGCCCGGCTTCCAACAGGACATCGATGCGCTCCCAGATCTCGCGACGAAGAAGATGGCACTCGACATGCTCGTGCTCGTGCGAGACGGCCGGGTGAAGGGGGAGAAGCTCGACGCGAGAGTGACCACGGCTGACCTGGGGGATTGCTACAAGCTCTACTTCGATCCCGTCGGGGGCGGTCGGCCCAGGTTCCGTCTGGTGTACCGCTATCTCCCGAACGAGCTGCTGGCGGTCGCGATCGAGGCCGTCGCGGTCGGGCGCCGCGAGCAGCTTGACGCCTACCGTCGTGCGTCGTCCAATCTCGGCAGGGCGACGGGCGCGTAAGGGAGCGCAGCATCCGACTTCTGTGAGACCCCGGGTGGCTGCGCCGCCCCGCCGCTACGCTTCGGGCATGCGACGGTTGAGATACTCGATCAACGTCATGCTCGACGGCTGCGTCGATCATCGGGCCGGGACGGGCGACGAGGCGGTCCACCGACACGCGACCGCGGTCCTCGCTCGCGCCGACGCCCTGCTCTTCGGTCGGGTGACCTACGAGATGATGGAGTCCGCCTGGCGGTCGCCGCGCTCCGACGTGATGCCCGACTGGACCCGGCCGTTCGCGCGGACTATCGACGCGGCGAAGAAGTACGTGGTGTCGAGCACGTTGGACCACGTCGACTGGAATGCCGAGCTCGTGCGCGGCGACCTCGGTGAGGCGGTGCGCCGGCTCAAGGAGATGCCGGGGGCCGAGCTGTACGTGGGTGGCGTCACGCTGCCGACCGCGCTCGCCGAACTGGGTCTGATCGACGAGTACGAGTTCGTGGTGCACCCGAGGCTGGCCGGTCACGGCCCGTACCTGCTCGGCGGGCTGACGGCGCCGCTCGACCTCGAGCTCATCGGTCGCGAGGAGATCGGCTCGGGCGCGGTGGCGATGCGCTATGTGCCGCGCGCTGTGCCAAGCTGAGACGTCATGGCACAGATGGCGGCTGCGGGCGGTGAGATCGCCCATCCGCGGCCGGCCCATCTGCAATGGCGGTACATCGCGCTCGTCGCGGCCGGCGGCACCGTGGGCACGGCGTTGCGTGCGGCGATCTCGCTGGTCGTCGGCGACGTCGGGCCCGTGCCCGTCGCGACGCTGACCGTGAACGTGATCGGGGCATTCGTGCTGGGCGCGCTGCTCGAGACGCTCGCGAGGTCGGGCCCCGACCGGGGCCGGCGGCTCGGCGCTCGGCTCTTCGTCGGCACGGGGGTGCTCGGCGGGTTCACCACGTACAGCGCGCTCGCGACCGCGACCGCAGAGCTCGCCGTGGGGAGTCAGGCTGGGTGGGCCGTGGCCTATGCCCTCGGCACGGTGCTGCTGGGCGGGCTGGCGAGTGCCCTCGGCATCGCGGTCGGCCACCTCGTCGACCGGCGGGGAGTCGCGCCGTGACGCCGTTGGTGTTCCTGGGCGTCGCGGTGGCCGGTGGGGTGGGTGCGGCGCTCCGGTTTGTGCTCGGCGGGCTCGTGACCGCCTGGACCCGACGCGCGTTCCCGCTTGCGACCGCGCTGATCAATCTGACGGGTTCGTTCGCGCTCGGGCTGCTGACGGGCGTCGCGAGCAACGGATGGCTCGCGCCCGAGGTGACCGCGATGCTCGGCGTCGGCCTCCTCGGCGGGTACACGACCTTCAGCACCGCCAGCGTCGAAACGGTGCGGCTCGTGCAGGAGCGCCGGTACGGCGCGGCCATGGGCTACGGTCTCGGCAATCTGGTCGCCTGCGTGGCCGTCGCGCTCACTGGGCTCTGGATCGGCTCGTTCAGCTGAGCGAGCACCGGCGCCGATCGGCGCTGTGAGAGGCTTCTTCGAGCGGGACGTCTGCCCGTATCGATCGCTCGGGAGCTGTCCTTGTCCGAAGTCGGCCGGCGTCGTGCCGCCCTGTTCGTCCTGTTCTTCCTGCCGGGTGTGGCCCTTGCCTCGTGGGTCACCAGGACCCCGGCCATCCGGGACCTCCTGCATGCGTCGCCCGCCGAGATGGGGCTGGTGCTGTTCGGGCTCTCGGTCGGGTCCATGTGCGGGATCCTGTCGTCCGGCGCGCTCGTCGCCCGCTTCGGGGCTCGGCCGGTCATCTTCGCCGGCATGGTCTGCACCGTGGTCGCGATGCCCGGGATCGGCGTGGGTACGGCCCTCGAGAGCAGCTGGCTGGTCGCCGCCGGCCTCTTCGTCTTCGGGCTCGGCATGGGTGGCGGTGAGGTCGCGATGAACGTCGAGGGCGCTGACGTCGAGCAGGTGCTGTCCCGTCCGGTGCTTCCCGCGTTGCACGGCTGCTTCAGCCTGGGAAACCTGGCGGGCGCGCTCGCCGGCATCCTGTTCACGGCTCTTGACGTTCCGGTCGTCTGGCACCTCGTCATGGTCGGTGTGCTCGCCGCGGTTGGGCTCGTCGTGGTGATCGGCTGGGTGCCGCCCGGTACGGGGCGGGCCGTCCCGATGCCGCGCGCGGGGCGCGGATCGACTGCGGGCCGGCCGCTGTGGAAGGACCGCACGCTGCTGCTCATCGGGGCGATCGTGCTCGCGATGGCGCTCGCCGAGGGGTCGGCGAGCGATTGGCTCCCGCTCGTCATGGTCGACGGGCACGGCCTCGATCCGGCATACGGCTCCGCCGTCTACGCCGCGTTCGCCGCGGCGATGACGGCCGGCCGGTTCGCCGGGGGAGTCGTGATCGAGCGGCTGGGCCGGGCGCGCGTCATCGCGATGAGCGCGGGGGCCGCGTCGATCGGGCTGGTGCTCATCATCTTCGTCGATCAGCCGATCGTGGCCGCCGCCGGCGTGCTGCTGTGGGGGCTCGGTGCGTCGCTCGGATTCCCCGTGGCGCTTTCGGCCGCCGGGGACTCCGGACCGAACTCGGCCCGGCGGGTCTCGCTTGTGGCGACCGTCGGCTATGTCGCGTTCCTCGTCGGGCCGCCGTCGCTGGGTTTCATCGGCGAGCACTACGGGCTGCGGCTCGCGCTGCTCGTCCCGCTCGTCCTGGTCGCGCTGGTGATCCCGATCGCACCGGCGCTCGGCCGCGCGCCAGCGGCGGAGACGGCGGATCCGGACGCCGATTCCACCCGGGCCGAGGACGGCGCCGAACGCTCCGGTAGGTGAGGAAAGCTCACAGTGTCGGTGTGCTGTCAACCCCGTAGGGCGAACGAGACCGACGTGTCTAGGGTCGCCGAAACAGTCCCCGACGAGAGGAGTCGCACCGTAGCGAGACATTTGGACCCCCAGGGAGCCGGTTGTCAGCCCTCGACGACCGGCTCTCGTCTGCCGTCCAGGAGCGGGTGGCCGGCGTGCTTCGTTGTGTGACGGCGTCCGCCACGCACCGGTGGCGTCCGACGGGGGCGGCGCCTACGCTCATCGCATGATCGTGACGATCATCGCGAAGAACCCGGCGACGCACGAGGTGCGCGTCATCGAGGCCGACGGCGTCGACGAGGTCACCGCGACCGATGCGGCCCGCGCGCAGGTCCCGGCCGGGTGGCAGGCGCTCAGCATCCGCAAGGCCTGACCGGCGCCGACGGTCCGTGAGCGGCCGGCGAAAAGTTCACCCGACGGACACACGCAACCCCCTAGGCTGGGGTCCGTGAGCGCCCCCTCCGCCACGACGAACGAGCGCAGCATCCGCAAGGCGAAGCACCTGGGTTCGGGTGATCGCCCGGCCGCCGCGCTTCTGCTCATCTTCACCTTGCTCGCGATCGTGTGGGCGAACTCGCCATGGGGCTGGACGTACGAGGCCTTCTGGGAGCTGCACCTGGAGATCGGCCTCGGCGACCTCCAGGTCAGCGCATCGCTGCACCAGGTCGTGAACGACGCGATCATGACGCTGTTCTTCTTCGTCGTCGGGCTCGAAGTGAAGCGCGAGTTCACGATCGGGGAGCTCACCGACCGGTCGCGCGCGATCGTCCCCGTTGTCGCCGCCATCGCCGGGCTGATCGTGCCCGCACTCATCTTCGTCGCCTTCACCTCGACCACCGGCGCAGCGCACGCCTGGGGCGTGGTCATCTCGACCGACACCGCGTTCCTCCTCGGGGCCCTCGCGATCATCGGCCCGAAATTCCCCGCTCGACTGCGGACCTTCCTGCTCACGCTCGCCGTCGTCGACGACGTGGGCGCGCTGCTCGCGATCGGCGTGTTCTACAACGCGGGCATCGATCTCACGCCGCTCCTCATCGCGGTCGTGCTCATGGTGGCGATCGCGCTCGTCAGGTACCTTCGCGCCGGCCGCGGCATCGCCTACGCCGTCCTCGGCATCGCGCTCTGGATCGCGGTCGCCATGGCCGGCATCCACCCCACGCTCGCCGGTGTCGCGGTCGCGCTCCTGATCCCCGTGTTCCCACCCCGACGCAGTGACGTGGAGCGCACCGCCGAACTCACCCAGGCGTTCCGCGAGTCGCCCAACACCAAGTACGCGGCGGCGGTCGCGCGGAGCCTACGCGAGTCCCTGTCGATCAACGACCGGCTCCAGGCCGCATGGGGACCGTACATCTCGTTCCTCGTGCTGCCGCTGTTCGCCCTGGCCAACGCGGGTGTGCACCTCGACCCCGCGACCCTCGGCGATGCGCTCGGGTCACCGCTCACGTGGGGCGTCGTCGTCGGCCTCGTGGTCGGGAAGCTCATCGGCATCACGGGCGCCACCGCGCTCATCCGCGCGTTGGGCAAGGGGCGCCTCGCGCCCGGACTCGGGATGCCCCGCATCGCGGGGGGCGCGGCCCTCTCCGGCATCGGCTTCACCATCTCGCTCTTCATCGTGACGATCGCCCTGCCCGACCCTGAGCAGCAGGACCTCGCGAGAGTCGGCGTGCTCGCCGCATCCGTCATCGCCTTCGCGCTCGGCTGGGTGATCTTCGTGGTCGTCGACCGGATCTCGCCACCCGTCGCGGTCGGCGCCGTGCTCGCGCGGCCGGTCGACCCGGAACGCGACCACATCAAGGGGCGCGTGGACGCGCCGTACACGATCGTCGAGTACGGCGACTACGAGTGCCCATTCTGCAGCCGCGCGACCGGGTCGATCGACGCCGTGCGCGAGCACTTCGGCGACGACATCAGGTACGTCTGGCGGCACCTGCCGCTGGAGTCGGTGCATTCGCACGCGAAGGAGGCCGCGCAGGCCGCCGAAGCCGCGGCCAAGCAGGGAAAGTACTTCGAGATGGCCAGAGCCCTCTTCGACCACCAGGATGCGCTGGAGCCCGACGACCTCGTCGCGTACGCCACCGATCTCGGCCTCGACGTCGACCGGTTCGTCGCCGACCTGCACTCGCCGAAGGTCGTGCGGCGGGTCGAGGACGACCTACTGGACGCCGAGGTCATGGACGTGCACTCGACGCCCACGTTCTTCATCGGCGACCGACGCCACGTCGGGCCGTACGACTCGGCCACCCTCATCCGCGCGCTCGAGGCGCAGGGCGCCGCATCCGTCCCGCGCCCCGAACCGGAGCCCGAACCCGAGCCGCCGCGCTGAGCGCGCCGACACCCGTCAGGTGCCTCCGCGGGCGCGGTCGTGCGCTGCGCCGCCGGTCGCCTCTGCGGCGTGGCGGACGGCGCGCGCGAAGCGCTCCACGTCGTCGGTCATCGGATGCTTCGCTCGCGCGTCGAGCGCGGTGTCGAGGTCGATGGCGGCTCTGATGAGCGCGAGATGGGTGAACGCCTGCGGGAAGTTGCCGAGCTGCAGACCGTTCGGGTTGATCTCCTCGGCGTAGAGCCCGACGTGATTGCCGTACGTCAGCATCTTCTCGAACGCGTACTCGGCCTCGTTCAGCCGGCCTGCGTCGGTGAGCGCCATCACGTAGAAGAACGTGCACAGTGAGAACGTGCCTTCCTCCCCGGGCAGTCCGTCGGGTGACGCCGACGGGTTGTAGCGGTAGACGAGGCTGTCGGTCACGAGCTCCTCGCCGATCGCTGCGAGCGTCGAGACCCACATCGGGTCGTGCGGCGAGATCATGCCGACCAGGGGCATGAGCAGGGTGATGGCGTCGACGACCTCCGTGTCGGGATGCTGCGTGAAGGCCCCGCGTTTGGGGTTCCAACACTGCGTGAACACCTGCTCGTAGATCGCATCGCGCGCGCGGATCCAGCGATCGAGCGGAGCTGGACGACCGCGCTCACGGGCCATCCGGATGGCTCGGTCGAAGGCGACCCAGCACATGATCCGGCCGTACGTGAATGCTTTGCGGCCTCCCCGGGTCTCCCAGACGCCTTCGTCGGGTTGGTCCCAGTGGTCGGCGAGCCACTCGAGGATCTCGACCAGCTGGGTCCAGCCTGGATGACCGAGCGGCGTGACCCGGTCGACGATGGCGATCGCTTCCAGCGCCTCGCCGTAGATGTCGAGCTGGAGTTGATCCGCCGCGCCGTTGCCGACGTGCACCGGCCGCGAGCCGGCGTATCCCTCGAAATGCTCGAGGGTGAGCTCTTCGAGGTCGGACGAGCCGTCGATCCGATACATGATCTTCAGCGGGCCCGATCCGTCGCCGGCCTGCTCGAGCACTCGGTCGCCGATCCAGCGCGTGAACGCCACGGCCTCTTCGATGTAGCCGAGCGCGAGGAGCGCGTACACCGAGAACGACGAGTCGCGGACCCACGTGAACCGATAGTCCCAATTGCGCACGCCGCCGAGCTGCTCGGGCAGCGCTGCGGTCGGAGCGGCGACGAGCGCGCCGCTCGGCGCGTACTGCAGAAGCTTCAGCACCATGGCGGAGCGCTCGACGGCTTCGCGCCACCGGCCGCGGTAGGTGCCGCGGGCCAGCCAGGCGCGCCAGAACGCGACCGTCTCGGCGAAGCGCGCCGACCCCTCGCGCTCGTCGAGCTCGCGGGGCGCACCCGCGGGCTCGGTCTCGAACGCGAACCGCCGGATCTCGCCCGCCGACATGGTGATCGTCTCGTCCACGTCGTTGCCGTCGAGGGCGTCGGGACGAAGACCGTGCAGCGCGGCGTGCGTGTCGGCCGTTTCGAACCGCACCCCATGCCCGGTCACCGTCGCGGTGTGCTCGGCGCGTCCGTAGTCGAACCGTGGTCGACACTCGATCCGGAAGGTGAGCTCGCCGCGGACCACCCGGACCCCCCTCGCGATGACCCGGTTCGTCGTCGCCACGGTGGGGTCGTCGGCGACGGGCATGAAGTCGATCACCTCGCCGACGCCGTCGTCGCTCATGAAGCGGGTGATGAGCACCGCGGTGTCGGGGAAGTACATCTGCTTGACGCGCAGACCCGCTCCGACCGCCGTGATGCGGAAGAACCCGCCGCGTTCCCGGTCGAGCAACGAGGCGAACACCGACGGCGAGTCGAATCGCGGAGCGCAGAACCAGTCGACGGCGCCGTCGGTCGAGACCAGGGCGATCGACTGCAGGTCGCCGATCATGCCGTGGTCGGCGATGTCGGGGAAATCCATGGTGGGTGGGTCCTTTCTGCGCGGCGCTCGGTCAGGTCGTCGCGGTGACCTTGCGCGGGAGGAAGAGGGCGGCGATGAGGCCGATCACGCTGATCACGGCGAGCCAGACCATCGCCTCGCCGTACGCCCGACCCCCGTCGGCGATGTTGGCGACGAGGATCGTGCCGGCGATCGCCATGCCGAGCGAAGAGCCGAGATTCGAGACGCTGCGCGACAGGCCCGAGATCTCACCCTGGAGCCGGTCGGGGAACGCCGACTGCACGACGTTGACCGACGGGGTCAGCATGAGCCCGACCCCTGAGCCGAGCAGGAAGAGCCCGGGCGCGTACGACCAGGCCGAGGTGGTGACCGTCGCGAGCCAGAGCATCACGCCGACGCCCGCGACGGTCAGGAGGAACCCGGCGACGATGAGCGTGCGCTGCGCGAACATGCGCGCGAGTCGACCGGCCGCGACCGACGTGAGGAGCAGGCCGACGGTCGCGGCGGTGAAGATGACCCCGGTCTCGATGGCGTTGTAGCCCCGCACGACCTGCAGGTAGGCGGAGACGACGAACGATGAGCCCATGAGCGTCAGCCACTGCACGTTCTGCGTGACGAGCGCGAAGTTCGACGCGCGGTTCTTGAACAGCTCGAGCGAGAGCAGCGCCTCCTTGCCGTGCCGCTCGCGGCGGCCGACCCACCAGAAGAAGACCGCGAGCAGCGCCGCCCCGCCGACGAGGCCGATGATCATCAGCGTCGCGCTGGTGTCCGCGGCGAGGATGCCGAGCACCAAGACGATCAGGCCCGCGGCGGAGAGCACGGCGCCGACGGTGTCGAACGGTCGCTTCGGGTCGGCGGGGATCGGGTCGGCGAGCGGACGGCTGAGCAGCAGGATCAGCACGATGATGACGGCCTGGAACACGAACGCGGCGCGCCAGCTGATCGCCGTGGCGATCAGGCCGCCGATCAGGGGCCCGGCGGCGGCGCCCACGCCGCCCATGCCGCTGATGATCCCGAAGGCCAGTGCGCGCGTCGGGATGTCCGGCAGCAGCACCGTGGTGAGGATGTACACGGGCGGGATGAGCAGCGCGGTGCCGATGCCCTCGAGGATGGAGTTCCCGATGATGAGCACGCCGAGTCCCGGTGCCGCTGCACTGACCAGCGCGCCCGCGCCGTAGACGATCAGGCCGAGCATGAACAGTCGCTTCCGGCCGAACAGGTCGGTCAGTTTGCCGCACGGAATCATCAGCGCGGCCATGGTGAGCAGGAAGAGCGTGATGCTCACCTGGATGCCCTGCACGGTCGTGTCGAGATCACGACTCATGTCGTTGATCATCACGTTCATGTTCGAGCCGGCGAAGCTGCAGATGAACTGCGCGAGCGCGAGTGGCGCGATCACGCGCCTGAGCTGTGCACGCGGCGTGCTGGGTGCGGCTGTGGTCATCGTGACCCCCGGTGGTGCCGGGGCGCTCCCGACAGCATCGGATGCTAGTCGCGTGGGCCGGTCGCCGAAAGGGTGAGTTTCCCTCGGATTCGTGCTGAGTTCGAACGGGCGGGCGCGCTGAGACCGAGTCGTCGGTACTCTCTTGTTCATGCCTCGCACCCCGAGACCTTCGCCGGCGACGCTTGCCCCTGGCTGGCCCGATGCGCCATCGCCTGACGCGGCCGGCGAGGCGGCGCGGTTGTTCGCGCGGCGCCTGCGTGAGGCGATCGATGACCAGGCGGGCGCAAGCGTTCGCAAGGTCGCCCGCGACGCGGGTCTGAGTCACGCGACGCTGCTCGCGATCCTCGCGGGCTCCACGTGGGCGGATCTCTACACCGTGGCGAAACTCGAGGTCGCCCTCGGTCGGGCGCTCTGGCACGGCCCCGTGCACTGATCGACCCGTACATCGGCGAGTCGACGTAGAGTATCGGTCATGTCTGGTCGAGAAAGTGACCGCCTGGTCGAGGTGCGTCTCGCAGAGCTCCGGCGGAACGTCCGTGCGGCGCTCGCCGGCGCGTCGATCGCCGACGTCGCGGTGAGCGCCGGTCTTCAGCCGGACGAGGTGGCCGCACTCATCGCGGGCGGGGCCGGCGTTGACCTGTACGTGCTCGCCCGTCTCGAAGCCTCACTCGGAGTCCCGCTCTGGCCGCGACCGAAGGATGCGGCGTCGGATGCGCCGGAGAGCGATCGCGTACGTGGTTCTGGGCGACCATGAGGCCGCCGGTCTGATCAGGCGGTGTCGGCGGGCGCGAGCCGGAACGTCGTCGCAACGACGTCCGGGCCGACGACCGTCTGCACGACCGAAGCCGGGTGCCGCCGATACTTCTCCTCGTACGCCGCATCGAGCGCCGCGTGCGCCTCGGGCTCGGCGTCGACGAACGCGACATCGCGTTCGACGCCGCCCGCGCGGACACGGCCGACACGGCTCGCCCTGGCCCGGCGGAACCAGCCGTTCTCGGGCCCGTAGGCCGATCGCACGTACAGGTCATCGCCGGATCGGACGACCCAGATGGTCACATACGGTCGCAGCGAGCCGTCCGGGCGGTATGACGCCACCTGGAGCTCCTCGGCCTCGCCGATGCGGTGCAGCTCATCGTCGGTCCACGCGCTCATCACGCACCTCCTGGCTCTGACTCGGACGGGCGGTTCCTTCGAGTATGGGGCAGCCCCGGGACATCCGCTCGGGCTTGCGAAGCGACATCCGGACCGGCGCGCGAAGCCGACGCCGGGTCACCATGCCAAACTGAGGCCATTCTGTCGTTTTGAGGGAGGGCTCGCGTGACGTCATCGGGCGACCGCCAGGGCAACACCGATCAGCGCACTGACGGTCAGGGTCGACCGCCTCGGCGACGCCTGCCCCGGCTCTCGCCGCGCGCGCAGCGGCGGATCGGCTGGACGGCGGCCGCCATCGCGTTCGTCGCGGTCGTCATCGCGATCGTGCTGCGCTCGACGCCGTGGCCGTCCGCCATGCTGATCCGGGCGGTGTTCGAACAGGGCGGTGCGCAGACCGTCCAAGAGATGACGCCGTACGTGCCCGACACCCCGCTCGCCGAGCACCTCGACGTCCAGTACTCTGACGGGTCGGCCGGGGCGGACACCACTCTCGACGTGTTCAGCCCCGGGGCGGGCGAGACGCCGTTGCCGACCGTCGTGTGGATCCACGGTGGCGCGTGGATCTCGGGCTCCAAGGCGAACGTCGACCCCTATCTGCGGATCCTCGCGAACGAGGGCTACACGACGGTCGGCGTGAACTACACCGTGGGTCCTGAGGCGACCTACCCGACAGCGGTGCGCCAGCTCAACGAGGCGCTGGCCTACCTCGACCAGAACGCGGCCGAGCTGGGGATCGACCGCGACCGGATCGTGCTCGCCGGCGACTCTGCCGGTGCCCAGCTCGCGAGCCAGCTGGCCGTGCTCATCACGAACCCGGACTACGAGGTCCTCGCCGGCATCGAGCCGGCCATTTCGCCCGATCGGCTCGTCGGGGTGGTGCTCAACTGCGGCGTGTTCGATCTGCAGGGCATGGCCGACCTGAGCGGACTCGCGGGATGGGGTTTCAAGACCGCGCTCTGGGCCTACACGGGCGAGCAGAACTGGTCGAACACCGCCCAGGCCTCGCTGATGTCGAGCATGGAGCACGTCACCGGGGAGTTTCCGGCGACGTTCATCTCGGGCGGCAACGGCGACGGCCTCACCTGGCTGCAGTCCGTCCCGATGTCGCACACGCTGCAGGCCGCCGGGGTCGACGTCACGTCGCTGTTCTGGGCCGTCGACCACGAGCCCGCGCTGCCCCACGAGTACCAGTTCCACCTCGGGAAGTTCGAGGAGGCGCACGTCGCGCTCACCGAGACGATCGCGTTCCTGGATCGCGTCACCGCTGACTGACGGATGCCTCGGGGGCTGGGCCGATCGCCCGCGCTACGCCGAAGCGGCGGGCTCGCGCGCCTCGGCGGGCGTGCTCATGGAACTCATAATCCCGCGGCGAGCGTTTATGAAAACCGGCCATTTATCATAAAGTGGCCCCACGGCGGCAACAAGAACGTGACGCGCGCAGTGGTCGTTCCCGTTTCGGCGGGGTTGCTGACGGGCGGGCCGCCGCACGTGATCCAGGTCTCGCGGTGACGGATGCCTCGCGGCCGGCGCCGGCCCCGAGGCATCCGCCCGTCAGTTACTGAGCCGGCGCGGGCTCGCGCTCCCCGGCGGGGTCGACGTGGTGGCGGCGCTCGAGGGCGGCCCCCTCGACGTCGACGTTGGGCATGATCCGGTCGAGCCACCGCGGGATCCACCAGGCCGAGCGCCCCAGCAGGTGCATCAGGGCCGGCATGAGCAGCATCCGCACCACGAAGGCGTCGACGAGCACGCCGAACGCGAGGCCGAAGCCGATCGAGCGGATCATGGTCGACTCCGCGAAGATGAACCCGCCGAACACCGAGACCATGATCAGCCCGGCCGCGATCACGACCGAGCGCCCGGCGCGGAACCCGCGCACGACCGCGAGCCGCGCGGGCGCGCCGTGCACGTACGCCTCACGCATGCCCGACGCGAGGAAGAGCTGGTAGTCCATGGCGAGTCCGAACAGGATCCCGACGAGGATGACGGGCAGGAAGCTCAGGATCGGGCCGGTCTGGATGCCCAGCGGCTCGGCGAGCCAGCCCCACTGGAACAGGGCGACCACCGCGCCGTAGGTCGCGAAGAGCGACAGGATGAACCCGCCGGTCGCGATGAGCGGAACGAGGATCGACCGGAAGACCAGGATCATGATCAGCAACGACAGCCCCACGACGACCGCGAGGTAGAGCGGCAGCACCGCGAGCAGGTTCTCCGAGATGTCGATGTTGATGGCGCCCTGGCCGGCGACGCCGAGCTGGATCTCGCCGTCGACCGGTGGCAGCCCGCGCAGGTCGCGCACGAGCTGCTCGGTCGTCGGGCTGTTCGGCCCGTCGGTCGGCACGACCTGGAAGGCCGCGAGGCGCTGGTCGTCGGAGACCGCGATGGGGGCCACGGCCGTCACGTGGTCCTGCTCGGCGATCGTGCGCGCGACGGCGAGCTGCGCGTCGAGCACCGCGTCCTCATCGAGCCCGTCGGGGAGTGTCGCCGTGACGAGCAGCGGGCCGGTCGCACCTGCGCCGAAGGCCTGCTCGGTCGTCACGAACGCCTCGTGCGAGGCGGACTCGCGCGGCTCCGACGACCCGTCGGGGAGTCCGACCCGCATCGAGAGCGCCGGGATCGCGATGGTGAGCAGCGCGGCCGCGGTCGCGAGCACGGTGAGGACGGCCCGCCAGGTCGACATGGGTGTGGCCGCCGTGTCCTCGTGGTGCACCTCGCCGATGCGCGCGCGAGCGCGCCGGCCGAGCACGCGGACGCCGAGCAGCCCGAGCAGCGCGGGCGTGAGACTGACGGCGATCAGCACCGCGATGGCCACGCCGATCGCGCCGACGGTACCCATGAGGCCGAGGAACGGCACGCCGGTCACGTTGAGGGCGAACAGCGCCACGATGACCGTGGTGCCCGCGAAGACGACGGCATTGCCGGCCGTGCCGTTCGCGAGGCCGACGGATTCGACCACGTCGGCGCCTTCGAGCAGTTGCTTCCGGTGCCGGTTGATGATGAAGAGCGAGTAGTCGATGCCGACCGCGAGTCCCAGCATGACGCCGAGGATCGGGGTCACGGATGCCATCTGCACGACGCCCGAGAACGCGAGGCTGCCGAGTGCCGCGATCGCGACGCCCACGAGGGCCGTGACGATCGGCAGCGACGCGGCCGCGAGCGAGCCCAGCATGACGAGGAGCACGACCGCGGCGAAGATCACGCCGACGATCTCGCCGACTCCGACGAGCGACGGCACGCCCTGGGCGATGTCGGTCGAGAAGGAGACGGCGACGCCGTCGATCGGCTCAGCCTCGAAGTGCTCGATGACCGCCTGCTTCGCCGATTCGGGCAGTTCGAGTCGCGGTTCGGTGAAGGCGACGTTCACGAGCGCCGTCGACCCGTCGTCGGAGACGACACCGATGCCCTCGGCGAGCTCGAGGAGCTCCGTGCCCCGCGCGAGTTCTGCGGCCCCTGCCTCGAGCTCGGCGCGATTCGCCTCGATCGTGGCCTGTTGTGCGGCCAGCTCGGCACGTCCTGCGTCGAGCTGGGCCTGCTGGGCGTCGAGCGCGGCGAGTGCGGCGGCCGGTGCCCCGGCGGCCTCGGCCTGCGAGCGGGCTGCGTCGAGCTGGGCCTGACCGGCTTCGAGCTGCTGGGTCGCGGCGTCGAGCTGGGCCTGCCCGGCGTCGAGCTGCGTATGCCCGGCCTCGAGCTGCTGCCGGCCCTGTTCCAGCTCCTCGGCGCGCGCGGCGCGCTCGGCGTCGGCTTCGAACGGGTCGACGAGCGAGGCCACGTCGGGCAGGTCGTCGCCCGTGGCGACGAGGTCGGAGATGGCCGCGCGCTGCGCGGCGGTGAGCTCGGAGCCGTCGGTGGTCTGGAAGACGACGGTTCCGGATGCCCCGCTGAAGTCGGGCAGTCGCTCCTGCAGCTCTTCGGTGACCGCGCCGGAGGCGGTGCCCGGGATGTCGAAGCTCGTCGCCAGCCCCTTGAAGCCGATGGCGAAGCCGATGCCGGCGACGGCGAGGATGCCGAGCCAGGCGATGACGACCGTCCAGGCGCGTCGCGCCGCGAAGGTGCCGAGTCGATAGAGCAGTTCCGCCACGTGAGTCCTCCCTGAACGCCTCGACAAGACTACGCAACGGTTCGTCCGGGCCCACGGCGCAAGCCCCTCGCGAAGGCGGGCCCGCCGCGCCACGATGGCCCCGAGGCACGGCGTGCGCCGGGGCCGGAACGGGGGAGGCATGCGGATCGTGTTCACCGGCTGGCTGGTGGTGATCTTCGGCGGCCTGGTCTACATGCTCGCCGTTGTCGCCCTGGGGCGGTGAGGCGGATGCGTCTCAAGAACCACGGCCTCAGCATCGCGTTCGGCGTGCTCTTCGTCGCCGCGCTGCTCGGGCAGTCGTTCGCTGGGTTGCAGGTCTACAACGAGGAGCAGCTCGCCCATGGCCTGGCGACGGTCGGCTGGGGCGAGTTCGTCACCTCGTCGGACTTCGTCGTGGACGTCGCCGAGAACTGGCAATCCGAGTACCTGCAGTTCTTCGTGTTCATCCTCGCCACGATCTGGCTCGTCGAACGCGGCTCGCCCGAGTCGAAGCAGCCGGGGGACGAGGGTGTCGGTGACGACGAGGAGCAGCTCGTGCACGAGTACGCCAGGCCCGGCTCGCCGACGTGGGCGCGCGTGCGCGGCTTCCGGCACACGCTGTTCTCGAACTCGTTGCTCCTGGTCATGGGGCTCATCTTCGTGCTGTCCTGGCTCACCCAATCGCTCGCCGGGGTCGTCGTCTTCAACCAGGAGCAACTCGACCACGGCCAGCCGCTGATCTCGTGGATCGAGTACCTCGTTTCGGCTGACTTCTGGAACCGTACACTGCAGAACTGGCAGTCGGAGTTCCTCGCGGTCGGCAGCATGATCGCGCTGTCGATCTACCTCAGGCAGCGCGGTTCCCCCGAGTCCAAACCGGTCGGCGCGCCGCATTCGGAGAGCCATATCGAGGGCTGACCGGTGCCGGCGCGGACGATCGGACCGCCGAGGGCTTGTGGCGGGCGGTGATCAGACGAGAATGACCGCAACGGGATGCCTCGACGGGGCGCCGCCGGGCTCCCGGGGAGGGGGTCCGAGGTGGGAAAGTTCATCTACGACTCGACGGTACGCGTGGACTTCGAGGACCGCGTCCTCGCCCATCTGCAGATGGTGATCGGCGGCAAGCTGCGGCGTGGCGAGTCCTTCCACTTCGCGTGGAAGGATGACGTGTCCACGGGCAACGGTCGCACCATCGTCTGGGTGCACCCCGGGGCATCCATCGTCTACAAGTTCTCCGGGAGCCGGCCTCCCTCGATCAACCGGGCCTGGCTCGACCGGCTCGCCGAGACCGCGAACGCGAGCAGCGGCCTGCACCTCGTGCCCGAGCCGCCCGATTACCCGGCCGCACACGCTCGACCGAGCGAACACCATCCGTGATCGCATCCGCATGACCTGATCAGGAGGAGACCATGCACAGCACCGCCCGCCCAGCGGGTTCCACTCGCTATGCCGAGACCGCCGTCCAGAAAGTCGCTCTCGTCTTCGGCATCGTGTTCCTCGTCGTGGGCGTCGCCGGGTTCATTCCGGGCCTCACGGTCCAGCTCGAGACCATCCAGTTCGCCGGGCATGAATCGCAGGCGCTGCTGCTCGGCGTCTTCCAGGTGTCGATCCTGCACAACATCGTGCACCTGCTGTACGGGGTCGTCGGACTTGCCGCGGCGTCCGGGTTCGCGGCGTCGAAGAACTACCTCATCTGGGGCGGCGTCGTGTACGCGCTTCTGCTCGTGTACGGGCTGTTCCTGAGTGGCGACCACCCCGCCAATTTCGTCCCGCTGAACGGTGCGGACAACTGGCTGCACGGTGCACTCGCGATCGCCATGATCGTGCTCGGTGTTCTGCTCGGCCGGCGGCAGGTGCAGGCCCGAACGGCGTGAGCTTCGCCCCTTCGGCGCGCGTGCGGGATGCGACCGAACTGGGTGTTGACGCGGTGGGGTTTTGGGGAGCTAACTGGGGGTCAAGGTAGGGAGGTGCCCGTGACTACCCAACACGGACCCGAAACCGCCCAGCGCGAACCCGACGTGCTGGATCCGGACACCGTCGCGCGCCTGAACGGAGCGATCCTGCCGCTTCGTCGAGCGCTCGTCCGGCTCGCTCGCACCGATGTGCGGCTGCCCGAGCTGCCTGACGCGCAGGTCGAGCTGTTGCGCGCACTGCCGCCGGGAGCGGTCAGACCGCCAGGGGAGCTCGCATCCGAGCTCGGCCTGAGCCGGCCTGCCGTGAGCAACCTGCTCAAGGCGCTCGAAGCCGGAGGGCTGATCACCCGGCACGTCGCTGAGACCAATCGGCGGTACGTCGACGTGCAGGCCTCGAAACGGGCCGTCCGCCGACTCGCGCGATTCGACCGGGCGAGCGCAAGACGGCTGAGCGAGGCGGCGGCCCAGCTCAGCGCCGACGAACTCGCCGCGCTCGTGGCCGCGGTTCCCGCGCTCGAACACCTGCGCGACGCCGTCCGTGCGGCCGATACCGCGCATCGCACGAAACGCTGAATCGCGTCGTCAGCCGACGACCTCGACGAGGTGGGCGAGCAGATCGGCGGGGTCCTCGTAGATCGCCGTGGCGCCCGCGGCGCCGAGCTCCAGATCGGACACCCCGCCCGATCGGACTCCGTATGCCCGCACACCGGCACGGCCGGCGGCGACCATGTCCCAGGTCGAATCGCCCACGAAGACCGCCTCGCCCGGGTCGACCCCGGCGCGCTTGAGCGCGACGTCGACGATCGCCGGGTCGGGTTTGGCGGAGTCGACGTCGTCGGCCGACGTGTGCGCGAAGATCCAGGGGTCGGCGTCGAGGGTGCGCCGCAGCATCGCGAACTCCGACTCGGGCGCGGAGGTCGCGAGGACGGCCCGTAGGCCCCGCTCGGCCACGGCGCGGAGGAGTTCGCGTGCGCCCGGGAGCGGCCGCAGCCGATCGGCGAGGTCCTCGTAGTAGGCGGCGTGCAGCTGCTTCGCGCGCTCGTTCCAGTCGTCGTCGCGCTCGCCGGCGAGCGAGCTGAGCAGCCGCGCGGAGTCCTGGCCGATCGCCCGGTGGATGCGCCACGCGTCGCAGGCGACGTCGAGGTCGGCGAAGGCGTGATGCCACGCCTCGACGTGGAGGTAGTTGGAGTCGACGAGGGTTCCGTCGATGTCGAAGAGGACGGCGCGTGGTCGATCGGTCATGTGCGAAGTTCTACACGGGCGTCGCCGGCGAATGCCACGGGTGGCGGTCAGGGCGGTCGTCGGGTAACGCCCGCCCCGAGACCTATGAGTCGAGGGGCTCGATGAGGGTCGGGTCGCGGGGGTCGATGCGCCGCTGATTGTTCACGCGCGGGTCGACCTCGTACTCGGTGATGGTCGGCGCGACCCGGTCGGATGCCTCGTGCAGGAACTCGACCATGGCTTCCATGCCGCGCGCATCGAGCTTGGTGGGGTCGAGGTAGTGCTCGATCTCATCCAGGGGCAGGTAGACCGGCATTCGGTCGTGGATCTCGCCGCTCGCATCGCGCGCCTCGCGCGTGATGATCGAGGTCGACACCTCCCAGGAGCCGTCGTCGAGCTTGCGTGCCGTGGAGATGCCGGCGGCGGCGAGCACGTCACCCTGGTCGGCCTCGCCCTGCTGATGCAGAAAGTGTGCGTGCTTCGCGCCAGGCTGGCCCGTCCACTCGTAGTAGCCGCGCATGGGCACGATGCAGCGGCCCGAGGCGAAGGCACCCTTCCAGAGTCCGTTCGTGGCGACCGTCTCGATGCGCGTGTTGAACTGCGGTCGTTTCGACTCGCGCATGAACGATGGGCGGAAGTTCCACACCGCGGGTTCGAGCCGGCGCACGAACGCCCCGGTGTCGGACGACGCGCGCTCTCGGATGATCGGCACGGTGTCGGTCGGCGCGAGGCTGAACCGCGGCTCCCACTCGGGGAAGTCGTCTTCGGCGTCGAAGACCTCGGTCAGGTCGGTGGCCTTCTGTGAGACGACGAATCTTCCGCACATGCCTTCAGCTTGGCACGCGCCGCCGACACCGTGCCCGCTGGCTCAGGCCGCCGACCAGCCGCCGTCCGAGGCGAGCACGACGCCGTTGATGTTCACGCCGTCATCGGAGAGGAGGAAGGTGATCGACGCGGCGAGTGCCTCGGCCTCGGCGGCGTCGGGCAGGATCGCCATGGCCTGACGGACCCGCTCGGCGCCGAGCGGGGACGCGAACGTCGCCTCGATGTTCGTGATCGTCGCCCCCGGAGCGACGGCGTTCACGCGCAGGCCGCTCGGCCCGTACATGAACGCGGTCGACTTCGTGAGGCCGACGACGGCGTGCTTGGAGGCGGTGTAGGCGACGCCCGCGGCGGAGCCGCGGAGGGCGGCTTCGGACGCGGTGTTCACGATCGAGCCGGCGCCCTGGGCGAGCATCACCGGCACGACGGCGCGCATGAGCTTCATGGTGCCGTCCACGTTCACGGCGAACACGCGCTTCCACACGGCGTCGGTGAGTTCCCCGATCGGGGTCATGTCGTCCATGATCCCGGCGATGTTCGCGAGGCCGTCGACGCGGCCGCCCGCGGCCGCGACGATCTCGGCGACCTTCGCGTCGTCGGTGATGTCGGCGACGAGCGTGACGACGTCCGCGTCGGCGTGGTCGCTCGCGAACTGGTCGAGTCGCTCCTGCGAGATGTCCACGGCGATCACCCGCCCGCCCTCGCGTGCCACGCGCGAGGCGGTCGCCCGGCCGATGCCGGACCCGGCGCCGGTCACGATGACGGTCTTGCCGGAGAAGCGCCCTCGATCGATGCGCTCGGTCCACTCGGGCGCCTGGGGTGCGGCGTCAGCGGGGGCGGCGGCCTCGGTCGTGGGCTCGGGGGCTGCCGGCGTTGCTGCGCCCGACGGCACATCGCCGGCTGCCGCGCGAGCGACGAGCTGGTCGACCATCTCCTGACTGAACTGGCCCTTGCTGAGTTTCACGAGTCGTTTGATCGCGAGACGGCTCACGGGTCGCAGCACGTCGGGGCTCTGGCCGGCCTGCGCGAGCAGGTCGCGGATGATCGGGCCGCCAACGGGGTGCTCGAGCCAGGTCTTGATCGAGTCGTCGCCCGTGAGGGTCTTCGGGTCGCTCATGCGGATGCCTCCTGTGTCAGCTCCGGACATCGATGTCCGGTAGTACGCTAGCACCCGTGCCTGATCCCGGGAAGACCGCAACGGCGATTCGCAAGGCCAACCGCGGGCCGAGCGCGGGTCCGGCCAACCGCCGTGCGCTCATCGCCGCCGCCCGGGAGGTCTTCGCCGCCGACGGTCTGCAGGCCCCGTTCAACGCGATCGCGAAGCGCGCCGGGGTCGGGCAGGGCAGCCTGTACCGGCACTTCCCCGACCGGTTGTCGCTCGCCCTCGCCGTGTTCGACGAGAACCTCGACCAGCTCGAGGCATCCGTCGCCCCGCCCGAGACGACGCTCGACGATCTGCTCGACGCGCTCGTCGAGCAGGCGGTCGCGTCGACCGCGCTGATCGATGGGATGTGGATGAGCCGCGACGACGATCGGGTGATGCGTCTCGGCGAGCGGCTGGAACGCATCGCGGGCACCGCGCTCGAGCGCAGCCGTGCCGCGGGGCGCGTCGGCGCGCAGATCGAGACGGCCGACGTCCTGCTCGTGGTGACCATGCTCGCGGGCCTCGCCTCCCGCACCGACGCCGCCGACCGCCGCGCCGTCGCCGCGCGCGCTCGCGCGCTCTTCGACGCGGCCTTCGCGCCGCGCTGACCGACGGGGGTTACAGACCAGGGTCCAGCGCCTCATGGTCCGGGAGCAGATGGATCGCGTCCGCGTCGATGCGCGCGACGGAGCTCCACGGTGTGAAGAAGGTGCCGCGGTGGCGCCACGCGAGGAACCGGGCGATGATCGCCGGCCGGGTCTCTTCGGTGCGTTCGTAGCCCCAGTACGACGACGTGGTCCGCGGCGACACCACGAAGCCAGCGAGCCGGGCGTCGGCGAGCGGCGCCTTCGGGGCGCCGTCGATCACGAATCGCACGTCGATCACGGAGCCGAGACGCTCGCCTTGGGCATCGTGGACGGGGAGCGCGAGCAGGTCACCCAGGATCATGTCGGCCTCCAGGGATGCGGCGGATGATCCGGTCGCGCACCCAGCGCTCGGTCCAGGCCGCGTCGAGACCCGTGCCGACGCTTCCGAGCCGGACCACGATGCCGACCTCGGCTACGAGCCGCCATGGGATGCGCGCCCAGCGTGACGACGGCGGCCGGCCGCCGAAGATGCGGGTTGCGAGGACCGGGCCGGTCAGCAGGTCGGTGATCACGGGTGGCGGCGCGTCATGGTCGATGGGTTCCCCGAGGCGGATGCCGCTGAGCTCGACGTCGTCGACCGTGGTGATGGGTGTCCCGTCGCGGTCGAGCACCTGCCGGTCGAGGAGGTGCAGGGCGGCGTCGAGTACCTGCCCGGTCATGCGCCGGCTCCCGTCACGATCATGAGCGGGATCGCGGCGAGGGACGCCACGAGGATGATCACGAGGTACACCAGCGCGATGGCGTTCATTCCGCGACCGTTCACGTGGTTGCCCATGTATTGCCGGTCGTTCGCGATCAGCAGGATCGGCAGGTAGGTGAGCGGCAGCGCGACGGCAGAGAACACCACCGAGAACTCGGTCACCGCGATCGGATCGACGCCGGTCGCGAGGATGCCGCCGGCGACGATGAGGCACAGAATCATCGACAGGTGGAAGCGGGATGCGTCCGCGGGCCGCCTGAACTTGCCCCAAGACCAGCCGAAGAACTGCGCGAGCGTGTATCCCGACGAGAGCGTGGTCTCGAGTGCGGCGCCGAACGTGGCCGCGAGCACGCCGACGAGCACGAAACAGAGCAGCAGCACGCCGCCGGCATCCGCGACCGGGAGCACGACCTGCGAGAGGCTCGTGACCTCGATGTTGCGGGGCAGCAGTACGACCGCCGCGCAGGCCGCGATCGCGACGGAGAGCAGCCCGCCAAGTGGGAAGCCGACGAGCACGTTGGCGCGCGATTGCGCGAGGTCCTTCTTCGTCCAGCCGTCCTCGATGGCGCCCGATGAGAAGAAGAAGACCTCGTACGGGGTCATCGCCGCTCCGAACAGCGCGACGGCGTAGAAGAGATAGGTGCCCGTGGTCTCGCCCTGCGGTACGTGCGGCACGAGCTGTCCGGTGAGCGCGCCCCAGTCCGGCTGGAGCATGACCAGGGCGACCACGAACGCGGTCAGCGACAGGCCGAGCAGCCCGGTGACGTTCTCGAGGAGCGAGAACTTCGCCCGCCAGACGGCGATCCACACGCCGAACGCGGCGAGCGGGATCCAGAGGGCGGGCGACAGGCTCGACGCCAGCTGCAGCGTGAGCGCGATGCCGCCGATCTCCGCGGTCACCGTGAGCAGGTTGATGAGGAATGAGCCTGTGAGGTTCGCGAGTGCCGCGCGTGGGCCGAGCCGTTCGCGGATGATCTCGAACGTCGCCCGGCCGCTGATGGCCGCGACGCGCCCCGCCATCTGTGCGTAGACGCAGATGCCGATGACGCCGACGATGACGACCCAGACGAGTCCGAGTCCGAATCGGGAGCCGACGACGGCGTTGGTCACGAGGTCGCCGATGTCGACGAATCCGCCGATCGCGGTGAGGATGCCGAGTGCGACGGCGAAGATGCTCGCTCCGCCGCTCGTGCCTCCGGACTTCCCGCCGGTCCGGCCGGTCTTCCCGGCTGCGCCGGTCATTCGCCACCGCCGCTCACGAGGGTGTCGAGCCGGGCGGATGCCTCGTCGAGGGCGCGTGCGGCCGCCTCGGGGTCGGTCACTCCGCGTAGGCTCTCGCGCGCCGCGTTCACGGCGTCGAGGCCGAGTCGCAGGGCGTCGGCCGTGTCGGCGCGCAGCGCGCGTTCGGCCTCGGTCGAGACGTCCGCCTCGGCCACGGTGGTCGCCGCGTCGCTCAGCTCACGTTGCGCGTCGTCGAACGCGGTCGCGCTGAGGCCGAAGATCGATCGGCCGTCCCGCTCGAGCTCGAGCGCGAGCCCGGCCGTCGCCACGGCGGAGCGGCCCTGGGCTGCGGCGTCCGTCATGACCTGCGCGAACGGCGCGCACCCAGCGAGCACCGCGACGAGCACACCGGCGGCGATCAGCCGAGCGCACCGCCGCGCGAGGCCTGCGAGGCCCGCGCGGAGCGCGCGGGACGGTGACGCTGCGCCCGCCGCGCGGAGTGGTGACGCTGCGCCCGCCGCGCGGGACGGTGACCCCGCCCCGATCCCGCTCGACTGTCGTCGCATAGCGCCACGCTAGCGCCGGCACCGTCGGGGAGTCCCACGGTTGCGTTTTCGAGCACGAGGTGTCCCGAAATGCGTATGCCAGTTCCCCCTCAGTTGAGGCAGAACTGGCATACGGATTTCGGAGTCTGCCTCACCGTGCAGCGCCCACCGTGCAGCGCCCACGGTGGGGGCCTACCGTGCAGCGCCCGCCCCGGCGCGGCCGCCGCGGGTTGCGCCTCGCAGGTCGGTGCGCCGCGCGGGTGTCCGCGGCTCAGTCACGCGCCGGGGCGGGCGCGCCGGGGCCGCTCGTGCCGGGGCCGCTCGTGCCGGGGCCGCCCGTGCCGGGGCGGGCGCGCCGGGGCCGCTCGTGCCGGGGCCGCCCGTGCCGGGGCGGGCGTGTGCGGGTCGGCGCGTGCGGGTCAGCTCCGGTCGGGCCGGCGCCAGGCGATGGCCGCGAGCACGAGTCCCGCCGCGCCGACCGCGAGCCCGCCGATGGCGAGCCAGCGTGCCACGGGGTCGTCCCCGGGCGCGCTGGTCGCGGCCGTTTCGGCGTCCGTCTCGTCGGCCGTCTCGGCGGTCCCATGTTCCTCGTTCGACGTGCCGACGGATCCGTGCCCGTGCCCGTCACCCGCGGCCGCGGTCACGACCAGCGTCGGCGCGGGGTGGTCAGGCTCGGAGTCGCCGTCGCCGGCGAGCTCGCTCCAGTCGATCGCGCCCTCGACGCACTCCTGCAGCACGGGGAACGCGAGCGTCTCGCCGGCGCTGTCGGCCGGCAGCTGCAGCGAGAGCTCGATCACGTCACGCAGGTCCGAGGGAAGCGGCGTGACGGCCGTGTACACGACCCGCGCGTCGCGGTCGACGAGGTTCGCGCCGTGCGAGTCCTTCAGCGGCTCCGGAAGCTCTTCGACGATCTTCTCGACCGTCCAGTTCGGGTTCACGGTCGGAGTGACGCGGTTGACGCCCTCGGGCATGCTGAAGGTGAGTCGCGTGGTCGGGCTCTCGCCGCAGCCGTGCGGCGTGCTGAAACTCAGCACCGTGTACGACCCCTCACCGGTGCTCGTGGCGTCGAGGCCCACGTGCGCGGAGGCCGAGAGCGGCGCGGCCAACGCGAGCGTGAAGCCGCCGATCAGCGTGGTCGTCGAAGCGAGCGCCGCCCGGACGCCACGGGTACGGCGGGTACGGCGGGGACCGCGGGAACCGTGCGTCACGAGTGACGGGTGTGCGGCGCGGTGGCGGTGCGGGCGGTCGGCGGGGGCGTGGTGCGTTCGGTCGTGTGTCGTCATCGGTCTGCTCTCTCATGAGGTGCGCGAAGCGCGCGCGACGCACGTCGTCGCCGCGCGCGCCCGGCGGCGAGTCCGCCGCGGTACGCGAGATAAAAAGGGTGATCGTGGGCCGCTCAGGCGGCCGCGCCTGCGAGCGGCGGACCGCGACGACGAAGCGAGAACAGCTGCCGGTCGCGGCGGACGCCGATGACCGGGTCGGTGTCGGGGCGGTGCGCGGCACGTCCGGGCGACGGACTCGGTTCGAGGGTGAGCAGCCACGAAAGGTGGATGCCTCGTGCCGTCGTCGCGACGGCCGCGACCACCCGGTCGGCTCGCGCGATGAACGCCACCGTGAGCACCGCCGCGATCACGTGGGTGAGGAGCATCACCGCGCCCGGGTGGCCGGCATGCGCGGCGACGCTCGCCGGCTCGGTCGCCTGGGCGAGCGCGGAAGCGGCGCCGGGCGCGGAATCGACCACGCCGGCGATGCCGTGCGAGTGCCCGTCCATGAGCGACGAGCGAGTGCCGCCGGAGGCATCCGTCACCCGAAGCCGTGTGGGCCCACCGGCACCCGCACCGAGCGAGTAGCACGCGTGCAGCGCCAGCTGCGCACCTACGGCGGCGATCGCCGCGCGCGCACCGCCGGCGCGTGCCGCCACCCGGCGACCGACCATCGCGACGGCGAAGGGCACCGAGAACGCCAGTGCGAGCACGATGGCGAGCGGGCCGGGCGGCAGCCCGCCGCCCAGGGTGTGCGCGAGCGACGCGGCGAGGGTCGCGAAGACCGCGATCGCGCTGCCGCGCGCGACCCGGGCGCCTCGCTCGTTCCGCACCCACCCAGCGTATCCGGGCCGCGACCCGATCACTGCGGCGCGGCTACTCCATGGAGTCGAGGATCGCGGTCAGTTGGTCGAACGTCGTGCGGGGGTTGAGGATCGCGAACCGCGTGTTCGGCCGGCCCGCGTGCGAACTCGGCACGACGAACGCACGCTGCTCGTCCAGCAGGCGATGCGACCATGCGTCGTAGTCGGCCTTGGTCCAGCCGTCACGCTCGAACACCACGATCGACAACTGCGGCTCGCGCACGAGCGTGAAGCCCGGGCGGCTCGCGATCTCTGCGGCGATGTCGGACGCGAGCCCGATCGACACCCCGATCGCGTCGCGATACGCCGCGGCACCGTAGGTCGCGAGCGAGAACCAGAGGGGGAGTCCGCGCGCCCGCCTGGTGAGGTGCGCCGCATAGTCCGAAGGGCTCCACTCACTCGTCTCCGTGAGGGTGTCGAGGTACTCCGCGTGCTGCGTGTGCGCCCGACGGCCGGTC
>Ga0180223_1000772_pt1 | contig 33369 bp, 33 predicted proteins | sample eDN5th30CKraftOP_FD_151337 | JGI IMG/M metagenome (GOLD analysis project Ga0180223, IMG submission 151337) | Enriched Organic Plus compost microbial communities from Emeryville, California, USA - eDNA 5th pass 30_C Kraft OP (version 2) (version 2) ... | reverse complement strand
GTTGACTGAATTTGCGGGAAAGGTCGGCCTGGAGCCGGTTGATCCCCGAACGATCGTGCCGGGGCTGCGGGCGGACTGGACATTGGGCGTTCTGGAATCGGCCGTGATGGATATAGACGTCGCCGCCCTGCATCAGGCGTGGTTGCGCCGGTTCCGCCAGTGGGGCGGGGAATTGCGTCTTGGTTCGACGCTGCATGCCGGGCGCAGGCAGGCGGACGGCTGGCGGCTGGAAACCAGTGATGGGTCGCTGGATTGCGGCGTGATCGTCAATGCGGCGGGTGCCTGGGCCGACGAGGTCGCGCGCGTTTGCGGCATGAAGCCGCTGGGCATCACGCCTTTGCTCCGCACGGTGCTGCAATTGCGCGTGCCCGCCCTGCCATCGGCGGACCTGCCGCTGGTGATGGACCTTGCCGCTCGATTTTATTTCAAGCCGGAAGGGGAAGGGCGTGTCTGGCTGACCCCTCACGACGAAGCGCCCTCGCCGCCTTGCGACGCCGTGCCGGATGAACTGGCGGTGGCGCAGGCCATCGCGCGTTTTCAGGAGGCCGTGGACTGGCCCATCGAAGCGGTCGAGCGCAAATGGGCGGGGTTGCGGAGCTTCGCGCCGGATCGCGCGCCGGTCTATGGGTTCGATCCTGACATGCCGGGATTTTTCTGGTTTGCGGGGCAGGGCGGTTTCGGCATCCAGACATCCCCCGCGGCGGCGTTGCTGGGGCGTGCGCTGATGATGGGCGGGGCCATGCCGAAAGCCATTGCCAGCGTTGATCCTTCTCCATATTCTCCGAAGCGGTTTCGGTAGCGCAACAACCGGAGGGTCGAGTCATGGCGCACAAGTTCGTGATCGAGAAGAACAAGGCGGGCGAGTTCGTCGCCAAGTTCAAATATAATAGCGAAACAATCTTCTGGACCGAAGGCTATTCCAGCAAGGCAGGCGCGAAGAACGCCATCGAATCCATCCTCAAGAACGGCCCCGGCGCGGCGGTCGAAGAGGCGGGATAAACCTCTTCCCGCAATGGCCGTGGAGATGTTTTGCGGTCAGGAGCAGACATTTCCCCAAATCCGTCATCCCGGCGAAAGCTCTCTTTCTTGGGGCGCAACCAAGCCGTGAGGGAGATTCCAGCTTTCGCCGGGATGGCGGAAGAAAGAGGGCCTGCGCTACGTCCGCCAACCATCCAATCGCCCGAACCTATTTCCGGAAACTCTCCGCCGCCGCGCAGGCGAGCTGGTCGGCGCGTTCGTTTTCGGGGTGGCCGGCATGGCCCTTCACCCATTGCCACGTGATCTGATGGCGGGCGGCGGCCTTGAGCAGGGCCTGCCAGATTTCAGCATTCTTGACCGGCTTCCTGTCCGCCGTCTTCCAGCCATTCTTCTGCCAGCCGAAAACCCATTTCGTGATGCCGTCCATCACATATTTGCTGTCGGTGTAAAGCGTTACCCGGCAAGGCCGCTTCAGCGCATTGAGTGCCTCCACTGCTGCCATCATCTCCATGCGGTTGTTGGTGGTCTGCGCCTCGCCGCCGGAGATTTCCCTTTCCTTATCGCCAAAGCGCAGCACCGCGCCCCAGCCGCCAGGGCCGGGATTGCCCTTGCACGCGCCGTCGGTGAAGATATCCACCTGGGGGAGATCGCTCATGCGCCCAGCAGGTCCGCCGGGCCGGCGCTGGCGTAGAAGTCGAGGCGGCGCAGGAAGGCGAGCGGGTCTTTGCGCGTCACCAGCGCATCGGCGGGCGTGTTGATCCAGTCATAGGCCCGCGTCAGCAGGAAGCGCAGCGCTGCCCCCCGGCAAAGGACCGGGAAAGCCGCGCGCTCCGCGTCCGACAGGCCGTGGCTCTCTGCGTAGCCCGCGCTCAACGCCGCCGCGCGGTCGCCGTGCCAGACCGCGCCGTCATGGCTGAACACCCAGGCGCTGTGCGTGACCGCCAAGTCATAGGCGCGGATATCGGTGCAACTGAAATAAAAGTCGATGAGGCCCGTCACTACGTCGCCCAGCATCAGCACATTGTCGGGGAACAGATCCGCATGGATGACAGCGCGGGGCAGTTCAGCGGGCCAATACCTATCGAGGAAGGCCAATTCCTCCGCTACGCGCGCGGCAAGGCCGGAAGATATCCGGTCGAGGTCCGCGCCGCATTTGCCCGCCAGATCGTGCCAGCCGGGAAGGTCGAGCGCATTGCGGCGCTGACCCGTGAAGCCCTCCGCCGCGCGGTGCATCGCGCCCAGCGCCGTGCCCGCCGCGCGGGACTGGGCAACGGTCGGCTCGGTGACGGAAATGCCGGTCAGAAATTCTATCAGGCAGGCGGGCCGCCCGGCGAGCTGTTGCAGGCGCGTGCCGTCGCGCGCCGGGATGAAGCGCGGGACCCGGATGCCGCGCGCGCCCAGATGGTCGAGCAGGTCCATGAAGAAGGGCAGGTCCGCCTCATCCACCCGCTTTTCGTAGAGGGTCAGAATATAGCGGTGGCCGCTTCCGTCGGCACCGGTGGTTTCGAGCAGGTAATTGCTGTTCTCCACCCCCTCCGCAATGCCTTTGGCGGAGACGAGGCGCCCGGCGTCATAGCGCGTGAGGAAGGCATCGATATCCTCGGCGGGAACATGGGTGTAGACGGCCATGGGGTTACGCCGCTTCCAGCCCGCGCGGCAGCTTGAAGGCGATATGTTCCTGCGCGGTTTCCACCTGTTCCTCGTGCACATCAAAATGCTCGCCGATCAGATCGACGACTTCGCGCACCAGCACTTCGGGGGCGGAGGCGCCCGCAGTGAGGCCCAGCGTCTTCACGCCGTGCAGCCAGTCGAGGTCGATATCCCCGGCGCGCTGGATCAGCCGGGCGGGCGTGCCTTCCCGCTCGGCGACCTCGACGAGGCGCACCGAATTGGAGCTGTTGGGCGCGCCGATCACATAAAGCGCGTCGCAGCGGGGCGCGATCGCCTTGACCGCCGCCTGCCGGTTCGACGTGGCGTAGCAGATGTCCTCGCCCTTGGGCGGCAGGATCGAAGGGAAGCGGCGCTCCAGCACGGCGACGATGGCGGCGGTGTCGTCCACCGACAGCGTCGTTTGCGTCAGGAAGGCCAGGTTTTCGGGATCGGCGGGCCTGAAGGCTTCGGCATCCTCCACCGTCTCGATCAGTGTCATCGTGCCTTCGGGCACCTGCCCCAGCGTGCCGATGACTTCGGGATGCCCCTTGTGTCCGATGAAGAGGATGTGGCGGTCCGCCTTTACATGGCGTTCGGCCTGGCGGTGCACCTTGCTGACCAGCGGACAGGTGGCGTCGAGGTAGGAAAGGCCGCGCTCCTCCGCCTTGGCGGGCACCGCCTTGGGCACGCCATGAGCGGAAAAGACGACCGGCAGGCCGTCAGGCACCTGATCCAGTTCCTCGACGAAGATCGCGCCCTTCGCCTTCAGGCTGTCCACCACATATTTGTTGTGGACGATTTCATGGCGGACATAGACCGGCGCGCCATATTTCTCGATCGCGCGCTCCACGATCACGATGGCACGGTCCACCCCGGCGCAAAAGCCGCGCGGGGCGGCGATCAGCAGCGTCATCGGCGGACGGGCGGAAGGAGCGTCGGTCATCACCGCACGCCTCTAGGCGAATGTCGCTGCGGATGAAAGCGGCTTCCTTTCGGTTGCGCGGGCGGCGGGGGATGGATAAGGAAGCCGGACGCCTGAGCCAAAGGCCCACGCCAAGGAACCGCCTGTGACATTGCCTCGTATCGCGCTGACCGGAATGATTCTTCTCGCTCTTGCTGGCTGTTCGCGCCGGGGAGAGATCGATGCGACGGGCGGCATCGTCGCCGTGCGTTCGGCCTGTCCGACGGCCGCGATCCCCGCTTATACGGGCGACGTCACGTTGTTCAACCCGGCCCAGAGCCGCGATGCGTCGGCCATCGACGTGGTGGCGAACATCACCGACCTGCGCTCCACCTGCGCGGACGGGGCGCAATTCTATACCGAGGCGACCTTCACCGTGAACGCCCGCCGCAGCGACCCGACCGGCGCGCGGCAGGTGACGCTGCCTTATTTCGCTACCGTGGTCCGGGGCGGCAATGCCGTGATCGCCAAGCGGGTGGGGCAGGTGACGCTGAACTTCGAGCCGGGCCAATATCGCGCCAGCGCGGCGGCGAAGGCCGGTTCCTATGTGGACAAGGGCGCGGCCACGCTGCCCGCTGACATCCAGCGCAGGATCACCGCCAAGCGCAAGGCGGGCGACGAGGACGCGGCGATCGATCCCTTCTCGCAGCCGGACGTGAAGGCGGCGTTGCAGCGAACCAGTTTCGAGCTGCTCGTGGGTTTCAACCTGACCCAGGATCAGCTCAAATATAACGCCACGCGCTGAGAGCGAACCTTTATTGCCGTTCGCCCTGAGCGTGTCGAAGGGCTGCACTTTCTCTGAAGGAAGGACAGGGCTTCGACCGGCTCAGCCCGAACGGGCTTGATGCTTTTCGAGGAAATTTGTCCCGTGTCCCTTTACACCCGTTTCACCGCTCATCTCAATGCCGTGCTCGACGCGCTGGAAGCGGACGGCACGCTGCCCACCGGCCTCAACCGCAAGCCCGTGACGGTGGAGCCGCCGCGCGATGCGTCGCATGGCGACCTTGCCACCAACGCCGCCATGGTGCTGGCCAAACCCGCCGGCACCAATCCGCGCGCTCTGGCGGAGAAGGTCGTGGCGGGCCTTCTGGCGCTGGACGAGGTGGAAAGCGCCGAGATCGCGGGACCGGGATTCATCAACATGCGCCTGACCGATGCGACATGGCGCGCGGAACTGGCCGCGATCCATGCGGAGGCGGCGGATTATGGCCGTTCAGACACGGGCGCGGGCGTCACCGTCAATGTCGAATATGTCTCCGCCAACCCGACTGGTCCCATGCATATGGGGCATTGCCGGGGCGCGGTGGTGGGCGATGCGCTCGCCACGCTGCTGGAGGCGGTGGGGCACAAGGTCATCCGCGAATATTATATCAACGACGCGGGCGGGCAGGTGGACGTGCTCGCGCGGTCGGCCCATGTCCGTTATCGCGAAGCGCTGGGCGAGGATGTGGGGGATATCCCCGAGGGGCTGTATCCCGGCGATTATCTGGTGCCGGTGGGGCAGGCGCTCGCCGCCGAATATGGCGATACCTATGTCAGCGCGCCGGAAAGCGACTGGCTGGTCCTGTTCCGCACCAAAGCTGTCGCCGCGATGATGGAGATGATCCGCGGCGACCTGGCGCTGCTGGGCATCCATCATGACGTTTTTTCGTCCGAGGCGGAATTGCAGGCGGCGGGGAAGCCCGAAGCTGCCGAGAAATGGCTGCGCGATCATGACCTCGTCTATGACGGCGTGCTGGAAGCGCCCAAGGGCGAGACGCCGGAGGATTGGGAGCCGGTCGAGCTGCCGCTGTTCCGCTCGACGAAATTCGGCGACGATCAGGACCGGCCGATCAGGAAGTCCAACGGAAGCTGGACCTATTTCGGCGCGGACATGGCCTATCACTTCCAGAAGGCGCAGACGGCCGACCAGTTGATCGATATCTGGGGCGCGGACCATGCGGGCACGGTGAAGCGCATCCAGGCCGCCGTCGCCGCGCTGACGGAAGGACGGGCGCGTTTCGACGTGAAGCTTATCCAGATGGTCCGCCTGCTGCGCGACGGCGAGCCGGTCAAGATGTCCAAGCGCGCGGGCAATTTCGTGACGCTGGCCGACGTGGTGGGCGAAGTGGGCAAGGATGTGGTCCGCTTCACCATGCTGACGCGCAAGGCCGACGCGCAGATGGACTTCGACTTCGCCAAGGTGGTGGAGGCGTCGAAGGACAATCCGGTCTTCTATGTCCAATATGCCCATGCGCGCATTTCGTCGCTCGGACGGCGGGCGGCGGAGGCGGGGATGGAACTTCCTGCACCCGATCTGTCCCGCCTTGGGACGGAGGAGCTGAATCTGGTGAAGCTCGCCGCCCAGTTTCCGCGCGTGGTGGAGGGGGCCGCGCAGGCGCGTGAACCGCACCGTATTGCCTTCTATCTCAATGATTTGGCTTCCGTTTTCCATGGCTGGTGGAACCTTGGGAACGACAATCCCCATGCGCGCGTCATCCTTATGGATGATCCCGCGACCACTTCGGCGCGGCTTTTCTTGAGCCGCGGAATAGGGCAGATAATCCGTAATGGCCTTGCCCTCATGGGCGTGGCCGCGCTGACAGAGATGCAGTGAGGAAAGCGGAGTTCTGATCGATGGGCGATTATGCGCGGGGCCGGCTGGACCTGGATGACGAGGATCGCCTCCCCTGGCTGGAACCGGCGGTTGAGGAGGAAGAGGAGGAACGCCTCTCGCCGCTTCGGCTGCTGGTGTTCATCCTTGTCGGCCTTGGCCTGATCGGCGCTGTCGTTGCCGGTATCTGGTGGATTCAGAATCGAAGCGGCGGCGCGGGTGGAGAGGGCAAGCTCATCGCTGCGCCCGCCGAAGAGTATAAGCTGGCCGCCAAGGATGCCGATGCCCGGAAATTCGCCGGTGAAGGCGATGCCAGCTTCGCCGCTAGCCAGGGCATGGCGCGCGACGGGCGCATCGATCCCAGCCGCGTGCCCGAAGCGCCGATCACTGCGACCCGTCCGGCGGCGGAGGACCGGCAGGCCCCGTCCGCCAAGCCTACGCAAAGCGTCACGACTCGCGTGACGGATGAAACCGATGCGAAGCCGACGGCGACCGCGCCGAAATCGGGCGGTGCGGGCGGCATGATCCAGCTGGGCGCCTATGGCAGCCAGTCGGGCGCCAGGGATGCATGGAAGCGCCTGTCCAAGCGTTTCGCCTATCTGGAACCGCTCGTCATGTCGGTTGAATCGGCGGAGGTCGGCGGGAGCACGGTCTATCGCCTGCGCGCGGCTGCCGACGGCCAGGCCAACGCGATTTGCGGCAGGCTGAAGGTCGCGGGTGAAAGCTGCATCGTCGTGAACTGAGATTTGGCGGACCGAGCGATTTTCGGGGATTGGGTAGCTTGCAAATCCGCGCTGAATGGCGGGTTTGGGTGGTTGGCTGCCACTCAACGGAGCGAGAGGGACGTCCGCTCATCGCCGAAAACAACCATCGCAGGATCGGGGTTAGCAAGCTGCATGATCGCCTTCGTTTACCCCTTCGACACGGCGGGCCGGAGCCGCTACGATCAGGGGTATGAAGCCTGTCATCTTCGGTCTTTCCGGTGAAACCCTTACTCCCGACGAACGCGCCTTCTTCGCGGAGGCGGAGCCTGCGGGCTATATCCTGTTCCGGCGCAATATTGCGGACAAGGCGCAGCTTCACGCGCTGACGGACGATCTGCGGGCGCTGCATGGACGGGACGACCTGCTCGTCATGATCGATCAGGAGGGCGGGCGCGTGGCGCGGATGCAGGCGCCGATCTGGCCCAGTTTTCCGCCCGGCGCGGTGTTCGACCGGCTTTACGATGTCGCGCCGTCCAGCGCCATTGCGGCGGCGCGCGCCAATGCCTGCGCCATCGCGACGACGCTGGCGGAGGGAGGGGTAACGGTGGACGCCTTGCCCCTGCTCGACGTGCGGCACGACGGGGCGAGCGACATCATGGGCGACCGCACGCTGGGCGCGGAGCCGATGCGGGTGGCCGCTTTGGGGCGGGCGGTGCTGGCGGGACTGGCCGACGGCGGCGTGGTCGGCATCGTCAAGCATATGCCCGGCCATGGACGGGCCATGGTGGACAGCCATCATGAACTGCCCGTCGTCACAGCCGATGAGGAGGCTCTCGCGAGCGATCTTGCGCCGTTCCAGGCGCTCAGGAACGCGCCGATGGGGATGACGGCGCATGTCGTCTATACGGCGTGGGACGCCGACCTGCCCGCCAGCCTTTCGCCGACCGTGATCGACCGGATCATCCGCCGGCGCATCGGGTTCGACGGGCTGCTGATGTCCGACGATCTCGACATGAAGGCGCTGAAAGGCGACATTCCGACGCTGGCGGCGGCGGTCGTGGCGGCGGGATGCGATCTGGCGCTCAATTGCTGGGGGCGGATGGAGGATATGGTCGGGATCGCGAAGCTGCTGCCTGACATTTCGGAGGCATCGCGGGAGCGGCTCGACCGGGCGATGGCGTCAGTGAAGCGCCCGGTGAAAGGCCCGCCGCTGGAGGAATTGCTCGCCACGCGGGACGCTCTGCTGGCGCCGGTTCTGGCATAGGGGGCAAGGCGGATGGAATCGCGCCGAGACGCGGAGACACGGAGGTTTGAAGACAGGCCACCTCGCCTGTCTGCGAGAGCGGGAAGCCGGGATAAGGAAGCGCAACCTGCCTTTGGCCTTTCGCATTCGCGCGAGCATGGCGGCCTATCCTTTCAAAATCTCCGCGTCTCCGCGGCTCCGCGCGAACCGGAAAAGTCTACGGCCTAGGGGAACATGGGTGGACGACCTTTTCACGCCCGTCGCCGCGCTACGGCCCGACATGCTGACCGTCAGCTTCGAAAGCTGGGAAGGGCCGCTCGACCTGCTGCTGGCTCTCGCGCGGACGCAGAAGGTCGATCTGCGCGAAATCTCCATCCTGGCGCTGACGGAGCAATATCTCGCCTATATCGATGGCGCGCGGCAGTTGAAGCTGGAATTGGCGGCGGATTATCTGGTGATGGCGGCGTGGCTCGCCTATCTCAAGTCCGCGCTGCTGCTGCCTAGGGAAGCCCAGCCCGAACCTAGCCCCGAAGAACTGGCGCTGCGCCTGCAAGTGCGGCTCCAGCGGCTCCATGCGATGCGGGAGGCAGGGGCGCGGCTGATGGCGCGCGACAGGATCGGCCGCGACGTGTTCGTGCGCGCGAAACCGGAAGGACTGCGCCTCTTCCGTAAGGCGAAGTGGGACGCGAACCTGTTCGATATCCTGCAAGCCTATGGGCAGGCGCGCGCGCGCACGCAGCCGGCGATCCACCGTGTCGCCGTCCGCCCGGTCATGACGCTGGACGAGGCGATCCAGCGGGTCGGCGCGCTGGTGGGGGCGGCGCTCGATTGGACGCGGATCGAATCCTTCCTGCCCGGCGGCATGGACGGGCCGATGGCCAAATCCGCGCTGGCAAGCAGCTTCGTCGCTGCGCTGGAACTGGCGCGGCAGGGACGGCTCGACATCCGGCAGGAGGGGATTTTCGAGCCGATCTTCCTGCGCGCGGCGATCCCTGCCGAAGAAAAGGAAAGATTGCTGTGACAGAGGAGCCGGACGACTTCCTGCGCGCGGTGGAAGCGGCGCTGTTCGTGGCGGAGGGGCCGCTGACGCTGGCCGACCTGCGGCTGCACGTGGGGGAGGCGGGCGATCTGGCCGGCGCGCTCGCGGTGCTGGCGGATCATTATGCGGGGCGCGGCGTCAATCTGGTCGAGCGGGGCGGGCGCTGGCATTTCCAGACTGCCGCCGATCTCGCCCACATCCTGCGGCGGGAGCGGGAGGAGACCCGCAAATTATCGCGCGCGGCCATGGAAACTCTGGCCATTATCGCCTATCATGAGCCGGTGAGCCGCGCGGAGATAGAAGCCATTCGCGGCGTGCAGGTGGCGAAGGGAACGCTGGACGTCTTGATGGAGGCGGGCTGGGTCCGTCCGGCCGGGCGGCGCGAAGTGCCGGGTCGACCGCTCATCTATGTGACGACCTTGGACTTTCTGTCGCATTTCGGCCTTGGCAGCCGTCGCGACCTGCCGGGCATTGACGACCTGCGGGCGGCGGGGTTGCTGGACCCGGTGGATTTGGCGCTCGAAGGACCGGGCAACCAATCCGTAGTGGAAAATGATGAGGAAGATGCCTAGATAGGCCCTCTTTCAGGAGTATTGCATAATGGGTTCCTTTTCGCTGATGCACTGGGTCATCGTGCTCCTGGTTGTCATGCTGCTGTTCGGCAGCGGACGTATTTCCGGGCTGATGGGCGACGTTGCCAAGGGCATCAAGAGCTTCAAGAAGGGTATGGAGGATGACGAGGACGTCAAACCCGCCAAGCCCGCCCAGCGGATCGAAGGACAGCGCGTGCCCGAACAGGATGCGCCAACCGCCACGGAAGAAAAAACCGGCGTCTGATCGTCCTCAGACCTGCGGCAGGCTGGCATGTTCGATATCGGATCGTCCGAACTTCTGCTGATTGTGATCGTTGCGGTGGTCGTGATCGGTCCCAAGGACTTGCCGCGCGCGCTCTACAAGGTGGGGCAGATCGTAGGTAAGGCGCGCGGGATGGCGCGCCATTTCCGCACCGGCATCGACGCCATGGTGCGGGAGGTCGAACTGGAAGAATTGGAAAAGAAATGGGCGGAGCAGAACCGCCGCATCATGGAAGAGCATCCGCCCGAAGCGACCGCCCCGATGGAGCCGCTGCCCCCGCCTGCAAGCCCCGCGGAAGCCGCCGTCCCTGCGGAGGAAAAACCGGCCTCCGCCGCTCATCCAGCGCCGGCCGTTGTTGAAGAAGAAGCCGCGTCCATGGACATGCCGGACAGGAAGGGCGACGCGGCGGCATGAAGGATATCGACGATACGAAAGCGCCGCTGCTCGACCATCTGATCGAACTGCGCGGGCGGCTGTTGAAGTGCGTGTGGGCGCTGTTGCTCACAGGCGTGGTCTGCTTCTATTTTTCGGACAAGCTGTTCGCGGTGCTGGTCCATCCGCTCAAGGAAGCCTTTGGCGATGCAGGCGGGCGGCTGGTCTACACCAAACTCTATGAAGCCTTTTTCGTGCAGGTGAAGATCGCGATCTTCGGCGCTTTCTTCCTGTCCTTCCCGATCATCGCAAACCAGCTCTGGGCCTTTGTCGCGCCGGGGCTATATGCGAAGGAGAAGAAGGCGCTGCTGCCCTTCATCATCATGACGCCGGTGCTGTTCGTCATGGGCGCGTCGCTCGCCTATTTCGTAGTGATGCCGACTGCTTTCCACTTTTTCTTGCAATTTCAGGGGAATAGTTCGGGCCTTTCGGTCGAGGCGCTGCCTTCGGCGGGGGATTATCTGACGCTGGTGATGCAGTTCATCCTGGCCTTCGGGATCAGCTTCCTGATGCCGGTGCTGCTGATGCTGCTCAATCGGGCCGGTTTCGTGACGCGGGCGCAACTGATCGGCCTGCGCCGTTATATGATCGTCGCGGCGTTCGTCCTGGCCGCCGTGCTGACGCCGCCGGACGTGGTGTCGCAACTGATGCTCGCAATCCCGCTCCTGCTGCTTTACGAGATCACCATCGTCGCGATCTGGTTCACCGACCGGCGCAGGGCGCAGGAGGAAGTGACGGAGAGCGCTTCGGTTTGATGTTGTGGACCGGCGGTCGCTTGGCAAGTTCCCTTGATCCGGCAAAAAAAGGCCCGCCAAACGCGACGGGCCATGCGAGGGCTGGGGAATCATGAAAAGGGGCTGGATTTAATCCGCAGCGTTTTCCACGGCTTCGCCTGCGCTCTGCACATCGCGGCCTGCGCCTTCCACCGTATTGCAGGCCGCAATCATCAGCGAGCCCGTCAGCAGCAGCGCGGCAAGGATTTTCTTCGTCATTCAACGTCTCCTTGAAAACACTCGGCCCGGTTCCGTCATGCGAACCGGAGACAGGGAGACAACCCCCAGCCGCCCAAAGCGTTCCGCATCGGAAACTATAAGGATTTCGGGATTTATGCCCCTTAAAAGGTCTGAGCCCGGAACGCGTCGGGGGGGAGGAAGCGTTCCGGGCTCATATTTTTTGGATAGCAAGAGCGGGGGGCAAAAGATTTGCTATCCGTAAGACATAACGTCCATCCCGGACCGGGGTTCCGACCCGCTTCAAAAAAAATCGCATTTTTTTCCTGGGGTTTTTCAGAGGCCTATTTCCCGTTCCCGAAAATCAGACCAGGGGCCTGCCGCTGTTGCGATATTCGGGGCGAATGGTGGATTCGGGCAGGGCGTCGGCAGGCTGCGAAGGAACGGCGGGAACCGCCTGACCGGAAGCCGGGGCCGGGTTGGCAAAGGGAAGGACGAAGGCATCGGCAGGCGCGATCGGTCTGGCCGGCCAGATCCGTCGGGCGGGACCGGACTGCGTCTCGCGGCCGGAATAGGCGATGCGGAAGGCGGCGGGCGTGCCGTTGAAGCCCGGATTGCGGTAGAAGATGTGTGCGCCGATCACCGCCACCGGCTGAAGGCTGGCGGACCAGGGCGGGCGGACGGCCAGCGTATGATAATGCGTGGCAAGGCCGGCGGGGCGATAGACCTGGCCCGCCAGCGCCTGTTCCGCCACGCGCCGCGCCCGCGCCCATGCACGCAGGTCGGGCGCGCGGGCCATGGACCCGTCGCAACTGAAAGTGAACTGGCAGCGATAGTCGGTCCGTTCCGACCCTTCATAGACGACGCCGCATATGCTGTTGGGCCAGAGCGGGCTGCGGACGCGGTTAAGCACCACCTGTGCGACCGCGCGCTGGCCCTCTTCGGGTTCGTTGGCCGCTTCATAATAGATGGCCGATGTCAGGCAATTGAGCGCGCGGTAGCTGTCGAGCGCGGTCAGCCCGCGAAAGGCCATGGCGGGCGCGGCGCTCCCCTGCGCCAGCGTCAGGACGTGTGCGCTGCGTGCCGCCTGCGCGCCGGGGACAGGATCGAACGCCCCTTGCGCGAAGAAGAAGGCGGAACCGGGGAAATTCTGTCCTGATTCCTCCGCCGGATCGGGGAGGGCGGCGGGTGTGTCCAGCAGGTCGAGAGGCGCGGCGGTAATCAGATGCGGCGCACCCAGCACGCCCAGCGCCAGAGCGATAAGCGTGCCATGCAGTTTCCACCTGTTTCCCGCCTTGCGAGGCATTTCCCGTTCCCGAACCTGTCGCTATTCGCGCGCCCAAGCCTATTACCGCAAAGAGTTTGCGATTTCGTGCGCGGATTCGCGCCTGTCCCGCTATGGAGCACTTGCAGGGCGAGAGGTTAAAATCGCCCCTTTACGGACCAGAGCATTCCCTTGCTTGGCAAGGCGGCCTCCGGTCCGCTATGCGCGTGTCATGCTGGTTCAGAAAGATAGCCTCGCCCTTATCGGCAACACGCCCCTGGTGCGCCTTGCCGGACCCTCCGATGAGACGGGCAGCGATATTTACGCCAAATGCGAATTCGCCAATCCCGGCGCTTCGGTGAAGGACCGGGCGGCGCTGTTCATCGTCAACGATGCCGAGGAGAAAGGGCTGCTCAAGCCCGGCGGCACCATCGTCGAGGGGACGGCGGGCAATACCGGCATCGGCTTGGCGCTGGTCGCCAATGCGAAGGGTTACAAGACGATCATCGTCATGCCCGAAACGCAGAGCCGGGAGAAGATGGACACGCTGCGCGCTCTGGGGGCGGAGCTGGTGACGGTGCCCGCCGCGCCCTATTCCAACCCCGGCCATTTCGTGCACACGTCCCGCCGCATCGCGGAGGAGACGGAGAATGCGATCTGGGCCAACCAGTTCGACAATATCGCCAATCGCAAGGCGCATATCGCCGGAACCGCCGAGGAGATCTGGACCCAGATGGACGGGCGGATCGACGGTTTCACCTGCGCGGCGGGAACGGGCGGCACGATCGCGGGCGTCGGGCTGGGGTTGAAGGCGCATGATGAGAGCATCACCATTGCGCTCAGCGATCCGCATGGCGCGGCGCTCTATAATTATTACGCGCATGGCGAGTTGAAGGCGGAGGGCAATTCCGTCGCCGAAGGGATCGGACAGGGCCGCATCACCGCCAATCTGGAAGGCGCGCCCATCGACACGCAATTCCGCATTTCCGATGAGGAGGGGCTGCTCTGGGTCCGCCGCCTGCTGGCCGAGGAAGGGCTGTGCCTGGGCCTGTCGTCGGGCATCAATGTCGCGGGCGCCGTGGCGCTGGCGAAGCAGTTGGGACCGGGCAAGCGGATCGCGACGATCCTGTGCGATACCGGATTTCGTTATCTTTCAACGCTTTACAACCGGGAATGGCTGGAATCTAAGGGCTTGACGATATTCCCCTGGCTCGCGCACAATCAATGACCCGCAATATGGGTCGCAGCTTTTGGTAAAAATTGAGCGGAATATGGCTGAAACTCCCCGCCAACAGGAAGGGTTGCAGCGCGTCCAGATCGGCCTGACAGGGCTGGCGGGCGTGGTGCTGCTGGTCGGCCTTGCGAATATCGTGATCGACAAGGCGCGCATGGACGACGCCGTCGCGCCGCCGCCCGCCGTGCCGACTGTCGATTTGAACGCCGTGTCGCCCAAGGAGCCGCTGGCGGAACTGGGCGTTCAGCCCGCGCCGGAGCAGGCGCCGATCGTGCCGGACCTGCAACCCGATCCCTATCTCCGGAAACCGATGGACCGCGATCCGCAGGTGCAGCCGCACTGACGGATCGGACAGGTTCGTGCGGAGGTGCGGAGTTTCGGGGAGCCGGAAACCGCCATCCAATCTCATCGCGTGCCAAGGACCAGGCGGTGGGACGGGATTCCGGCCTTCGTGGGAGCACGATTCCTCCTAATCAGGACAGCCTCTAATGCCCCCCGAAGCTCCGCGTCTCTGCGCGAAAAAATGGCCCGCCCGCCAAATGCCGATCCGTCCTGCCGGGCGGTGGGGCCTGCATCACGCATGATTGCCGTGGGGCGTGGTCTGCTGATCCTGTGCCTGCCGGGACTGGTGCTGCTGGTCGGCCTGCCCGCCGTGCTGCGCGGAGGGCAGATCGATGCGATGCATTGGGCCTTGCCCGCCGCCGCGATCCTGGCGGGGGCGGGCTGGATATTGGGCCGCGCGCGTTTGGGATTGACGCTGTGGATAGCCTTTGGTGTTGCGGGAAGCGTTGCCCTGTTGAGCGCCCTCGCTGTCGGGCGCGCGCCTCAGGCCATGCCTGTGTTGCTGCTGCTGGTCCTTGTTTGCGGAGCCGGCGCGGGCGGTGCTTTGCTGCGTTCGCGGCTGGAGGTGGCGCTTTGCCTGTTGGCGGCCGTGGTGCTGGCATGGTTTGCGGGACGGACGGCCCCGGTCGAACAGGCCGCGGATCGGCCGGTGCTTGCCGTCATCACGGGTCTGCCCCTGTTCTGGCGCGAGGGGGAGCAGGGACTGGCCGCGCGGTCGGATGCGCCGGTGATCGCGCTGCTGCGCCGCCGCTTCGACGTTCGTCCGCTGGACAGCGCCTCTTCGCCGGACCTGCAAAGGGCGCGGCTGTTGCTGCTTGCCCAGCCGCGCGGGATGAGAGCGGATGCGCTTGCCGTCATCGACCGGTGGGTGCGGCAGGGCGGGCGGGCGGTTGTGCTGGCCGATCCGCTTTTGCGCTGGCCTTCGCCCTTGCCACTGGGGGATCGCCGCCGCGCGCCTCCGGTCAGCCTGTTGCGGCCTTTGCTCGACCATTGGGGCGTGCGGCTGGCTCCGCCCGCCACAATGGGGGAGGAAAGGCATTTCCTAGCCGACGGGTCGTTGCTGACGACGATGGCGGGGTCGCGCTTCGAGTTGAGCGGTGGCCATTGCCGGGCGGTGGCGTCGGGGATGGTCGCGCAATGCCGGATAGGGCAGGGGACGGTCGTGCTGGTCGCGGATGCGGACCTGATCGACGACCGGCTGTGGCTGGCCGATCCCGACCACCCCCTTTCCCCGCAACAGTGGAGCGCCGATACCCCCGCGCTGCTGACGCAATGGCTGGGGCAGTCCTTGCCCGGCGAGCGGCAATGGGTTCGATCGGGAGAGGCGCTGGCGCGAGCGGTGCGCTGGGCGCTGCTGGCCGGGATTTTGTGGGCGGGATTGGGATGGGCGCTGTTCGGACGTGGGAAAAGCGGGATTTGGAGGCGTGGTTGATGACGCTCATATCGCAAAGAGGCAGAAATAGCGCTAAGAAACCAGAACAAAACAGGATTTCCCGACTTTTCCCGACTTTTCCCTTTTCTTGGCGCTCAGGGATTGGTATCTGATTGTCTATTGGGGTTGTCAGGCTTCGTGCACGCTATGCGCTGGATCGCGGTCAGTGATTTAGCGGGCGACAGCCTGCGCCCCGCCAAAAGGGGCAGGCGGTCCACAAGTGTCGGAACTCATTCTCTATACGGGCAACGCGTTCAGCGTCGCGGACGGCAAGGGCCGTTTCGTGCTGCCCCTGGAGATGCGCCGGCAGGTGAAGCTCTCCAGCGCGGGCGAGAACCGTCTCTATATGTCCGTTCATATCGAAAATGGCTGCGCGACGGGCTTTGGCGAGTCGCACCGGCGCTTCCTGTTCGCCGAGGTCGAGGAGTTGGCGCGGGAAGCGCGGGCGCACGGCCGCGACTATAATGCCGATCTGGAACTGGAACGCCGCCTCGGCACGATCGAGGAAGTGAATTTCGACGAAGGCGGCCGCTTCGCCATGCATCCCGATATCAAGCAGGAATATGGCATTTCCGACGCCGTCTTCTTCTATGGCGTGGGCCGCTACATCCAGATGTGGAAACCCGAAACGCTGATCGACAGCAAGGATCGCCCCGAACTGATCCGCAACAAGGTGCGCCGCTGGCTGGACCAGCGCGACTCGGGAGGCGGCAAATGACCCCCGCCGCCGATCCCGACCGCCATCTCCCCGTCCTGATAACGGAAGTGCTGGCCGCGCTCGCCATCAACCCCGGCGAACGGCATGTCGATGGCACGTTCGGCGCGGGCGGCTATTCCTCGGCCATGGCGGACAAGGGCGCGACCGTCTTCGCCTTCGACCGCGATCCCGATGCGGTGCGCGAAGGGCGGGCGCTCGCCGAGGAGAAGGGCATTGCCCTGATCGAGGGCGAGTTTTCCCGCATGGAGGATTTGCTGGCCGAGCGCGGCGTGACCAGCGTGTCGGGCGTGACGCTCGATATCGGCGTGTCGTCGATGCAGCTCGACCGGGCGGATCGCGGCTTTTCCTTTCAGGCGGACGGGCCGCTGCTCATGACCATGAGCCAGGATGGCATGAGCGCCGCCGATTTCCTGAACAATACCCCGGAACAGGAGATTGCGGACGTGCTTTATCGCTATGGCGAGGAGCCGCGTTCGCGCCGCGTCGCGCGGGCCATTGTCGAGGCGCGGCCGCTGGAGCGCACGGGGCAGCTTGCCGCCGTGGTGCGCCGCGCGCTGGGCCATAAGCCCCATGACAAGAAGGACCCGGCGACCCGCACCTTCCAGGCCATCCGCATCCATGTGAACCGCGAACTGGAGGAGCTGGAGCGCGGGCTGGAGGCGGCCGAGGCGCTGCTGGACGAAGGCGGCCGTCTGGCGGTCGTGACCTTCCACAGCCTTGAGGACCGGATCGTCAAGCAGTTCCTGCGGCAGCGTTCGGGCAACGAAAGCGGCGGATCGCGCCACATGCCCGAACGGCAGGTCAGCGAACGCCCAACCTTCGAGCGGCCCGCCAAGGCGGTGCGTCCCGGACAGGCCGAACTGGCGCGCAATCCCCGCGCCCGTTCCGCCACGCTCCGCAGCGCCGTCCGCACGGGCGCGCCCGCACGTCGTTCCAACACCAGCCGGAGTGGTCGGTCATGATCGCCGTCAAGAGGTTGCAGAGCCTGATCTGGGTGCTCCTCGTCGCTCTGGGGGCGCTGGGCGCCTATCTGGTTTCGCTCAAGGTGGCGACGGAACGCAATGAACTGATGCGCGTCCGGGCGCAGATCGCGCGGGCCAATGGCGACATTCGTTATCTGGAGACGGAATTCAGCGCGCGCGCCAATATGCGGCAGCTTGAGCGTTGGAATCAGGACGATTTCCGTTATGCGACGCCCAACGCCCAGCAATATCTGGCGGGCGAGCGGGCGCTGGCGCATCTGGACGGGGTGCAGCCCAACGGGCCGGACTATGTCGCGCCGCCGGTGATGGTGGCGATGGTGCAGACGCCCGCCGACCTGCCCTCCGCCGCGCAGCCCGCGCCGGCCAGCCCCGCCGCGACGCAGATCCGCAGCGATATCGCCGTCATCCGCGAAGCCCATGCGGCGGACAATGTCGACAAGATCGCCAAGCCCACTCCGGTGGAGAAGGCGAAGCGTGACGCCGACACGTCCCGCCCCAACCCCGTCGCCCGCCGCGCCGAGCGGATGGCGATGCTGGATGCCAAGCTGCTGGACGACAGCACACTGGGCGACCTCAGCGCCAGAGCGGCGCGCGAGCGCAGGAAGGGGCAGCGCTGATGGCGACGATCATCGTTCAGCCTGGAGGCGTCAGAGCCGGGCGGCAGCGGGTCAACCTGACCGCCATCGCCCATAACAGGCTGATGCTGCTGCTGATCCTGTTCCTTGCGATCACCGCGATCCTGATCGGCCGACTCACCTGGGTCGGCTTCTTTGCCGATAGCGGGCGGGGCGGCGACGGGCTGTCGGGCCTGCTGCCCGCGCGCGCCGATATCGTGGACCGCAACGGCGTGCCTCTGGCGCGAACGATGGACGCCTATTCCATTGCCGTTAATCCGTCGAAGCTGATCGGCGAACCGGCGGAATTGGCGCGCAAGCTGCACGAAATCTTCCCCGATGAGCCGGAAGCGGCATTCTACAAGAAGCTGACCGGCAAGGGATGGGCCTATCTGCGCCGTCGTGCCCTGCCCGAAGAGGTGGCGGCGGTGAACGCGCTGGGCGAGATCGGCATCGAGTTCCCGCGCGAGAAGGAACGGCTCTATCCGCAGCGGACGCTGGCCGCGCATGTGCTGGGCTTTGCGCCCAATGCGGAAGGCGTGGGCGGCATGGGTGTGGAGGCCGCGTTCAACGACCGCCTGACCGACCCGGCGCTGCGGGGACAGCCTTTCGCCATCTCCATCGACAGCCGGGTGCAGGGCGCGCTGGAAAGCGAGCTTTATGCCCAGATGGTGTCGCAAAATGCGAAGGGTGCGGGCGGCATCATCCTGGACGCCAATACCGGCGAAGTGATCGCCATGGCGTCGATCCCGGTGTTCGATCCGAACAAGCTGCAAAACTACGCGGGCAAGAAATGCTCCGAATCGCCGCTCTGCAACCATATCGTCCAGGCGCGCTACGAGCTGGGTTCGGCCTTCAAGCCGCTCTCCATCGGCGGGGCGATGGACCGGGGCGTCGTGACCTCCATGAGCAAGCGTTATGACGCGACCGCGCCGCTGGCTGTTGCGGGCTTCCGCATCAAGGACGATCACCCGATGGGCGCCTGGATCAATGTGCCGCAGACGCTGGTGCACAGCTCCAACATCGCGACGGCGCGTATCGCGGACGAAATGGGCGCGGAGGCCATGCAGCATCTTTTCCGCGACTTGCAGTTCGATCAGCGCGCGCCCATCGAACTTAAGGAGCGGGCGAAGGGCATCTGGCCATCGAGCTGGGGCCGCATCACGACCATGACCGTATCCTATGGCCATGGCATCGCGGTGACGCCGCTGCATCTGGCGGCCGCCTATGCCGCGCTGGTGAATGGCGGGGTGTGGCGTCCGGCCACGTTGCGGAAGCTGAGGCCCGAAGACGTGCCGGAGGGCCATCGCGTCTTTTCCGCTGCCACCAGCGCGCGGATGCGGCAACTGTTGCGGATGATCGTTTCAGCCGGTACAGGGCGAAGCGCCAACGCCGTGGGCTATCGCGTGGGTGGCAAGACAGGCTCCGCCGAAAAGCCGGAAGAGGGCCGTTATAACAAGACTTCGCTGGTGACGACTTTCGCTTCCGCTTTCCCGATGGACAATCCCCGCTATGTCGTGCTCGCCATGATGGACGAGCCGAAGGGGAACGCGCAGACATTCGGCTTGCGCACGGCCGCGTGGACCGCCGCGCCCGTGGTGAAGCGGGTGGTGGAACGCACCGCGCCGATGCTGGGCATCATGCCCGATCAGCAGCGCGACGTCGATATTTCGGACCTCATGCCGCTGCTCGGCGGAAACAAGGGAGAAAAAGAGTGACGCGCCTCGGGTCGCTGATCGAGGAGCTGGATGTCGAGGTCGGCGAAAACGCCGGCCTCGACACATCTGTTACGGGCTTTGCCATCGACAATCGAAAGGTCGCGCCCGGCACCGTTTTCGGCGCATTCCAGGGTCTGCGCGTCAATGGCGAGGATTATATCCCCGACGCGGTGAAGGCGGGCGCCGTGGCGGTCGTCGCCTCGCCGCAGGCGAAGGTCGAGGGCGCGATTCATATCGCCCATCCCAATCCGCGACGCCTGTTCGCCTTGCTCGCCGCGCGCTATTTCGCGCCATTCCCCGATGTGACCGTTGCCGTCACCGGGACCAACGGCAAGACATCCACCGTGGAACTGGCGCGGCAGCTCTGGCGGATGCTGGGGCACAAATCCGCTTCCATCGGAACGCTGGGCGTCACCACGTCGGTCGATCAGGTGTCGACGGGCCTGACCACGCCGGACATCGTGACGTTCCTGTCCAATATGTCGGGCCTCAAGCGCGAGGGCATCACGCATGCCGCGTTCGAGGCGTCGAGCCATGGCCTCGCCCAATATCGGACCGAAGGGTTGCCGGTCATGGCGGGGGCCTTCACCAACCTGTCGCGCGATCATCTCGATTATCATGGCGACATGGACAGCTATTTCGAAGCCAAGATGCGGCTGTTCGACGAAATTGTCGCGTCTGATGGCGCGGCGGTCGTGTGGGCGGACGATCTATGGTCCGACAAGGTCATCGAGCGGGTTACGAAGCGGGGGCTTCGTCTGCTGAGCGTCGGGGTGAAGGGGCAGGCGCTGCGTCTTGCCAACCGCACCCCGACCCAGTTGGGCCAAACAATGGAAGTCGAGGCGGACGGCAAGGCTTATAAGGTCAATCTGCCGCTGATCGGCGCTTATCAGGCGGCCAATGCCCTGACGGCGGCGGGACTGGTCATCGCGACGGGTGGCGATACGGGGAAGGTGCTGGAACTGCTGAGCCGGGTTCAGCCCGTCCGCGGACGGTTGGAGCGTGCCGTCATCAGCCGGGCAGGCGCGCCGGTCTATGTCGATTATGCCCATACGCCCGACGGCCTGCGCGCCGCCATGGAGGCGCTCCGCCCGCACACGCGCGGCCGGCTGATCGCGCTGTTCGGCGCGGGCGGGGATCGCGATGCGGGCAAGCGGCCGCAAATGGGCAAGGTCGCGACCGAGTTGGCTGACCATGTGATCGTGACGGACGACAATCCGCGCTCCGAAGACCCCTCCGCCATTCGCGCCGCCGTGATGGCGGGCGCGCCGGGCGCGGAGGAGATCGGCGGACGCCGCGCCGCCATCGCCGCTGCCATCGCGCAGGCTGGTTCCGACGATATCGTGCTGCTGGCGGGCAAGGGGCATGAGCAGGGCCAGATCATCGGCGACCGCGTACTGCCCTTCGACGATGTCGCCGTGGCGCGGGAGTGCGCGGGGTGATGGCTGGAATCCCGGCTCCCGTTCGGTTCGGCCTTGTCGGGAACCGTCATGCGTTTCCGTTTCTCGACTTCGCTCGAAGCGGCCGGAGGCGGTGATGGCCAAGCTCTGGACCTCCCAGGAAATCGCTTCGGCCACGGGCGGCGCCGCGACGGCGCCGTTCGCCGTTTCCGGGGTGGCCTTCGACAGCCGGGAAGTGACGCAGGGCGATTTGTTCGTCGCGATGAAGGGCGAAACGACGGACGGGCACCGCTTCGTGGACAAGGCGTTCGCGCAGGGCGCGGCGGGAGCCGTCGTCAGCGAGGCCGTCGATTATCCGCATGTGCTGGTGCCCGACAGCGCCGCCGCGCTGGAGGCGCTGGGCCGGGCGTCGCGGGCGCGCATGGCGGGCAAAGTGGTCGGCGTCACCGGATCGGTGGGCAAGACCGGCACCAAGGAAGCCTTGTTCCAGGCGCTCGACCGGAACCATCCAGGACAGGTGCATCGTTCGGTCAAGAGCTACAACAACCATGTCGGCGTGCCGCTGAGCCTGTCGCGGATGCCCCGCGACGCAGCCTTCGGCGTGTTCGAGATGGGCATGAACCATGCGGGCGAACTTGCCGCGCTCACCCGACAGGTCCGTCCGCATGTCGCCATCGTCACCGCCATCGCGCCGGCGCATATCGAATTTTTCGGCACCGAAGCCGCCATCGCGGAGGCCAAGGCGGAGATTTTCGAGGGGTTGGAGCCGGGCGGCACGGCGATCATCCCCTATGACAGCCCGCATATCGCCATCCTCTATGAAAAGGCGGAAAAGCACGCCGCGCATATCCTGACTTTCGGCTTCGGCGAGGAAGCGGACGTGCGCGTGCGGGAAAGCGTGCCGGCATCCGGCGGCGGAACACTGGTGACGGCGGTTCTGCCCCATGCCGAATTGTGCTTCACCGTTGCCGCGCCGGGCGAACATTGGGTGTCGAACGCGCTCGCCGTGCTGGCGGCGGTCGAGGCGCTGGGCGGCGATCTGGCGGCGGCGGGGCTTGCGCTGGCGGAGATGCCGGGGCTGCCGGGCCGGGGCGAGCGGCGCATAGTGCCGGTCGCGGGCGGCGAGGCGCTGCTGATCGACGAAAGCTATAACGCCAATCCGCTCAGCATGGCAGTGACGCTCAAGCAGCTGGGCCGGGAAAAGGCGGCGCGGCGCATCGCCGTTCTGGGCGGGATGCGCGAACTGGGCAGCCGCAGCGCCGAGTTGCACGCCGGACTTGCAGAACCGCTCGCCGCCGGACAGGTCGACTATGCGATATTGGTGGGACAGGAGATGACGCCGCTGGCCGACGCGTTGGGGAAGGCATTTCCCTTCGCGCATGTTCCCGACACGGCGGCGGCGACGGACTTGCTGCAATCGGAAATGCGCGCTGGCGACGCGATCCTGGTCAAGGGATCGAATGGCATCGGCCTGTCCCGCCTTGTCGCCGCGCTTGAGGAAACGGCCCTGAACGGGGAAGGGAATTAATGCTCTACTGGCTTGCCCAGACACTGGATTTCGCGGGGATTTTCAACCTCGTTCGCTATCTGAGCTTCCGGGCGGGCGCGTCGATCGCCACGGCCCTGCTGATCGGCCTTGTCATCGGGCCGCGCTTTATCGGCTGGCTGCGCGTGCGTCAGGGCAAAGGCCAGCCGATCCGCGACGACGGCCCGCAAAGCCATCTCGCCAAGCGGGGCACGCCGACCATGGGCGGGCTGATGATCCTCACGTCGATGATCGTGTCGGTGCTGCTGTGGATGAATCTGTCGTCCGTCTACGTGTGGGCTTGCCTGTTCGTGACGCTGGGTTTCGGCGCGATCGGCTTCCTCGATGATTACGACAAGGTGACGAAGGCCAGCCACAAGGGGCTTTCGGGCAAGGTACGCCTGTTGTTCGAGTTCCTGATCGCGGGTTTCGCGGCGTGGATGATCGTCAACCATCATGGCAATACTGCGCTGTACGTGCCCTTCTATAACGGTCCGGCAATTGAGCTGGGACCGTTCTATTTCTTGTTCGCGGCCTTCGTGATCGTGGCGTTCGGCAATGCGGTGAACCTGACCGACGGGCTGGACGGCCTTGCTTCGATGCCGGTCATCATCGCCTCGCTGGCCTTCATGCTGATCGTCTATCTGGTGGGCCGCGCCGACTTCGCCACCTATCTGGGCATCCCGCATGTGCCGGGCGCCGGCGATCTCACCATCCTGTGCGGCGCGATCATCGGGGCGGGCCTTGCCTTCCTCTGGTTCAACGCGCCGCCCGCCGCCGTCTTCATGGGCGATACGGGGAGCCTCGCGCTGGGCGGCACCATCGGCGTGATTGCCGTCACCGCGCATCATGAAATCGTGCTGGGCATCATCGGCGGTCTGTTCGTGGTGGAAGCGATGAGCGTCATCATCCAGGTCTTCTTCTACAAGCGAACCGGCAAACGCGTATTCAAGATGGCGCCGATCCACCATCATTTCGAGCAGTTGGGCTGGGCCGAGCCGACCGTCGTGATCCGTTTCTGGATCATCGCCTTCGTGCTGGCGCTCGCCGGCCTTGCCACGCTGAAGCTGAGATAAGGGATGGGGATCGTCTCGAATGTCTTCGCGGGCAAGCGGTATGCGGTGCTGGGGCTGGCGCGGTCGGGTCTGGCCACGGTCGAGACGCTGGCAGCCAGCGGCGCGACAGTGGTTGCGTGGGACAGCCGGGAGGAAGCGCGCGCAGCCGTCGCCGACAAGGCGGATCTGGCTGACCCGGCGGAAATCGACCTCAAGGGCTTCGACGGCGTGGTCGTGTCGCCGGGCGTGCCGCTCAACCGTCACCCCATCGCGATGCAGGCGAAGCTGGCGGGCGTGCCGATCATCGGCGACATCGAACTGTTCGCGCTCGCCCGGCCGACGCTGCCGCCGCACAAGGTGGTCGGCATCACCGGCACAAACGGCAAGTCAACCACCACGGCGCTGATCCACCATATCATCGAGCAGGCGGGCTATCCCACGCGGATGGGCGGCAATATCGGCCTGCCGATCCTGGGGCAGGAGCCGCTGGAGCCGAACCTGAAAGGGGTGGGCGTCTATGTGCTCGAACTGTCGAGCTATCAGATCGACCTGACCCACAGCCTCGATTGCGACGTGGCGGTGCTGCTCAACATCACGCCCGATCATCTCGACCGCTATAATGGATTCGAGGGCTATGTGGCGTCCAAGGCGCGCTTGTTTGCGATGCAGTCATCGGACGGTGTTGCGATTATCGATGCTGCTACTGAAGCAAAGCATCAGATTTTGGATGACTGGTCTGGACATGAAGCTATCGAAATCGATAGCGTCAATGTGACAGATCAATCAGCTTGGCCATCGCTTCAGGGTCCGCACAACCTGCAAAATGCCCGGGCGGCGATTGCGTGCTGCCGTACACTTGGCATAGATTTGCCCACGATATTTAACGCCCTCGCCAGCTTCGCCAGCCTGCCCCATCGTATGCAGGCCGTCCGTACGCTGAACGGCGTCCTCTACGTCAACGACAGCAAGGCGACCAATCCCGCCTCGACCGCGCCTGCCTTGGCGGCCTTTCCGCCGGTGAACGGGCGTCCTCGCATTCACTGGATCGTCGGCGGCCTGGCCAAGACCGACAATCTGGACGAGTGTGCGCCCCGGTTCGGCAATGTCGCGCACGCCTATACCATCGGCGAGGCGGGGCATATGTTCGCCGACCTGCTGCGCTCGCATATGGCGGTGGACGACAGCGAGATGCTATCGGCCGCCGTTCGCCGTGCGGCGCGGGTGGCGCAGCCGGGCGATGTGGTGCTGCTGTCGCCCGCCTGTGCGAGTTTCGACCAGTTCCGCGATTTCGAAGCGCGCGGCGATGCCTTCGCCGCTGCCGTCGCGGCGCTGGAATAGGGTCCGGCGGACAGAAGGAAGGGGCGAGCAGGCATGTTCAGGGCAGGGGAATTGGTGAAGGGCTTCAAGTCCCGCACCGTGCCGCGCGAACGGACGGCGCTCGCCATCTGGTTCTGGGAAATCGACCGTGTGCTGCTGTCGCTGATCGTCGCGCTGATGGCCGTCGGGCTGGTCGCGGTCGCCGCTGCCTCGCCGGTCGCCGCCATCGACCGTTCGACCGCCACGATCACGGTCAACTCGCTGATCTATTTCTATCGCCAGCTCATGTGGGTAGGACTGGGCCTGCCGATCATGCTGGTGATCTCCATGCTTCCCCGCCCGCAGGCGCGGCGTTTCGCGGTCATCATGTGTTTCTTGTTCGTGCTGGCGCTTCTTCTGGTTCCCGTGCTGGGATCGACCGTCAACGGCGCGAAGCGGTGGATCGACCTGCCCGGCTTTCGTTTTCAGCCCTCCGAATTCCTCAAGCCGGTCTATGTGGTGACGATGGCGTGGCTGTTGTCGTTGCGGGGACAGGACCAGACGCTGCCGGTCATTCCGCTGACCGGCGTGGTCACGGCCTTCGTCGCGCTGATCCTGATGCGTCAGCCGGATTTTGGACAGACGGTGATCTTCGCGGCGTGCTGGGGGTGCCTGCTGCTGCTGTCGGGGGTGTCTATGCGCTTCATCGGCACGATGGCCGGGCTGGGCTTGGGCGGGCTGGTGGCGATGTATATGTTCTACGAAAACGGGCGGCAGCGCATCAACGACTTCCTCGGCATCGGCGTCGATCAATCGGTCGGACCGGACCAGACGGACCTTGCCTATCGTACCATCACCCATGGCGGTTTCATGGGTGTGGGTCCGGGCGGCGGGCAGAACAAGTTTCGCCTGCCCGAAGCGCATACCGACTATATCTTCTCGGTGATCGGGGAAGAGTTCGGCCTGCTCGCCTGTATCGCCATCGCGGTGCTGTATCTCGCCATCATCGTTCGCGTGCTCCTGCGCCTGCTGGATGAGGAGGATAATTTCACGATCCTCGCCGCGGCGGGCCTTACCACCCAGTTCGGTTTGCAGGCGATCATCAACATGGGCGTCAACGCCCAGATTTTTCCGTCGAAGGGCATGACGCTGCCCTTTATCAGCTATGGCGGCTCCTCTATGCTGGCGCTTTGTATCGGGGTAGGCCTGTTGCTCGCATTCACGCGGCGCAACCCCTTCATGGGGCGGCATACCGTCGTCAAATGGAGTGGCCGATGAGCATTTCCCGTCACTTCGTCCTCGCCGCCGGCGGGACGGGCGGTCATATGATTCCCGCCCATGCCGTCGCCGAAGAGTTGATGGCGCGGGGCCATCATGTCGCGCTGGTGACGGATGAGCGTGGCGCGAAGATCCCCGGCATCTTCGACAAGGCGCAGGTTCATGTGCTGCCCGCCGGCCGCATGACCAGCAATCCGAAAAGCTGGCCGGGCGCCTTGAAGGCGATCCTCGCCGGACGGGCCATGGCGCGGCGCCTGAATGATACGTTCCGGCCGACCGCCGTGGTGGGCTTTGGCGGTTATCCGGCCATGCCTGCGCTGCTGGGGGCGCTGGCCGATGGCATCCCCACCGCGATCCATGAGCAGAACGCCGTGCTGGGTCGCGTCAACCGCCTGTTGGCGAGCCGGGTCGATGCGATCGCGACCGCTTATCCGGTGGTCGAACGGCTCAAGGACAAATATGCGGCCAAGGTGCACCTGATCGGCAATCCGGTGCGCGAGGAGGTCAAGGTGTTGCGGGACGAGGAATTTCCCGCGCTGACCGACGAAAGCGTGTTCCGCGTGCTGGTGATCGGCGGCAGCCAGGGCGCGACCGTCCTGTCGAGCGTCGTGCCGGACGGCCTTGGCATGTTGCCGTTGAGCCTGCGCCGACGTCTGCAAGTGACGCAGCAATGCCGCACCGAGGATATAGAGCGCGTCCGCAAGCTCTATGCCGACCTTGAAATCCCCGCCGATCTGGCGACTTATTTCAACGATGTGCCGGAAAAGCTGGGCTGGTCGCATCTCGTCATCGCGCGGGCGGGCGCTTCGACGCTGGCGGAACTGACCTGCGCGGGGCGTCCCGCCATCCTCGTTCCGCTGCCCAGCGCCATGGACGATCACCAGACCGCCAATGCCCGCGAAATGACCGAGGCGGGCGGCGCGCGCACCATAAGGCAGGCGCACTTCACGGCGGTCGAACTCGCCAAGCAGATGCAGAAGATGGCGATGGAGCCGGGCGCTCTCCAGAACGCGGCCAGACGCGCCCGGGCCTGCGGCCGTCCCGATGCCGCGCGCGACATGGCGGACCTGCTGGAAAGCATCGGGTCCGCGCCCATTCTCAACGATCCGGTTCGCGTCGGCCCGACGCCGACCAGCCTCAATTTGCAGGGCGTGCCTGCATGACGGCGCCTCTTTTTCGTCATGCCAGCGAACGCTGGCATCTCACTTCTTCTTTCCCGGTCGCTCTTCAAGAAAAGAGAGATCCCGGCTTCCGCCGGGATGACGGTGATGTTTCGGAGATAAAGGCATGAAGGGTGTCGGCACCGACATCGGCACGATCCATTTCATCGGTATTGGCGGCATAGGCATGTCCGGCATCGCCGAGGTGATGCATAATCTGGGTTACAAGGTTCAGGGGAGCGATGTGGCCGAAGGCTATGTCGTGGAGGGCCTGCGCCAGAAGGGCATTGCCGTGATGATCGGCCATAGGGCGGAAAATCTGGGCGACGCTGCCGTGGTGGTGACCTCCACAGCTATCAAGCGGGGCAATCCCGAAGTCGAACTGGCGCTGGAGAAGCGCGTGCCTGTCATCCGCCGCGCGGAGATGTTGGCGGAATTGATGCGCCTCAGGTCGACGGTCGCGGTCGCGGGGACTCACGGCAAGACCACCACGACCTCCATGATCGCGGCCCTGCTGGACGCTGGCGGGGTCGATCCGACGGTTATCAACGGCGGCATCATCAACAGCTACGGCTCTAACGCGCGTCTGGGCAACAGCGAGTGGATGGTGGTGGAGGCGGACGAAAGCGACGGCAGCTTCCTGCGGCTGGACGGCACCATTGCGGTCGTGACCAATATCGATCCCGAACATCTCGATCATTATGGCGATTTCGACGCGGTGAAGGACGCCTTCGTCGAGTTTGTCGAGAATGTGCCCTTCTACGGCGCGGCCCTGCTGTGCCTCGACCATCCCGAAGTGCAGGCGATCCTGCCGCGCGTGCAGGACCGGCGCATCGTGACCTACGGCTTTTCCGCGCAGGCCGACATTCGCGGCGAAAATGTGCAGCCGATCCCCGGCGGCAACCGTTTCGACGTGCAGATCCGCGAGCGCGACGGCTCCATCCGCCGCATCGAGGGCATCGAAATGCCGATGCCGGGCCGCCATAATGTGCTCAACGCCATGGCCGCCATCGGCGTGGCGCTGCACATGGGCATTGAAGACGCGATCATCCGCACCGGCTTCGCCAAGTTCGGCGGGGTCAAGCGCCGCTTCACCAAGGTCGGGGAAATCCCGGCCGCCCAAGGCGTCGCGACCGTTATCGACGATTACGGCCACCATCCGGTCGAGATCAAAGCCGTGCTCGCCGCCGCCCGCGAAGGTGCCAAAGGCCGCGTCATCGCCGTGGTCCAGCCGCACCGCTTCACCCGCCTGCGCGACCTGATGGACGAGTTCCAGCAGGCGTTCAACGACGCGGACATTGTCTATGCTGCGCCGGTTTATCCTGCGGGCGAGCAACCGATCGAGGGCGTGGACAGCGCCGCGCTGGTCGAGGGGTTGAAACGCCGGGGCCACCGCGCAGCCTTCACCGTGGAAGGCGCGGACGATCTCGCCCGCCTGATCGCTCCGGACGTGCAGGCCGATGACATAATAATCTGCCTTGGCGCGGGCGACATCACCAAATGGGCGGCGGGCCTTGCGCCGGCCATCGCGGGGAAGGAAGCGGCCTGACATGACGCGCACGCCTTCCCTTCATTCCTGCCGTCATGCTGAACGTGTTTCAGCATCTATTTCTTCTCACGCGACTCCGTTCGCGGCGGCGCGGAGAAACCTGAACCGGGTTCAGAGTGAAGATTATAGCGAGAACGCGCCGTCATGACCGGCATTGCGCCTTCGCCGGAGGAGGCCATGCCTGCCGTGCGCGGCACGCTCAGGGCGCAGGCTCCGCTGGCGCCGCTCGTCTGGTTCAAGGCGGGCGGCGTGGCGCAATGGCTGTTCGAGCCGAAGGACGCCGAAGACCTGGCCGATTTCCTGCGCTTGTCGGACCCGTCCATTCCCGTCATGGCGCTGGGCCTTGGCTCCAACCTGATCGTGCGGGACGGCGGTGTGCCCGGCGTGGTCGTGCGGCTGGGCAAGCCCTTCGCAAAGGTGGAGCAGATGGATGCCGTCACCCTGCGCTGCGGCGGCGGCGCATCGGGCATCCTGGTATCCTCGACCGCGCGCGATGCGGGCATCGGGGGCCTTGAGTTCCTGCGTTCCATCCCCGGCACGGTCGGCGGTTTCGTGCGGATGAACGGCGGGGCCTATGGCCGCGAAACCTGCGACATACTCGTGGAGTGCGAGGTGGTGCTGCGTTCGGGCGAGCGCGTCACGCTGCCGCTCGATGCGCTGGGCTACACCTATCGCCACAGCACGCTGCCCGAAGACGCCGTGGTGGTGAGCGCCCTGTTCCGGGGCGTGTCGGGAGAACCCGCCGCGATCCAGGCGGAGATGGACCGTATTGCCGCCGCGCGCGAGGAAAGCCAGCCTCTCCGCAGCAAGACGGGCGGATCGACTTTCAAGAATCCGGCAGGGCACAAGGCATGGGCGCTGGTCGATGAAGCCGGATGCCGGGGCCTCAAGTTGGGCGGCGCGCAGATTTCGGAAAAGCATACGAATTTCCTCCTCAATCTTGGCGATGCGACCAGCGCCGATATCGAGGCGTTGGGCGAAGAAGTCCGTCGCCGCGTTCGGGAAAAGAGCGGCATCGAATTGGAGTGGGAGATTCAACGCGTGGGTGAGAAGAAGTGAGCCGGGGTCCGTGGCATGTCGCCGTCCTGATGGGCGGCTGGTCGGCGGAGCGCCCCGTCTCGCTCTCGAGCGGGGAGGGCGTCGCCAAGGCACTGGAATCGCGCGGGCATAGGGTGACGCGGATCGACATGGACCGCGATGTCGCGCTGCGCCTTGCCGAAACCAGACCCGATGTCGTGTTCAACGCGCTCCATGGCGTTCCGGGCGAGGACGGCACAGTGCAGGGCATGATGGACCTGATGGGCCTGACCTACACGCATTCGGGCCTTGCCACTTCGGTCATCGCCATCGATAAGCAGCTCACCAAGCAGGCGCTGGTCCCCCACGGCATCCCCATGCCCGGCGGGCAGATGGTGAAGAGCGAAACCCTGTTCGAAGGCGACCCGCTGCCGCGCCCCTATGTGGTGAAGCCGGTCAATGAAGGCAGCTCCGTCGGCGTTGCCATCGTGACGGAGAGCGGCAATTACGGCTCGCCCATCGGCCGCGATGTGGAAGGGCCGTGGTTGCATTTCGACGAACTGCTGGCTGAACCCTATATCCGTGGGCGGGAACTGACGACTGCCGTTCTGGGCGAGGAGTCGTTGCTGGTCACGGAATTGCGGCCCAAGGGCGGCTTCTACGATTTCGACGCCAAATATACCGACGGCATGACCGAGCATGTCTGCCCGGCCGACATTCCCGACGACATCGCGCAGGCGTGCAAGGCGATCTCGCTACGCGCTCATAAACTGCTGGGCTGCAAGGGCGCGTCGCGTTCCGACTTCCGCTGGGACGACTCGCAGGGTATCGAGGGTCTGTTCCTGCTGGAGGTCAACACCCAGCCGGGTATGACGCCGCTCAGCCTCGTGCCCGAACAGGCGGCGAAGCTGGGCATAGACTATGCGGAACTGGTCGAGCTGATCGTGGAGGATGCGCTGAAAACGGGGCCGAAAATGGGGGCGTTGAATGAGTGAGGCACGGATTCGGCGCGGCGGCACGGCGCGGCTGACGCGGACGACCTCCGCGCGCGGCAGGGGGCGGGGCCGCATGGTCAAGCAGCGCTCCTGGATCGACCGCGCCATCGCGGCCCTCCCTATCAGCGAGGCGACGGTGCAGCGCTTGGCGAGCTGGACCATTGTCGGCATAGCGCTGGTGCTGGCGGGCGGCATCGCCATCATGTTCGGCCTGCCCGGCATGGCGCGTCAGGGCGCGGCGGACCTTGCGGCGCGCGCGGGCTTCGAAGTCGAAAAGGTCGAGGTGCGCGGCGTCGAGCGCATGGATGAAATGCCCGTCTATAATATCGCGCTGGGACAGGTGGATCGTTCCATGCTGTCGCTCGACCTGCCCAGGGTGCGCGAGGAGATGTTGAAGCTTGGCTGGGTGAAGGACGCGCGCATTTCACGCCGCCTTCCCGATACGCTGGTGGTCGATATCGTCGAGCGGGAGCCGGTCGCCGTGTGGCAGAATGCGGGCCGCTTGCAACTGATCGATGTGGCGGGCGTGGTGCTCCAGGGCGTGTCGCCCGGCGCGATGCCCGACCTGCCGCTGGTCGTGGGACCGAACGCCAATCTCCAGACGGCGGGCCTTAACCGGCTGATGGAGAATGCGCCTGCCTTGAAGCCCATGCTGGCGGGTGCGACATGGGTCGGCAACCGCCGCTGGGACTTGCGCTTCCAATCGGGCGAGACGCTTTCGCTGCCGGAAGGGGACAAGGATTCCGCCTCGGCGCTGGTGAATTTCGCGCGGATGGACGGCGTCAATCGCCTGCTGGGCCGGGGCATCGTCAAGTTCGACATGCGCGATCCCGACCGTTTCGTGCTCCGCCTGCCGCAGGGGCTGGCGCAGGACAAGCCGGAAGCGGCGGGGGATAAGCCTGCCTCGGACGGAGAGGGATAAGGCGCCATGGCCCAGCCCAAGGTCGAAAAACTTGTCACTGCGATCGATATCGGATCGTGGAAGGTGTCTGCGCTGATCGCGGGGCGTACCGAAACGGGCGAGTTGACGATCCTGGGCACCGGCCAGCGCGAAAGCCGGGGCGTGCGGCGCGGTTTCATCGCCGACATGGAGCGCACCGAACTTGCCGTCCGCGAAACGGTGGAACAGGCTGAGCGCGTCGCGGGCACCAATATCGAGGATGTGTGGGTCAGCTTCTCCGGCGGCAGCCTGGTCAGCGACGTGGTGACGGTCGAGCGCGACATGGGCGGCTATCGCGTGGAACAGACCGACATTGACGACCTGCTCGCCACCGGGCAGCAGGGGATCGACCCGGACGGGCGCGTGGTGCTCCATGCCCAGCCGACCTGCTTCACCATTAACGGCAAGGTGCCGGTCAAGAAGCCGCTGGGGATGCACGCGGACCTGCTGGGCGTCGATATCCATGTGGTGCTGGCGGATGGCGCGCCGCTTGCCAATCTCGACCTTTGCGTGCGTGGCGCTTATCTCAACGTCAATTCGATCGTCGCCTCGCCGATCGCGACGGGCTTTGCCTGTCTGTCGGAGGAGGAGCGCGATCTGGGCGTGGCGCTGGTGGAGCTGGGCGCAGGCGTGACCAACGTATCGCTTTATGCCGGCGGGATGCTGGTGGGATTGCATTCCATTCCTATAGGCGCTTCGGATATCACCGACGATATCGCGTCGGCCTTCGGCATCCGCCGCAGCCAGGCGGAGCGGGTCAAATGCTTCTACGGCTCGGCGATGCAGAACCGCCGCGACTTCCGCGAGATGATCGAGATCGCGACGCCCCATGGCGATGTCGCGATTCCGGGGCAGAATGCGGGGCCGAACGCCGAAGGAGGAAAGATCACGCGCGCCGCTCTGGTCGGCGTGATTTGCGAACGCCTGAACCAGATCATGGTGGAGGTGAACGCCGCGCTGGCGGGCATGGGTTTCAATTCGCCGACAGGGCGCCAGGTCGTGCTGACCGGCGGGGGCGCGGAGATGAAGGGCATTGCCGACTATGCGCAAGGCGCGCTGGGCCGCGCCGTCCGCATCGGCCGCCCGCGCGGGATCGCGGCGCTTCCGGAGGCGCATGGCGGCCCGGCCTTCGCCACGCTGGCGGGGCTGGCGCTCTACGGCGCTTCCAACCCGGTTGATCTAAGGACCATGGCGCCCGCGCCGCAGACCGTGCATCGTCTGAGCGCTCCCCAATGGTGGCAGCGCATGATGCGGGCGATGCGGACCAACTATTGACGGAATTGAGTTTAGGAAGAATTTAACTGGTGAAATACGCGCATTTCTGTTGCATTAACCTTTCAGGTCAGTTTCGCTTCACGTCGCCGAAGCTGGAGGGAGCTAGAATTTATGAGCATTGAGATCAGCCCGCCGCATGTGGACGAGTTGAAGCCACGCATCGCGGTGA
>Ga0180223_1000771_pt1 | contig 33389 bp, 32 predicted proteins | sample eDN5th30CKraftOP_FD_151337 | JGI IMG/M metagenome (GOLD analysis project Ga0180223, IMG submission 151337) | Enriched Organic Plus compost microbial communities from Emeryville, California, USA - eDNA 5th pass 30_C Kraft OP (version 2) (version 2) ... | reverse complement strand
CGGGATGAAGTCCTCGCCCATGCCGGGAATCGCGCGCTTGGCCCGCTCGGAGGCCGGCGCCACCAGGAAGGCTCCCGCCACCTCCCCCGGCCTCAGATGCTCGGCCGCATGGGCGACCGCACTGACGCCGGCCGAATGCGCGACGAGGACCACGGGGCGGGTCGAGGCGCGCACGGCCGCGACGATCCGGCTGGCCCAGCCGTCGCGCGTCGGCTTGTACCAGTCCTCCTGCTCGACGCGCCGCGCCGTCCTGAGGCGGGTTTCCCAGCGGGTCTGCCAATGATCGGGGCCGGAGCCCGACCAGCCGGGAACGATGAGGATGTCGACGTCGGAGGATTTCATGACGCGTAGATAACCCTGCCTCTGCCGGAATCCAGCCCGTCAGCTTTCCCCGAAGACACGCCGGAAGATCGTGTCGACATGCTTGAAGTGGTAGCCTTCGTCGAACATCGCCTTGAGCTCGGAGGCCGTGAGCTTCTCGGCCACGTCCCTGTCGGAGAGCAGGTTGGTCAGGAAGTCCTCGCCGTGCTCCCAGGTGCGCATCGCGTTGCGCTGGACCATGGCATAGGCGTCCTCGCGGCTGGCCCCCGCCTGCGTCAGCGCCAGCAGCACGCGCTGCGAATTGTGCAGGCCTCCGAGCCGGTCGAGGTTCTTGCGCATGTTCTGCGGGTAGATCAGCAGCTTGTCGACGACGCCGGTGAGCCGGGCCAGCGCGAAGTCGAGGGTCACGGTCGCGTCGGGACCGATCATGCGCTCGACCGAGGAATGCGAGATGTCGCGCTCATGCCAGAGCGCGACGTTCTCCAGCGCCGGCGTGACCATGCCGCGCACCAGGCGGGCGAGGCCGGTCAGGTTCTCGGTCAGGACGGGGTTGCGCTTGTGCGGCATCGCCGAGGAGCCCTTCTGGCCCGGCGAGAAATACTCCTCCGCCTCGTAAACCTCGGTGCGCTGCAGGTGCCGGATCTCGGTCGCCAGCCGCTCGATGCAGGAGGCGACGACGCCGAGCGTCGCGAAATACATCGCGTGCCGGTCGCGCGGGATCACCTGGGTCGAGACCGGCTCGGGCGTCAGCCCCATCTTCCGCGCGACATAGTCCTCCACCTGCGGATCGATATTGGCGAAGGTGCCGACTGCGCCGGAGATGGCGCAGGTCGCGATCTCGGCGCGGGCCGCCACCAGCCGCTCGCGGCAGCGCGAAAACTCGGCATAGGCCTGCGCCAGCTTGAGCCCGAAGGTGACCGGCTCGGCATGGATGCCGTGCGAGCGGCCGATCGTCGGGGTCAGCTTGTGCTCGAAGGCGCGGCGCTTGATCGCGGCGAGCAGCGCGTCGACATCGGCGATCAGGATGTCGGTCGCCCGCGCGAGCTGGACCGAGAGCGTCGTGTCGAGGATGTCCGAGGAGGTCATGCCCTGGTGGACGAAGCGCGCCTCCGGCCCGACGATCTCGGCCAGATGCGTCAGGAAGGCGATGACGTCGTGCTTGGTGACGCGCTCGATCTCGTCGATGCGGGCGACGTCGAAGACAGCGTCCTTCGCCTTGGCCCAGATCGTCGCGGCGGCCTCCTTCGGCACCACGCCGAGCTCCGCGAGCTTGTCGGTGGCATGCGCCTCGATCTCGAACCAGATGCGGAACCGGGTCTGCGGCTCCCAGATGGCGACCATCTCGGGGCGGGAATAGCGCGGGATCATCTCTGACCTTCCATCGATAAGGCGGTCATCCCGGGCGGAGCGAAGCGCAGACCCGGGACCGATGCCTGAGCATAGATCGGAAAGGCTCAGGCATGGGACCCGGGTCGCCCTGCGGTCGCCCGGGATGACGTCAATGCTTCAAAATCTCAAACCCAGTCGCCGCGGGCGGCTTCCGCCGCCTTGCGGATCGCGTCGATGTTGCCGGCATAGGCCGAAGGCCCGCCCTTGAACACGGCCGAGCCCGCGACCAGCGTATCGGCGCCGGCCTTGACCACCAGCGGCGCGGTCTCGGGCGTGACGCCGCCATCGATCTCGAGCGTGATGGGTCGGTCGCCGATCAGAGCCTTCACCTGCGCGACCTTCTCGACCACGGAGCGGATGAAGCTCTGCCCGCCGAAGCCGGGATTGACCGTCATCAGCAGGATCAGGTCGACATCGGCGATCAGCGCCTCGGCGGCGCCCGCCGGCGTGCCGGGATTGAGCACGAGGCCGGCCTGCTTGCCCTGCGCCTTGATCGCCTGGATCGTCCGGTGCGGATGCGGACCCGCCTCGACATGTAAGGAGATCAGATCGGCGCCGGCCTTGGCGAAGGCTTCGACGTAAGGGTCGACGGGTGCGATCATCAGATGCACGTCGAAGAATTTCTGGGTGTGCGGGCGGATCGCCTTCAGCACATCCGGCCCGAAGGTGATGTTCGGCACGAAATGCCCGTCCATCACGTCGCAATGGATCCAGTCGGCGCCGGCCGCGTCGACGGCGCGCACCTCCTCGCCCAGCTTGGCGAAATCGGCCGAGAGGATGGACGGGGCGATGCGGATCGGGCGGGTCATGGCGGGCGGTTTACCCCCCCGAAGCCGCCGCCGCAATCAGGCGAAGCGCGATTTCACCGGAAAGGACAGCCGCCGATCGGCCTCGGCGATCTCGGCCGCGACCTGGACGAAGGCCGGCCGCTGCCTGAGGCGCGCGAACCAGGCCGACAGCGCCGGATGGCCGTCGAGCGGCGGCCCGCCGAGCCTGAGCGAGAACAGCACGCTCATGAACAGCGCGATATCGGCGATGGAGAGCCGGCCGCCGAAGAAATCGCGCCCCGCCAGCTTCTGCTCCAACACCTCGTAGTGCCCCGCCAGCGCCTCCTCGGCGATCAGCGCGTCGGCCTCCCGGGCGATGCGGCGGTCGCGGTCCGGCGCGGGCGGCGTGGTCCGGTGCATCAGCGGCTTCAGTGCCTGCAGCATGATCTCGTCGGCATAGAGCTCGTCGAGGCGGCAGCGGGCGCGGTCCACCGGGCTGTCCGGCATCAGCGGCGGTTCGGGATAGGCCTCGTCGAGATATTCGTTGATCACGGTGGAATCGTAGAGCACCAGACCGCAATCGCTCAGCACCGGCACCTGCCCCTTCGGGTTGAGCGCCAGCACCTCCGGGTGCTTCGGATCGTAGCCGGTGGTCTGGTTGAACGGCACCATGACGCGCTCGAAGGCGAGGCCTTTCTCCCTGAGCGCGATCTCGACCTTGCGCGCGAACAGGCTCAGCGGCCCGGAATACAACGTGATCATGGCGCGAACTCCTGCGATGGCGAAAGCCTTCGCAGGGCGCCGCGTCAGCGCCCGTCAGCAGCTTCCCGGCGCCGGATCCGACCCGCCAGCCCGCCGAGCAGCCAGGGCAGCAGGTAGATCGGGAACTGGGCCAGCGCGAAGAACAGGAAGGTGGTCGGCGAGACGCCCGCCCCCAGCGCCGCGACCAGCAGCCCCATGTTCCGCTGCCCGGTGCCGTAGCCGATCATGAAGCGGTCCGGCGCGCCCAGGATGCGCAGCAGGAACCAGGTCGAGAGCAAGCCCGCCGCCGAGACGGCGAAGACGCAGGCCAGCACGAACAGGACCAGCCGTGGCTGCGCCAGCGCGGCCGCCGTCACCCCGTCCATCGCGGCGATGGCGAAGATGAAATACATCAGCACGCCGAAGCCATCGAGATTGGCCTTCATCTCGCGAATCCGCCCGAGGCCGAGCCAGAGCCTGAGCGCCGTCGCGACCGCCATGCCGCCGCCGATGAAGATCAGCAGCCGCAGCATCAGCGAGGCCCGGTCGAGCGGCACCGCGGCTCCCGCCAGAAGCTCGACCAGCACCGGCGCCACCACCGGGCTGACGATCGTCGTCAGGATGACGCTGGCGATGATCAGCGAAGGCTCGAAGCCGTAGAGGATCGCCACCGCCGGCGAGGACATGATCGGCGGCGCGGCCCCCATCAGGGCGAGGCCGAGCAGCACGCCGGGGTCGAGGCTGTCCCGGCCCGCGAGCAGCAGCGCCCCGCCGATCAGCACGACCGGCGCGGCGACGAGCCAGGCGCAGGCGGCCGCGAGCCGGGCCGGCCGCCGCAGCAGCCCGGCCGTGACGCGCAGATCGAGGCGCAGGAACACCACCGTGGTGAAGCAGAAGATGGTGATCGGCAGAGCCGGCCGCGCCATGGCCGAGAATTGCGGCAGCGCCAGCCCCAGGAAGATCGAAAGCGCGAACCCTTGCGTGCCATGGCGCCCGAGCCAGCCCAGGCCGGCGGCGAGAAGCGTTGCTGGATACATCGTCACCCGACTGGAATCATTCGCAAATCGAGCCCGCACACTGGCCGAATGACGGCCTGCCGTCACCCGCCTTCTCCGCAGGGAACGGTTGCGCCGGCATGAAATTGCAGGGAAGCCGTGAAAACGATTTGGAGGACAGGAGTATTTCGAGAATGGAGACATAAACTGCGAAAGATTGCCCGGTCTGCCGCAAAGATCCACCGCGCCGCTGACAACCCTGCGCAAAGCGCTATTTTCGCTTCGCAAAAGCACGGCAGAAGGGTTGGCGGGAGCTGGTCATGCGGGTGGATACGATTGTTCTCGGCGCGGGCATCGTCGGCATTTCGGTGGCGCTCCACCTGCAGAAGGCGGGCCGTTCCACCCTCCTCGTCGACCGGCGCGGGCCGGGCGAGGAGACCAGCTACGGCAATGCCGGGCTGATCCAGCGCGAGGGCGTCTACCCTTACGGCTTCCCGCATGATTTCGGCGCGCTCTTCCGCTACGCGATGAACAACACCATCGACGCCTCCTATCATTGGAGCGCGCTTCCGAAGCTCGCGCCCTTCCTGTTCTCCTACTGGATGCATTCGCGCGCCTCGCAGCACGAGGCCATCGCCCGCAAATACGCGAAGCTGATCGAGCACTGCGTCAGCGAGCACGACGTGCTGGCGCAGGAAGCGGGCGCCACCGCGCTCCTGCGCCGCAAGGGCTGGATGAAGGTCTTCCGCACCGAGAAGGAGCGCGACGAGCGCCTCGCCGAGGCCGCCCGCTGGAAGCGCGATTTCGGCGTCAACTACCGCGCGCTCGACATGGCGGCGCTGAAGGCGGACGAGCCGCATCTCGACCATGCCAGCCTGATCGGCGGCCTGCACTGGACCGACCCGGTCACGGTCATCGACCCGCTCGGCCTGTCGAAGGCCTATGTCGCGCTGTTCGAGACGCTCGGCGGCAGGCTCGCGCTCGGCGACGCCGGCACGCTGACGCAGGCGGGCGCCGAATGGCGCGTCACCCTCGCCGACGGCACAACCGCCACGGCGAAGGACGTCGTCGTCGCGCTCGGCCCCTGGGCCGACGTGCTGACCAACAGGCTCGGCTACCGCCTGCCGCTCGCGGTCAAGCGCGGCTACCACATGCACTACAAGCCGCAGGGCAACGCCGTGCTCAACCACCCGGTGCTCGACACCGAGCGCGGCTATTTCCTCGCCCCGATGCAGCAGGGCATCCGCCTCACCACCGGCGCCGAATTCGCCGATCGCGACGCGCCCAAGACGCCGGTGCAGCTCGCCCGCGCCGAGCCGATCGCCAGAACGCTGTTCCCGCTCGGCGAGCGGGTCGACGCCGAGCCCTGGCTCGGGCGGCGCCCCTGCACGCCGGACATGATGCCGATCATCGGCCCGGCGCCGAAGCACAAGGGGCTGTGGTTCTCCTTCGGCCACGCCCATCACGGCCTGACGCTGGCCGCCGTCACCGGTCGCATGATCGCGGAGATGGTGGGCGGGCAGAAGGTCTTCGTCGACCCGGCGCCGTTCGCGCCGGCGCGCTTCTCGTAGGGCTCTGTCATCCCGCACGCGCAGCGGCACTGCGCGCCGCAGCGCGTGCGGGATGACGGCCCTGCGCCCTCCCCTCTCGCCGGCCGGGCCGCACCCTGTCACGATCCGGCTCCCGATTCCCGATCGAGATCGCGCCATGGCCCTCGCCAAACCGCCCGCCCAGGACAATGCCTACGCCGCCGCGCTCGCCCTGCTCGACCGCGTCCCGCTGATCGACGGCCATAACGACCTGCCCTACGTCATCCGCAAGGACGCTGCGGCGAAGGGCGACGTCGCGGCCTACGACCTGACGAAGGTCCACCCGGAGGTCGACACCGACATTCCGCGCATGCGGGCCGGCAAGCTCGCCGGCCAGTTCTTCGCGGCCTATGTCCCGCCGAACCAGCCCAACCCCGCCGGCTTCGCGCTGGCCCAGATCGCGCTGATGCGCGACATCCTGAAGCGCCATGCCGACGTCTTCCGGCCCGGCCTCGCGGCGGCCGATGTCGAGGCGGCGAAGGCGGAAGGCCGCATCGCCCTGTTCATGACCATCGAGAACGGCGCGGCGATCGACAACGAGCTCGACGCGCTCGACGCCTATTACGATCTCGGCGTGCGGCTGATGACGCTCAGCCACAACGGCACGACCGACTGGTGCGATTCCGCCACCGACGCGCCGCGCCATAACGGCCTCAGCGCCTTCGGCAAGGAGGTGATCCGCCGGATGAACAGGCTCGGCATGGTGGTCGACCTCGCCCATGTCTCGCCCAAGGTGATGCACGACACGCTCGACGTCACCAGCGCCCCGGTCGTCTGGTCGCATTCCAACGCCTTCACGCTCTGCGACCATCCGCGCAACGTCCCCGACGACGTGCTCGACCGCGTCGCGGCCAATGGCGGCGTCGTGATGGCGACCTTCGTGCCCGACTTCATCAGCCAGGCCTCGCGCGACTGGCACCGCCCCGCCCGCGACCAGTACGGCAAGGCGCCGGAAGGGCTGAACTACGCCCAGGTCGAGGCCGACATCGTCGCCAGATCGGGCCCGCGCCCCAAGGCGACGGTCGCCGGCTATTGCGACCATGTCGAGTATCTGGCGAAGCGCGTCGGCCACGACCATGTCGGCATCGGCTCCGACTTCTTCGGCTGGGTCAATCCCGACGGGCTGGAGGACACCACGACCTTCCCGAACGCGATCGCCGAGCTGATCCGCCGCGGCTGGTCGGAGGAGAACCTGGCCAAGCTCGCCGGCGGCAACACGCTGCGCGTCCTGCGCGGGGTCGAGGCGGCGGCGGGCTGACGCCGCCCCGGCGCCCCGTCGCGCTTCAGCGCTCTTCGGGCTTTTCCGGCTCGCTCTCGCTGACCCGGAGATGGGTCTCGCCCGGCGGGCGGGCCCGCGCCCAGCGCGAGATCAGCAGGAGGCCGATCGGCACCGCCGCCAGCACGATCCAGATCACGAAATTGCCGTCGTCGCCCATGCGTCCCCTTCCCTGCGGCGAAGCGCTCCGGACTTGACGCCGGCGCCGCGCCGGCAGACAGCAGCGCCGGCTCAGATTAGCAGCCGCGCCCGTCAACCAACAAGCAAGCACCATGACCGGTTCCGGAACCGACCGCACCCGCCCCGCCCTCCAGGCGGCCGCGCCCGTCGTCATCCTCGTCGAGCCGCAGCTCGCCGAGAATATCGGCATGTGCGCCCGCGCCATGGCCAATTTCGGCCTCTCCGAGATGCGCCTCGTCGCGCCGCGCGACGGCTGGCCGAGCGGCGGCGGGCTGAAGAAGGGCGCCACGGCCGCGGCCTCCGGCGCCACCCATATCCTCGAGAACGCCCGGCTCTACGCCAGCGCGGCCGAGGCCATCGCCGACCTGAACCATGTGCTCGCCACGACCGCCCGCGAGCGCGGCCAGATGAAGCGTGTGCTGACCCCGGCCGAGGCGATGCCGGAGACCGCCGCGCGCATCGGCGGCGGCGAGCGCGTCGGCATCCTGTTCGGGCGCGAGCGCATCGGCCTGACCAATGAGGAGATCAGCTTCGCCGATGCGATCCTGACCTTCCCGGTCAACCCGGCCTTCGCCTCGCTCAACCTCGCCCAGGCCGTGCTGCTCTCCGGCTATGAATGGTTCAAGGCGACGGGCGGCGAGCCGCCCTTCCGCGAGAGCAACCCCTCTCCGCCGGCGAAGCGCGAGATGGTCCTGTCGATGTTCGACTATCTCGAAGGCGAGCTCGACGCCTGCGGCTTCTTTCCGCCCGGCAAGAAGCCGATCATGACCGCGAATCTGCGCGACATCCTGCACCGCCTCGCCATGACCGAGCAGGAGGCCCGCACGCTGCGCGGCGTCTTCAAGTCGCTGGTCGAGGGGCCGAAGAAGGCGCGCCTGCTGGCGCGGCAGGCTGGCGAGCCGGACGAGGGCTGAGGAGCCTCGCCGCCCGGGCGGCTTTCCTGCGACGCACTGGCCGGCAGTTTCGCCGGGAAAGAAGGCCCGCGCATGAAAAAGGCCGGCCCCGGAGGGCCGGCCATCTGGTCGGGGGGTCTCGAAAACGCCCGGTCAGAACTGGTATTTCAGCGTCGCCTTCACGGTACGGCCCGGCTCCGTATAGTAGTCCCGAGCCTGTGCCAGATTGCCGGTCGGCACGTTGACCGCATCCCAGTACTTGCGGTCGAAGATGTTGTAGACGCCAACCTGCAATTCAAGGTCGGCGATCTGCGGCAGCGGCCGCCACCAGGCGGAGGCGTTGAAGATCGCGTAGCCCGGCGCGCGGAAGCCCTGATCGTTGCCCGTGATCGCCTCGACGTGATTGCGCGGCCCGGCGAGCTTGGCCGAAACCTCCGCGCCCCAGGTATCGGTGCCGTAGGCGACGGCGACGATGCCCTGGATCGGCGAGATCGAGTTGAGATAGGTGTGCTCGTCCTTGTTGACGCCGCGGGTATAGGCGAAGGAGCCGCGCACCAGCCAGTTCGGCGCGAAGGCGTATTGGGCGTTGAGCTCGACGCCCTGGATCTCGGCGCGGGCGATGTTGCGATAGCCGGTGATGCCGCCCTGCGGATAGAGCCCGCCGGGGATCGGCGGCTCGACCTGATAGGTCTCGATGAAGTTGCGGTAATTGGTGCGGAAATAGGTCACCGAACCGCCGAACGCCTTGTCACCGAAGCGCAGGCCGACATCGATGCCGTTGCCGACCTCCGGCCGCAGATCGGGATTTCCCGTCCGCAGATAGGTGCCGACGGCTCCGAAGCGGCCATAGAGCTCGCTCGCCGTCGGTGCCCTGAAGCTCTTGCCCCACTGTGCGAAGAAGGTGACGTCCTTCACCCAGGGCGCGTTCTTCAGGATGTCGTATTCGAGCCGGATGCGCGGCGACCAGGCCGAATCGCTCGACGAAGCCGGCAGCGAGCCGGGATAGGACGACGAGATCGTGTAGGCCGGGGTCTCCTTCGGCTTTTCCTCGTACCAGTCGAAGCGCACGCCGGGCGTGATCCTCAGCCGGTTGTCGATGAAGCCCATTTCGTCATGCGCGTAGAGCCCGACCATCTTGCCGTCGACATCGGGCTGGTCGGCCTGGTTGCTGTGCAGGTTGTTGCAGCCCGAGAAGCCGGCCGGATAAGGAGGGCCGGGCGGGCAGCCGTCGAGACCAGCCGAATATTGCTGGAGCTTGCTCGCCCGCAATTCCGTCCCCAGCGTGAACGTGTGGGAGGCGATACCGGTCTGGAAGTTCTTCACCACATAGCCGTTGAAGCCATAGGCGTCCTCTTCGGACTGCCCGTCACGGGCATAGATGCCGAGCGGATTGGAGGTGAAGCGCCGGGCCCAGATGAGCTGGTCACGCTTGACGTTCTGCCAGTAGAGGATCGCATGCGCCTCGTCGAGGAAACCGCCGGGCAGCTTGTAGTCGTAAGTCAGCGAAACCCGCTTGCGCTCGACATCCTCGCCCGTCTGGTAGGCGCCGGGCCGGTAGTTGCCGGTCAGTGACACGGTCGAGGTCCGCGTCTGCACCCGGTCGCTGCGCTTGAACAGCTCGCCCTGAATGCCGAAACGGTGCACCTCATCGACATAGTGATAGACCTTGCCGAGGATGTTGTACTGGTTGAAGTCGGCCGGGTTCGGCGCCGTGCGGGTGGCGCCGATCGACTTCACGCCGCCCCGGTTGTCGGTCTCATGCCCGTCGCGGAAACCTCCCTGCAGCAGGAACCAGGTGTTGTTGAGCCGCGCGGCCGTCGCCGCGCTGCCGAACCAAGCCCGGTCGGTGCTGTCATAACCGGTCTTGGCGAGAGCACCGAAGGAGCGATTACCGCGGATCAGATCCTCCGGATCGAGCGTGCGCACCGCCAGCACGCCCCCAAGCGCGCCCGAGCCCATCGTGCTGGCGCCGCTGCCGCCGCGCAGCAGGTCGAGCGTGGACAGCGAGTCGAAGTCGAAGGCGTTGGTCGAACTTTTGTCGACACGCGTGTCGGTGATGTAGGATTGGCGGATACCGTCGATCGTCGTCAGCACGCGCGGGCCGTCGAGGCCGCGGATATTGATCGTGTTGTTCTGGCGATTGAAGCTGATGCCGGCCTCGACCCGGTTCGACAGGTCGGTCAGGCTCTGCACTTGCGTGCGGTCGAGTTCCTGACGCGTCACGCGCGTCGTGGTCGGGCCGTTGAGCAGCGCACCGCCCGGTTGCCCCTCGCCCTGGACGTTGATCTGGTCGAGCACGACCGGCGCATCGCCGGTGGCCGGGGGCGGATTGGCGCTCCCCTGCCGATTGCGCTGCTGCGCCTCGGTCGCGGAGGCCGCCACCAGCATCAGAGCCAGCGTACCCAGCGCCACGACCCCGCGAAGCTTTCCGAATTGAACGCCCATCGCCCACCCCCACCATGGCGCGACCTGGTCCAGCCGCGCCGAGCAGATTAAAATGAATACAAACAGAATCTTATGATTCTCAAGCTTTCGTTGCGATATTGCTTGGGCGACATCGTGTCAATTGCTACGCAGGCTAAAGCAAGACAATAGAATCTCTCCAATAAATAACTATTCTAATGTAGAACTAATCAGCGACTGCCAGCGCCCTGCCCTTACGCCTCCTACCCGGCCGCGAAAGAGCCCGGCACGCGGAGCTCCTGTCGGCGCGCGTGCCGCCGTTCTCAGCCGGCATGGATCGGTCCACGCGGAAATACGGAAGTGACGGGCGCCGGCGCCATGTCAGCGGACTTGCGGACTGCACGGCACGCCGGTCACCGCGGCGGCCTCAAAAGGCTGTTCCCATTTCACGGAAACACGCCGTCATTCCGGTCTCGACCCGGAATCCATCGTCGGACGCAGCGTCCTTCGCTGGTTCCCGGATGGGTGCCGCTCCCGCGGCTTTTCCGGAATGACGGCATGGCTCCGCGGAAAGCCGGTGGGCGTTAGAGCCTCAGCTCCCAGTTCTGCCCGACCAGATCCACGCCGAAGGAATGATGCTTCTCCTCGGCGACCAGCCGGAAACCTTCGGCCTGATAGATTCCCCGCGCCGCATGCAGGATGTCGTTGGTCCACAGCACCATGCGCCGGTAACCCGCCGCACGGGCGAAGCCGACGGCCTCCCGGACCAGCGCCTTGCCGAGCCCGAGACCCTGCGCGCGCTTCTCCACCAGCACCAGCCTCAACTTGGCGGTTTCGGCGTCCTGCTCGACCACGAAGCTCGATCCGACCGGCACCCCGTCGAGATCCGCGATGAAGCAGCGCTCGCGGCCCGGCTTGAACGCGCGCAGGAATTGCGCCGCGATTTCGGCGACCAGCGCCTCGAAGGTCATGTCCCAGCCATACTCCTCCGCGTAAAGCCGGCCATGCGCCGAAACCACCCAGCCGATATCGCCCGCCCGATGCTCGCGGATCACCGGCCGCGGCCGTGCCGTGGCCTCCCCCGAGAGCAGCGCCTGCGTATCGGCGAGCGCGCCGACCAGCCTGTCGCGCTGCGCCGGCGAGAGCCGCGACAGGATCGCCTCGGCCTGCGCCCGCGACGCCGCCTCGAGCGGCCGGAACGCATGCTCGCCTGCCGGCGTGAGCCTCAGGCGCAGCGCCCGACCGTCGGCGGCCGAACGCTGCCGCTCGAGCCAGCCCTGCGCCACGAAGCGCTTCAGGATGCGCGAGAGATAGGCCGGGTCGAGATCCAGATCGCGCGACAGTTCGACCGCCAGGCAGCCGTCGCGCTGCGCCAGCTCGTAGAGCACGCGCGCCTCGGCCAGGGCGAAGCCCGAGCCGTGGAGATTGCCGCCGAGGGCGCCGACCCAGCGCGTATGGAACCGGTTGAACCGGCGAATGGCCGCGACGGCCGTGTTCTCGTTTCCCGCCATGACGACCTCCCGACCGACAGGAAACGGCTAATTAATGGACGGAGTCAACTAAATTCGGAACAGCCTTTTCACGCGGCGTTGACCCTCGCTTAACCCCTCTCTGGCGGAGTCGGGCTTTGAGGTCTCGCAGCGCCGTCATGCAGGTCGATCTTCTCGCCGGAACGGGCCACCGCCCCCTCGCGATCCCCCGCCCGCAATCCACCATCCTGGTCTTCGATTCCGGCCTCGGCGGCCTCACCGTGCTCGGGCGCACCACCCGGGCCTGTCCGGGCGCCGATATCGTCTACGCCGCCGACGACGCCGGCTTCCCCTATGGCCGGCTCGGCGAGGAGGCGCTCGTCGCGCGCGTAACGGGCGTGATGGAGCGGCTCGTCGCGCGCTTCCACCCCGATCTCGTGGTGATCGCCTGCAACACCGCCTCGACGCTGGTGCTGCCGGCGCTGCGGGCGCGCTTCGCCATTCCCTTCGTCGGCACGGTCCCGGCGATCAAGCCCGCCGCCGCCGCGACCCGCAGCGGCCTGATCTCGGTGCTGGCGACCCCCGGCACCGTGGCCCGCGACTACACCCGCGAGCTGATCGGGACCTATGCCGCGCGCCACGCGGTGACGCTGGTCGGCGCGACGCGGCTCGCCGGCCTCGCCGAGCAGGCGCTGAAGGGCGAGAGGGTCGACGACGCGGTCCTCGCCGCCGAGATCGCGCCCTGCTTCGTCGAGGCGGCAGGGCGGCGCACCGACGTGGTCACCCTCTCCTGCACGCATTACCCGCTGCTGCTCGAGCGGATGAAACGGCTCGCGCCCTGGCCGGTCGAATGGATCGATCCGGCCCCGGCGGTCGCGCGCCGCGTCGCCGATCTCCTGCCCGCGGCACGCGAGCCCGGCCTCCCCGGCCGCGACGCCACCGCGGTCTTCACCGGCGGCGGCACCCTGACCGGCCCCTTGCGCATCGCACTGGCCGGCTACGGCCTGGCGCAGGTCGTCGTCGACCCGATGCCGCTGGAGAACTGAGACGAGCAGCCCGGCCATCGGCCCCTCGCATCGGCGCCGATGGCGGCTTTCCGCCCGCCTCACATTGACTCGAAGCCGGCTTTCGGTCATACGCCCTTTCGTCGCGCGGCTCCTCACGGGGCCGCGTGGCTTTTTCCGCACCCGTGATCCGCCCTTCTTCGGAGGCCGGATCTGTCGCCCCTGCCATCGCGGGGGAGCAGGAGGGCGCGGTCCTCAACTCGCGAACCTGAGAGGACACGCGACATGTCGAAGCGCCACGAGGCGAAATACAAGATTGACCGCCGTCTCGGTCAGAACATCTGGGGCCGCCCGAAGTCCCCGGTCAACCGCCGCGAATACGGCCCCGGCCAGCACGGCCAGCGCCGCAAGGGCAAGCCGTCCGACTTCGGCACGCAGCTCCGCGCCAAGCAGAAGCTGAAGGGCTATTACGGCTCGATCTCCGAGAAGCAGTTCCGCCGCTACTATGCCGAGGCGATCCGTCTCAAGGGCGACTCCGGCGAGAACCTGATCGGCCTGCTTGAGCGCCGTCTCGACGCGGTGATCTACCGCGCCAAGTTCGTGCCGACCGTCTTCGCCGCCCGCCAGTTCGTCAATCACGGCCACGTCACCGTGAACGGCAAGCGCGTCAACATCGCCTCCTATCAGGTCAAGCCGGGCGACGTGATCGCGGTCAAGGAGAGCTCGAAGCAGCTCGCCATCGTCATCGAGTCCGCCGCCCTCGCCGAGCGCGACGTGCCGGACTACATCGACGCCGACCACAGCAAGTTCTCCGCCACCTTCACCCGCACCCCGGCGCTCACGGACGTGCCCTATGCGGTGCAGATGGAGCCGAACCTCGTCATCGAGTTCTACTCGCGCTGAGGCGCCGGGACGGGCAAGGACCCGTTTCTCGCGAAAGATTTCGGAGGGAGGGCGAGTTCTCGCCCTCCCTCTTCTTTTCCCGCCTCCGGTTCCGGCGCGAAAACGGCGCGGGGCTGCGCGCCCTCGTCGCGGTTCACGATAAAGACAGGCCCGGCCGGGATTGGCATCAATTTGAGCGATCGGGTTATGGTGATTGCGATCTGTTTCGCGCATTCCTGCCGCACGTAGCCAATCGGCTTCGCAAAGCTTGAGCCTCCAGTGCCGGATTTCTTCACCCTCTATCTGGTTGTCCTGCTTCTCGGCCTGTCCCATGCCGTGCTGTGGGCGGCGATCGTCTACCGTTATCCCGACCTAAAGGGCGCCCGCTTCTGGCTCTGCGGCGCGATCACCCCGATCTTCGGAGGAGCCGTCCTGGCCACGCAGGGCAATGACGGCCTGCTTGTCCAGACGGTCGTCGGGAACGCCTTCACCATCGGCGGCTTCTATCTCTGCCTGATGGGCGTCCGCCGGTTCCATGGCGACCCGACGCGCTGGCGGTCGTGCTGCGCCCTCCTCGCCGTGTCCATCGTCGCGATGGTGGCGACGTTCCGTGCCTGGTACGGCTTCAACCCGCTCTACACCTTCCTTCAGGCCCTGCCTCTCCTTCTGACGGCCGGCTACCTGCTGAATCACCGCCATCGCGACCTGGGCGCGGTCATCGCCTCCATCGGCCTGACCCTCGCGGCACTGATGCATCTGGCGATGGCCGGACTGTTCACGGTCAGGCTTGCGGGAGGCGAGATCGAAATTCCGGTCGCCCGTCTCGCAGCGGCCGATCTCCTCGTCCTGATGTTCTCGGCCACGATCTGGAATTTCGGCTTCATCGTCCTGGGCGTGGACCGCCTGCGCTCGGAGCTCGTCCGCCTCGCCGCCGAGGACGACCTGACGGGGCTTCCCAACAGGCGCAGCTTCCTGCAGCGTCTGGACGCCGCCCTCGCCGGCGGCGAAGCGCCCCTCAGCCTGTTGCTCTTCGACCTGGACCGCTTCAAGGCCATCAATGACGGCTACGGGCATGCGGCCGGCGACGCCGCCCTGTCTCACGTCGCGCGCACGTTCCACGGCTATGCCGCTTCCGGCGGGGCCACCACCTTCGCGCGCCTGGGCGGGGACGAATTCGTCATCCTGCTGCCGGGCGCGGCGGCGGACGAGGCGACGCGGACCGCCGAGCACATCGGCGCCCTGCTCCGCGCCAATCCTCTCGCCTGGAAAGGCGACGCGCTTCCGCTCTCGCTCAGCATCGGGATCGCCTGCAAGGCACCCGGCCACGCCCTGGAAGCGGGCGGCCTGATCGAGCTGGCGGACAAGGCCCTCTATCACAGCAAGAGGAAGGGCAAGGACACTTATACCTTGCTCAGCAGCCTCCCCTCGCGCGGGCCTTCGCCGCGCGACGACCGGGAAAGGCCGATGCTCGTGCCCAGGCTGGGCGAGATCCGCCCGCGAGGCGCGTGAGGCCATGCCGATGCCGTCGCATCTCCACAAGACCGCTGCCGCATCGCCCGTGCGGACCACGCTCGCCGCACTCCTGCTGGCGTTGCCGGCGGTCGCGCTGCCAATTGCGCCGGGCGTCACCGCCGCACAGGCGGAGGTCCGCTTCGGCCGCAATGTCCGCATCGGCGGGCATGACTTCTCGAACCAGCGTTTCGACCGCAACCGCCGCGCGGTCATCCATCTCTACGACCGCGCGCCCGAGCGACAGGGCTGTGTCTGGCGGGCGGACGGCCGGGGCGGCAAGGTCAAGATCTGCCATCTTCGCCGCCTCCGCCGCTGATGCGGGCGGGGACAATGAAAAGGGGCGGCCCCGCGGGTCCGCCCCTTTTCATTGCCCGCGGCGGGCAAAGCCGCCGGCCCTAGAGATGCGAGCCGACCTCGTTGCGGAAGCAGTAGCAGCCGAGACCGAGGCAGCCGATCAGGATAGACAGCGCATAGGGTCCGAACAGGCACAGAACGAAGACAGAGCCGATGAAGGCGCGCATTCCCCATGTCAGCCAGATGTTCTTCATTGCTCACCCCTCGCATCGCATTGGCTGACAAAGCGTAAACGCGAAGCCATGAATCCAACTTGAACAGATATGGTAAATCGCGAAATCCTCTGTCAATTCCGCAAGTTAGGCAGTTAGGCCGAATTGCGGCGGGAGCGGGGAAAACCGGCGCTTCAGCGCCATAATTGCCCTTGCGTCAGCCTCGCGACCGCCGTAGCGGAAGCCGGTTCGCCCGGCCGGCCGCTCAGACGGCCAGGCGGAGCGGGCTGATTCGCAACGAAAAGGCCGGCTCGCAGGAGCCGGCCCGTCTCACGCGATGTCGAGGCTCTCAGTCGTCGTCGCCGCCACGATCGCGCCGCTCGAAGCGCCCGCCGCGATGGCCCCAGCCGCGATCGTCGTCATGACGACGCCCGCGCCATTCCCGATTCTCGCGGAAGCGCTCGCGCCCCTCCGCCATCGCCTGCCGGACGGAGCGGCGCAGAACGGTCTTCTGCTCGTCGCTCAGGGTCGCCCAGAGCGGCCTCACCGTGTCGGCCAGTTCCTTCGAGGCCGCGGCACGCTCGCCGAGGCGCTTGGCGCGGGCGTCGATCCGCTCCATCAGATCGGCGCTGCGCAGCTTCTCGCGCTCCTCGCGCATCGCCGCCCGGCGGTCGCCGCGCTCGGCGGAGCGCTGCTTGATCAGGCCCTCGACCTTGTCGAAGAGCGGCGTCTGCTCGGGCTTGAGCTTGAGATCCTCGCGGACCTTGGCGAGGCGTTGCTCCAGCCGGGCCTTGGCCTGCTCGGCGCGGCGCTGGCGCCATTCCTCGCGCCGCTGCTCGCGGGTCTGCTCGGTCTGCTCCTGCTTCTTGTCGCCGCCGGCGGCAGGGATCGTCTGCGGCTGGGCCAGGGCGAAGGTGCTGGCGAGCGCCGCGATGGACGATGCGGCAATGAGGACGATGGGTTTCATGAAGGTCTCCTCGGGGCAGCCTGTAACGGGTCGCTCAGCGGGTCTCGAAGCCGGTCGCGATGGGGTCACGATCGCTTCCGGGGCGTGAACCGGCGATGGCTCGCGGATGAAAAGATCGTAATGTGACGACAACGCCTCCGCCGCGATTCGGTTCGGTCCAGATCCCACCATGCGCAACCTTATCACCGATGTCCGTGGCGTCCTCGTCGGCCAGGCGCATGACGCGGTTGCCGCGACCGGCGTCACCGCCGCCCTGTTCGAGCGCCCCACCGTGGCCGCCGCGGCCGTGCTCGGCGGCGGCCCGGGCACGCGCGACACCGCTTTGCTCGAGCCGGAGATGACCGTCGAGCACATCGACGCCGTCGTGCTCTCCGGCGGTTCCGCCTGGGGGCTCGGCGCCGCCGATGGCGTGATGAGCACGCTCGCGAGCCAGGGCCGCGGCTTTCCGGTCGGCAGCTTCCGCGTGCCGATCGTGCCGCAGGCGATCCTCTTCGACCTGATGAACGGCGGCGACAAGCCCTGGGCCCGCGGCGAGGGCGAGACGCCCTATCGCCGGCTCGGCGCCGAGGCCGCGGTCGCCGCCGGCCCCGACTTCGCCCTGGGGACCGCCGGCGCCGGCTACGGCGCGACCACCGTGAACCTGAAGGGCGGGCTCGGCTCAGCCAGCGCCCGGGCCGCCACCGGCCAGATCGTCGGCGCGCTCGTCGCGGTCAACGCCGTCGGCAGCGCCACCATCGGCGACGGCCCGCAATTCTGGGCATCTCCCTACGAGCATGGCGCCGAGTTCGGCGGCCTCGGTTGGCCCGCCACGATCACCCCCGCCGAAACGGCGCTGCGCTTCAAGGGCGGCACCGGCCGCAACACCACCATCGCTCTGGTCGCGACCGACGCCGTGCTCACCAAGGCGCAGGCCAAGCGGCTGGCCCTGGCGGCGCATGACGGGCTCGCCCGGGCGCTGCGCCCGGCCCATGCTCCGCTCGACGGCGACATCGTCTTCGCCGCCGCGACGGGCCATAGCGGCGCCCCCTCCGACGCCTTCGCCCTGACCGAGCTCTGCGCCACCGCCGCCGATGTGCTGGCGCGGGCCGTGGCGCGCGGCGTCCATGCCGCGACCGCCCTGCCCTTCCCGGGCGCCCAGCCGGCCTGGCGCGACCGCTTCGGCAGCTGAGGCGGCTGCTCGGCTCCACGTCGAACGCGGATGCGCCGGATCGCCACGGGCCCCGGCGGATGCAGAGCAATCCAGATCCTCGTTCCCGCAGCGGATCTCCCCGAAGATCGGATTCCACTTTTCGGCTCGATGCGCTAAGCCAGCGCCATGTCCACGGACGATTTCCTGTCCCGCTTCGGCTCGCCGGGTGCGAGCCGGCCCGACCCCGTCGCCGCCGCGCAGCAGGCGATGCGCAATCCCCTGCCCGCGCGCTTCTACAGGGAGGCGGGCGTGCTGGAGCGCGACGGGCTGTTCCATGTCGCGCTGGACGGCAGGACGGCCCGCACCCCGGCGCGCCGGCCGCTCGCGGTCGGCTCGCGCGCGGTCGCCGAGGCCCTGGCCGCCGAATGGCAGGCGCAGGCCGGGCAGATAGACCCCGCCGCCATGCCGCTGACCCGGCTGGTCAATTCGGCGCTCGACGGCGTCGCGGATCAGGAGGCGGCGGTGCGCGCCGAGATCGTTCGCTATGCCGGTTCCGACGCGCTCTGCTACCGCGCCGGCGAGCCGGAGGCCCTGGTCGAGCGCCAGAACGCGATCTGGCAGCCCGCCCTGAGCGCGGTCGAATCGCTGATCGGCGCCCGCTTCCTGCTGGCCGAGGGCGTGATCTTCGCCGAGCAGCCTGCCTGTACGCTGGAAGCCTTCGCCCGCAAGCTCGACGCCATTCCAGCGCCCGTGGCGCTGGCAGGGGCGCACAATGTGATGACGCTGACCGGCTCGGCGATCCTGATGCTCGCACTCGCCAACCGGCTGATCGGCCCGGAAGAGGCCTGGGCCGCCGCCCATCTCGACGAGGACTACCAGATCGAGGTCTGGGGACAGGACGAGGAGGCGGCCGAGCGCCGCGCCATCCGCCGCCGCGAATTCGACGCAGCCGCGCTGCTGCTGGCACAGGGCTGAATCGCCCTGCGCCAGCAGCAGCGGCGTCCCGGCCGCTCGGCATGATGCGGCAGCGCGTTTCGGCAAAGCTCGCCATGGACTCTCGCCGCGGCCCCGCTTAAGCCGGCTTCCGAGACGCGTTTTTCCGCCGGGAGCTTCCGCCATGAAGGACATCCTCGAACAGCTCGAATCCCGCCGCGAGGGCGCCCGCAAGGGCGGCGGCGAGCGGCGCATCGAAGCGCAGCACAAGCGCGGCAAGCTGACGGCGCGCGAGCGCATCGAGCTCCTGCTCGACAAGGACTCCTTCGAGGAGTTCGACATGTTCGTGCAGCACCGCGCCGTCGATTTCGGCATGGACAAGGCCGAGAAGATCCCCGGCGACGGCGTCGTTACCGGCTGGGGCACGGTCAACGGCCGCACCGTCTTCGTCTTCTCCAAGGACTTCACCGTCTTCGGCGGCTCGCTCTCCGAGACCCACGCCCAGAAGATCATCAAGATCCAGGACATGGCGCTGAAGATGCGCGCGCCCATCGTCGGCCTGTTCGATGCCGGCGGCGCCCGCATCCAGGAGGGCGTGGCGGCCCTCGGCGGCTATGGCGAGGTTTTCAAGCGGAACGTGCAAGCGTCGGGCGTCATCCCGCAGATCTCGGTGATCATGGGCCCCTGCGCCGGCGGCGACGTCTATTCCCCGGCGATGACCGATTTCATCTTCATGGTCCGCGACACGAGCTACATGTTCGTCACCGGCCCGGAGGTGGTGAAGACCGTCACCAACGAAACGGTGACCTCCGAGGAGCTCGGCGGCGCCAAGGTCCACACCTCCAAATCCTCGGTCGCCGACGGCTCCTTCGAGAACGATGTCGAGGCGCTGCTGCAGGTGCGCCGCCTGCTCGACTTCCTGCCCGCCAACAACACCGCCGGCGTGCCGGAATGGCCCTCCTTCGACGTGCCGGACCGCGTCGACATGAGCCTCGACACGCTCGTCCCCGACAATCCGAACAAGCCCTACGACATCAAGGAGCTGATCCTGAAGACGGTCGACGAGGCCGATTTCTTCGAGATCCAGGAGGCCTACGCCCGGAACATCGTCACCGGCTTCGGTCGGATCGAGGGCCGCACCGTCGGCATCGTCGCCAACCAGCCGATGGTGCTGGCCGGCGTGCTGGATTCCGACGCCTCGCGCAAGGCCGCCCGCTTCGTGCGCTATTGCGACGCCTTCGAGATCCCGATCGTCTCCTTCGTCGACGTTCCCGGCTTCCTGCCGGGCACGGCGCAGGAGTATGGCGGGCTGATCAAGCACGGCGCCAAACTGCTCTTCGCCTATAGCGAATGCACCGTGCCGCTGGTCACCATCATCACGCGCAAGGCCTTCGGCGGCGCCTATGACGTGATGGCCTCGAAGCATATCGGCGCCGACGTCAACTATGCCTGGCCGACGGCGCAGATCGCGGTGATGGGCGCCAAGGGCGCGGTCGAGATCATCTTCCGCGGCATGGACGCGGATGGCATCGCCGCCAAGACCAAAGAGTATGAGGACCGCTTCATGTCGCCCTTCGTCGCGGCCGAGCGCGGCTATGTCGACGAGGTGATCATGCCCCACTCGACGCGCCGGCGCATCGCCCGCGCGCTCGCCATGCTGCGCACCAAGAACGTCGAGCGGCCCTGGCGCAAGCACGACAACATCCCGCTCTGAGGCCACGGGATCGTCATGCCCGGGCCTGACCCGGGCATCTCGGGCCGAAATCGGCTCCGGCACCGCTTCCGGCCGGAGATTCTCGGGTCGACGCTTCGCGGTGCCCGGGAGCGACGGCAGGGATACGCCGCCGGGCGACATGACTCCCGCCGGATAATGGTCTAAGGCGGCAGCCACCCTTTCCTTCGCTCCGGCCGATGCTTTTCAATTCCTTCGTCTTTCTGCTCGCCTTCCTGCCGTTCGCGCTCGCGCTGCACTGGCTGGCCGAGCGCTTCGCGCCGAAGCTGCGCCTCCTGGTGCTGGTGCTGCTCTCGCTCGTCTTCTACGGCTGGTGGGACTGGCGCTTCCTGCCGCTGCTGGTCCTCTCGATCGGCATCAACTGGCTGATCGCGGAAGCTTTCCAGAAGACGAAGGCCGGCGGCCTGATCACCCTGGCGATCGTGCTCAACCTCGCCGTGCTGGCGGTGTTCAAGTACTTCAACTTCTTCGCCGATCTCGCTGGAATGATTCCGGGACTGCCGGCGCCGAAGCTCGATGTCGCCCTGCCGCTCGGCATCTCCTTCTTCACCTTCCACCACATCATGTATCTGACCGATCTCAGGCGCGGCCAGGCCCCGCGCTACGATCTCGTCCGCTACGCGCTCTACATCGCCTTCTTCCCGCAGGTGCTCGCCGGCCCGCTGGTGCGCTGGCGCGAGATCATGCACCAGCTCGACGAGCGGCCCTATCAGCGCCCCGACGCGGCCGAGCGGATCGCGCGCGGCCTGATGCTGCTGACCTTCGGCCTCGCCAAGAAGGTGCTGATCGGCGACCCGCTGGCCGAATACGCCAACCCGGTCTTCGCCGCGGCGGCGGCCGGCAAGGTCGTCAGCATGATGGAAGCCTGGCAGGCGACGCTCGCCTTCACCTTCCAGATCTATTTCGACTTCTCCGGCTATACCGACATGGCGCTGGGCCTGGCCCTGCTGTTCGGCATCGTGCTTCCGCAGAACTTCGAGGTGCCCTACCGCTCGCGCTCGATCCAGGACTTCTGGCGGCGCTGGCACATGACGCTGTCGCGCTTCCTGCGCGATTATCTCTACATCGCGCTCGGCGGCTCGCGGCACGGCCTGCCGCGCCAGGTCTGGGCGCTCTTCGCCACCATGGCGCTGGGCGGCCTCTGGCACGGCGCCGGCCTCACCTTCGTCGCCTGGGGCGTGGCGCACGGGCTGGCGCTGATCGTCGCCCTGTTCTGGCGCCGCGCCGGCTGGCCGATGCCGGCCGCACTCGGCTGGCTCCTCACCTTCCTCTTCGTCGTGCTGTGCTGGGTGCTGTTCCGCGCCACGACCTTCGAGGCGGCCGTGACGATCTACAAGGGCCTGCTCGGCCTGGCTCCGATCGGGACCGGCTTCAAATGGCGCGCGCTGCTGCCGGCCGCCGCCTTCGCCATCATCGGCCCGACCGCCTGGAACCTCGTGCACAAGCTGCCGCCGGCCCGCTGGATCGCCGTCCTGACCGGGCTGCTGTTCGTCATCATCCTGCTCAAGATCGGCGAAGACGCCAATTATGAGTTCATCTACTTCCAGTTCTGAGGCCGCCGGCGTGGCCGTGCGGGCCGGCTGGGCCGGCTTCACCGCGACGCTGCTCGGCGCGGCGACGCTGTTTACGGCCGCCTTCCTCGCCGCCGCCTTCCTGATCGACCCCTACGACACCGGCCGCTCGCCGCTGGGCCTGAAGGAAGGCGTGCGCCCGCAGGGGCCCCGCACCGCCTTGGCCAGCCGCGGCCGCGACCCGCAATTCTCCGGGGCGATCGTCGGCAACTCCCATATCCAGCTCGTCTCGCCGGAGCGGCTCCACGAGAAGACCGGCATTCCCTTCGTTTCTCTGATCGCCCCGGCGACCATGCCGAAGGAATCCCTCGCCACCATCGGCTGGTTCCTGCGCCATCACCGCCGCCCGCCGCCGGCGGCGATCGTCGTCGGCGTCGACAACTACTGGTGCACCGCCGACCCGGCCCTGCCGAACGAGAAGCCCTTCCCGTTCTGGCTGCTCTCCGCCAGCCTGCTCGACTATCTCGGCGGGCTGATGCGCTACGATCTGATCGAGGAGCTGCCGCGCCGCATCGCCTATCTGGCTTCCGGCAAGGCCGAGCGCGCCCGGCCCGACGGCTACTGGGACTACGAGGCCGGCTACGAGGTGCAGGGCTACCACCAGCGCCCCGAGATCAGGGCCCGGCTGGAACGGCCGCTCGAAGCGGGGGGCGGCAATGCCGACGGCCCCTTCCCCGCCGCGACCCGGCTCGAGGCGCTGATGGCATCGGCGCCGGAGACCGCCCTGATCCTGGTGCGCCCGCCCGTCTACGTATCCGCGCTTTCAAAACCCGGCACGCCGGACGCCGACGCCGATGCCGCCTGCCGCAAGGCTTATGCCGACATCGCCGCCCGCCGCCCGCATACGGCGCTCGTCGACTGGCGGACCGACCGGCCCGCGCTGCACGAGCCGAATCTGTTCTTCGACCACAGCCATTACCGCCAGCCGATCGCCCGTCTGCTCGAGGCCGACATCGCCGATGCGCTGAATCGGCTCCGCAAATAGCCGAAATCCCGCGATAGGCCGGGCTTTCCGGCCGTCCGGCACGGCGCGGCGACGAAGTCGTTGATGCCGTGCGGGAAGCGATTGTTCCGCTTGAAACGGATCGCTATAAGGGCGCCAAATCGGCTCACCCTCCCGCGGCACAGCCGATGGGCGCGTGGGCGGACAACCCAGAGAGCGTGCCCATGTCGAAGCAGATCATCCTCGATGCGGACTACAAGCCGAGCGATGACGAGCCGTTCATGAACGATCGTCAGCGCGAGTATTTTCGCGGCAAGCTCCTCGCCTGGAAGGACGAGATCCTGAAGGAGGCGAAGGAGACCCTTGTCGCCCTGCAGAGCGAGAGCGAGAACCACCCCGATATCGCCGACAGGGCGTCCTCCGAGACCGACCGGGCCATCGAGCTGCGCGCCCGCGACCGCCAGCGCAAGCTGATCGCCAAGATCGACGCGGCGATCGCCCGCATCGACGACGGCTCCTACGGCTATTGCGAGGAGACCGGCGAGCCGATCTCGCTGAAGCGGCTGGAAGCCCGCCCGATCGCCACCCTCTCGCTGGAGGCGCAGGAGCGGCACGAGCGCAACGAGCGCGTGTTCAGGGACGATTGAGGGGCGCCGCGAACGTCCTGCCGGCCTGTCCCCGCCGGACAACACGGACAGGTCTTTCTCCTTCGCGATGGCCCCGCGTGCGGCAGGGCCTCTTCCGGCGCTCTCGGCTCATCTCGCCCGATGGGCCAGCGCCAACCGGACGAGCGCGGCCTGGCTGTTGACGCCGGTCTTCGCATAGACCGCCTTGAGCTGGACACGCACCGTCTCCTGGCTGATGCCGGCCTGCCCGGCGATCATCGCCAGGGTCAGCCCCTTCGAGATGCCGGCCGCCACCCGTGCCTCGGCGCGCGTCAGCCCGAAGCGCCTGGTCAGCCAGTCGATATCGGCGGCCGTGGCCTCCGGCTGCGCCTCCTCGATCAAAAGCGCCGCCGTGGGTCCGCTGAAATATCCGTTCTCCCCCTCGCTGTCGTTCCGGATGATCGTCAGCCTGTGCGAGCCCAGATGCAGGATCCGCGACCGGGCTCCGGCATGGGAGCGCGACAGCATCTGCCGCAGCAGCAGGGCCGCGCCGTCGTCGCGCAGCCGCAGCTTACCCGTGGGGCCGAGCCCGACCACCGTTCCGGCGGCGAGACAGCGTTCGCCAGCGGGCGAGATCGCCCGGACCTTCATGCCTTCGCCGACGATGACGACCCCGATCTGCGGCGATTCGAGCAGCGAGGAGCCGAACTGCGCCGCGACGCTGCCGAAACGGCCGGCCCGATAATAGCGGAAGGCCCGGACCAGATGCGGTGAAAGCCGCGACAGCAGATCGGCGATCTGCTGGTTCTCCTCGGGGGCGATGCGCGAGGTCAGGGTGCTGAGCAGGAAGGAGCAGGTCTCCTCCCGCCACAGCGTCACCCCGACGCCGGCCTCGATCTCCCGCTTCCTGAGGAAATCGGCATAGTACTCGGTCCTGATGAAATCTTCGCGCGGAACGATGCGCTCCCCGACGATGCCGATCCGCAGGGGCGTGGCGGCGACGTTTCGCATCCACGGATTCACCCCGACATAGTAAGCCGCATAGGCTTCCGCGATTCCCGCCTCCAGCCCCGACGCCAGGGAGATGCCCCCGCGCGCCAGGCCGTGATCGTGGAAGAACAGGGTCGAGATCCCGCCCGGCACGATCTCGTTCAGCCGGTCGAGGAACGCCTGCCAGCTCCCTTCCCCGAGAAGGGCCGCATAGATCAGATCGGTCAGATCCCGCTCGATTGCAAAGACGGCACTGTCCCCCGGCATTGTCTCTCCGCCCGATCGGTCGGGAGCCCTGTCGGGCCGCGTTCGTGCGGCCCCCCCGGGGAGCGAGCCTAACCCGTTCGGCGCCGCTTGCGCCATCTTCGATCCCGCACGGCACGCGGCGCGTCGCCGGACAGGCGACGCTCCGTTGCAAACGCCATCCGTGCGAACCCGGAAATCCCGCCGGAACCCGGTTCGATGCGAAGCGATCCACGGTGCCGCCGGTGCCTTGCGATGGAGATGAAAAGCCCCGCGTCGGGAAACGCGGGGCTTCTGGCCGCCAGCCTTTGAAGCTTGGGGAGCGTGGCGGGCGGCCGGGGCTGTCGGCGGCTCGGGAGGAACCGCCGGCCGGGCCGGAGCGGAGACAAGGGGGAGCGTTCCGCGCCGGCCGGATCGCGGGAAGGGCACGGGTTCAGAATGGCAGCAGGATGTCCATCACCTGCTGGCCGTAGCGCGGCTGCTGGACGTCGGTGATCTGGCCGCGGCCGCCATAGGCGATGCGGGCCTGGGCGATCTTGGTCGAATCGATGGTGTTGTCGGATTCGATGTCCTCGGGCCGGATCACGCCGGCGACGATCAGCTCGCGCACTTCGAAATTGACGCGGATCTCCTGCTTGCCCTCGATCACCAGATTGCCGTTCGGCAGGTTCTGGGTGACGACCGCGGCGACGTTGGTCGCCAGCGTCTCGGAGCGGTTGATCGAGCCCGCCCCTTCGCTGGAGCCGTCCGAATCGAGCTTCAGCAGCGAGGAGGCCTTGGCGCCGTCTGGCAGGAACTTGTCGAGTTTGTTCTCGAAGCCGAAGACGTTCTCGGCGCCGAAATCCTCGCCGTTCTTGCGGCTGCGCTTGGTGTTGTTGTTGAGCTGGGCCTTGTCGGTGACCTTGACCTTGACGGTGACGAGGTCGCCGACATTGCGGGCGCGCTGGTCCTTGAAGAAGGCGCGCGAGCCGGTGCGCCAGAGCGAGTTCGGCGCATAGGAGGCGTGCTCCATCGCCGGCATCGGCATCTGCACGGGCTTGTAGCCCTTCGCCGCGGTCGGGTCCTCGACCGGCGAGAGCGTCGGCGCCTGGCCGACATTGGCGAGGCGGTCGCCGATGCCGCAGGCGCCGAGCGAGGCGGCGAGCAGCAGGAGGCCGGAGAGCTTGGCGATGCGGTTCGGGATCATGTTGCTTTCCACGACTGAACTCTTTCGACGCAGGCGCTTCAGTTGGCACTGGCGACGCGGCCGATGGCCGGTCGGACCGAGACGCGGCCGGGACCGGTGATGGTGCCCTGCAGCGTGCGCTTCGACTGGGGATTGGTGACGGAGACGACATCGCCCATCGCGCCGGCCTCGCCGGCCCGGCCGCGCAGGGTGATGAGCAGCCCCGGCGCCTCGTAGACGATGGTGACGAGCTCGCCCTTGGCGACGATCTCCTCGCGCTGGACGTCGCCGTTGCGCAGCGGCACGCCGGCGAGCAGCGCCCGGCGCGCCACCTTGTCGATCGCGGCGCGGGCGTCGCCGATGATGTCGGTGCCCTGCCCGTCGCGCGGGCGCCGCTCGACGGCGACGTCGCCCTGAGCCAGCGTTTCGCCGCGCGCGATGGCGCGCCGCGGCACCACCACCTCGACGGTCTCGACGAGCTGCCCGGAGATGCGCAGCGGCTTCAGCCGCAGGGCCGCGCTGCCGGCCACGGCGAGGCGCGCCTGGAGGCGCCGGCTGCGGGCGTCGAAGGCGAGGTCGGCGATCGCGAGCTCGCCGGTCAGATCCGGCTCGACCGCGACGGCCGGCGCGCCGCCGTCGATGGCGAGCGCGAACAGGCGGGCATCGACGCCGAAGCGCTCCTGCAGGCCGGCCTTCACCGCCGCCTCGATCTCGGCGGCGCCGATCCGCCGCGCCGTGCGCGTCACCACCACCTGGGCGAAACCCTGGTTCTGGAGAACCGCCCCGTCGCGGATGACGCCGGCGCCGCGCGCCGCCTCGACGACGCGGCCGACCTGGATCGTACCGGTCTCGCCGAGCGCGGGCGCCCGGAAGGCCGCCATGCCGGCGAGATCGCCCGGAAGCCCCTGGATCAGGTCGCCGAAGGTGACGAGGTCGCGGGCGAGATGGATCTCTGAGCGCAGCCGCAGCCCGGAGGCCGGCAGCGCGGCGGCCTGCGCCGGGCCCGCCGAAGCGATCGCCACCGGCGCGCCCTGCACGGGCGCCCGGCCCTGCTGCGCCTGCGCGGTCGCGGCGCCGAAGCCGCCGGCCAGGATCAGGAAGGTCGCGAGCGAGAGACGGATCATGATGCGCGCCCTCCCGGTCAGCCGCGGAACATCTGCGTCGTCGCCGACATCATCTGGTCGGCGGCGGTGATGACCTTGGAATTCATCTCGTAGGCGCGCTGCGCGGCGATGAGGGAGGAAAGCTCCGTCACCGCTTGGACGTTCCCTTCTTCGAGATAGTTCTGCTGCAGCGTGCCAAAACCCTCGCCGCCGCCGAAGCCGTCGATCGGCTGGCCGGAGGCGGCCGTCTCGACGAACAGGTTATCGCCGATCGATTCGAGGCCGACCTTGTTGACGAAGCGGGTGAGCTGAATCTGGCCGAGCTGCTGCGGCGCCGTCTGGCCCGGGATCGTCGCCTCGACGATGCCCTGGGCGTTGACGTTCACGGCCGTGGCGTTGTTGGGCACGGTGATGCCGGGCTCGACCAGATAGCCGTCGCGGGTGACGAGCTGGCCCTGCGCGTCGAGATCGAAGGAACCGTCGCGCGAATAGGTGGTGCGTCCGTCGGGCATGCGGATCTTGAAGAAGCCCTCACCCCGGATGGCGATATCGTAAGGCTTCTCGGTCGGGCTGATATTGCCTTGCGTCATGACGCGGCCGGTCGAGACCGTCTTGACGCCCGAGCCGATGAAGGTGCCGGCCGGGACCTGGGTGTTCTGGTCGGAGCTGGCCGAGCCGGCGCGGCGGAAATTCTCGTAGAGCAGGTCCTGGAAATGGACCTGCTGGCGCTTGTAGCCGGTGGTCCGGACGTTGGCGATGTTGTTGGAGATGACCTGGACGTTCATCTCCTGGGCCATCATGCCGGTGGCGGCTGTCTGCATGGCGCGCATGGAACGGTTCCTTTCCGGCTCAGGCCTGCTGGTCGGCGAGGCGCGAGATCGCCTTGCTGCGCAGGTCGTCGGAGCGGCTGATCATGTTGGCGACGCTCTGATAGGCGCGCTGCACCTCCATCAGCCGCGTCAGCTCGGAGACGGCCTTGACGTTGGAGCGCTCGACGGCGCCGGGCTCCAGCCGCGTTCCCGCCGGGGCCGTCTGCGGCGCAACCGGCGAGGAGAACAGGTTGGCCCCCTCGCTCACCAGAGTGCGGGGGTCGGCGAAGCGGACCTGCCGGAGCCGGCCGCGCGTGCCCTGGTCGCTCTCCACCGTGCCGTCGGCGGCGATGCGCATGTCGAATTCGGTGTTGCCGAAGGTGATCGGCCCGGCCTCGCCCATCACCGGCTGGCCGGACTGCGTCACGAGCCGGCCCTGGCGGTCGATGGTCAGGGAGCCGGCGCGGGTGTAGCGCTCGCCGGCCGGCGTCTGCACGACGAGAAAGTTGTCGCCCTTCAGCGCGACGTCGAGCGGGTTGCCGGTGAATTCGGTCGCGCCCTGCGAGAGGTCGAGCGGCGTGCCCTTGTCGATGACATAGGAGAGCTGCTGGTCCGCAGGCTTGAAGGCCTCGGCCTTGGCTTTCGGCATGACGAATTCGTTGAAGCGCGCGCTGCGCGCCTTGAATCCGTTCGTACCGACATTCGCCATGTTGTTGGCGATGACGTCCAGCTCCCGCGACAGGGCGACCTGGCGCGAAAGGCCGATGAGAAGGGCGTTCTCCACGGCTCGACTCCCGATAATGTCCCGCGGCGACCTCGACGCTCCCCAGCGCAGTCGCCACGCCGGACACTCCGCAAGCGCCGTGCCAGCATGGTTAATTTCAATAACATCATGATTTACAACGATATTTCCACATCCGCGAAATCCCGCCGGCTCGGCACAAGCGTTCGCTGCGGCAAGAACGGCCCGGCAAAATCTGCCGCCCTTAACGACGCGTTAACCGTAACTGGCGAAGGTGTCGGAGAGGTCGGCAGGACGCCGCCCCAGACCGCCCGGGACCCGAAGAGATGGCGAAGAAGGCCAAGACCGAAGACGAGAACGCCTCCGGCCAGGACGCCCCCAAGCGCGGCAGGAAGAAGCTCGTCGTCATCGCCGCCCTCGCCCTGCTCGCGGCCGCCGGCGGCGGCTACTGGTTCCTGTTCAAGCGCCCCTCGCCCGAGCAGGTCGCCGCGGCGGAGGCCGCCGCCAGGGCGAAGAAGCCCGCCACCTTCCTCGAAATGAAGGACATGATGATCGGCATGTCGAACGGCGGCCAGCAGGACCGCCAGCCGATCATGAAGATCAAGGTGGTGCTCGAGATCGGCGACCCGAAGGTCTCCGAAGAGGTCAAGCCGCTGCTGCCGCGGGTCGAGGACGCCTTCCAGGTCTTCATGCGCGAATTGCGCCCCTCCGACCTCGAAGGCTCGGCCGGCATGTACCGGCTCAAGGAGGAGTTGCTGCGCCGGGTCAACATGACGGTCTACCCGGCGAAGGTGGACGCCGTGCTGTTCAAGGAACTGCTGGTGCAATGAGGCCCGCCGCCCCGACGCGCGAGAAGAAGTGACGACGCCCCGATGAGCCTCGAACGCGACAATCTCGAAAAACCCCGCGACGAAGCGCCGACGCCCGAGACCATGGCGGCGGAATGGGTGAGCATGCCCGCCGTCGTCGAGGAGGACGGCGAGCAGGAGGGCGGCACCGACCGCCTGATGTCGCAGGACGAAATCGACACCATGCTCGGTTTCTCCAGCGGCGAGGATTCGGCCTCCCGCAACGGCATCCAGGCGATCGTCGATTCCGGCTCGGTGGCCTATGAGCGCCTGCCGATGCTCGAGATCATCTTCGAGCGCCTGGTGCGCCTGCTCTCGACCAGCCTGCGCAACTTCTTCACCGACAATGTCGAAGTCACGCTGGAGAGCATCCGCTCGGTGCGCTTCGGCGACTATGTCAACTCGATCTCGCAGCCGGCGCTGCTCTCGGTCTTCAAGGCCGAGGAATGGGACAATTTCGGCCTCGTCACCATCGAGACCGCCCTCACCTATTCGGTGCTCGACATCATGTTCGGCGGCAAGCGCGGCCAGCCCGCGCCGCGCATCGACGGCCGCCCCTTCACCTCCATCGAGATCCGCATGGTGCGCCGCGTCATCGAGCTGGTGCTGAGCGATGCGGAAGCCGCCTTCAAGCCGCTCTCGCCGGTGCGCTTCAGCATCGACCGGGTCGAGTCGAATCCGCGCTTCGTCTCGATCTCGCGCCCCGCCAACGCCGCGATCCGCGTCGAGCTGAAATTCGACATGGAAGGGCGCGGCGGCTCGCTGCACATCCTGCTGCCCTACGCCACCATCGAGCCGATCCGCGAATTGCTGCTCGAAAGCTTCATGGGCGAGAAGCTCGGGCGCGATCCGATCTGGGAGAACCACCTCGCCACCGAGGTCTGGCAGGCGGATGTCGACGTCACCTGCGTGCTGCACGAGACCCGCATGCCGCTGAAGCGGGTGATGAAGCTCGAGATCGGCGACACGCTGATGTTCGACGCCCGCCCGGATTCGCCGGTCTCGCTGCGCTGCGGCGACTTCGTCGTCACCGAGGGGCGCATCGGCCGCGTCGACGGCAAGATCGCGGTGCAGGTCGTGAGCCCGCTCAGGCGCTCCAAGACCACGCTCGCCGCCTTCGACAGCCTCGCCAGCCATCTCGGCGCCACCAACTGAGCAGGACCGACATGACGATCACCCTCATCGCCGATGCCCTCGTCGCCTCCCTGCTCGTCGCGACCATCGTCACCTGCTACGTCCTGGCCAAGCGCATCGAGCGGCTGAAGGCGGACGAGGCCGGCATGCGCCAGACCGTCGGCGCGCTGGTCACCGCCACCGACAATGCCGAGCGCGCCATCGCCGGGCTGAAGAACACGCTCGGCGACTGCGACCGCACGCTGGAGGAGCGCCTGCGCACCGCCGAGCGCTATGCCGCCGACCTCGCCGCGCAGGTCGAGGCCGGTCAGGTCGTGATGGAGCGCATCGGCCAGATCGTCAGCGCCGCCACCCTCGTCGCCAGGCCCGCGGCGGAAGCGCAGCCGGCCGCGGTACCCCAGCCCGCACCGCTGAGCCTGCTCGAGAGCGCCGCGCAATCGGCCGCCGCGATCCGCGCCCGCGCCGCCCGCCGCCTCGAGGAACAGGCCGCGTGATCGAGCGCCCCCGCCTCCTGCCGGCAGTCATCCTCGGCGCCATGGGTCTCCTGGCGCTGAAGCTGCTCGCCTGGACGGCGGAGCCCTATCCGGGCACGGTCCCCGCCAGCGCGCCGGCCTTCCCGGCGGCCGCCAAGGCCAAGCCTGAGCCGGAGGTCTGGGACCTCGCCAAGGTGATCACCCGCGCCCACGCCCCCGACCGCTTCGACCCGGAGACGACCGGCTCGGTCCCCGCGCCCGATCCGAAGAAGGAGCAGGAGAAGGCCGAGGCCGAAGCGAAGGCGGAAGCCGCCCGCGCCGCCAATCCCGGCAACAAGGCGGGCATCATGAACGGCACCGCGCAACCCGTCTCGCCGGCGGAGCGGGCGATCCTGGAGCGACTCGGCGAGCGCCGCGAGGAGCTCGACGGCCGCATGCGCGAGCTGGAGATGCGCGAGCGCCTGCTCGGCACCGCCGAGAAGAAGCTCGATGGCCGCGTCGGCGACCTCAAGACGCTGGAAGAGAAGAACAGCCCCGCCGCCCGCGCCGCGGCCGACGAGGCCAAGGCGATCAAGAACCTCGTCATCATGTACGAGGCGATGAAGCCCAAGGACGCCGCCCGCGTCTTCGACCGGCTCGGCCTCGACGTCCTCGTCCCGGTCGTGCAGCAGATGAACCCGCGCAAGATGTCCGAGGTCCTGGCCGCGATGTCGCCGGAGCGGGCGGAGAAGCTGACGGTGGCGCTGGCGACCAGCAATCGCGGCCCCGCCCCGGACCGGATCGCCAGCGAGGCCCCGCTCTCGGGCAACGAGCTGCCCGCCATCGTCCCCGGAACGCACTGACCCGCGCCGATCCCGCCGCCTCCGGACATCCGCCCCATTCCCGCCGATATTCGTTCAGCGGCGGTTCAAGCGGCCGGGCGCGAATTTCGGTTATCCGACAGCCGGCCCGGCGACTGCCAGGACCCGATCATCCGGGCGATTGACGGACATTCCCATGAACCTGGCCCGCTCCCTGCTCCCGCTCGCCGCGCTCGCCCTGATGACGGGCTACGGCTTCGCGCAGTCTCCCGCCGCTCCGGCCCCCGCCGCGGCCAAGCCCGCCGTCGCCGCACCGGCCCAAACCCAGGCCGGCCCCGGCAAGAAGACCGCGATCGGCGCCGCCGACAAGTCTGCCAGGTCGAAGGACTGCTCGGCCCAGGCGGACCAGAAGGGCCTCCACGGCAAGGCGCGCAAGCGCTTCCGCGACGACTGCAAGAGGCACTGACGGCGCGATGGCGAGGCGCCGCCGTTAAGCAGCCATTATGCTTGATGCGCTAGCCTGCGAGCAGGCCGGCGCATCTTCCGGGATGCGAGTCCGGCCTGTCGCGTTGGGTCGAGTCTCCGGTTTTGCGTCTGTCGCGTTCCCTCGCTTTCGGTATCGGGCTGACCGCTCTCGCGCTCGCGGCCGGCCTGGATGACCATGCCCTCGCCGCCGGCGCGACCCTGCGCGGCGAGGCGATGCCGGCCGGCTTCGGCCGCCTCTCGCTCGCCTTCGACCAGCCGACGCAGACCCGCGTGCGCGTCGCCAACGGCGTGCTGATCGTCGCCTTCGGCGATCCGGTCACGGTGGATGTCGCGAAGGTCGCCCGCGAATTGCCGAACTATGTCTCGATCGCCCGCGTCGACCCCGACGGGCGCGGCATGCGCTTCGCGCTGACGCAGCCCTACAGGGCCAATCTCATCGAGGCCGGCGACAAGGCCTTCATCGACCTGCTGCCGCAGGACTGGAAGGGCCTCCTGCCCGGGCCGCCGCCGGAGGTCATCGCCGAATTGACCGAACGCCTGCGCCTGGCCGAGGCACGGGCGAAGGAAGCCATGCGCCAGCCTCCGGCGCCGCCGGCACGGCTTTCCATGCGCGCCGCCAGCCTGCCGACGCTGGAGCGGCTGATCTTCAAGGCGCCCGCCGGCACGGCCCTCGCCGCCGACCTCGCCGAGGGCAGGTTGAAGCTCGCCTTCGACCGGGCGATGAATGCCGACGAGGCCGCCATCCGCGCCGCCCTGCCCGAGAGCATCGGCCTCGCCGGGCTCGACGCC
>Ga0180223_1000769_pt1 | contig 33432 bp, 32 predicted proteins | sample eDN5th30CKraftOP_FD_151337 | JGI IMG/M metagenome (GOLD analysis project Ga0180223, IMG submission 151337) | Enriched Organic Plus compost microbial communities from Emeryville, California, USA - eDNA 5th pass 30_C Kraft OP (version 2) (version 2) ... | reverse complement strand
TACAAGCTCGATGAAGAAAAGAATCTCGCCCGCGCCATCGGCGAAGTGAAGGCCGAGGCTAGCGCCGCCGTGGCGAAGGAAGATTTCGCGAGCGCCATGACGGCGCTTGCGAAGCTGCGGCCGGTGGTCGATGCCTTCTTCGACAAGGTGAAGGTCAACGACGACGACAAGGCTGTGCGCGAAAACCGGCTGAAGCTCCTGAGCGAAATCCGCGGAGCGACGCGCGCGGTCGCGGATTTCTCGAAGATTCAGGATTGATGAAGTCCCGTCATTGCGAGGAGTGCAAGCGACGAAGTTCGTCAAGGTGATTTCCAATTCGTCATTGCCGGGCTCGACCCGGCAATCCACCTTTTTGAAGATGGATGCGCGGGTCAAGCCCGCGCATGACGAGCATACTGGATGCCGCCTGCGCGGGAGCGACGATCTGCTCGCTTAATCGATCACCTGAATGATCCGGCGGGTCTGCGGATCGACAACGACGTATTCGTCATTGACGCGGCTGTAACGGTAGCGATGCGCGCCATATTGGGCAGGCACGTCGTAATAGGTCACGCCCATCTCCGGCAGCGTCACGCCGACCATCACGCGGCCCGGCACCGTGTAGTTCGGGATATTTTCCTGCACGACATATTCGCGGAAGCGCGGCTGCAGTTCGGTGGCGATGCCGCCTTCATCGACAACCATGCCGGTCGTCGCGCCGTCGCGAACGATAACGCCTTGCGCCTGCGCGGCGGCCGGTACCGCCGCAGTGCCGGCAAGGACGGCAAGAACAAGTGCTGACTTACGCATGGTCTGTCTCCTGTCAAAGCGAAGGCCGCATGATGCGGCCGATGCCAGACAATCCGCAGACGATGCAGGTGTTCCTGCACCAGTTGTGACTTCATCGGGGCCTTTTTGTGCAGGGATGGAACCGATCCGCTTTCAGAATCGTCTTCCATCGTCTATCGCGCTGGGGACGAAGTGCTTTGCGACGATTCCACCCTCATTTTCAGGAGACGATGAAATGACGATCACGGGAATTGCTCACCTTCAGCCGATTGTCGCGCTAATCGCGGGCATCCTCATTCTCATCATGCCGCGTCTGCTGAATTTCATCGTTGCGATCTACCTGATTTTCGTCGGGATCGTGGGGCTTGGTATCATTCACTGATGTGAACTAGCCGAAAGTCGGTATTCCGGCACCCAGCTATGCATCGGGTGCGCCTTGCATCACGCCTTGAAACCGTGGTGTAACGCGCCTGCTTTCCAATTCCATCCAGCGACTGGCGGTCATGGCAAAAGCTCTCTCCAGGGTCAAAAAATCATCTGCAAAAGCAAAGTCTTCGGTAAAACGCGCGGCTTCGGCCCCGGCGCGTAAAAAGGTCGGCAAGGCGCCGCCCCGGCCGGCGCCCAAAAAGGCCGCCGCAAAAGCCAAAGCGGCAAAATCCAAGACTTCAAAAACTGTGAAATCTTCCGCCGCGGCGAAAGCCGGAAAATGGGTCTACCTGTTCGGCGACGGCAAGGCCGAGGGCAAAGCGGGCCTCCGCGAACTGCTCGGCGGCAAGGGCGCCAACCTCGCCGAAATGTCCAATCTCGGCCTGCCGGTACCGCCCGGCTTCACCATTCCGACCACGGTCTGCACCTACTTCTACGCCAACAACAAGAGCTATCCGAAAGAGCTGAAGGGCCAGGTCGAGAAGGCGCTCGAGGCTGTCGGCAAGGTCGTCGGCAAGAAGTTCGGCGATGCCAAGAACCCGCTTCTGGTCTCGGTGCGCTCGGGCGCGCGGGCCTCGATGCCGGGCATGATGGACACGGTTCTCAATCTCGGCCTCAACGACGTGACGGTTGAGGCGCTGGCGAAGAACTCGGATGACCGCCGCTTCGCCTATGACAGCTACCGCCGCTTCATCACGATGTATTCGAACGTGGTGCTCGGCTTCGAGCATCATCATTTCGAGGACGTGCTCGACACCTACAAGGACAGCAAGGGCTACTCGCTCGACACCGACCTTTCCGCCGACGACTGGCAGACCATTGTCGGCCGCTACAAGGAAGCGATCGCGCGCGAGACCGGGAAGGATTTCCCGCAGGACCCGCACGAGCAGCTCTGGGGCGCGATCGGCGCGGTGTTCGGTTCGTGGATGACGGCGCGCGCCGTCACCTATCGCCGCCTGCACGATATTCCTGAGTCGTGGGGCACCGCCGTCAACGTGCAGTCGATGGTGTTCGGCAACATGGGCGACACCTCGGCGACCGGCGTTGCGTTCACGCGCAACCCTTCGACCGGCGAGCGCCGCCTCTATGGCGAATTCCTCATCAACGCGCAGGGCGAAGACGTTGTCGCCGGCATCCGCACGCCGCAGGAAATCACCGAAGCGGCGCGCAAGGAAGCGGGCTCCGACAAGCCGTCGATGGAATCCGAAATGCCGGACGCCTTCGCGGAACTGACGCGCATCTACCAGAAGCTCGAAAAGCACTACCGTGACATGCAGGACATGGAATTCACGGTCGAGCAGGGCAAGCTGTGGATGCTGCAGACCCGCAACGGCAAGCGCACCACCAAGGCTGCGCTGCGCATCGCGGTCGAGCTTGCCAATGAAGGCCTGATCTCGAAGAAGGATGCAGTCGCCCGCATCGAGCCTGCGTCGCTCGATCAGTTGCTGCACCCGACCATCGATCCTTCCGCCAAGCGCGACGTGGTGGCGACCGGCCTTCCGGCCTCGCCCGGTGCCGCGTCCGGCGAGATCGTGTTCTCCTCGGATGAAGCCGCGAAGCTGCAGGCCGATGGCCGCAAGGTCGTGCTCGTGCGCATCGAAACGTCGCCGGAAGACATTCACGGCATGCATGCCGCCGAAGGCATTCTCACCACGCGCGGCGGCATGACCTCGCACGCCGCTGTGGTGGCGCGCGGCATGGGCAAACCCTGCGTCTCCGGCGCGGGCAGCATCCGCGTCGATTACGGCCGCGGCACCATGTCGATCGGCGACCGCACCTTCAAGGCGGGCGACGTCATCACCATCGACGGCTCGCTCGGTCAGGTGCTGGCCGGCCAGATGCCGATGATCGAGCCGGAATTGTCCGGTGAGTTCGGCACGCTGATGGGCTGGGCCGATCAGTTCCGCAAACTCAAGATCCGCGCCAACGCCGATACCCCGGCGGATGCGCGCACCGCGCTCAAGTTCGGCACCGAAGGCATTGGCCTGTGCCGCACCGAGCACATGTTCTTCGAGGAAACGCGCATCCGCACCGTTCGCGAGATGATCGTGGCCGAGGATGAACAGGCACGCCGCGCGGCGCTTGCAAAGTTGTTGCCGATGCAGCGCGCCGATTTCGTCGAGCTGTTCGAGATCATGAAGGGCCTGCCCGTCACGATCCGTCTGCTCGATCCGCCGCTGCACGAATTCCTGCCACACACCCAGGCCGAAATCGAGGAAGTCGCGCGCGTTCTCAACACCGATCCGCGCAAGATCGCGGACCGCGTGCGGGAGTTGGCCGAGTTCAACCCGATGCTCGGTTTCCGCGGCTGCCGTCTTGCGATCGCCTATCCGGAGATCGCGGAGATGCAGGCGCGCGCCATCTTCGAGGCTGCCGTCGAGGCTGCCAAGCGCACCGGCAAGCCGCCGGCGATCGAGGTAATGGTGCCGCTGATCGCGACCCGCGCCGAGTTCGACATCGTGCGCGAGCGCATCGATGCGATGGCTGCGGCTGTGACCAAGGAAACCGGCGGCAAGCTGACCTATCAGGTCGGCACCATGATCGAGCTGCCGCGTGCGTGCCTAAAGGCTGACGACATCGCCAAGACGGCGGAGTTCTTCTCCTTCGGCACCAACGATCTGACGCAGACGAGCTTCGGCATCAGCCGTGACGACGCCGCTTCGTTCCTCGGGCCGTATGTCGCCAAGGGCATCCTGGAAACGGACCCCTTCATCTCGCTCGACCGTGACGGTGTCGGCGAACTGGTGCGGATCGGCGCGCAGCGTGGCCGCAAGGTGCGCGCGAAGCTGAAGATGGGCATCTGCGGTGAGCACGGCGGCGATCCGGCGTCAGTGGCGTTCTGCCACGAGGTTGGGCTCGATTACGTGTCCTGCTCGCCCTATCGCGTGCCGATCGCGCGCTTGGCTGCCGCTCAAGCCGCCCTCGGCAAGACCGCAGCCGGCCAGGCCTAATAAGCTGGTTTACGATTTTTCGGGCCGCATCCTCGTCATGGGGGTGCGGCCCTTAAGCATTTCGGCGTTGACTGATTGTTTACCACACTGTGAAAACCGCCATTTACCAAGCATTACGGCGTGATCGCCGAAGCGGTGCGATATTATTGCGTGTGGCCTGCCTGCACCGCGATTAACCCAGCGGCAACTTTAATTCGATAACACCAAAAACGATCAAATTGCACTGAATGTGCGAGGAGATCGCGTGTGTGTAGTGTTGTTGCGTGAGCGTAATGATGTTTATGTTGCGTGACAGGCTGAAGGGCGCAAATTTTGCGCCCTTCAGTTTTGTTCTCTGCCTCCTCGCGATGGCGCCGACCGAAATCGGCTATCAGGACATCGCCTCGCAACTCGTGCACCAGCCGGGCGTCGCGCAGCGTTGGCAGCAGCATCTGTTTTCCATGCCGGGGAGCACGCTCCGGGTTGCCTCTTTCAATTTCGTTCGTCCCATCGGCACTGATGTGCCCACAGCGGCTTCCGTGACGCTTGTCAGTCTCGGTGGACGCAATTCGGATATTACCGGCTCGCTCGGCCGTAATCCGTTCGCTCCTGCGGTGCGCCCGCTGCAGGCCTCCGATTATCCATCCGTGATGCGCGCCGCGAAGGGCGACCGTCTGCCGATGGCTGTGCCGCCTGCGCATTCCGTCTCGCCTGAATCGCAGAATGCTCCGGCTGGCGATGCCAAGCCCGCTGCCGAAAATGCATCCGCGAGCGAGCCGCTCGATCAGGAATTGCAGGAGGCGCTGAATTCGCCCCGTCTGCCGCAATACGATGCGCCCAAGCCGGACGATGCAGTTCTCGATGAGAATGCTCTGGCAGCACTTCACGCGACATCCAGCCACGCGGTCGCGCCGCGCGATCCATTTACGGTGAAGACCGCGAGCCTGTTCTTCGGCAGTTCCGCGCTTGGCGACAGCGGCGAGACGCTGGAACGCTGGCAGCCCGGCGAAGAACCCATCGTCATCGTGCCCGGCAACGATCCGGACCTGAAGCAGCAGGTGTCGCTGACGCCGCATGCCGATCCGTCGGCGGGCGGCGAGTCGATCGCGCCGAAGGGTGAGGTCAACAAGGAATCGCCTGCGCAGCGGCTACACCTCGATGCGAAGGCGCGCGCCAAGGGCGAGAAGTGCCTTGCGGAAGCCGTGTATTTCGAGGCGCGCGGCGAAGCCGTGCGCGGCCAGATCGCGGTGGCGCAGGTGGTGATGAACCGGGTGTTCTCCGGCTTCTATCCGACCACGATCTGCGGCGTGGTCTATCAGAACAAGGGCCGTCATCTCGCCTGCCAGTTCACCTTCGCCTGCGACAACGTTCGCGACGTCATCAACGAGCCGGACATGTGGGAGCGGGCGAAGCGGATCTCCAAAGCGACGCTCGATGGCAAGCTGTGGCTGCCGGAAGTCGGCAAGTCCACGCACTATCATGCCTATTGGGTGCATCCGTCCTGGGTGCATGAAATGAGGAAGATGTATCGCTTCGGCGTCCACACCTTCTACAGACCGAAGGCGTGGGGCGACGGCAAGGATGCGCCGAGCTGGGGCAATGCCGCGCAGACGGCGGAGATTTCCAAGGAACTGGTCGCGGAAGCGAAAAGCTCGGCCGAACTCGAAGCCCGGCGGTAAGAAGCCCCCGTAATCGTCCCCGCGAAGGCGGGACCCAGCCCTTCAAGCATGGATTCCCGCTTGCGCGGGAACGACGTGGAGAGAGCTTGCCTCAATCCAACCGGATCAAACTTACATCTCAATATCGAGCGCAACGTCGAAATTCGGCGCCGAATGCGTCAGCGCGCCCGACGAGGCGTAATCGACGCCGGTCTTCGCGATCTCGGCGATGCGATCCACGGTGACGCCGCCGGATACTTCCAGCACGACGCGGCCCGCCGCGAGTGCAACCGCCTCGCGCAGCGTGGGGATGTCCATGTTGTCGAGCAGCACGACATCGGCCAATCCGGTGCCGAGCACCTCGCGCAACTGATCGAGCGTATCGACCTCGATCTCGACCTTCACCAGATGACCCGCGACTGCGCGTGCGCGCGTCAGCACCGCTTTGACGCCGCCCGCGACCGCGATGTGGTTGTCCTTGATGAGGATGGCGTCGTCGAGCCCGAAGCGGTGGTTGAAACCGCCGCCGCAGCGCACGGCGTATTTCTCCAGCGCGCGCAGCCCCGGCGTGGTCTTGCGGGTGCAGCAGATGCGCAGTTTGGTGCCTGCGGTCTGTTTCACATAACTCGCGGTCAGCGTGGCGATGCCGGAGAGACGACCGGCGAAATTCAACGCCACGCGCTCGGCCGCGAGCACGGCGCGGGCCGGGCCCGCGATGGTGAGCAGCGATTTGCCTTGTGTGACGGCCTGGCCGTCGCGGGCATGAGCTTCGATGTGAATGCCCGGCGACAACTGCTGGAACGCGGTCACCGCAAGCGGCAGGCCGGCGATGACGCCGTTCTGCCGCGCGACCATGATCGCGCGGGCAGGGGTGTCTTCCGGAATGGTGGCGATGGAGGTGATGTCGCCAGCACGGCCGAGGTCTTCCTCCAAGGCGCGGCGCACGGCGTCATCGATGGACAGCGGCGAGAGAAAGCCGTCGGCGAACAGCAGCGATGCCGGTGAAATGATCGTGCTCACGCGAGGCTCCCGATCAGGTCCGCGACCGAAGGGACATGCGCGAGGTCTGCCGCGACATGCCGCGCGGCGGAAAGCGTCGTCATCGTGCGGCGGGCGAAGCCGGGATCGGCGGTCGGGAAGTCGGAGCGGAAATGCGCGCCGCGGCTTTCCTCGCGGACATAGGCACTGGTCGCGACGAGGAGCGCCGTCGTCGCCATGTTGCGCAGCGCGGGGCTTTGGGAACTGGCTTCGATCTCACCGAAAACGCGGATGGCTTTCGTGAGACCTTCGGCATCGCGAATGACACCGACATGCGCGCTCATGGTCTCGCGCAGTTTCGTCTCGAGATGTTTCTCGATGGTGGCCGAATGCGCCTTTGCAGCCGGTGAAACCGCGTTCGGCGCCTGCCAATGCATGTTACGGATGTCGTCGGCGATGCGCGCGGCATAGACCACGGCTTCCAGCAGCGAATTGGAGGCGAGACGGTTGGCGCCGTGCGCGCCGGTGGAGGAGACTTCGCCCGCCGCCCACAGCCCGACGATGGAGGAGCGTCCGCGTCCGTCCACCGCGATGCCGCCCATGTGGTAATGCGCGGCGGGCGCGATCGGAATTGGCTGCGTCGCCGGATCGATGCCGCCCGCGCAGCAGCTTTCATAGACGGTCGGGAATTTTTGCGCGAAGGCCGCGCCGACCGCCTGGGTGGCGTCGAGGAACGCCCCACGCCCGGCCGCGATTTCCGCGAACACGCCGCGCGCGACGATGTCGCGCGGCGCGAGTTCGGCGAGCGGATCGATCTTGAGCATGAAGCGTTCGCCGTCGCCGTTGATGAGCGTCGCGCCTTCGCCGCGCAGCGCCTCGGTGGCGAGGGGTGCTGGGTCCTTGCCGATCATCACGGCGGTCGGATGAAACTGGACGAACTCCGGATCGGCGATCACAGCACCCGCGCGCGCGGCGATGGCGAGGCCGCCGCCATAGGATTCGGCGGGGTTGGTGGTGACGGCGTAGAGATGGCCGATGCCGCCGGTCGCGAGCACCACGGCGCGCGCGGGCAGCGCCAGCGCCTCGCCGCTTGCGGTGTTGCGCAGGCGCAGGCCAGCCACTGCGCCGTTCTCGATCAGCAATTCTTCGGCGATGGTGCCTTCGATCACCGTGATCGAGGGAGTCTTGCGCACGGCATCGATCAGCGCGGTGATGATGGCCTTGCCGGCGCGGTCGCCCTGAACGTGGACAATGCGGCGCGCGGAATGGGCGGCTTCGCGGCCGACTGCGAGCTTGCCTTCGAGGTCGCGGTCGAACGGCACGCCGTAGCGCAAAAGATCCTCGATGCGGCCCGCCGCTTCCCCGGCGAGACGATGTGCGACCGCTTCATCGACGATGCCGCCACCCACCGCGATGGTGTCGCGCGCGTGTGACTCCGGCGTGTCGCCTTCGCCCACGGCGGCGGCGATGCCGCCCTGCGCCCAGACGCTGGAGGCACCTTCGCCAAGCGATGCGGCGGAGATCACGGTGACGGGGCGGGGGGCGAGCTTCAGCGCGCAGAACAGGCCCGCAAGGCCTGCGCCCACGATCACGACGTGGTCGGGCGACTGCACCCGAGCGGCTTCCTTGTGGTTCATGTCGTGCGCCTTTGATGTGCCGGCCCGGCGGCTCCAAAAGCCGCCGGTGTCGCAGCCCTCGATCAGTTCTTCAGATTGACCATCCGCTCGACCGAGCGGCGGGCCTTGTCCGCGATCATGGGGTCGATCACGATTTCTTCGCGCATGTACAGCAGGCTGTCGAGGATCTTCGGCAGCGTGATGCGCTTCATGTGCGGGCAGAGATTGCACGGCTTGACGAAATCGACCTGCGGCAGTTCCGCCTGCACGTTGTCGGCCATCGAGCATTCGGTGACCATGACGATGCGCTTCGCCTGGTTCTTGCGAACCCAGTCGATCATGTGCGCGGTCGAGCCGGTGAAGTCCGCCTCCTTGATAACATCAGGCGGGCATTCGGGATGCGCGATGATCTGGATGCTCGGGTCGGCCGCGCGGTAGCTGCGCAACTCGTCGCCGGTGAAACGCTCGTGTACCTCGCACGCGCCCTTCCACGCGATGATCTTCACGCTGGTTTTCGACGCGACATATTTCGCCAGATACTGGTCCGGCACCATGATGACGGTGTCGCTGCCGAGGCTCTCGACCACCTGAACGGCGTTCGAGGAGGTGCAGCAGATATCGACTTCCGCCTTCACGTCGGCGGAAGTGTTGACGTAGGCGACCACCGGCACGCCGGGGAAACGCTCGCGCAGCAGCCGCACGTCCTCGCCGGTGATCGAGGAGGCGAGCGAGCAGCCCGCGCGCGAATCCGGGATCAGCACGGTCTTCGACGGGTTCAGGATCTTCGAGGTCTCGGCCATGAAGTGCACGCCGCACTGGACGATGACATCGGCCTTCACTTTCGTCGCCTCGATGGCGAGCTTCAGCGAGTCGCCGCCGACGTCGCCGACGCAGTGGAAGATTTCCGGGGTCTGGTAGTTGTGCGCGAGGATCACGGCGTTGCGCTCGCGCTTCAAATCGTTGATCGCCTTGACGTAGGGCGCCATGAACGGCCACTCGACCGGCGGGATGACGCTTTTCACGCGGTCATAGAGGTGCGCGGTCGCGCGCTCGACCTCGGGAGTCCATTCCAGCGAGGGCGCAGGCAGCGAGGTAAATCGTTCGCGCGACGGGCAACGCGCAACCGCCGGGTTCTTGGCGTGTACCGGATTGCCGAAATCTTCGGGTCCAAACAGTCCAGTCAGCGGCATCGTCATCTCCCATATACTCTATTTGAGCATATATGGCGTCTGAGAAATCCGGCCAGAGGCCGGTGCGTCGCCCATCCTGAGACTGCCGCCGGTATGGCGATCAGTTATTCTCATTACGAGCAAAACAAATATAACAGGTCTTTGACGCTCTCGCCAGACCTTCCCTGAAATTTATTGCACGGGAAATAAGAGGGCTTTTGCATAACACCATCGTCGATTTGACGCCTCGCCGTCCGCCACTACTGTTCGCTCCGCAAGCAAGGGAGTGAGTTGTGGGAACGTTCAAAGCCATCCGTATCGACAAGGCCGAAAAGGGCACCGTCGCCTCATTGACGCAGTTCGACGAGAGCGAATGGATGGAGGGCGATGTGGTCGTCGCCGTCGAATGGTCCACCCTCAATTACAAGGACGGTCTGGCGCTGACCGGCAAAGGCCCGGTGGTGCGGCGCTTCCCGATGATCGCCGGGATCGACTTCGCGGGCACCGTGATCTCGTCCGAACATCCGAAGTGGAAGGCGGGCGACAAGGTCATCGGCACCGGCTGGGGCATGGGTGAAACCCATCTCGGCGCCTATGCGGAGAAGACTCGCGTCAAGGGCGACTGGCTGGTGCGGCTGCCCGAGGGCATGAGCGCGCGCGACGCTATGGCGGTCGGCACCGCGGGCTTCACCGCGATGTTGTCGGTGCTGGCGCTGGAGAAACATGGCATCACGCCGAAGGATGGCCCGGCGATCATCACCGGCGCCGTCGGCGGTGTCGGTTCCGTCGCGGTGAGCCTGCTGGCGAAGGCTGGCTTCCATGTGATCGCCTCCACCGGCCGCGCCAGCGAAAGCGGCTATCTCAAGGATCTCGGTGCTGCGGAGATCATCGGCCGCGATGAACTGTCCGGCCCCGCAAAACCGCTCGCCAAGGAACGCTGGGCGGCGGGCGTGGACAGCGTCGGGTCGACCACGCTGGCGAACGTGCTGTCGATGACGAAAGCCCATGGCGCCATCGCAGCCTGCGGGCTCGCGGCAGGCATGGACCTGCCGACGACGGTCGCGCCTTTCATTTTGCGCGGGGTGTGCCTTTTGGGCATCGACTCTGTGATGTGCCCGCTGCCGCTGCGGGAAGCCGCCTGGGCGCGGTTGGCGAAGGACCTCGACAAGGCGAAACTCGCTGAAATAACGAAAGAAATCTCGCTCGGCGAGGTGATCGCCGCCGGTTCCGATATTCTTGCGGGCAAGGTTCGCGGGCGCGTGGTGGTGAAAATAGCTTGAGGATGTTCAGGCTTTGCAAACCATAGTGCTCCATTGTTGCCATGGTTGATATGGTAATCAGGGACTTAAGATCGGCGTCTGTCGCGATCTCATCCCGATAAGTCTCGAGTGTGGAGTGTTCGCATGTTCGTGCGGTTGGCTTTTGGTGTTGCGCTTGCCGGGTGCGCGGTCGTGCCTGCTTTCGCCGAACAGATGGACGCCAATCAGGCGCGCAAGTTCGTCGCCAACAAACTGTTCTCCTTCACCTGCTTCGACGGCACCAAGGGCGCCGGGCGGATTTATGAGGATGGCTCCGCTGCGGGATCGGTCCAGTTCGGCGGCTCGGGTCCGCTGCGCCACATGCGGTTGCCGCGCAACACGCTGCAGGTCCGCCAGGGCGCCGTCTGCGCCTCGATCAAGGGCATGCCGTTCGAGCCGTGCTTCAACCTGAACAAATACGATGAAGTCAGTTTCCGCGGCTCGGTGTCCGGGCTCGGTTTCGCCTATTGCGATTTCCATCGCCAGGGCAATGTCCGCACCTTCCTGACGCGGATGATCCATAAGCCGCGCTCGTTGCATCCGCACAAGACGGAAGCGAATGCTGCCGCCACCCGCGCCGAGGTGCATTCGGAGCCGGTCGCGGAATTGCGCCGCACCAAGACGGACTAATCTCCAGGCTTATTAGTCGTGCGAGATGTGGTGCTTGCGAATGCGCCGCACGATCGCCCAGATCGCCAGTGCGGCGACCGGGATGAACGCCGCGATCATGTAGGCCGGCTCAATGTGGACGTAGCCGGTTTCATGAGCCGCCTTGGCGACGTAGCCGAACAGGCTGACCACATAATAAGTGATCGCCGCGACCGACAGGCCTTCGACCGTGGTCTGCAGCCGGAGCTGCATGCGCGTGCGCTCGTTCATGGATTTCAGCAGTTCCTGATTCTGCTTTTCCAGTTCGACATTGACGCGGGTGCGCAACAGATCGGCGGCGCGCGACAGCTTGAGCGATAGCTCGGTCTGCCGGGCCTCGGTGGTGATGCAGGTGCGGATCGCGGGCGCCATCCGCCGGGCGAGGAACGAGGTCCATGTCGGCAGCCCGCCCATCTTCTGTTCGCCGATGGTCTCCAGCCGCTGGTGGATGATTTCGTCATAGGCGCGCGTCGCGCCGAAGCGGAACACGCTCTCGGCAGCGCCGGCTTCGAGGTCGGCGGCGAGGGCCGCGAGTTCATCGAGCAGTTGGCGGTTGCTGCCAAGGTCGTTGGCCTTGCGCATCTTCTGCGTCACTTCGCCGAGCTTGTGCTCGATCCGGTTGATCGAGGGCAACAGCCGCTGCGCTTCCGGCAGGCCGAGCAGCGCCAGCGTCCGGTAGGTTTCGATCTCGAGCACGCGCTGCACCAGCGCGCCGGCGCGCTCGCTCTCGAGTCCGTTCTCGGTGATGAGAATGCGGACGAAGCCCGCGGGATCGAGCCGGAAGTCGCTCGCATAGGACGCGCTGCTGTCGGTGTTTTCGGCGCTGGCCAGACTGGCGCGGTCGAACAGTTGTTCGACCGGAACGTGATCCGGGTTCTTGTGCAGGATATGCAGATCGATCGCGACGAGGAGCGGGCCGGCCTGCGGAATGGCGCGCGTCTGCGGCTCCAGAACTGCGGCGCTGGGCGTGAACGGCGCGTCGGTCACAGCCGAGGGCATTTCCCATGTGTAGGTGGTGAATTCGGAGTGCTGCTCCCAGCGTAGCGCCGTCGCGCCGAGCGAGACGCGGTAATGGTTTTCCGAAGGCTGCGGTCCCGGCAATCCGCGCGCTTCGCAGAAGGCGAGGAAGTTGCGGCGGTCCTGCTGGGCTAACCCCTCGTTGGTATGAAAGCCGAAATGCAGGATGCGACGTGGCACGGCCAGCGCGGTGAAGGGGCGGGCATGCAACTCGTTGAGGATTGCGGCGCGCAGCCGGTGCGGTACCAGCGGGGACAACGTCGCCGGTTCGTCGGACGGCGCGTCAGTTGTGGAATCGTTATTCAAAGGTCAATCCTGACAAATCGTTTCAGCGGCAATGGCTGACGCCCAAGGATCTTTCGGGCGGCTTTGGTGTGGTGTAAAGCCTTTTAATGAGCCATTCGCTCGGAGGCATCTGCACTGTTGTGCATATTAGCCTATCTGCGCGCGCGCACCCGCAAGCCCGGAGCAGGGCGCTCCTGCAAGACCTCGCGGCGGAAACGGAAGAGAGCCGCAGGCCGCCCGCCCGTCCGCGTCGACATTTCCCCTGTCGGTTCGGTCAGGGCTCCGGCTTCGACCAGGCGGCGGAAATTCTGCTTGTGCAGATGGCGGCCCGAGATCGCCTCGACCGTGTGCTGCAATTCGGTCAGCGTGAATTCCGGCGGCAGCAGTTCGAACACCACGGGGCGGTATTTCAGTTTGGATCGCAGCCGCGCGATGGCGGTCGCGAGAATGCGGCGGTGATCGAAACGCATGGCGACACCGAGCGGCGGCAGCGATTTGCGTGCGAGCGCGGCGGAGCGACCGTCACGCTTGGCTTCCTCGACGAGGCCCGCCTCATAGAGAAGTTCGTAGCGGTCGAGGACATGCTCCTCGTCCCAGTGCGTGCCTTCGGCCCCGAAATAAAGCCGCACGCGGTCGGCGCGGCCGAGCGCACGATATGTGTTCGGCGCATCCGATGCCGCCGCCCATGCCTGCAGCGCGGGGAGAATGTCCCGGTCGATCATCGCGGGCTTCGCAACGCGCCAGTCTTCCCACGGGAAATAGCGGTACCAGGGCTCGAACGCAGCACCCGCCTGCGGTGTGGAATCGCCATCGGTAATCCTCGTCAGCGCGAGATAGCCGATGGAGGCGACGTGAACGCCGGTGTGGTCCGTGGTGTGCCGGCCCCGGTCGCCGAAGGTGTAAAGCTGTTCGGCGTAGCCAAGCTGCAGGCCGGTCTGCTCGGCGACCCATGCGCGCAAACCGATTTCGAAGGTGCGATGGCTCACCGCGTCGAACGGGCCGAACGGCAAGCCCGCGAGTTCGTCCTGCCCCGTGCCGGGCGCGGTCAGGATCAATGGCTCATTGTCGTTGATCGACACGATGGCGGCGGTCAGGCCGATCTCGATAGGGGTCAGCGACTTCTCTGCCATCGCCTCACTCGAGATCGATGTGGAACGGACGGCCTTCGAGCACGGCGGCGCCCGGACCCATCCGTTCGACGGCGCGGATCATCCGTCCTTGGCGGCCGAGCGCACGATCGGCCAACTGGACGATCAGCCGGTTCGGGCTCGCGCTCGGAGAGGCCGCGCGCATGGCGGTTGCGATGTCGTCTTCGTCGCGGTTCGGATTGAGCGCGCATGCCGCCATGAACGCGGTCGCGGTGGAGCGGCTGATCCCGGCGAAGCAATGGACGACGAGCGGCGCGCGGCGATCCCAGCGCCGCACGAACTCCAGCGCGGTGTCGATGTGCGCGGCGGCGGGAGGCGTGAAGCCCTCGGTGGCTTCGGCGATATCGTCCATCGACACCCGCAGATGGTTGGCGTCGAGCACGGAGGCGGGAGTCTGCGCCCGCTCGACCTTGCCCAGCACGGTGATGATATGGCTCGCGCCGACAGCGGCGACGGTGGGGTGGAGTGCGGCAAGCGAGCAGACGTGGATCATTATGGCCTCGTGACTGTGCCCTCTATACGTCAGGGCGCAGCGCCGCGAAAGCGCGTAAAAACCGGAACAATTATCCCATGAGCGACTGGCAGCGCGCGAGAAACTGCTTTTCGGCCTTGGTCGCGGACCATGGCGTGAGATAGCTCTCGGCGGTTGCGGGGTTGAGTTTCGGATCGCGGCCGAACAGGCGTTTCGCCTCGGCCTGGCTGAAGCCTGCGAGAGACGTGGCCTCGAGATAGGCCGCGCCCATGTCGGCGGTCTTGATGAGGGCTTCAATCTCGGCCGGGAGTGTGGCGGGCAGGCCGAAATGCAGATGGATCGCCGCGAGCAGACGCTTCTCCACCGCCTTGTAGGAGCCGCCGATCACCGCCTTGAACGGCGAGATCATGTCGCCGATCACGTATTCGGGAGCATCGTGCAGCATCGCGGCGAGCCGCACGCGGCGGTCGATGCGCGGCGACCGCGTGCGCAGCACTTCCTCGACCAGCAGCGTGTGCTGCGCGACCGAGAAGATATGCGCGCCGTGAGTTTGTCCGTTCCAGCGCGCGACGCGGGCGAGGCCATGCGCGATGTCCGTCACCTCGATGTCCAGCGGCGAGGGATCGAGCAGATCGAGCCGCCGCCCCGACAGCATGCGTTGCCAGGCGCGGGCGGCCTTTTTCGGAGGCGTCTGTTTCGCGGTCATTTGGTCTTGCGTGCGCGTTTGGGTTTGCCGCAGGTCGCGTGGCAATGGCAGGTGACCATGTGATCGTTGACCATGCCGGTCGCCTGCATGAAGGCGTAGACGATGGTGGGGCCGACGAACTTGAAGCCGCGCTTCACCAGCTCCTTCGACATCGCAATCGATTCCGGCGTGGCTGTCGGCACCTGGCTCTTGCTGCGGAAGCGGTTCACCTTCGGTGCGCCATCGACAAAGCTCCACAATAGCTTCGAGAAGCCGGGGCCTTCCTTCATGATGACGAGATAGGCCTGGGCGCTTTTCACCGCGCCTTCGATCTTGGCGCGGTTGCGCACGATGCCGGAATCGTTCATCAGCGCGGCGATCTTCTTCGCGTCGTAACGCGCGATCTTCACCGGATCGAAATTGTCAAACGCTTTGCGGAAATTGTCGCGCTTGCGCAGAATGGTGATCCACGACAGCCCGGCCTGGAAACCGTCGAGGATCAGCTTCTCGAACAGCGCGCGGTCGTCATATTCCGGCACGCCCCATTCCTCGTCGTGATAGGCGACGTAGAGCGGATCTTCGCCCGGCCACGAACAGCGCGAAACCTTGGCTGCTTTTGCTGCGCTCATGCAGAGGCTTTCTTCGGCGGCACAATGTCCTGCGGCGCGATGAAGGACAGCGGATGCCCGTCCGCGAGAACGGGCGTGCCTGCTTCCACCGCATCGGCGACGCGGTCGATGCGCAACAGCGCAAGCCCGCGATTGTCTGCCGACGAGCCGAGCGTGCCGAGCGTCTTGTCGCCTGCCGTCACCGGCGTTCCTGCCGCGACGGCATCGCCAAGGCCGACGCGCACGATGCGGGTCCGCGCGGTGCCGCGATGCTGCATGCGGGAGACGACCTCCTGGCCGATATAACAGCCCTTGTCGAAATCGACGCCGTGCAGCCGGTCCATGTTGGTGTCGTGCGGGAAGGCGTCGTTATAGGCGAAGTCGATGCCGCCGCGCGGCGCGCCGCATGCAATGCGATGCGCCTCATATGCGTCTTCACTGGCCATCTCCGCGCCGATCGCAGCGGCGGCTTTGTCCGCAAGCTCTTGCGGCACCAGCACGCGCCAGCCGAGCTTCTCGTCGCGCGGATCGGCGAAGGCGAGATCGGGCGTCATCTGCGGCTGACCGTCCCAGACGGCGAGCACGCCGAAAGCATCGGAGAGGTTTTCAATCGCAACCTTGGCGCGCAGCTTGTAGATGGCGAGGCGCGCGGCGAGCGGTTGCGCCAGCGATTTCGGGCAATCGAGCAGGAAGCCGCCGCCATGGCCTACCGGTATTTCGGTGACGAGAAAATCGGCGATGATTTTGCCTTGCGGCGTCAATAGCGCGCCGAACCGGCCGAGCCCGGGCCGGACCAGATCGATATTGGTGGTGACGAGGCCGTTGAGAAAGTGGCGGGCATCCTCGCCGCCGACTTTGACCACGCCCCGATCGGAGAGAAATGCGGATTTCATGGGATTCTTGAATGCGGATTCGTGATCGAGAGACTTCAATCGGCAGAAGTTTTGCGAAGAATCGCGCATCGCCGATACCGTTGGGAAACGTAAGGCTGTAAGGTGCGCGCAACAAGCCCCGCGCAGGTCCGCGCGGGGCGAATTATGCACCTCGCAAACTCATTCGGCATTCAGAATAATGGCTCAAACCTTCGATCTCATCCTCAAATCCGGAACCGTGGTCAATCAGGACGGGGAGGGCGTGCGCAACATCGGCGTCACCGCGGGCAGGATCGCCGCGCTCGACGTGCCGGACAGCGCCAGCGCGGGCGAGGTGATCGACTGCAAGGGCCTGCACATTCTGCCCGGCGTGATGGACACGCAGGTGCATTTCCGTGAACCGGGCCTCACCCACAAGGAAGATCTGGAAACCGGCTCGCGCAGCGCGGTGCTGGGCGGCGTCACGGCGGTGTTCGAGATGCCGAACACCAATCCGCTGACGATCACCGAGGAGACCTTCACCGCCAAGATCAAGGCCGCGCATCACCGCATGCATTGCGATTTCGCATTTTTCATCGGCGGCACGCGCGAGAACTATCGTGAATTGCCTGAGCTGGAGCGCGCGCCGGGCTGCTCGGGTGTCAAGGTGTTCATCGGCTCCTCGACCGGCAGCCTCTTGGTGGAAGACGACGACGGCTTGCGGAAAATCCTTAGCGTCATTCGCCGCCGCGCCGCGTTTCATGCCGAGGACGAATACCGTCTCAACGAGCGCAAGAATTTGCGCATCGAGGGCGATCCGCGGTCGCATCCGGTGTGGCGCGATGTCGAGGCTGCATTGATCGCGACACAGCGCCTTGTCGGCATCGCGCGCGAATACGGCAAGCGGATTCACGTGCTGCACATCTCCACCAAGGAGGAGATCGACTATCTGCGCGACCACAAGGATGTCGCGACCTGCGAGGCGACGCCGCATCACCTGACGCTGGCGGCGCCCGAATGCTACGAGCGGCTCGGGAGTCGCGCGCAGATGAATCCGCCGGTGCGCGATGCGAGTCACCGCGAAGGAATCTGGCGCGGTATCTCGCAAGGCATCATCGACGTGCTCGGCTCCGATCACGCGCCGCATACGCTGGAAGAAAAATCGAAAACCTATCCGGCATCGCCCTCGGGCATGACCGGCGTGCAGACGCTGGTGCCGATCATGCTCGATCACGTCAATGCAGGGCGGCTGTCATTGGCGCGGTTCGTCGATCTGACGAGCGCGGGCCCCGCGCGCATCTTCAACATGGCCTGCAAGGGCCGCATCGCAGCGGGTTACGATGCCGACTTCACCGTGGTCGATATGAAGCGCAGCGAGACGATCCGCAACGCGGACAATGCCTCGCGTGCGGGCTGGACACCTTATGATGGCGTGAAGGTCAAGGGCTGGCCGGTCGGCACGTTTGTGCGCGGGCAGCGGGTGATGTGGCAGGGTGAGGTTACAACGCCGTCGCAGGGCGAGCCGGTGCGTTTCCTGGAAACGCTGAAGCCTTAGGCTTCAGAACTTTACTGCTTGAAAATCACCACCGAGAATTCGCCGCTGCGAATGCGCGCGGGAAGACCCTCGACGAATTTCGCCACCGCATCCTCGCCATAGGTGTTCACGAGTTCGGCGAATGCCGCGAACAGGCTCGCCTGCGCGAGGCAGTCGCCGTCGATGCCGTCGTGAAGCGCCTCGGCCCACGCCTCGTTCAGATACGTCAGCGCGGCCTGCTTCTGCTCATGGTCGGGGAGAGGAGCGCGGGAAGGGGCAAGAGGCGAATACGACATGAACGAAGACAATCCGGAATCGGGCGCGAAAGCGCCGTGGCAATGTCCCCGAGCTTTAACATGCAGGGCGGGCCATCCCAGCCAGTTCTTGCGAAAAGGTTAATTTAAAGGGGACGGCTGTCGATAACTTTTAGTTCGCGTACCGCGAGGTCAGGTTCCGGGACAGGTCGGCCCCTTCAACGAGGTATCGGCGGATCACCAGATGGGCGGCCGGGGTGCAGGTCCGGTAGGTCTGCTGGAAGCCATTATAGCCGCGGTTGAAACTCGCGATCATCCGGGTGCGGCGGTCGCCGGAGGGCGTTTCGGCCTCGAGCAAAGCCTGCATTTCGGTGCGCCATTTCTGGCCGTCATTGGTTCCGCAGATGCCGCGCAGGTAATGCAGGGCGCCCATGATTTCGGCCAGCCGTTGCAGGTCGGCATCGAACGGCGCGGCCTCGTCCTCCGCGCGGACCGTGGCCGGCAGTAGGATCGAACAGGTCAGGAGCACGGCGAGGAAACGGCGCAGCATGGCGGCGGTCTTAGCCTTCCCGGTACAGCGGAGGCAAGATGCTCACGACGGGCTTAGATGCCGACGACCCGGCGGGCATCGGCGATCACCTCATGCAGCCCTTCGGTCACCGTCAGGCCGCCGGTCTCGTCCGGGTCGAACCAGCGGGCTTCCGCAAGCTCGTCATTCAGCGCGACCTCGCCGGACACCCAGCGCGCCGCGAACGGCAGGATGATGAAGTGCCCATGTCCGGACTGGGCGTGCAGCATTTCGCGGACGCCGGCCGATCCGGCGATCTCGATGGTCAACCCGGTTTCCTCGAGAATTTCGCGCTTCAGCGCCTCGACGATGGTCTCGTCGTACTCGATGCGGCCTCCGGGGAATGTCCAGCGCACTCCCTTGGGGTCGTTGGCCCGGCGTGTCAGGAGGATCTTGCCGTCGCGGAAAATGCCTGCGCTGACCGCGACCTGCGGTCTTGCGGCGATAGGGTCGGTCACGTCTTCAGGATTCCATGATGCTGTCGATGTCGGTTCCGTCCGAGACACCGTGGATCAAAGCGCCGGCCATCGCAAGTAAAGGCTGAATCCAGCCGATGGCCTCGGTGGAGAGCTTGATGCGGGTGGCATCCTGCGTGGTGCTGCGCATGCCTTCGCTGACAGCCACCAGAATGTCCCGCATCGATCCGATCACGCGATCGAATTCGGCTTTCAGGGCGACCTCGGCCTGCTCATAGGCCTGGATCGTGAGTTCCTTGGCCTTGAGGTTGGAGGCCTCGAAATGCTGGCGATAGGTCAGGGGCCGCCAGCTCAGGAAATCTTCGGCGCATTCGGGCATGTCCGGGATCATTTCCAGAAGCATGATCGCTTCGTTGAAATGGTTCAGGTAGTCGGTGGCGAGCCCGGTGCGCGGGTTGATGTTGTTATCCTTCAGCAACTGGCGATGGGCCGCCAGGGCGGCTGCATCGGACGAGGAGGCTGTGGTTTGGGATAACGCCATCGGAAGCTTTGAGGGATCACAAGAGGTGACTAAGACTACAGAACGGCGATTAATGATCGGTATCCTGTTAAAGGGGGGCGCATGTGCGGGCGATTTACGCTGACCTTGGCGCCGGCGCTCCTGCGGCATGCATTCGGCTATGCCGAACAGCCGAACTTTCCGCCCCGATATAATGTTGCGCCGACACAGCCCGTGGCGGTGGTCACCGGCGGGCCGGACGGACGGCATTTCCAGCTGATGCGCTGGGGCTTTATCCCGGCCTGGGTCAAGGACCCGAAGACGTTCTCGCTGGTCATCAATGCCCGCTCCGAAACCGTGCTGGACAAGCCTGCGTTCCGCAACGCCATCCGGCGGCGGCGCTGCCTGATCCCGGCTGACGGCTATTACGAATGGCAGAGCAAGGGCAGGCACAAGCAGCCCTACTTCATTCATCCGCGTGACGGTGCGCCGATGGGGCTGGCGGCGCTCGCGGAAACATGGGTTGGGCCGAACGGAGAAGAACTCGACACCGTGGCGATCGTCACGGCGGCGGCGCGGGAGGAGATGGCGCATCTGCATGCGCGGGTGCCGGTGGTGATCGCGCCGCGCGATTACGCCTGCTGGCTGGAGGGCGGAGAGATCGCGACGCCGGAGGCGGTCACTTTGCTACAGCCGCCGCCCTCGGGCAGCCTCGCATGGCATCCGGTTTCCACCGAGGTCAATCGTGTGGCGAACGATCACGCGGGATTGGTGGAGCGCATCGAACTCTTTGCTGAGGTCGAGAAGCCGGAAGCATCGCTGCGTCCCTCACGCCGTGCGGCGGATGAAAGGCAGGGCTCGCTGTTTTAGCGAGCAACCGGCGTCACACCACCTTGCCCGGATTGAGGATGTTAAGCGGATCGAGCGTGCGCTTGAGTGTGCGCATCAGGTCGAGCGCGACCGGGTCTTTCACATGCGGCAGCTCATCGCGCTTGAGGACGCCGATGCCGTGCTCGGCGGAAATCGAGCCGCCATGCTGCCGCACGATGGCGTGGACCGCATCGCTCACCTCATGCCAGCGCGCGAGATAGGCGGCCTTGTCGGCGCCGATGGGCTGGCTGACGTTATAATGGATGTTGCCATCGCCGAGGTGGCCGAACGCCACCGGCCGCGCGCCGGGCATCAGCTTTGCCACGGCGGCGTCGGCATCGGCGATGAATTGCGGCACCGCCGACACCGGCACCGAAACATCGTGCTTGATCGAACCGCCTTCCGGCTTCTGCGCAGGCGAGATCACCTCGCGCAGCGTCCAGAACGCTTTGCGCTGGTCGAGATTCGCGGCGATCACCGCGTCATCGACAAGGCCCGCGTCCATCGCCGCTTCGAGAGCGCCTTCGATCAGCGCGCGCGCGTCGTCGCGCGGCGACGATATTTCCATCAGCACGTACCACGGGTGCGAACCCGACAATGGCGCGCGCAATCCGGGGCCATGCTTCAGCGCGAACTGCACCGCGATGTCGGCGAGCAGTTCGAAGCTGGTGAGTGCCGCGCCGGCGGAGGCTTGCGACAGATTCAGAAGCTTGAGCGCGGCCTCGGGTGAGGCGAGACCGACGAAGGCTGTCTCCATTGTGCGCGGCTTCGGCAGAAGCTTCAGCGTCGCGGCGGTGATGATGCCGAGCGTGCCTTCCGCGCCGATGAAGAGGTTGCGCAGATCGTAGCCGGTATTGTCCTTCTTGAGCTTCGACAGGCCGTGCAGGATGCGCCCGTCAGCGAGTACGACTTCGAGCCCGAGCACGAGATCGCGCGCGACGCCGTAGGACAAAGCGGCGATGCCGCCCGCATTGGTCGAGAGATTGCCGCCGATGGTGCAGCTTCCCTCCGAGCCGAGCCACAGCGGGAAGATGCGCTCCACCTTGTCCGCTGCTGCATGCGCATTGGCGAGGATCACGCCGGCTTCGCAGGTCATGGTGCTGGACGATGCATCGACCTCGCGAATCCTGTCGAGGCGGCGCAGCGAGAGAACGATTTCGCCGTGATGGGGAATCTGTCCGCCGACGAGTCCGGTGTTGCCGCCCTGCGGCACCAGCGGCGTTTTCGTCTCGCTGGCGAGCTTGCAGATCGCGGCGACTTCGTCTGTCGTGCCGGGGCGCAGGATCAGCGGCGCGTTGCCTTGATAAAGGCCGCGCTCCTCGACGAGGTAAGGCGCTTTCTCGTCGCCGTCCGTGACGGCGTGCTTGTCGCCGACGATGGCGCGAAAGCGCGCGAGCAGATCGGCGGAAAGAGCAGGGGCTGCTGTCATTGCGCAGGCCGGTCGGCTGCGGCGCGGCGCAGGCGATCGTTGATCGCCTCGCCAAGACCGTGGGTCGGGACCGGCATCACCGCGATGGCCTGCGCGCCGGTTTCGTCCAGCGCGCGCAGATGGCCGAACAGATTGGCTGCCGCCTCGATCAAATCGCCGCGCGGCGAGAGGTTGAGCGTGCGCTCGGGCTGCGCGCCGGGCAGCGCGTTGCCGAAAGCGAGCAGCGCCTCTCCCTTTCTCACATCCGTCGCGTTCAGCCGAACCGCAGCGGCAGGCGCATAATGCGATTCCAGCATGCCGGGCGCGAGCGGGCTGTCATGGACAGGACCCGTCTCGTTTTTCGCGAGCGGTGCGCCGAGTACGGCCTCGATGTCGGCGCGAGGCGTGCCGCCGGGCCGCAGCAGGATGGGCGCGCCGGTGCATCCGACGATGGTGGATTCGACGCCGACATGAACCGGCCCGCCATCCACGATCAGGTCGATCCGGCCGTCGAGGTCATGGAGCACATGCGCGGCGGTGGTCGGCGACACATGCCCCGAGCGGTTGGCGGAGGGGGCGACGATGGGGGCGCCGAGCGCGGTCAGGATGGCGAGTGCCGTGGGATGGGCCGGCACTCGCACCGCGACGGTATCGAGGCCCGCCGTGGCGAGGTCGGCCACCGGGCAGCCGGGCGCCTTGGGCAGCACCAGCGTCAGCGGTCCCGGCCAGAAGGCCCGGGCGAGTTTCAGGGCGGTTTCATTGAAAATGGCGATCCGCTGGGCTGCTTCGAGCGTCGGCAGATGGGCAATCAGCGGGTTGAAGGAGGGCCGCCCCTTGGCCGCATAGAGCCGGGCAACCGCCTTGCCGTTGGTGCCGTCCGCGCCGAGGCCGTACACGGTCTCGGTCGGAAAGGCGACGAGCCCGCCCGCGGCGAGGCATTCGGCGGCGGGCTGCGCCGCAGCCGCCGCTGGCAGGGTTTTTGTGGTCAAAATCAGGGCCATGGCCCTTTTATGGGCGCTGGAACGGGCGGCGTCAAAGTGCTTCTCACGCGCCTTGCAGGGCGAGGGGTGCGCGGCTATAAGACCGGCCTCACGTCGGAGTATAGCGCAGCCCGGTAGCGCACCTGCTTCGGGAGCAGGGGGTCGCAGGTTCGAATCCTGCTACTCCGACCATTTCCCGATCCCGCACATCATTACCTTGAAGTCCGCAAGCGCGAAGCTCGCGCGCGTGGCAGATGTGCCCCGGTCTCGAGGCTGCCTGACCGTGCCTCGCGGGATTCCGGCAATCACCGTCCAGGCCGTTTCCCCTGATCGCAAACTTTGCCGTGCGTGCTGTCTTTCTTTTCGTAGGCGCATGACATCTTCAAGAACGTGCGCGAAAGTCTTCCCATATCGCGCCACGATGGAATGCCGCGGTGTTTGTCTCGGGCGTATCCAACACCGCAGGCTGAAAGATATTCCTCGTTTCAGGATATTCTTCTGGCTCGCATGGGCCTCACGGATTTCGGTGCGGTGCGCTCATTTGATTCTGCAGTGCGCTGCTCTTATCGCAGCGCGATATGAAAAAGAAAAAATATCTGAACAACTCAGCCGGAATGAGACGAAAGTTTTCCATCACGTTCTCGACAAGAGACGATATCTGGATTTTAATTTTGCATTCTTTGAGTCAGCATCCGCACCGTTAAAAAAATTCAAAATCAAAAAACACGTCTCGCGATTTAACAAGCGATCACATCTGGGAGGACGTTTTATGAGTTCGAAGTTTGAGTTGCCGAAATTGAGTCGCCGCACTTTGCTGAAAGCGACGGCGCTTGCGGGTGTCGCGCAGGTTGCGTCTCCCTTTGTGGTCACGTCCTGGGCTGCCGACGACGTCAAAATCGGAGTCGACAACCCGCTGACCGGCACCTACGCCATCACGGGGCGCAATGAGCTCCACGGCATGGAGCTTGCCGTCGCAGAAATCAATGCTCATGGCGGCATCCTGGGCCGGCAAGCGAAGCTGATCGTCGAAGATTCCACCAGCGGCGATGCTGGTGTGGCCGTGCAAAAGGCTCGCAAGCTCATCGACAAGGACAAGGTCGACTTCCTGATCAGCAACGTGAATTCCGGCCTGGCGATGGCCACGTCGGCCGTCGCCTACGAGAAGAACGTCTTCATGATGGATCCGGGCGGACACGCGGACGACATCACGGGCAAAACCTGCCACTGGAACGTCTTCCAAGTGTGCCCCTCCACCACCGTGCTGGTCAACGCCATCGCGCCGTCGCTGATCAAGCGGTTCGGCAAAAAGTTCTACTTCCTGGTCCCGGACTACGCGTTCGGCCACGGGCTGCTGGCCGCCTACAACCTCAACCTCAAGAAGTATGGCGCGACGAACGTCGGCACCGACCTGATTCCGCTGGGCACCACGGAATACTCGTCCTATCTGATCAAGGCGCAGGCCGCGAATCCGGACGTCATCGTCATCCTGCAAAATGGCGAGGACCAGACCAACGTGCTCAAGCAGGCGGTGCAATTCGGCCTGGACAAGCGCTTCCACATCGCGGGCGCCAACATCGAGCTTGAAACCTTGGAGGCCCTGCCGGCGGAAGCCCGCGTCGGCAACTGGGTGATCGAGTGGTACTGGAATCAGCCCGGTGTGGCCCATGTGAAGGAATTCACCGAAGCCATCAAGAAAAAGACCGGCCGCGTGCCGACCGCCCGCACCTGGTTCGGCCACACGGCTATCCGCGCCTGCGCCTTGGCAGCGAACACTGCCAAATCGCTCGATGCGGCTAAGATGGCCCATGCGATGAACGGCTTCGCGCTGCCGCCCGAGGTTTCGCTACAGCCTCATAAGGCCTCCTTCCGCGCCGAACAGCACCTGCTGATCGGCACGCTGTGGGCGGGCCACGCGCAGTCTGCCGGCAGCGCGCCGGACGATCTGTTCAAGGTCGACGAGGTCATCGACTGCAGCACCATCGCCCCGTCGGTTGCTGAAACCCAGTGCAAGATGGTGTGGCCTTCCTGACGTCCACCGCCGTCGTCAAATCGGGCCGCCCGCAGGGCATCGCGGGTGGCCCGCTCTATGTTGCCCATGCCCATACCCACGCACATCCGGGCGGGTGGCGTGGTTTCATTTCCGCCTAAGGAGGAGTGGTGTGACCCAGTTGGTCCTTTTCAATGTCTTCAACGGATTGGTCATCGGCGCGTTCTACGCACTCATGGCACTGGGTCTGTCCCTGATCATCAACCTCACCAACGTCATCAATTTCGCCCACGGCGGCTTTCTGGCGCTGGGCGCGTATTTTGCCTATACGCTGGAACCCTACGTGGGATTCTGGGGCGCACTGATCATCTCACCGTTCTTCGCGGCCCTGGTCGGCCTCATCGTGGAGCGCATCCTCATCCGGCCGCTCTACAACCGGGACCCGCTCTACAGCCTGCTGCTGACTTTCGGCCTGGCCTTCGTGCTCCAGGATTCCGTGCGCTACATCTGGGGCGCACAGGGTCTGCCCCTGAAAGTTCCTAGCGCTCTGCAGTCGTCCCTGAGTCCGACGCTGTTCTTTCTGACCGGCTATCGGGTGTTCATGGTGGTGCTGGTCGCCGTCACGGTGGCCGTTCTGTTCACCATCCTCAAGAAGACCCGGCTGGGCATGCGCATCCGCGCTGGTACGCTCGACCTCGAAATGGTCTCGGCGCTGGGCGTGGACGTCCGCATCCTGCGCAACCTCAACTTCGGGTTAGGCATCTTCTTCGCGGGTCTGGCGGGGGTGCTGGCAGCGGGCATGCTGGGACTGACACCCACCATCGGCGATGGCCTCATCATGCCGAGCTTCGTGGCGGTGATCGTGGGAGGCCTGGGCAGTCTGGTCGGAACACTTTTTGGCGGCATCCTGATCGGCGTGGCCACGGGGGTCGTCACGGTATTCTTTCCTTCAGCCTCCGAGGCCGCGATCTACGTGATGATGGCGCTGGTGCTGTTGATCCGACCGCACGGTCTGTTTGGTGAAGAAGGCGGGACAAAGCTGTGAACACTTTATTTGATTTCAAGAACTCCACATCCACGGTGGTCGTTTGGGCAATCCTGCTCACCATGCCGCTGTGGATCGGACATGTTGACGGCTACACGGATCTAGGCACCCGTGTGCTGGTGATCGGTCTGGCGGCCATGGCCACCAACCTGCTGGTGGGACATTCCGGTATCATGGCCTTTGGTCATGCGGCCTACTTCGGGCTTGGCGCCTACGGAACCGGCTTGTTCATCAAGTACGTGATGCCCAGCACGCCACTTGGCTTCATCGTCGGGGTTCTGGCGGGGACGTTGGGCGGCGCCATCGTGGGCTACTTGCTGGCGAAATTGCGCGGCATCTATTTCGCGCTCGCCACCATCGCCTTCGGCCAGGTGTTCTACTTCATCGCCTTCCGCTGGAATTCGGTGACGGGCGGCGACAACGGCCTCACCTTCCAGCGTCAGCCCATCCACCTGGGTTTCACGGACCTCAGCCTCTCGTCCGGCGTGACTTATTACTATCTGGCACTGGCGGTATTCGCGATCTGCACCGCTGCCATGGCCATTATCTTGCGCTCTCCGTTCGGGCATACCTTGCTCGCCATGCGTGAGAACGAACGCCGGGCCCGCTTCCTGAGCATCCCGGTCAACCGGCATCTCTGGATCGCCTACACGATCTCGTGCATGTTCGCGGCGGTGGCGGGTTCGCTCTACGGCATGCTGAACAACTTCGTCAGCCCGCACGATCTGCACTGGACGCAATCCGGCGACTTCGTGCTCATGGCGGTGATCGGCGGCATGCGATCCTTCTGGGGGCCGCTGCTGGGCGCCGCCATCTTCGTGGCGCTGCAGGATTACCTGTCCAGCCTCACGGATAACTGGATGTTCTTCATCGGGGTGATCTTCGTCCTGGTCGTATTGTTTATCCCGCGCGGTTTCGTCGGGCTGCTGCAGAGAAAAACATCATGAGTTTGCTTCAGGTCCAGGATGTTTCGCAGCACTTCGGCGAACTGGTTGCGGTGAAGAACGTCTCACTCACCGTCGAAGAAGGTGAACTGCACGCGCTCATCGGTCCGAACGGGGCCGGCAAGACGACGTTCTTCAATATGATCAGCGGATTCTACCGCCCCACGAAAGGCCGCATCGTTTTCGACGGCATCGACGTCACGGAAATGCCGCCGCAGCTCCGTGTCTCGCGGGGCATGGCCCGCACGTTCCAGATCACCGAGATCTTCCCGGAACTCACCGTGCGGCAGAACCTGCGCATCGCCGTCGAGATCACCCAGGGGTTGCGGCTGAAGATGTTTCCTTCGGGCCGGCAATCCCGCGAGACCGAGGAGCGTGTCGATGAGCTTCTGGAATTGGGCGGGATCACGGCCAACGCGAATCGTCACGTGGGCGAACTCTCCCACGGCCACCAGCGGTCCACTGAAATCATGATGGCGCTGGCGCTCAGGCCCAAGCTGCTGCTGCTCGATGAACCGGCGGCGGGCATGGGCAACCAGGAGACCTTCGACACCGCGATGCTGATCCGCAGGCTGCACCGCAAGCAGAAGCTCACCATCGTTCTGGTCGAACACGACATGCGCGTGATCTTCAATCTGGCCTACCGCATCACCGTGTTGGCCGAGGGTGAGATGCTCGAGCAGGGCACGCCCGACGAAATCGCGACCAGCGAAAAAGTGCAGGTCGCCTATTTGGGGGAAAAGCGTGAAGGCTCTTGAGATACACCAGCTGAATACCTACCACGGCAAGAGTCATACTCTCAAAGGGGTGGATCTGGAGGTCAACGAAGGCGAGCTTGTCACCCTGCTGGGCCGTAACGGCGCGGGGAAATCCACCACATTGCGCAGCATCATGGGGCTGACACCCGCGCATTCGGGGCACGTCAAGATCTTCGGCACCGAATCCACGCATCTTGCGCCGTTTCGAATCGCGCGCCTGGGAGTGGGCCTAGTTCCCGAAGGCCGGCGTGTCTTCGCCAACCTGACGGTCGAAGAGAACCTCAAGGTGCCGGTGGATCGGCCGGGCCCGTGGAACATCGCCCGCGTCTACGAGCTTTTTCCGCGACTCGAAGAACGCAAGTTTCACAAGGGCAAGCAACTCTCGGGCGGCGAGCAGGAGATGTTGTCGATTGCGCGCGTGCTGCTGCTCAACCCCAGGCTTCTGATGCTTGACGAGCCTTCTCAAGGACTGGCCCCCATCATCGTGCAAAACGTCTTCAACGTGATCGTGGCGGCGCGCAACGAAGGCACCTCGGTGCTGCTCATCGAGCAGAACGTGCGGGCTGCCATCGAAGTCGCCGACCGGGCCTATGTCATCGAGCGAGGCGCCATCACTTACAGCGGGAACGCGGCCGAATTCGGCCAGGACGAGGCCCGCGTCCAGGAACTCGCGGGCGCAAGCGCCCAGAAATGGGAATTCCCGGACGACTGAGTTCTGCGAGGCGATGCAGATTGTCCGTAAGGGCGAGATCGTCATCTCAATTCCTATCGGATCGAGCTGCGTTCTCGGACGAGTAGAGTGTCGGCTTAATTGCCGACCTTGCTCCACGTCTCGCCGCCGCATAGCGCGCCGACGCAACCCTCGACGCGCAGCCGCGTCGGGCTCTGCAGCATCACCTTGCTGGCGTAGAACTGGCCGTCTTCCGCATTGTAGATGCGTCCCGCCCAACGGGCGGGACCGGTCGCGCGCATATCGTTGAACAGGTTGAGGCCGATGATCGGGCGCTGGGCGAGTGCTGGGTTCGGGTTCTTGTTGTCGGTCGCGGGCTTTCCGGTATCGGGGTCGATCGGCTCGCGCAGGCTGACAACCTTGCCGCAAATACCGGCGCCGCAAGTGGTGACGCGAATTCTGGCGTCGCCTTTCTCCGTGAGCCAGATTCCAGTGACGGGGTTCTTGTCCTGAGCTTTTCCGGGCAGCGGAGCGGCGGTCATCATCGCAAGGCTTGCGAAACCGGCGAGACAGATTCGAGTTACAGAAACTGGCATGAGGATCGTGCGCGAACGGGACATCGAGAGGCGGGCAACGGCCGTGAACGGGCCGTGAGGCCCGAATATGGGAAATCGAAGCCGGATGTTCAATGTGCCGAAGGGCAGGCCATGACAACATAGAGAATGAAAAGTCTACGGAATTCCGATTGTGCCATTTGATGCGGATGGGTAAGGGTTTGTTGACCCGCAGGCCGTTGCACGAGGCCGCAGGGTGCGCCATACGATCCGTCACAGTGCGCCAGAGAACCGAAAATGCCGAATTCCATCGCCGAGGTCCTGAAGGCTTTTGCCGCGGGCGAAATCGTCGTCGTCACCGATGATGACGATCGCGAGGGCGAGGGCGATCTGATCGTCGCCGCCAGCCTGTGCACGTCCGAGAAGATGGCGTTCATCATCCGCCATACCTCCGGCATCGTCTGTGCGCCGCTGACGGTGGAAGACGCGCGGCGTCTGCGCCTCGATCCGATGGTCGCCCATAACGACTCCAACCATACGACCGCATTCACGGTCTCCATCGATTACAAGCCCGGCATGACGACCGGCATTTCCGCCGATGAGCGGGTCGCGTGTTGCCGCGCGCTGGCCAACCCGAATGCGGGCGCGGCGGACTTCGCACGGCCGGGACATATTTTCCCGCTGATCGCGCGCGAGGGCGGGGTGCTGCTGCGCTCCGGCCATACCGAAGCGGCGGTCGATCTGTGCAAGCTCGCCAGCCTGCCGCCTGTCGGCGTCATCAGCGAACTGATGAACGACGACGGCACGGTGATGAAGGGTCAGCAGGTCGCGGACTTCGCCAAGGCGCACAATTTGAAACACGTCACCATCGCGGACATGATTGCCTACCGGCAGGCGCGGGAGAAGCTGATCGAGCGCGTCTCCACCTTCACGACGGATTCTCCGATCGGGCCGTTGCAGGGTTATGCCTACCGCTCGCCGTTCGATCCGGTCTATCACGCGGCTTTCGTCTACAACGGACTCGGCGACGGCAAGGCCGTGCTGACCCGGATTCACAAGCCGAATGTCATCAAGGACATTTTCTTCAGCTCCCGCCGTCTGGAGAAAGTGCTGGAGCGGTTCAAGGCCAACGGCAGCGGCGTTCTCGTCTATCTGCGCGATGGCGTCGTCGGTGTGCCGGTGTCGCCTCTGGAGCAGCATCATTCCTCGGAAGAGGACCGGGACCGGCAATGGCGCGAAGTCGGCATCGGCGCGCAAATCCTGCGCGACCTCGGCGTGACATCGATCCGGCATCTGACGTCGGCGGTTCACGACTACAAGGGCCTGTCGGGCTACGGCATCGAGATCGTCGGCAACGAGCCGTTCGAGAGTTGACGACATATCGTAAGGGCCCCGGTATACGGCCGGAGCGCGGGCGTGCTAGACTTTTTCCCCGAAGATATAGAGATGAGAGATCGATCATGAGCGCGCGTTCCCAGGCGAAGGACAAGCCCGTATTCAAGTGGGACGACCCGTTTCTGCTTGACGATCAACTCACCGAAGACGAGCGGATGATCCGCGATACCGCGCACGCCTATGCGCAGGAGAAGCTGCTGCCGCGCGTGCTTGAGGCCTATGAGAGCGAGACGGCGGATCGCGATATTTTCCGCGAGATGGGCGAGCTGGGCCTGATCGGAATTACGCTTCCGGAAGAATATGGCTGCGCCAATGCGAGCTACGTCGCCTATGGGCTCGTGGCTCGCGAGGTCGAGCGGGTCGATTCCGGTTATCGCTCGATGAACAGTGTGCAGTCGTCGCTGGTGATGTATCCGATCTACGCCTATGGCGACGAGGTACAGCGCAAGAAATATCTGCCGAAGCTTGCGAGCGGCGAGTGGGTCGGCTGTTTCGGCCTGACCGAGCCAGATGCAGGCTCCGATGTCGACAGCATGAAGACGCGCGCCGAGAAGGTGTCGGACGGCTATAAGCTCACCGGCTCGAAGATGTGGATTTCAAATGCGCCGATCGCCGACGTGTTCGTGATCTGGGCGAAGTCGCAGGCGCACGACAACAAGATCCGCGGCTTCATTCTCGAAAAGGGCATGAAGGGCCTGTCCGCGCCGAAGATCGCCGGCAAGCTGTCGTTGCGCGCCTCGATCACCGGCGAGGTCGTGATGGATGGCGTGGTGGTGCCGGAAAGCGCGCTGCTGCCCAACGTCTCGGGCTTGTCAGGTCCGTTCGGCTGCCTCAACCGCGCGCGCTACGGCATTTCGTGGGGCGTGATGGGTGCGGCGGAGGATTGCTTCCAGCGCGCCCGGCAATATGTGCTCGACCGCAAGCAGTTCGGCCGGCCGCTCGCGGCCACCCAACTGATGCAGAAGAAGCTTGCCGACATGGAAACCGAGATCACGCTCGGCCTGCAGGGCTCGCTGCGGGTCGGCCGCCTGATGGACGAGGGTAAGTTCGCGCCTGAAATGATCTCGCTGATGAAGCGCAATAATTGCGGCAAGGCGCTCGACATCGCCCGCGTCGCGCGCGACATGCACGGCGGCAACGGCATTTCCAGCGAATTCCATGTCATGCGTCACGCGCAGAATCTGGAAAGCGTGAACACCTATGAAGGAACGCACGATGTGCACGCGCTGATCCTGGGCCGCGCCATCACCGGCATCCAGGCCTTCATGTAAGGCGGGCAGCGGTCAACGCGCATGTCCGCCGATGACGACATTCCGTTCAATCGCGACTTTCCGCTGAAGCCCGGAATTGTCGATCGTCCCGTGCCGGGCGTGCGGCGCGTGCTGTGCGACAACCCCGGCCCGTTCACCTTCACCGGCACGGTAAGCTACATCGTCGGCGAGGGGCGTGTCGCCATCGTCGATCCGGGGCCGGATGACGCGACGCATATCGCTGCATTGCTCGATGCCGTGTGCGGCGAGACAGTGACGCATATTTTCGTCACCCATACCCATCGCGATCACTCGCCTGCGGTGCCGCTGATCAAACGCGCGACCGGCGCCACCGTCTATGCCGAGGGGCCGCATCGTCCCGCGCGGCCAATGCACGAAGGCGAGCCGCCCCGCAAGGAATCCAACGATCTGGATTTTCACCCTGACATTCGACTGACGGATGGCGAGATCGTTCAAGGCGAGGGTTGGGCCTTGCAGGCCATCACCACGCCGGGCCACACCGCGAACCACATGGCGTTCGCATGGCGCGAGCGGTCGCTCACCTTCGTCGGCGATCATGTCATGGGCTGGTCCACCACCATCGTCGTGCCGCCGGATGGCGCGATGATCGATTACATGGCCTCGCTCGAGAAACTCGCAGCACGGCCCGAGCAGCTTTATTTTCCCGGCCATGGCCCGGAAATCCCGAAAGGCCCGCGCTTTACGCAATTCATGACCCGGCATCGCAGGGCGCGCGAAGCCTCGATCCTGCATCGCCTTGCCAAAGGCGAGGCGGATATTCCGAGCATCGTGCGCGCGAGCTATATCGGCATCGATCCGCGGCTGGTGAACGCTGCGGGTTATTCTGTGCTGGCGCATCTGGAGGACATGGTCGAGCGCGGCATCGTCGCGACCGATGGCGCACCGACCATCGACAAGACCTACCGCCTCTTGGTGCCCTTGGGCTGAGGGTGCTCCTTCGCCGGCGCGAGAATCTTCTTCTCAGGCTTGGCGTTGTCGGCCGCGTCGTTAAGGTCGCTCGCGAACGCGCTGATGCGCGCGGCGTTGCTGCCGAAATCATGCTCGAAATAGCGCGAGGAGGAACGCATGTCGACGCGCGAGCCGTCCTCGTCGGGCACGATGCGGATTGAGACATCCTCGCGCAGGCCCATGACGAGGGTGCGCGCCACCGCCTCGATGCGCCCGATCCGCTGTGGCGGCATCGGCGGGCGCTCGTCGATGATCAGCCATTTGCGGTGCGCGACAAGCCGCAGCGCCATTTCGTAGGCGCGCTGCGGCGACAAATCGAGCAGGATCGGCTCGATCTTGGGATAGGCCTTGCGCTGCATTTCGGCGGAATAGAGCCCGGCATAGGCGGCAGGGTTGGCTCCGTCGGCAGCGCGCAGGCGGGCCAGCGCATCGAACCGGGGCGGATCGATCGGGTCGGTCGAGATGTCATACAGGCGCGGCAGGCGCTGGTACTGGATTGCGAGATAGGCCGGGTAGGCGAGGATCAGGGCGTTGATGAACAGCGCGAACAGGACGCGGGTCATGCCGCGCGAGCCGTTCTGCCAGATGGCGGCGAACGCGGCGAGGCACAGAAGAATGGAAATCCCGGCAAGGGCGAGCGCGCCGAAGAAGGTCGCGAGCGCAGGGCGGAAATCGAGAAAGCCGAACCGCACCACCAGCACCGACGTCAAAGTGGCGACCAGCGAGAAGATCGCCATTCGCCGCGCCCATGAG
>Ga0180223_1000768_pt1 | contig 33475 bp, 36 predicted proteins | sample eDN5th30CKraftOP_FD_151337 | JGI IMG/M metagenome (GOLD analysis project Ga0180223, IMG submission 151337) | Enriched Organic Plus compost microbial communities from Emeryville, California, USA - eDNA 5th pass 30_C Kraft OP (version 2) (version 2) ... | reverse complement strand
GGAGTTATCCTTGGGCCGATCGAAGATCGGACCCGAGGGCTTCGCCCGGGATGACCATCGAGAGATAGGCTGGGAAACATGGCGACGATCGGCCTGATCGGCGGAATGAGCTGGGAATCGACGGCGGTCTATTATCGCCTCCTGAACGAGGGCGTGCGGGCGCGCGCAGGCGGTCTGCATTCGGCCGATATCCTGCTGCATTCGGTGGATTTCGCGCCGATCGCCGAGATGCAGGCGCAAGGCGACTGGGCGCGCGCCGGCGCGGCGCTGGCGGAAAGCGCGCGGCGGCTCGCCCATGCCGGCGCTTCCTGCCTCGTGCTCTGCACCAACACCATGCACAAGGTGGCGGACCAGATCACCGCCGCGACCAATCTACCCTTCCTGCATCTGGCGGATGTGACGGCGCAGGCGATCCGCGCGACGCCGTCGCGGCGGCCGCTGCTGCTGGCGACGCGCTTCACCATGGAGCAGCCCTTCTACCGCGACCGGCTCAAGGCCTTCGGCGTCGAGGCGCTGGTTCCCGGCGCCGGGGAGCGGGCCGAAGTGCATCGCATCATCTACGAGGAGCTGTGCCGGGGCCGCGTCGAGACCGCCTCGCGCGAGCGCTATCGCGCCATCGTCGCGCGGGCGGTGCGGGAGGAGGGGGCAGACGGCGTCATCCTCGGCTGCACCGAGATCGGGCTCCTGGTCTCGCAGGCGGATTTCCAGGTCCCGGCCTTCGATACCACGGCGCTGCACGTGGCGGCGGCCCTCGATTTCGTCGACGAATGGGAGGTTGCGGCGGCATGAAACTCGTCATCGCCAACAAGGTCTACTCGTCGTGGTCGTTGCGGCCGTGGCTGCTGATGAAGCAGTTCGGCATCCCGTTCGAGGAGGTGCTGGTGCCGTTCGGACCGACCTTCGACGATCCGGAGTGGAAGCGCGCCGTCGCCGCCTATACGCCGGCCGGCAAGGTTCCGGCGTTGATCGACGGCGAGGTCCGGGTCTGGGACACGCTCGCGATCATGGAGTATCTCGCGGAAAAGCGGCCGGACCTGGCGATCTGGCCAACCGACGCCGCGGCGCGGGCGATGGCGCGCTCGATCTCGGCCGAGATGCATTCCGGCTTCGGCGGGCTGCGCGGCGCCTGCCCGATGAATCTCGGACGCCGCTATGCCGGCCGTGACCGTGGGCCGGGCGTGGATGCCGATGTCGGGCGCATCACGGCGGTCTGGCGCGAAGCGCGGAAGCGCTTCGGCGGAAAGGGCGAGGGACCGTTCCTGTTCGGCTCGTTCTGTGCCGCCGATGCGATGTATGCGCCCGTAGCGACCCGTCTCGACACCTATGGTTTCGCGCTGGAAGCCGATGCGCGCGCCTATGTCGATGCCATTCTGGCATCGGAAGGTTATCGCGCATGGCTCGCGGAAGCGCTCGCCGAACCATGGATCGTGCCCGAAGACGAGGTCGACGAACCCGCCCTCGTCGATCTGCGCAAACCCTGATCACGCTTCTTCTTCCGATTTCGCCTTCTCCAACCCGCCAGGTCTGCCATGTCCAAGCCCGCCACCCACTATCCGAACGCTCCCAAGTCGCAGCCGGTCGCGCGCCACACCCTGGCGGTGATCGTCGACAACGAACCGGGCGTTCTCGCCCGCATCGCCGGGCTGTTCTCGGGCCGCGGCTACAACATCGAGAGCCTCACCGTCTCCGAGACCGAGCACGAGAAGCATCTCTCGCGCATCACCGTGGTGACCTCGGGCACGGCCCATGTCATCGATCAGATCAAGGCGCATCTCGACCGGCTGGTGCCGGTGCATCGCGTCGTCGACCTGACCGAGCATGGCGAGGCGCTCGAGCGCGAGCTGGCGCTGGTCAAGGTCGTCGGCAAGGGTGAGCATCGCGTCGAGGCGATGCGGCTCGCCTCCGCCTTCGGCGCGCGTACGCTCGACGCCTCGCTGAGCTCCTTCGTGTTCGAGCTGACCGGCACGACCGAGGAGATCGAGCGCTTCATCAAGACGATGACGGCGGTGGGCCTGACCGAGGTGTCGCGCACCGGCATCGCGGCGATGAGCCGCGGCCCGGATTCGATGTGATCCCGGCCCTGACTCCCGAGGCGCTCAGCCTGGTCGCGCTCGGGCTCGGCATCGCGGGCTTCGCCTGCCTGGCCGGGCCGGTGTTCCTGCGCCTGACCGGCCGGGCGCCGGCGGAGCCGCCGGGCAGCGGCAGGAGCCTGCGCTCGCCGCTCTGGTGGGTCGGCTTCGTCCTGACCGTCGCGGCGATCGCCCTGCAGCGCATCGCCAGCCAGCAGGCGGGGCTGGGATAACTACCCTGCTCTGCACGAAAACCCGCGGTCGTCCCGAGGGTCCGGGATAAACCGCGTTTCCACAGTCAATCCTGGCTGCGTTCAGCCGGCGAAGCCGCCCGCGTCGAGGAAGGCCTGCTCGGCCGCCGTCGTGTCGCGGCCGAGCACCGCGTTGCGATGCGGGAAGCGGCCGAAATCGCGGATGATGTCGCGGTGGATCTCGGCGTATTTCACGCCGTCCGCATCCTCGGCCGCCGCGCAGAGCGCGATGCAGTGCTCCTGGTCGTGCAGCTCTTCCGAATGCATGAAGGGCAGGTAGAAGAAGCGCCGTTCCGGCGGCGCGTAGGATGTGTCGAAGCCGGCGGCGATGGCCCGCCGGGCCACGGCGAGCGCCCTGGCGTCGGTGGCGAAGGCCTGCGGGCTGCCGCGGAACAGGTTGCGGGGGAACTGGTCGAGCAGGATGAGCAGGGCGTAGGCGCCCTCGGGTGTCTCCTGCCAGCCGTCCAGCCGTCCGGCCGCCGCCGCTTCATAGGCGGGCCGGAAACGGCGCCCGATCTCGGCGTCGAATTCCGCATCCTTGGCGAACCATTTCTCCGGGCCGGCCTCGTGCCAGAAGGCGAGGATCTCGGCGGGGCTGGGCAGCGACATCGGCAACTCCATTCTGCGGGACGCGAGCGGGAGAGATAATCCTTCCACGCCGTGCCGCCAGCCCCGAATGGCACCCGGCCCCGAATTGCACTTGCCGGGACCCGGCGGCTGCGCTAGAGCCTGAACCGTAACGTACGGTACTGACCTGTCCCGACCCATGACCGAAGCCCCCGCAGAGACGCAAGGCGAAGCGCTGACCGCGCGCCAGCAGGCCGTGCTCGACGCCGTGCTGAGCCTGATGGTCGAGCGGGGCAGCGGCCTGACCATGACCGCGGTGGCGCGGCGCGCGAGCTGCTCCAAGGAAACGCTCTACAAATGGTTCGGCGACCGCGACGGCCTGCTGACCGCCACCGTTCAATGGCAGGCCTCGAAGGTGAGGGCGGGCAATTTCGACCGCCAGAAGCTCGATGCCGGCGCCCTGCGCGAGAGCCTGAAGCGCTTCGCCGTCAACTGGCTCGAGGTCATCTCATCGCCGACCTCGATCGCGCTCAACCGCATCGGCGTCAGCCAGGCGGCGGCGCGCGACGGCAATCTCGGCTCGATCGTGCTGGCCAATGGCCGCTTCGCCATCGGCAAGCGCATGATGCCGGTGCTCGAGGCGGGGCGCGAGGCGGGGCTGCTCGCCTTCGACGACACCGAGACGGCCTTCCGCACCTTCTTCGGCCTGGTCGGCCGCGACATCCAGATCCGGCTGCTGCTCGGCGACCCGCTGACGCTGGGCAAGGCCGAGATCGCGCGCGACGCTGAGCGCGCCACCGACCAGTTTCTCACCCTCTACGGCACGGCGCAGAACGATCCGGGCCGGAAGACGAACAACGCGTGACAAAGGAGACACCCATGCGCGTCTATTACGATCGTGATGCCGACATCAACCTGATCAAGGGCAAGAAGGTCCTCATCGTCGGCTATGGCTCGCAGGGCCATGCCCATGCGCTCAACCTGCGCGATTCCGGCGTGAAGGAGGTGGCGATCGCCCTCAAGGAAGGCTCCGCTACCCGCAAGAAGGCGGAAGGCGCCGGCTTCAAGGTCTTCACCCCGGCCGAGGGCGCCAAATGGGCCGACGTCATCATGATGCTGACCCCCGACGAGCTGCAGGCCGACATCTATCGCGACGAGCTCGCCGCCAACATGAAGGAAGGCGCCGCGCTGCTCTTCGCGCACGGCCTCAACGTCCATTTCAACCTGATCGAGCCGCGCAAGGACCTCGACGTGCTGATGGTCGCGCCGAAGGGCCCCGGCCATACCGTCCGTTCCGAGTACGAGCGTGGCGGTGGCGTGCCGACCCTGATCGCGATCCATCAGGACGCGACCGGCAACGCCCATGATCTCGGCCTGTCCTACGCCTCGGCCAATGGCGGCGGCCGCGCCGGCATCATCGAGACCACCTTCAAGGAAGAGTGCGAGACCGACCTCTTCGGCGAGCAGGTCGTGCTCTGCGGCGGCCTGGTCGAGCTGATCAAGGCCGGCTACGAGACCCTGACCGAGGCCGGCTACGCCCCCGAGATGGCCTATTTCGAGTGCCTCCACGAGGTGAAGCTGATCGTCGACCTGATCTACGAGGGCGGCATCGCCAACATGAACTACTCGATCTCGAACACGGCGGAGTACGGCGAGTACGTCACTGGCCCGCGCATCATCACGGACGAGACCAAGGCCGAGATGAAGCGCGTCCTCGCCGACATCCAGTCGGGCAAGTTCACCCGCGACTGGATGCTCGAGAACAAGGTCAACCAGACCTCCTTCAAGGCGACCCGCGCCCGCATGGCCGCCCATCCGATCGAGGAAGTCGGCGCCAAGCTCCGCGACATGATGCCGTGGATCAAGGCGAAGGCCCTGGTCGACAAGTCGAAGAACTGAGAGCCGATCCACGGCTCCTTGTTTTCTCGACGGCCCGGCTGGCGCCGGGCCTTTGGGATCGAGGCCGAGCCCCTGGTCGACAGGTCGAAGAGCTGAGCTTCCCGATCTGATTCAACTGCTTGCGAGATCGAATCCGTTTCACCTCGCAAGCATCTGAATTTCAAGCGTGATCGCTTGTCGCGAAGGCGGTGTCCCATGGCGCCGCCTTCGTCTTTTCTGGCTCCCGCCGGAACCCGGTGCTGCGGCCGGCGTTGCGATTGGGACGGGGGCCGCCGCGAGGCGGCCCGGAGCCTGAAGGGAGACGATCATGACGGTCGACACCAAGCCCCGGGTCCCGGTCGAGGATCTGGACAAGGCCCGCGGAGGCGATCCGATTCCGCCGCTGCGTGCCGCCGACCACAGCGATGACGATCCTGCCGTCGAGACGCCGATCGAGGCCCGGCAGGGTTTTCTGGGACGCCCCGTGCTGATGGTGCTGATCGGCGGGCTGATCCTGGCGATGATCGCATGGATCATCGTGGAAAGGCTCGTCTACTGAACGCGATGCGTGAGCTGTTCGTGTTTGCCGAGGGAGGCAGCGATGGAACTCTTGCGAATCTTCGAGACCCCGACCGCGATCCGCGTCGCGCTCGCCCTGTGCTTCGCGATGATGCTGGCGGTGGTCGTCGGCCTGCTGTGAGCCGCGGCGCCCGTTCTCAGCGGGCGAGGAACTCGCTGACCCGGCCGACGCCGTAGAGCAGGCCGAAGCCCCAGGCGAAGGAGGCGAGCCAGTTGGCGAGGTGGAACTGCCAGGCCGGCATCGCGACGATGCCGGCGACGATCGCGATCACCGCCCGCAGCGGCCCGAAGAAATGGCCGATCAGGATGCTGGCCAGTCCCCATTTCTCGAAGAAGGCGTGGCCGCGGTCGAGAAGCTGCGGATTCTTGGTGAAGGGCCAGTAGTCGTGGACGCGCGGGCCGAGATGGAGCCCGGCCCAGTAGGACACCAGGAAGCCGCTGCCGGCGCCGAGCGAAGCCGCCAGCGCCAGCGGCACGAGGCTGAGCCCGGAGGCGCCCGCCACGGCCCCGAAGGTCGTGAAGAACACCGTGGCCGGCACCAGCCAGGACAGGATCGCGACGCATTCGCAGAACGCGACCAGGAAGACGATCGGGATCGCCCATTCCTGGTTGACCCGCATGAACTCGACGAGCGTCTGCATGGCGTGTTCGAGGGCGGCCATGGCGTTCGCTGCGGCTCCTGGGGGCGGTTCGGTCTCGGTTGGCGCATATGGCCTGCGACCAAGGCATGAGGCAAGGGCAGAGGATCGCATCCGCGCCGGCGTTGCCTTCCCGGAACGATGGCCTATTAATTTCGCGACACAGAACGGATGAATGGCATCGCTTCGGGACGGGTGCCTGGGGGAAACGGGTTTCATGGAGTTGCAGGATCGCCCGCAGGCGGGCGCGGGAGCAGCGGCGGGATCGCCGGAGGGAGCGGCGGTCGCGCTCGCGGGCGTGGACATCACCTTCCACCTCGCCGATGGCGGCCGCTACCAGGCGGTGAAGGGCATCGACCTTTCGGTCTCGCCGGGCGAGTTCGTCTCGATCGTCGGACCGACGGGCTGTGGCAAGTCGACGCTGCTCAATGCGGCGGCGGGGCTGCTCGCGCCCTCGGCCGGCAAGGTCGGGATCTTCGGCAAGCCGCTCGTCGGGCTGAACCGGCGGGCCGGCTATCTCTTCCAGCAGGACGCGCTGATGCCGTGGAAGACGGCGCTCGACAACGTCAAGGTCGCGCTGGAGCCGATGGGCGTGCCCGAGCGCGAGGCGGCGCAGCGGGCCCGCGAATGGCTCGCGCGCGTGGGCTTGAGCGCCTTCGTCGACCGCTATCCTCACATGCTCTCGGGCGGGCAGCGCAAGCGCGTCGCCCTGGCGCAGATGCTGATCCGCAATCCCGAGATCATCCTGATGGACGAGCCTTTCGGGCCGCTCGACGCGCAGACGCGGCAGATCATGGGCAATCTCCTGCTCGACCTCTGGTCGCGCGACCGCAAGGCGCTGATGTTCGTGACGCACGACCTCGAGGAGGCGATCGCGCTCTCCGACCGCGTCGTGGTGATGTCGGCCGGGCCAGCGGCGGGTATCGTGGCCGATTACAGGGTCGCGCTGCCGCGGCCGCGCGACATCGCCGACATCCGGCTGGAGAAGGCCTTCCACGAGATCCACCGTGACATCTGGTCGTCGCTCCGGGTCGAGGTGCAGAAGGCCTATGCCATGGGCGAGGGCCGCGAGCTCGTCGGGGGAGACGCGCCATGAAGCGGCTGAAGCTGCTCTGCCTCCAGATCCTGGTGATGATCGTCTTCCTCGCCCTCTGGCATGTGGTGACCACCACCAGCCTGTTCGGCGACGTCAAGACCAGCCAGTTCTTCTTCTCGACGCCGCTGGCGGTGATCGCCCGGACCGTCAAGGAACTGAGCGGGCCGGCGATCTACTGGCATCTCGGCATCACCCTGACCGAGACGGTGCTGGCCTTCGTGATCGGCTCCGCCGCCGGCATCCTGTTCGGCTTCGCCTTCGCGCGCAACGCGCTGCTCTCGGCGGTGTTCGATCCCTATATCAAGGCCGCCAACGCCCTGCCGCGCGTGGTGCTGGCGCCGATCTTCGCGCTCTGGTTCGGGCTCGGCATCTGGTCGAAGGTGGCGCTGGGCTTCACGCTCGTCTTCTTCATCGTGTTCTTCAACGTCTATCAGGGCGTGCGCGAGGTCTCGCCGACCATCCTCGCCAATGCCCGCATGCTGGGCATGAACGAGCGCCAGCTCTTCCGCCACGTCTACTGGCCCTCGGCGCTGACCTGGATGTTCTCCAGCCTGCACACCTCGGTCGGCTTCGCGCTGGTCGGCGCGGTGGTGGGCGAATATCTCGGCTCCTCGGCGGGCCTGGGCTACAAGATCCACGAGGCGGAGAGCGTCTTCGACGTCACCGGCGTCTTCGCCGGCATGGTGATCCTGACCATCTTCGTGATCGCGATCGACGCGCTGGTGACGCTGGTCGAGCGGCGCCTGCTCGTCTGGCGCCCGGCGCAGAGCGCGACCACGACGACCTGAAGCCACGCCGGAGCGACATCAGGAACGGTGATGGCGATCCCCGCTGCGGATGAATTGGACGGAGCCCGCCGAAGCCGGTAGCGCCAGTGCTTCGATGTGCCGTCCGGGAGGCTCTCGCGCCATGACGATCAAGGAAGCCGATCTGCTGACCGTGGGCCTCGCCCAGATCTCGCCCGTCTGGCTCGATCGCGCGGCGACGGTGGCGAAGGTGGCTGACTGGGTCGACCGGGCCGCCGCCAGCGGCTGCGGGCTGGTCGCCTTCGGCGAGGCGCTGGTGCCCGGCTATCCCTTCTGGATCGAGCTGACGGACGGGGCCCGCTTCGAATCGCCGCTCCAGAAGGAGATCCACGCGCATTACCTCGCCGAGGCCGTGCAGATCGAGGCCGGGCATCTCGACCCCGTCCGCGCCGCGGCGGCGCGCGGCGGGATCGCGGTCGTGCTCGGGATCATCGAGCGCCCGCCGGAGCGGGGCGGGCACAGCGTCTACTGCTCCTGCGTCCACATCGCCGCCGACGGCACGGTCGCCTCGGTGCACCGCAAGTTGATGCCGACCTATGAGGAGCGGCTGAGCTGGTCGCCGGGCGACGGGCACGGGCTGCGGACGCATCCGGTCGGCCCCTTCACCATTGGCAGCCTCAACTGCTTCGAGAACTGGATGCCGCTGTCGCGGGCGGCCCTCTACGCGCAGGGCGAGAACCTGCATGTCGCGCTCTGGCCGGGCAATCTGCGCAACACCGAGGGCACCACGCGCTTCCTGGCGCGGGAAGGGCGCAGCTATGTGCTGGCCGTCTCCGGCCTGCTCCGCAAGGGGGAGATCCCGGCCGACCACCCGGCGGCGGCGATGCTGGCGAGCTGCCCCGATGTGCCGGCCAATGGCGGCTCCTGCATCGCCGGGCCGGACGGCGAATGGATCGTGGCGCCCGTGACCGGGCGGGAGGAGCTGCTGGTCGCCACGCTCGACCACCGGATCGTCCGGCGCGAGCGGCAGAATTTCGACCTCGCCGGCCATTACTCGCGGCCGGACGTGACGCGGCTCGTCGTCGACCGGCGGCGCCAGAGCTTGGCGACGTTCCTCGACGAGGCTTCGGAGTAGGGGGGCCGGCAGGCCAGCCCGCACGGGCCTCGGCCTCGGGCGAAACCGCGCCGCGGAATGCCTCGCCTGTCCGGCGGCGGATATTGCTCTCGCGGATCGATCTCGCCTATCGTCAGGGCCGACCGCGCCCGCTCAGAAGCGCGCCCGCACCAACCGGAGGTTACGCCATGAAACTGACCCGCCGCGACGCGCTTGCCGCGCTTGCCGCTTCCACTGCCGCAGGCCTGTCGCCGGCTGCCGTCTTCGCGCAGGCCGCCGAGAAGCCGAAGCTCACCCTGGGCGTCGGCGGCAAGCCCTTGCTCTATTATCTTCCGCTCACCGTCGCGGAGAAGAAGGGCTACTTCAAGGATCAGGGGCTGGATGTCGAGATCAACGATTTCGGCGGCGGCGCCAAGTCGCTGCAGGCCCTGGTCGGCGGCTCGGTCGACGTCGTCACCGGCGCCTATGAGCATACCATCCGCATGCAGGCCAAGGGCCAGGACATCCGAGCCGTGATCGAGCTCGGCCGCTTCCCCGCCATCACCATCGCGGTGCGCAAGGACCTTGCCGACAAGGTGAAGTCGGCCGCCGATTTCAAGGGGCTGAAGATCGGCGTGACGGCGCCCGGTTCCTCGACCGCGCTGACCGCGCAATACGCCATGGTCAAGGCGGGGCTGAAGGCGGACGACGCGGCCTTCATCGGCGTCGGCGCCGGTGCGAGCGCGGTGGCCGCGATCAAGCAGAAGCAGGTCGACGTGATCTCGCATCTCGACCCGGTGACCTCGAAGCTCGAGGCCGACGGCGACATCGTCTCGCTGATCGACACCCGCACCGAGGCCGGCACCAAGGCGCTGTTCGGCGGCTCCAACCCGGCCGCTGTGCTCTATCTCAGGAACGATTTCGCCGAGAAGAACCCGGTCACCACGCAGAAGCTGGTCAACGCCTTCATGAAGGCGCTGAAATGGCTCGAGACCGCCAAGCCCGAGGAGGTCGCCGACCTCGTGCCGCAGGAATATCTGCTGGGCGACCGGCCGCTCTATGTCCGCGCCGTGAAGAACTCGCAGGAGAGCTATTCGCGCACCGGCATCGCCACCCCGGACGCGATGAAGAGCATGTATGATTCGCTGAAGCTGCTCGACCCGGAGCTGACCAACTCCAATGTCGACCTGTCGAAGACCTTCATCGACAGCTTCGCGAAGAAGGCGGCGTCCGGAGCCTGACGTCGGCGTGAAGCACTCTGTCAATGTCTTTTGACATCGTGCCTCCGCGTGGTTCGGTGCAGGCTGGGCCCGAGCGTGGGGGGAGGGTGTGAGACTTGCCTGAGGAAACGGCATTCCTCGACGGCGGCGGCGAGATGGCCGCCGCCATTCGCGATCACGACTGGTCGTCGACCTCGCTGGGACCGATCCGGGACTGGCCGGTCGCGCTGAAGACGGCCGTCGGCATGATGGTCAGCTCGCATTTCCCCAAATGCATCGTCTGGGGAGCGGATCTGATCACGATCCACAACGACGCCTTCCGCTCCATCCTCGGCAACAAGCCGCCGGCGCTCGGCCAGCCGTTCAGCTTGGTTTGGGAGGAGATCTGGGACGAGATCAGCGGCATGATCGAGAAGGCCTATGCCGGCGAGGCGACCTTCATCGAGGACTTCCCGCTGACGATCAACCGCTACGGGCATCCGGAAGAGGTCTGGTTCACCTTCTGCTACAGCCCGATCCGCGACGAGCACGGCCGCGTCCTCGGCATGATCGACACGGTGATCGAGACCACCGGCAAGATGCAGGCGGTGCGCAATGCCCGCCTGCTCAACGCCGAGCTGGCGCACCGGATGAAGAACACCATGGCGATGATCGCCGCCATCGCCAGCCAGACCTTCCGCTCCGCCGAGACGCTCGACGAGGCCCGGACGATCCTGAGCGAGCGTATCGCCACGCTGGGCGAGGCGCATTCGATCCTGACACAGTCGAGCTGGAGCAGCGCGCCGATCCGCAGCGTTATCGAGGGGGCGCTGGCACCGCACCGGGCCGGGGCGGGGCGGATCCACATCGCGGGGCCGCCGCTGCAGCTCCCCGCCGACCAGGCGATGACGCTGGCGCTGGCGGTCAACGAGCTCGCGACCAATGCGGTGAAATACGGGGCGCTTTCGGTCGAGACCGGCGAGGTCGTCATCCGCTGGGAGACCGGGCGGCCGCAGAGCGAGGATCCGTTCCGCCTGGCCTGGAACGAGAGCGGCGGGCCGCCGGTGGTGGCGCCGCGCCGGCGGGGATTCGGCTCGCGGCTGGTCGAACAGGTGATGGCGCAGAAATTCCAAGGCGAGGTCGAGCTCGACTACCGGCCGGACGGGCTGCGCTATCGTCTGGTTTCCACCATGGCGCACATCGCGCCGAATGCGTGAACCGGCGCGATCGGTGACTTCACCGCTTTCGATTGGCGCATGGCCCCGGAGTGGTTAGGTTCGCGCTCCCTGTCGTGAATCCGGTCCTGCTCCAGCTCATGAACATCCTCTCGATCCAGTCTCACGTCGCCTATGGCCATGTGGGCAACGCCTCCGCGACCTTTCCGATGCAGCGGCTCGGCGTCGATGTCTGGCCGATCCATACGGTGCAGTTCTCGAATCACACCGGCTATGGCGGCTGGAAGGGGCGGGTTTTCGACGGCGGCATGATCGACGAGGTGATGGAGGGCATCGCCGAGCGCGGCGTGCTGCCGCAATGCGACGGCGTGCTCTCCGGCTATATGGGCTCGGCCGATATCGGCCACGCCATTCTCTCGGCCGTCGAGAAGGTGCGGGCCGCCAATCCCAAGGCGCTCTATTGCTGCGACCCCGTGATCGGCGACACCGGCCGCGGCGTCTTCGTGCGCCCGGGCATCCCGGAATTCATGCGCGAGCAGGCGGTGCCGGCCGCCGACATCGTCACGCCCAACCAGTTCGAGCTCGAACTGCTGACCGATATCGGGATCAAGAGCATCGCCGATGCCCACCGCGCCGTGGATGTCCTGCGCGATGCCGGGCCGAAGGTGGTGATGGTCACATCGCTCGAGACCGAGGAGACGCCGGCCGACGCCATCGACCTGATGGCGGTGGACACCAGGGGGAGCTGGCGGGTGCGCACGCCCCGGCTCGACGTCAGCCTCAACGGTGCGGGCGATGCGATCGCGGCGCTGTTCTTCACCCATTACCTGCGCGAGCAGTCGGCCGCGGCGGCCCTGTCGAAGGCCGCCTCCTCGGTCTACGGGCTGCTGAGGCGGACCAAGGAGGCCGGCTCGCGCGAGATTCTCACCGTGGCGGCGCAGGACGAATTCGTCGCGCCCTCGCAGGTCTTCGAGCCGGAAGCGATCTGAGCGCGTCGCGATGAGGCTGCGCGTCGGCACCTTCAACGTCGAGAACCTGCTGACGCGGCATCGCTTCGAGCAGGGCGGGCGCACCGAGACGGCGGCGGCGATGTCGCTGTTCCACTTCCCGCGCGCCGACCAGCGCGACGCGGTGGAGCGTTCGCTGGCGGTCGCGCTGGAAGACGATAAGCGCCAGATGACGGCGCTCGCCATGGCGGAGGCGCAGGCCGATCTGTGGATGTTGCAGGAAGTCGATTCGCTCGCCAGCCTGCAGGCCTTCTTCGCCAATTACGTGCACCGCATCGCCGACCACCGCTACGGTCATTTCACGCTGATCGACGGCAACGATCGCCGCAACATCGATATCGGCTTCGCCGCGCGGCGCGACCTGTTCGGGCCGGGGCAGATCACCGTGCGCTCGCACAAGGACCTGACCTTCGCCGAGGCCGGCGTGCACGACCACGACCTCGCCAGGCTCGGCATCGGCCCGTATGCCAAGGTCTTCGCGCGCGACTGCCTGGAGGTTGAGCTCTCCTTCGGCGGGCGCCGCCTCAGCCTGTTCGGCTGCCATTTCAAGTCGATGAACAACGGCCGCGAGGATGGCCGGCAGATGACCCTGCCGGTGCGACGGGCCGAGGCGCGGGCGGTGAAATGGCTGGTCCGGCAGCGCTTCGGCGGCGGCTGGCGCGAGACGAACTGGATCGTGCTGGGCGACCTGAACGGCTATCGCTACGGCCTGGGGCCGCGGGCCGAGCCGGCCGACGAGGGGCCGAGCGGCATCGAGCCGCTGCTCGACGATTTCGCGCTCGACCCGATGGAGGCGCTGCCGGTCCACGAGCGCTGGACGCATTTCCGGCGCTACTGGTCGGAAAGCCTGGACAAGCTGGTCGACAGCCACATGCCGCTCGATCACATCCTGCTCTCGCCGGCGCTGGCGGCGGCCAATCCGAAGCCTGCCATGCAGATGATCCGGCGCGGCCTGCCTTACCGCGTGCCACTCGATCCGCGCGCGCCGGACCGCTCGATGGCGCGGCTGGCGACCTGCGCCGACCGTTATCCGCGCGTCGGCTGGGACAGGCCCAAGGCCTCGGACCATTGCCCGCTCACCATCGACCTCGAAATCCCGGAAGGGTGACGGAAGGATATCCCGATGAAACGCCGCTTCGTCACGCTCGATGTCTTCACCACCCGCCGCCATGCCGGCAATCCGCTGGCGGTGGTGCTTCAGTCGGAAGGGCTCGACACGGAAGCGATGCAGGCCATCGCGCGCGAGTTCAACCTGTCGGAGACGGTCTTCGTCGGGGAGGCCGAAAAGCCGGGCCACCGTGCCGCGATGCGCATCTTCACGCCCGGGGGAGAGCTGCCCTTCGCCGGGCATCCGACCGTCGGAACCGCGGTCTGGCTCGCCCTCGCCGACGAGGCCGAGGGCCGCTCCGCCGAGATGTTGGTGCTGGAGGAGAAGGTCGGGCCGGTCTCCTGCGCGGTCGAGGTCAGGGGCAGCCATGCCGGCCACGCGGTCTTCACCCTGCCGCGCCTGCCGGAACGGGTCGGCGAGCAGCCGGCCACAGACGCGCTGGCGGCGGCGCTCGGGCTGCCGCGCGCCGCGATCGGCTTCGGGGCGCATCGGCCGGCGACCTATTCCGCCGGCGTGCCGTTCCTCTGCGTGCCGGTGGCGACGCGCGAGGCCATCGGCGCGGCGCGGCCCGATGCGGCGCATTGGCCGGCGGCGATCGGCCCGGGCGGGGCGTTCCTCTACAGCCGGGAGACCGCCGAGACCGGCCATGCCTTCCATGCGCGGATGTTCTGGCCGGCGGCCGGCATCGCCGAGGACCCGGCCACGGGTGCGGCCGTCGCCGCCTTCGCCGGCGCGATCATCGCCTGCGAGAAGCCGGAGGACGGCGACCACCGCCTCGTCATCGAACAGGGCTACGAGATGGGCCGGCCCTCGCAGATCACGCTGGAGCTGAGCGTGCGGGGCGGCGCGCTGGCCTCGGCGCGGATCGGCGGCTCGGCGATCGTGGTCAGCGAGGGCGTGCTGCTGTGAGCGGGACGGTCGAGAACGGCAGCATCGTCCGGCTCGAGCGGATCGATGCCCGGATCGAGCCTTACGACTGGGCCTATGCCCGCGAGAATGCCGCGGCCATCGCCGCGCATTGGGCGCGGATCAGCGCCGGCAAGCCGGCGATGTTCAACGGACGCATCATGCTGCAGCACCGCGCCGCGATCCGCGGCGGCGTGTTCGAGGCGGGCTATTTCGAGACCGACTATGCCGCCTTCATGGCCTGGCGCGACGCCGGCCATCCCGGCCCCGTGATCCGCAACGGCTTCGCCATGGCGGCGCTCAGGGCCAGTGACGGCGGATTCCTCTGCGGCCGGATGGGCGACCACACCGCCAATGCCGGCAAGGTCTATTTCGCCGCGGGCACGCCGGACCGCGAGGACGCCCGCCCGGACGGCACGCTCGACCTCGCCGGCAGCGTCACCCGCGAGCTGGGCGAGGAGACCGGCCTGCGGGTCGCGGAACTGAGCGTCGGCGCCGGCTGGACGGCGGTGATCGAGGAGGGGCGCATCGCCTTCATGCGCGAGGTCGGGATCGGCCTGCCGGCGGAGGCAGCGCGGGCGCTGATGCTGGAGCGCATGAAGACGCTCGCGGAGGAGGAGCTTTCCGACATCGTCGTCATCCGCTCCCTCGCCGATACCGGGCGATACGATATGCCGCCCTTCATGCGGCGCTACCTTGCACATATCTTCGCGGGCGACCCACCCTCGTCCGCCTCACGGAAGTGACCCGATGAATTCCGCCGCGACCGCTTATCCCGAAGCCCTGCCCCTGCCGGCGGAGAATCCTTTCGCCGCCCGCTGGGAGACCCCGTTCCGCCTGCCGCCCTTCGCGGCGATCCGGCCGGAGCACATCCGGGCGGCTTTCGACGCGGCGCTCGCCAAGCACCGGGACGAGATCGCGGCGATCGTCGCCAATCCGGCCGCGCCCGACTTCGCCAACACGGTCGAGGCGCTGGAGCGGGCGGGCCGCGCGCTCTCCCGCGTCGGCGGCGTGTTCTACAATCTGGCGGGCGCCGACACCAACGAGGCGCTGCAGGCGATCGAGCGCGAGATCTCGCCGATCACCTCGCGGCACTGGTCCGCGATCATGATGGATGAAGCTCTCTTCGCGCAGGTCGACGCCGTTTATGCGAGGCGCGACACGCTCGGCCTGACCGCCGAGCAGGCGCGGTTGCTGGAGCGGACCCATAAGGGCTTCGTCCGCGCCGGCGCCAGGCTCGGCCCCGAGGACAAGCAGCGCCTCGCCGCGATCAACGAGCGGCTGGCGGCACTCGGCACGCAGTTCAGCCAGAACGTGCTCAAGGACGAATCCGCCTATGCGCTGTTCATCGCGGACGAGTCCGGGCTCGCCGGCCTGCCGGAATTCCTGAAGGCGGCGATGGCGCGCGCCGCGGCCGATCGCGGCAGGCCGGGCCAGCATGCGGTGACGCTGTCGCGCTCGATCATCGAGCCCTTCCTGACCTTCTCGACCCGGCGCGACCTGCGCGAGGAGGCCTTCATCGCCTGGAGCCGGCGCGGCGAGAACGGCGGCGAGAGCGACAACCGCGGCATCGTCGCCGAGATGGTGAGCCTGCGCGCCGAGAAGGCGAAGCTGCTCGGCTATCCGACCTTCGCGCATTTCAAGCTCGACGACGCCATGGCGAAGACGCCCGAGCATGTGCGCGGCCTGCTGGAGCTGGTCTGGAAGCCGGCCAAGGCGCGGGCCGCGCGCGAGGCGGCCGACCTCGCGGCGCTCGCCCAGGAGGAAGGCGAGAACGGGCCGATCCGGCCCTGGGACTGGCGTCACTACGCCGAGAAGGTGCGGCAGAAGACCTATGCGCTCGACGAGGCGGTGCTGAAGCCCTATCTCCAGCTCGACCGCGTGCGGCAGGCCGCCTTCGACGTCGCCGGCAAATTGTTCGGCCTGTCCTTCGCCGAGCGGCCGGAACTCGCGGGCTATCACCCGGATGTGCGCATCTTCGAGGTGACGGAGACCGCGACCGGGCGCCATATCGGCCTGTTCCTCGGCGACTATTTCGCCCGTTCCTCGAAGCGCTCCGGCGCCTGGATGAGCGCCTTCCGCGGCCAGCGCAAGCTCGACGGCGAGGTGCGCCCGCTCATCGTCAATGTCTGCAATTTCGCCAAGCCGGCCGAGGGGAAGCCGGCGCTGCTCTCGCTCGACGATGCGCGTACGCTGTTCCACGAGTTCGGCCATGCCCTGCACGGGCTGCTCTCCGACGTGACCTATGGCTCGCTGGCCGGGACCTCGGTGGCGCGCGACTTCGTCGAACTGCCCTCGCAGCTCTACGAGCACTGGTTCCTGACGCGCGAGGTGATGCGGCAATACTGCCTGCATGCCGAGACGGGCGAGCCGATCCCCGAGGCGCTGATCGAGAAGATCGAGAAGGCGCAGACCTTCAACCAGGGCTTCGCCACCGTGGAGTACACCTCCTCGGCGCTGGTCGATCTCGCCTTCCACTCGCTGGAGGCGCCGGCGGAGGTCGACCCGCTCGCCTTCGAGGCGGCGGAGCTTCGACGCCTCGGCATGCCGGCCGAGATCACCATGCGCCACCGCACGCCGCATTTCACCCATGTCTTCTCGGGCGACGGCTATTCGGCCGGCTATTACAGCTATCTCTGGTCCGAGGTGATGGATGCCGACGCCTTCAACGCCTTCATCGAGACCGGCGACGTATTCTCGGCCGAGATGGCCGCGAAGCTGAAGCGCTACATCTATTCGGCCGGCGATACGCGCGACGCGGCCGAGGCCTATACCCTCTTCCGCGGCCGGCTGCCGACGCCGGACGCGCTGCTGGAGAAGCGCGGGCTGGCGGCCTGAGGCGGCGCAAGGGTCAGCCCGCGGTTTCCGTCCCGCCCGGAGCGATCCGGGCAGGGCGGCCGCCACATGCAGCTTGCCGCCGCCGCAGAACGCTCGCTGCCCGCCTCGCAGAGCTGATGTCGTAGACCTCAGTTTGGATGCGCGTTATATTCGAGCCGAGGTCCTAGCGATGCGAGCCGGCTCATGATGACCGCTGCGCAGATGCGAGCTGCCCGGGCCATGCTCGGGGTCGACCAGCGCCAGCTCGCCGAGATGGCGGGTGTTTCCGTGCCGACGATCCAGCGGATGGAGCGCAGCGACGGCACCGTGCGCGGCATGATCGAATCCCTGACCCGCGTCGTCGAGGCGCTCGACCGTGCCGGTGTCGTCCTGATCGGGGAGAATGCCGCCAGCAGCGGCGGCGGGCGCGGTGTCCGCCTCAAGGGCCCGCCCTGACCGCCGCCGGAACACCCGTTGCGACAGAGCGGCGTCGACCGCGACCCGGCCGGCGAACCCGCTCCAGATGGCAAAGGAAAGGGTCGTCATGGTCGCCTCGAGCGAAAAGCCCAGCTTCGTCGAGCTCTATACGCCCAAGCTGCTGACCGTCCTGCGCGAGGGCTACGGCCCCGCCAGCCTCAAGGCCGATGCCGTCGCGGGGCTGACGGTCGCCATCGTCGCCCTGCCGCTCTCCATGGCGATCGCCATCGCCTCGGGCGTCACGCCCGACAGGGGGCTCTACACCTCGATCGTCGGCGGCTTCATCGTCTCGGCGCTGGGCGGCAGCCGCTTCCAGATCGGGGGGCCGGCCGGCGCCTTCATCGTGCTGGTCGCCGCCTGCGTGGCCGCGCATGGGATCGACGGGCTGCTGCTCGCGACCTTCCTCTCCGGGCTGATGCTGGCGGCCGCCGGCCTGCTCGGGCTCGGCACCTTCATCAAATACATCCCCTATCCGGTCACGGTGGGCTTCACCGCCGGCATCGCCGTCATCATCTTCGCCAGCCAGATCAAGGACCTGCTCGGGCTCACCCTGGCCCATGAGCCGGGGCCGCTGCTGCCGAAACTGCAGGCGCTCGCCGGGGCCCTGCCGACGGTGAGCCCGGCGGCGGTGCTGGTCACGGCCGTCACGATCGGGATCATCCTCGCCGTCCGCCGCCTCCGGCCGCACTGGCCCTCCTTCATCATCGGCGTGGCGGTCGCCTCGCTGGGGGCGGCGCTGGCCGGCGCCCCGGTCGAGACCATCGGGACGCGCTTCGGCGGCATTCCGCAGACCCTGCCCATGCCGCATCTGCCGGCCTTCTCCTGGGACAAGGCGGTCGCGGTCCTGCCCAACGCGCTCTCCTTCACGCTGCTCGGCAGCATCGAGAGCCTGCTCTCGGCGGTGGTGGCGGATTCGATGACCGGCCGGAGGCATCGCTCCAATTGCGAGCTGATGGCGCAGGGGCTCGCCAACATGGCCTCGCCGCTGTTCGGCGGCATCTGCGTCACCGGCAACATCGCGCGCACCGCCACCAATGTCCGCTCGGGCGCGCGCGGGCCGGTCTCGGGAATGCTGCACGCGGTCTTCCTGCTGCTGTTCATGCTGATCGCGGCGCCGCTCGCAGCCTTCATCCCGCTCGCGGCGCTGGCCGGGGTGCTCGCGGTGGTGGCCTGGAACATGGCGGAGAAGCAGGAATTCGCGACGCTGATCCGTGCCTCGCGCGGCGACGCCGTGGTGCTGCTGCTGACCTTCCTGCTGGTGATCTTCGTCGACCTGACGACAGGCATCGTCGCCGGCTTCGTCGTCAGCGCGATGCTGTTCCTGCACCGCATGGCGCAGTCGGTGGCGATCGAGAACGGGCTGCCGATGCTGGACGAGGACAAGGCCGACGGCGTCAACGGCAACGGCCGGGGACCTTACGACGCGGCGCCGGCGACCGATCCCGACATGGTGGTGGTGCGGATCTCCGGCGCCTTCTTCTTCGGCGCGGCGGCGGCGGTGGGCGCGGCGCTCGACCGGATCGGCGAGGCGCCCAAGGCCTATGTCGTCGACCTCTCGGCGGTCTCGCTGCTCGATTCGACCGGGGCCGCGACGCTGGAGGGCTTCGTGCGCAAGGCCAACAGGCAGGGCGCCGTCGTGCATATCGCCGGCGCGAAACGGGCGGTGCGGCGCACCCTGCTCGCCCATGGCATCAGGCGGCCGCGGGTGCGCTTCGCTGCGTCGGTGAACGATGCCGTCGCCGCCGGCCGCGGGGCGGGCAGCGGGGCGGGGCAGGCCGAGGCGGCCGCGCCGTAGCGCCTGCCGGCGGATCAGCCCGGATAGCCGAATTTCGCCCTGGTCGCACGGAGCTGGCCGAGGGCGCCGCCCTCGTTGCCGGCCGAGCAGGCCGAGCGGGCCGAGGCGATCTCGGCGCTGACGCGATCATGCACGCTCCTGGTGGTGTGGCCGGTGGCGACGTCGTTGTCGATCACCGCCTGGAAGCGCTCGACCTCGCCGGAACAGCCGGTGCCGCCCGGCATGCGGAAAGTGCTCGGCGTCACGCCCGGCGCGGCCTGCTCCGGCGGGGGCGCCGGGGGCGGGCCGCCGGCCGGCGTCTGGCAGGCGCCGAGGGCGAGGCTGGCGAAGGCGAGGAGGGGCAGCGCGCGCATCGGTCTCTCCGGCGGATGGTGGCGCCGACCATCGCCGATTCTGCCGGGGCGCGCCAGCGCGGGCGCCGTCGCCGGTTCAGCCGTCGCGCAGGAAGAAGGTGGCCGCGAGCGTCATGGCGGCGGCGGCGCCGGCGGCGAGCCAGATCGCCGTGAGCCCGATCAGGCCATGGACGGTGGCGCCGAGATAGGCCCCGCCCATCAGGCCGAGCCAGAGCATGAAATGCCGCAGGAAGGCGCGCTTCGGCCCGCCGAGCATCGCCGCCGCGATGCGCTGCCCCATCTTGACCAGCGTGCCGGTCATGTAGGTGAGGCCGATCGTGACCTCGCCGTCGCGCTGGAAGACGGCGTTCTCCGTGCCCATCGCCACGGCGAGCAGGCCGACGGCCGGCATCGTCTCGCCGCTCGTCTCCATCAGGGCGGCGAGCGCGAGCAGCACCGTCACCGTGGCCAGCACCGCCGGGGCGCGCTGCCGGCCGGCGGCGTGGCCGACGAGGGAGCCGGTCACGACCCCGCAGACGAAGAGCGCGATGATGCCGCCGGCGAGCGCGATTCCGCCGGCCTGCCCGCCGGCGAGCTCGATGCCGAGCCGCGTCGTGTTGCCGGTCATGAAGGAGACGAAGAAGCCGCCGAGCGTGATGAAGCCGAGAGCGTCGACATAGCCGGCAAGCGCCGAGAAACAGGCGGCGAGCGCGATCTCGCGCCTCTGGTAGCGCATCATGATGGACCTGGACCCCGGATAAGCGATCCGGCGCGGCGGCCGTCCGAATCGATGCCTGCATATCATAAGCGCCGGAGAGGCTTCGCCGTGACCCTGCCGCCGCATGCGACATATGCTTGCGCCGGGGCCCTCCTTTCGGTTACACCCCGTCTCACCGATTTGAGGAACGCCCGTGGTTTCGACCGCCCGCCATGACCCGACGAAGGACTGCGCCGCCGCGCAGACCGTCGGCATGCGCGCTCGCGCCTTCCTCGCCCCGGCTTCCCGCTCGCTTCTCGGCCTCCTTCTCCTTAGCTGCCCCTGAGGGCCGGCCGGGCATGCTGCCTGGGCACTCAGGGGAGTGACGAGAACCGCCAAGCGAAACCCCGCGCCCGCTCCTCATCGACCGCAGCGGCGCGCCAGAGCCGGAAGACCATCATGACCCATCCGAACCAGACCAGCTCCGCCAAGGAACGCGTGCTGATCTTCGACACCACCCTGCGCGACGGCGAGCAGTGCCCCGGCGCCACCATGACCTTCGAGGAGAAGCTGGAGATTGCCGATGCGCTCGACGCCATGGGCGTCGACATCATCGAGGCCGGTTTCCCGATCGCCTCGGAGGGCGATTTCGAGGCCGTTTCCGCGATCGCCCGGCGGATCGGGCGCGCCAGCGTGGCCGGGCTGGCCCGTGCGATCGGCGCGGACATCGCCCGGGCCGGCGAGGCGGTGCGCCATGCCGCCAGGCCGCGCATCCACACCTTCGTCTCGGTCTCGCCGATCCATCTCGAGCACCAGATGCGCAAGAGCCAGCAGGAGGTGCTGGACATCATCACCGCGACGGTGACGCAGGCGCGCAACCTGGTCGAGGACGTCGAATGGTCCGGCATGGATTCGACGCGCACCCCGATCGACTATCTCTGCCGCGCGGTCGAAACCGCGATCAAGGCCGGCGCCACCACCATCAACCTGCCCGATACGGTCGGCTACGCCACGCCGGACGAGTATCGCGCCATGTTCAAGGCGGTGCGCGAGCGCGTGCCGAACGCCGACAAGGCGATCTTCTCGGCGCATTGCCACAACGATCTGGGCCTGGCCGTCGCCAATTCGCTCGCCGCGCTGGAAGGCGGCGTGCGCCAGATCGAATGCACCATCAACGGCATCGGCGAGCGGGCCGGCAACGCCGCCCTGGAAGAGATCGTGATGGCGCTCAAGGTGCGCGGCGATACATTGCCCTACGAGACCGGGATCGACAGCACGCATCTGATGCGCGTCTCGAAGGCGGTCTCCACCGCCTGTTCCTTCCCGGTCCAGTACAACAAGGCGATCGTCGGCCGGAACGCCTTCGCCCATGAGAGCGGCATCCACCAGGACGGCATGCTGAAGAACAACACCACCTACGAGATCATGACCCCGGCCTCGGTCGGCGTCACCAAGACCTCGCTGGTGATGGGCAAGCATTCCGGCCGCGCCGCCTTCCGCTCCAAGCTGAAGGAGATGGGCTACGCGCTGGGCGACAATCAGCTCGAGGACGCCTTCACCCGCTTCAAGGCCCTGGCCGACCGCAAGAAGCACGTCTACGACGAGGATATCGAGGCGCTGGTCGACGACAACATCGCCACCGCCAACGACCGCATCAGGCTCGAATCGCTGACCGTGATCGCCGGCACGCGCGGCCCGCAGCGGGCCACCATGAAGCTCGATGTCGAAGGGCGCTCGGTCACCGAGGAGGCCGAGGGCAACGGCCCGATCGACGCGGTCTTCAACGCCATCGCCGCGATCGTCCCGCACGAGGCCCGGCTGGAGCTCTACGACGTCCACGCCGTCACCGAGGGCACCGACGCCCAGGCCGAGGTCACTGTCAGGCTCGCGCGCGACGGCGCCTCGGTCACCGGGCGCGGCGCCGATCCGGACACGCTCGTCGCTTCCGCCAAGGCCTATCTGTCGGCGCTCAACAAGCTGATCGCGCGCGGCGGGCGCCTGCACGCGCAGGCGGCGGAATAATCGCGGGCGCCTCCAGCCGCGTCGTCCCGGACAAGCCGCGCGAGCGACGCCGATCCGGGACCCATGCCTGAACCGTTCCGGCCTGGATCCCGGCTTTCCCGGAGCATGCCCTTGGGCCGATCGAAGATCGGACCCGAGGGGTCGCCCGGGAACGACCGGATCGAGCGCCGGAAACCGCTGCGATTCCGGTGGATGACGCCGGCGCGATCTGGCGCCGGCCCCGATCTTGCCTTCATCTGCTCTTCCGGTGCGGTCGCTCCTCCGGCGACCCTGGGGAGCGGTGGCGATGGGCTATTTTCCGAACTGGACCTTGAAGACGACCGGCGACGTGCTGCCGGACGAGCGGCTCCCGGCCGGGCAGACGATCGTCGCCGGCCTGCAGCATGTCGTCGCCATGTTCGGCTCGACCGTGCTGGCGCCGGTGCTGATGGGCTTCGATCCCAATGTCGCGATCTTCTTCTCGGGCATCGCGACGCTGCTGTTCTTCGTCATCACCCGCGGACAGTTGCCGAGCTATCTCGGCTCGTCCTTCGCCTTCATCGGCGTCGTCATCGCGGCGACGGGCTATGCCGGCTCGGGCCCCAACGCCAACATCGCCGTGGCGCTCGGCGGCATCATCGCCTGCGGCGCCGTCTATGCGCTGATCGGGCTGATCGTGCAGGCGGTCGGCACGCGCTGGATCGAGGCGCTGCTGCCGCCGGTGGTGACCGGCGCCGTCGTCGCCGCCATCGGCCTCAACCTGACCGCGGTCGCGATCAACATGATCTCGGCCAGCCCCTACACCAAATGGATCGCGCTCTTCACCGTGGTCGCGGTGGCGCTGGTCGCCGTCTACGGGCGCGGCCTGCCGCAGCGCCTGCCGGTGCTGATCGGCGGGCTTGCGGCCTATGTGCTCTATGCGCTGACGGCGTCGAGCTTCGGGGCGCCGACCATCGATTTCGGCAAGATCGGCGCCGCCGCCTGGTTCGGCCTGCCGCAGTTCGTGGCGCCGGTCTTCGAGATGAAGGCGATCACCCTGATCGTGCCGGTCGCGATCATCCTGGTCGCGGAGAATCTCGGGCACATCAAGGGCATCTCGGTGATGACCGGACGCAATTTCGACCATCTGATCGGCCGCGGCTTCTTCGCCGACGGGCTCGGCACGATGATCGCCGGCGCGGGCGGCGGCACCGGTGTCACCACCTATGCCGAGAACATGGGCGTGATGGCGGTGACGCGGGTCTATTCGACGCTGGTCTTCGTCGCCGCCGGCATCATCGCCATCCTGCTCGGCTTCTCGCCGAAATTCGGCGCGGTGATCGGGACGATTCCGGTGGCGGTCCTCGGCGGCCTCGCCGTCGTGGTCTTCGGCCTCATCGCCGCCACCGCCGGCCGGATCTGGGTGGAGAACAAGGTCGACTTCTCGCAGCCCAAGAACCTGATCACGGTGGCGACGGCCCTGATTCTCGGCGCCGGCGACCTGAAGCTGCCGATCTTCGGCTACGAGCTCGGCGGCATCGGCACCGCGACCTTCGGCGCGATCGCGCTCTATCACCTGCTGAACCGCCGCACGGCGTGACGATTCACAGCCATCGCAGCACGCCCCGACGGGCGCGTTGCGATGGCTGGTTTTCGCTTTCGCACCGGATTCTGCGAAAAGCGGCTTCCACTTTTCGGGCCGCCGCGAGGGCCCGCGGAAGAAATTCGGCGAGCCTGCAAAATTTCTGTCATGGATGGGTGGACAGGGCCGGGGGCCTTTGGTACACGCCCCCTGCCTGACGCGGCCGACGCCGCCGACCGGCAACGCTTCGTGGCGTATGGGTGATTAGCTCAGTTGGTAGAGCAGCTGACTCTTAATCAGCGGGTCGTAGGTTCGAGCCCTACATCACCCACCACGGTTTCCCTTCGACATCGCTGAAATCGACGGGCTGCGACGAGCGGCCGGCCCGAAGGCGCGGCCGCCCGACGCCTCGCGTCACCGGGCCGCGGCGAAAGCCGCGATGAGGCCCGAAACGGTGTTGATCAGCACGAACTGGTTGTCGACGCGGACCCAGCGCTGACCCGGCCCCGGCGCCCGCAGATGATAGCGGTGATAGTCGCTGACATAGTTGCGGCGATACTGCGAGGGCAGGGCGTGGCCACGCGACCAGCGATGCTTCTGCGGGGCGACGTGCTTCTTGGCGACGCCGTGCTTCTGCGTATGAACCGGGCCGCGATTGGGGCCATGATAAGGTTGAGCCAAAGAAATGCTCGGCAACGCAAGAAGAGAGAGGCCGATAATGCCGGCGGAGAGAAATTTATTCATGTGGAAACTCCTTTCGTCTTGATGTGGTCATCATGGCGTCGCGAACTTAAACGATAGATGAACGCGCAGATTAAATCCCTGTAATGTCTGTGTAATTTACGAATTCATCCAGGTGCGCCGTTTTCTGCTGTGTATCCGCGTTTCTGCCGGTTTCCGCGGGTGCAATGACCTGTTCGCGACCGGGAAGGGGATGCTGGACCGGGGCGCGGTTTCGGGTTCTTCTGCTCCGCAGATTCCGGTCGGGCGGAGCGATGCCGTGGACGTTGAACTGCTTCTGCGCCTGATCGTGGGGCTGGCCGCGGGCATCGCCGTCGGCTGGCAGCGGACCCTGCGCCACAAGAGCGCCGGCATCCGCACCTTCGGCCTCGTCGGGCTCGGGACGGCGACGGCGGCCTGCCTGTTCAGCGAGACGCTGCACCCGGACGCGGCGAGCCGCGTCGTCCAGGGCGTCCTGACCGGGATCGGCTTCCTCGGCGCGGGGCTGATCGTGCGGCGACAGAGCGATTTCATGCCGCATGGCCTGACGACGGCCGCGGCGGTCTGGGTGGCGGGAGCGCTGGGCTGCGCCGCCGGCCTCGGCCATTGGGAGGTGGTGGCCGTGGCGACGATCCTGGCCATCGGCCTGCTGACGCTCGACCACTCGCTCGAGCACTGGCTCCAGCGGCGCTATCCGCATGACCGGGATGCGGACGAGGACGAGCGCGGATAGCCCATGTTGATTTCAGGCGAAACAGGCCGTCGTCCCGGCCCTGACGCGGGACCGGCGCGGCGCCGGTGGCGAACCTTCGGCGGCGTGCGGCGTTGCTTGCGCAGGAGGTTCAGCCACTCATGAGATTTGCTGCGGACGAACGGCGTGCAGGCTCCGGCAACGTGCCGGCCATTCCCGATCCCCCGCCAGAGGCGCCGCCGCTGACGCCCGGCGAGGTGCCGCCCGCGCCACCCGTCGAATCGCCGCCGGAGTCGGAGCCTCCGGGCATTCCGGGCGAGCCGCCGCCGGAGCTGCCGCCCGATGCCCCGCCGGAGGCGCCACCCGCCACGCCGATCGACCTGCCGCCGGGGCGCAACCCGCGGGAGCCGCAGGAGTGAGCGAACGGGGCCTTCCGGCGTTCAGAAGACGTAGCCGACGCGCAGGCCGTAATTGGTGATGCCGGGATTGCTGCGGCAGAGGCCGGCGTTCGACATATGCTCGACCGTCGCCATCACGCTCCAGTTCCGGCTGATGCGGTAGCCGAGCGAGGCGGATTCGCGGAACAGCGGCGAGCAGCCCAGCGCGATCCTGTCGGACGGGACGAGATGGCCGGTCTGGCCGTTGTGGAAGCCGGCACCGGCGCTGACCTCGGCAAAGAGCTTGTCGGTGAAGTCGTAAGTCCAGGTAAAGCCGGCATAGACGGCACTGGTGTCGCCCGCCGTGTTCAGCGTCGTGCCGAGATGAAGGCGGGGCACGAGGAAGGCCAGCGCCGGATCGGCCGCCTCGAACGGCTTGACGAACAGGACCTCGAGATTGGCGTCGGCGCTGCCGCTTTCGCGGCCGGCGGGATTATGCGCCAGAAGGCCGCCGCGCAGCTCCGAGATCAGGCCGGCTCCGACGGCCGGCGGCGCGTAGGCCAGGGGAAGGGCGAGGTCGGCTGCGCCGGCCTCGCAGGCGAAGAGGCCGAGGGTGACCAGGAGCAGGACTCCCAGGGACAATGGCAAAGACCGCATCAGCCGAATCTCCGCTGCGATTCGTCATGGTTAACGAATCCCGCGCTGTGGAGCATCGCCAAAACATGGTTTGCGAATCCTTAAGACCGCTCCGGAAGGCGTCCGGATCCCGATGCGCCGCCGTCCGGAGCGCCGAAAGCTAGAGCGCCGGACTGAATATCGTACGCGCTTCGCCCGGGCTGTCGGTATCGGCGCATGATCCGCCACCGTCATTCCGGGGCGGGCCGCTAGGCCCGAGCCCGGAACCCAGAACCGATGGCCCGGATCGAGACGGCATCACCCGATCGACCTGCTTCCCGACAAAGCGCATCGGTTCTGGGTTCCGGGCTCATGGCTTCGCCATGCCCCGGAATGACGGTGGTGGTTCCGTACAGAACCGGAATGGCGGTTGACGTGCCGCGTACGATATTCAGCCCAATGCTCTAGAGTGCCGGCGCCTCGCCCGAGCCGATGTCCCAATAGAGCCCGGCCATGGCGGTCAGCCCCTCGCGGGCGATTGTCGTCGGCAGGTGCTCGTCCGGCGCGTGCTGCTGGCAACCGGGATAGGAATGCGGCACCCAGATGGTGCGCAGCTTCAGCACCTCCGCGAAGATGTCGTTCGGCAGGGAGCCGCCGAGATTGGGCAGCAGCGCCGGCTTCTTGCCGGTGCTCCTGGCGATCGAATCGATGGTGAACCGGACCCAGGCGTCGTCCGGGTCGAGCCGCGTCGCGCCGAAGCGCTCTGTGCCCGGCGTGACGATCTCGACCATCGGGAAGCCGTGGCGGTCGAGATGGCGGCGCAGCGCCGGGACGACGTCATGCGGGTCGATGCCGACGACGAAGCGCAGGCCGCAGCGAGCCCAGGCGCTGGGCGGCACGGCATTGACCGGCGTCTCCGGCACCCCGGACTTCATCGCCAGCACGTCGAAGGAGCACCAGCCGAAGACCTGCTCGGCGGGGGAGAGGCCGGCCTCGCCCCAGTCCGGGTCGATGGTCGGGCCGTCCGGGCCGCCATCGACCTCGCAATCGGCGAGCGCGCGGCGCACCGAGGCGGGCAGCTCCCTCGGCACCCATTCATGGATGCGGATCTGGCCGGTCGGCGAGGTGATCGAGGCGATGGCGTGGACGAGCTGGATCGCCGGATCGGAGAGCAGGCCGCCCCAGTTGCCGGAATGGTGGCCGGCGTCGCGAGCGTCGATCCGCAGGTCGAAGGTGATGACGCCGCGGGCGCCGAGGAAGACGGTCGGGCGCTCGGCGTTGAGGCGCGGTCCGTCGGAGGCGATCAGGATGTCGGCCTTGAGCAGTTCGGCCTCGTCGGCACAGAGCTCGCGCAAGCCGGGCGAGCCGGATTCCTCGCCCATCTCGATCAGGTACTTGGCGTTGAAGCCGAGCCTGCCGCGGGTCTCCAGCACGGCGGCGAGGCCGTTCAGGTTGATCAGGTGCTGGCCCTTGTTGTCGACCACGCCGCGGCCGTACCAGCGGCCGTTCTTCTCGACCAGCTTCCAGGGCGAGAGGCCCTCGCTCCATTGCGCGTCGAGGCCGCGGATGACGTCGCCATGGCCGTAGCCGAGAATGGTCGGCAAGGCGGCGTCCTCGATGCGCTCCGCATAGAGGAAGGGGCCCTTCGCCTTGGGATGGGTCAGGATACGGCAGGCGAAGCCGAGCTTTTCCAGCAGCGGGCGCATCTCCAGGTCGAGATATTCGGAGAGGACCGGGGCGCGATCCGGGTTCTGGCTTTCGCTGGGGATCGCGACGAGGCGGGCGAGATCGCTCTTCATCCGGCCGGAGTCGAAATAGTCCTGGGCTGTCGCGATCGCCTGTGCGCGAGTCATTCTGGTCGTCTCCCGGATTCGAGGTCGGCACAGTGCCGGTGGACGCAAGGATGCGCCAGTGCCAAGAGAGCGGGATGCGCCATGCCGGACGATCAGGGCATCCGCGGCTTCCGGAATCGTGCTTCGTCACCCATGACCTTCATTCCCCATCCTCACCAGCTCGTCGCGCGCGACGCCATTCTCGCCGCGCGGGCCAAGGGAGCGGCGGGCTTCCTGCTCGGCGACCTGACCGGCCTCGGCAAGACGCTCTCGGCCTGGCTGGCGCTGTCGGCCATGCCGGAGGAGGACGTGCTGGTGATCTGCCCGAAGGGCGCGATCCCGCAATGGCGGCGGACGATCGCTCTCTCCGGCCTGCCGGCGAAGCGTGTGACGCTGATGAATTTCGAAAAGACGAAATCGCTGCTCGCGCCGCCGGCGGATTCGAAGAAGCGCTCGACCCGGGCGAAGAACAACGAGCTCGCCAAGCTCGGCACGCCGAAGCGGGTCTGGCCGCTGGTGGTGATCGACGAGGCGCATCGCATCCGCAACCCGAACTCGCAGCAGGGGCTTGTCTGCCGGCAGATGGCGGCCGCTGCCGATTTCACCCTCTATATGAGCGCGACCGCCGGGCAGTCGCCGCACGAACTCTCCTATCTCGCTGGCCTGCTGGCCAAGGCTGCGGGCATGCCGAGCGCCGATCTCGACGGCTTCCGGGGGCTGATGAAGCGACTGAAGATCGGCAAGGCCAAGGGGCGCTGGAAGAACTGGAGCTGGGAGCCGAACGAGGCCGACCGCAAGGCGATGGCCGATCTGCTCTATCGCGGCGCCAACGCCATCGGCCTGCGCCGCCGGCCTGAAGAGATCGCCGGCTGGCCGGAGGTGCAGCGCGAATTGGCTCCGGTCGCGCTCGATAGCGCCTCACGCCGGCTCTACGAGGCGACCTGGCGCGAGTTCCGCAAGGAATTGGGGCTCGCCGGCGGCTCGACCCGCAAGCCGCAGGGCTGGGCCGCCGATCTGCGCTTCCGTCAGAAGGCGAGCCTGCTGCGCATCCCCGGCACGGCCGATTTCTGCGAGGACCTCCTGGGAAATGACGAGCAGGCCGCGATCTCCGTCGCCTTCCTCGAGACCAGCGCCATGCTCGCCGAGACGCTGCGGGGGCGCGGCTGGCGCACGGCCGAGATCAATGGCGAGCGCTCGGGAGCGCAGAACGAGGAGACTCGTATCGCCTTCCAGACCGGGCAGCTCGATGCTGTGATCTTCACCGTGACCGAATCGATCTCATTGCATCGCGGCGAGATGCCGGGCGGCGAGCGCGAGCGGGCGCTTGTCGTCCACGACATGCGCCACAGCGCGATCCAGCTCCAGCAGATCGAGGGCCGCTGTCACCGCGACGGCCAGCACGCGACGATCTTCTACACCTATGCCGAGGAGACGGTGGAGGAGGCCATTGCCGGCACCGTGATCCAGCGCATGGCGGCCATGGAAGGGCTGGCCGGGGACGATACGCGGATGCTGGAGGCGATCGCGGAGATCGTCGAGGGCCGGGCCGCCGGTTGAAGACGTCGCGCGTGCCTCACTCGCGGGCGCGCTCGCCGAGTTCCCTGGCGCCTTCGACCGAGGATTGGGTCAGCCGGACGATGCTGTTCCAGGCCTCGCGCGTATAGGCGCCCTGATGCATGACGGCATCGTAGCCGACGACCAGGACGATGATGATCAGCAGCACGCGGAACACGAAAGGACACTCCCTCGATGGCGTCGCATCAACGCCGCGATCGGGAGAGGGTTCCGGCCTCCGGCCGCGCCGGGCAGTCGCGGGCGGCGTCAGCCGGGCGGCAGCAGCTCCTTCAGCCGCAGCAGGGCGATCCGCTCCACCTGCTCCAGCGCCGTCGTGAACTCCTGCTCGGGCGCGTTCTTCAGCCGCGCCTCGAAGGCGGCGAGGATCCCGGGCTTGCTCGCGCCCTTCACCGCCATGATGAAGGGGATGCCGAAGCGCGCCTTGTAGGCCTCGTTCAGCGCCGTGAAGCGGGCGCGCTCGTCGGCGGTCAGGCGGTCTAGCCCGGCGGAGGCCTGTTCGCCGCTCGATTCCGGCGTCAGCTCGCCGGCCGCCGCGAGCTTGCCGGCGAGGTCGGGATGGGCGAGGAGCAGGGCTTTCCGCTGCTCCGGCGTGCCCCTGTGCAGCGCCGCGACCATTGCTGCGTGCAGGCCTTCGGCGGTGTCCTGGCCCGCGCCGATGCCGGCGTCGCAGGTCGCTTCGGCGATCCAGGGCGAATGCTCCCAGACGCGGCCATAGACCTCGGCGAAGAGCGCCTTGGGCAGCCTCGAAGGCACATAGCCGTCCTCCGGTGGATGCGTCCTGATCCAGTGGCGGGCGATGTCGAGCCGGGTCGCGATCCAGACTCTGTCATGGTTCTTCACATAGTCGAGGAAGCGGGCGAGCGCCGCGGCGCGGCCCGGCCGGCCGGCGAGGCGGCAATGCAGCCCGACGGACAGCATCTTCGGCGCGGTCTCGCCCTCGGCATAGAGGGTGTCGAAGGAATCCTTCAGATAGGCGAAGAACTGGTCGCCGCTGTTGAAGCCCTGCGGGGTGGCGAAGCGCATGTCGTTGGCGTCGAGCGTGTAGGGCACGGCAAGCTGCGGGCCTTTCGGACCGAAGAGCCAGTAGGGCAATTCGTCGGCATAGACGTCCGCGGTGTAGAGGAAGCCGCCGTCCTCCATGGTCAGCGGAATGGTGTTTTCGGAGGTGCGGCCCTGGTAGCAGCCGAGGGGGCGCTCGCCGGCGAGCCCGGTCTGGATGCGGATGGCTTCCAGGATGTCGGCGCGTTCCCGCTCCTTCGGCACGTCGCGGTAGTCGATCCATTTCAGGCCGTGGGTCGCGATCTCCCAGCCGGCCTCCTGCATCGAGCCGACGATCTCGGGATAGCGGGCGAGGGCCGTCGCAACGGCGAAGACGGTGACCGGGAGCTGGCGTTCGGTGAACATCCGCCAGAGCCGCCAATAGCCGGCACGGGCGCCGTATTCGTAGATCGACTCCATGTTCATGTGGCGCTGGCCCGGCCAGGGCGCGGCCCCGACGATCTCGGAGAGGAAGGCTTCGGAGGCGGCGTCGCCGTGGAGCACGCAGTTCTCGCCGCCTTCCTCGTAATTGATCACGAACTGGACGGCGATGCGGGCCTCGCCCGGCCAGTGCGGATGGGGCGGGTTGCGGCCGTAGCCCTTCAGGTCGCGGGGATAGGAGGTGCCGGTCATCGGGCAGGTGCTCGCAAACGGATTCGGATGGTGATGCGGGTCGCGTTCGCCGGGCGCTCAGCTTCCGCGATAGGTCGTATAGCCATAGGGCGAGGCGAGGAGCGGCACATGGTAGTGGCGGCTCGTGTCGGAGAGGCCGAAGCGCACGGTGACGACGTCGAGGAAGGCCGGCTCCGACAGCGGAACGCCGCGCTCGCGAAAATAGGGGCCGATCGCGAAGTCGATCTCGTAGATGCCGGGTCGCGTCGCTTCGGGCGCGAGGAGCGGGGCGTCGGTGCGGCCGTCCGCATTCGTCACGGTTTCGACGAGCGTCTCGCCGCCCTCCGGCCCGATGCGGCGCAGCGAGATCGCGACGCCGGCGGCGGGCACTCCGCCATGCGTGTCCAGGATATGCGTCGTCAGCCCTGCCATGCCCGGTCTTCCCAGCGGATTGCGCGTCGGCTCCGGCAGCTTGCGCGCCGGCTTCCCCCAACCGTAATTTGCCTGGAACAGTTCCGCCATTCTTCGAATCGCGGAATTGCTCTAGGCTTTTCCATCGCATTTCCTTCACGCGAACCGGCTTCCACTTCGCTTGAAGATGCACTGGCGGCCAAGTCCAACGGCGCGCCGCGCCGGCTCGGCCGCATCGGGGATCGCGAACCGCCATGCTCAGCGCCTATCTGATGGAATGGGGCAGCATGATGCTGCGCTGGCTCCACGTCATCACGGCGATCGCCTGGATCGGCTCCTCCTTCTTCTTCATCCACCTCGACGCCTCGCTCAAGGCCGCGCCGGACATCCCGCCGGGCACGGGCGGGCGCGCCTGGCAGGTCCATGGCGGCGGCTTCTACGAGATGCGCAAATACATGGTCGCGCCCGCTGTGATGCCGGCCGAGCTGACCTGGCACAAATGGCAGAGCTACTGGACCTGGATCTCGGGCTTCTTCCTGCTCGTCTGGGTCTACTACGCACAGTCCGAGCTCTATCTGATCGACCCGGCGGTGATGCGGCTCTCGCCCCTCGCCGCCGGCGCGATCGGCATCGCGGCGCTCGTCGCCGGCTGGCTGATCTATGACTGGCTGTGCCGGTCGCCGCTGGGGCGGCACGACGTCCTGCTCGGGCTGATCGGCTTCGGCTATGTCGTGGCGGCGAGCTGGGCTTTCGCCAACGTCTTCTCGGGTCGGGGCGCGCTGATCCATACCGGCGCTCTGATGGCGACGATCATGACCGCCAACGTCTTCTTCAACATCATGCCCGGCCAGCGGAAGGTCATCGCGGCGCTGACGGCCGGCGAGAAGCCCGACCCGAAATACGGCAAGGCCGCCAAGCAGCGCTCGACGCACAACAACTACATCACCTTGCCGGTGCTGTTCCTGATGCTGTCGAACCATTATCCGGTGACCTATGCCAACGCCGCGGTGATCCCGCTGCTGGTGGCGCTGGTGATCGTGGCCGGCGCGCTGATCCGGCACTTCTTCAATGTCCGCCATGCCGACCATGCGAAATCGCCCTGGTGGTGCTGGGCGGTGGCGATCCTGGCGCTGTGGCTCGCCTTCTGGGCGGCGATGTCGTCCTCGCCCGGCGGGCGCGAGCAGCTCGGCCTGAAGCCGCGCGAGCCGGGCCGGCCGGTCCTGCTGGCGGGCATGAGCCTGCCGCCGGCCGAGGTCACCAACATCGTCACCGGGCGCTGCGCCATGTGCCATGCGCCCGAGCCGTCCTGGCCCGGCATCCAGATCGCGCCCAAGGGCGTGCTGCTCGACGAACCGGAGCGGATCGCCGCCCATGCCCGCGCCATCAGGACGCAGGCGGTGATGACCCATGCGATGCCGCCGAACAACCTGTCCGGCATGACCGCCGGAGAGCGGCGGGTGCTCGCCGCCTGGCTCGCCGGGGCGGGGCGCTGAGGGGCCGACCGGCCTTCTCCATGGAAACGTGCCGTTGCCCGGTGCCAGCCGGAACCCGTCCGGTGAAGGTTCAGGCACGGATCCCGGATCTCCGCTTCGCGGCGTCCGGGGCGAGCCGC
>Ga0180223_1000767_pt1 | contig 33522 bp, 27 predicted proteins | sample eDN5th30CKraftOP_FD_151337 | JGI IMG/M metagenome (GOLD analysis project Ga0180223, IMG submission 151337) | Enriched Organic Plus compost microbial communities from Emeryville, California, USA - eDNA 5th pass 30_C Kraft OP (version 2) (version 2) ... | reverse complement strand
GGACTGCACTTTCGCCGACGCGGTCGAGAACATCGACATCGGCGGTCCCGCCATGCTGCGCGCCGCCGCCAAGAACCACGGCACGCCCGAGGGCGGGGTCGCCGTCGTCATTGATCCGGCCGACTACGCGCGCGTGCTGGCCGACGTCGACGGCCCGGACGGAGCCCCCTCTTATGCGCTGCGCCTGGAGCTGGCCGCCAAGGTATACGCCCACACCGCGGCCTACGACGGCGCCATTGCCGCCTATCTCAGCAGCCTGACCGAGGCCGAACCGCGCCAGGACACCCAGCCCGCCAGCCAGGCATGGCCCCGCACGCTGACCCTGCAGGTGCGCCGGCAGCAGGCCTTGCGCTACGGCGAAAACCCGCACCAATCCGCCGCCTTCTACATCGACCAGCCCGTGCAGGCCGGCCTGCTGGGCAGCCTGCGCCAGCTGCAGGGCAAAGAACTCTCGTACAACAACATCGCCGACGCCGACGCGGCCTGGGAATGCGTGCGCAGCATGCCGGACTGCGCCTGCGTCATCGTCAAGCATGCCAACCCCTGCGGCGTCGCCGTCGCGGCCACGCCCGAACAGGCCTACCAGAAGGCCTACAAGACCGACTCCACCTCCGCCTTCGGCGGCATCATCGCCTTCAACCGCCCTGTGGACGCCGCCACCGCCCAGGCCATCACCTCGCAGCAATTCGTCGAAGTCCTGCTGGCGCCCGCCTATGACGCCGAGGCGCTGGAAGTCTTTGCCGCCAAGAAGAACGTGCGCGTGCTGCAGATTCCGGCGGGCGAAGGCCGCAACGCCTTCGACGTCAAGCGCGTCGGCGGCGGCTGGCTGGTGCAGGACCCCGACGACCATCGCCTGACGGCCGCCGACCTGAAGATCGTCACCGCCAAGGCGCCCACCGAGCAGCAGATGCAGGACTTGCTGTTCGCCTGGCACGTGGCCAAGTATGTCAAGTCCAACGCCATCGTGTTCGCCGCCGGCGGCATGACCGTGGGCGTGGGCGCCGGCCAGATGAGCCGCATCGACTCTGCCCGCATCGCGTCCATCAAGGCGGCCAACGCGGGCCTCAGCCTGGCAGGCTCGGCCGTCGCCTCGGATGCCTTCTTCCCCTTCCGCGACGGCCTGGACGTGGTGGCCGAAGCCGGCGCCACCTGCGTCATCCAGCCCGGCGGCAGCGTGCGAGACGACGAAGTCATCGCCGCCGCCGACGAGCGCGGCATTGCCATGGTGCTGACCGGCGTGCGGCACTTCCGCCACTGATGCGCATCCTGGGCATCGACCCCGGCCTGCGGCGCACGGGCTTCGGCATCATCGAGGCCCACGGCATGCAGCTGCGGTACGTGGCCAGCGGCACCATCGTGGTGCCGCCCGAACTGCCCCTGGCGCAGCGCCTGAAGGTCATATTCGACAATATCGGCGACATCGTCCGGGACGCCTCGCCCGCCGTCTCGGCCATGGAAAAAGTATTCGTCAACACCAACGCGGCCTCCACCCTGCTGCTGGGCCAGGCGCGCGGCGCCGCCCTGTGCGCGCTGGCCGGCAGCGGCCTGCTCGTGCACGAGTACACCGCGCTGCAGGTGAAGAAATCCGTGGTGGGCAACGGCCATGCCGCCAAAGAGCAGGTGCAGGCCATGGTGCAGCACCTGCTGGCGCTGAGCGGCCTGCCGGCCGCCGACTCGGCCGACGCCCTGGCCTGCGCCATCTGCCATGCGCACGTCGGTCCGCTGGCCGACCGGCTGGCGCAGAACGCCGGCCTGTCCAGGACAAAAGGCCTGCGCCTGCGCGGCGGCCGCCTGGTCGGCTGAAGCCGCGCCCTCCCATGGCCTGGCACACACTCTATTCGACAAGGATCTCTCCATGATTGGACGCATTGCCGGCACCCTGCTGGAAAAAAGGCCCCCCACGGTATGCATAGACGTCGGTGGCGTGGGCTACGAAATCGATGTGCCCATGAGCACGCTGTACGACCTGCCCGACACGGGCGCCAAGGTGGTGCTGCACACCCATCTGGCGGTGCGCGAGGACGCGCACATTCTCTACGGCTTTCTGACGCCCCAGGAGCGCTCGGCCTTCCGCTCCCTGATCAAGGTCACTGGCATCGGCGCGCGCACCGCCCTGGCGGTGCTGTCCGGCATGTCGGTGCAAGACCTGGCCGATGCCATCACGCAGCAGGAGACCGGCCTGCTGACCCGCGTGCCGGGCATCGGCAAGAAAACCGCCGAGCGCCTGCTGCTGGAATTGCGCGGCAAGCTGGGGGCAGACCTGGGACCCGACACCGGCCGTCCCGCCTCGGGCCGCGACGACATCCTGAACGCGCTGCTTTCATTGGGTTATTCCAGCAGCGAGTCGCAGGCCGCGCTCAAGTCCCTGCCCGAAGGCGTGGAAGTGGCCGCAGGCATCCGCCTGGCGCTCAAGTCGCTGTCGCGCGGCTGACGCCGTGCGGCCGGCGCGGCCCGCCAAGAAGTGGAGCAAGGGCTGGCGGGAGTTCCCGCTGCCCGCCGCGCCTCCTGGTGTACGATTGCCCTAACGACAGCCCTCTTCGCTACGCACAACATCATGGTCATCCATTCCGATTCGCTTTCCAGCGCAGCGCCCGCCGAGCGCATCGTCGCGCCCCAAAGCGCCTCGCCCAACGAGGACTCCATCGAGCGCGCCCTGCGCCCGCGCCTGCTGCAAGAGTACGTCGGCCAGCAGCGCGTGCGCGAACAGCTGGAAATCTTCATCGCCGCGTCGCGCAAGCGCCAAGAGGCCCTGGACCACGTGCTGCTGTTCGGGCCGCCCGGCCTGGGCAAGACCACCCTGGCCCACATCGTGGCGCACGAGATGGGCGTTCAACTGCGCCAGACCTCCGGCCCCGTGCTGGAGCGCCCCGGCGACCTGGCCGCCCTGTTGACCAATCTCGAAAGAAACGACGTCCTGTTCATCGACGAAATCCACCGGCTGTCGCCCGTGGTCGAGGAAATCCTGTATCCCGCCCTGGAAGACTTCCAGATCGACATCCTCATCGGCGAAGGCCCGGCCGCGCGCAGCGTCAAGATCGACCTGCAGCCCTTCACGCTGGTTGGGGCCACGACCCGGGCGGGCATGCTGACCAACCCGCTGCGCGACCGCTTCGGCATCGTGGCGCGGCTGGAGTTCTACAACGCCGACGACCTGGCCCGCATCGTGACGCGCAGCGCCCACCTGCTGAATGTCCAGATCACGCCTGAAGGCGCCGCCGAGATCGCCCGCCGCGCCCGCGGCACCCCCCGCATCGCCAACCGCCTGCTGCGGCGCGTGCGCGATTACGCCGAGGTCAAGTCCGACGGACGCATCGACGCGCCCACCGCCGCCGCCGCCCTGGCCATGCTCGAGGTCGACCCCCAGGGGCTGGACCTCATGGACCGCAAGCTGCTGGAGGCCATCGTGCACAAGTTCGACGGCGGCCCCGTGGGCGTGGACAGCCTGGCCGCCGCCATAGGCGAAGAACGCGACACCATCGAGGACGTCATCGAGCCCTACCTGATCCAGCACGGCTACCTGCAGCGCACGCCGCGCGGCCGCATGGCCACGCAGACCACCTGGCGCCACCTGGGCCTCGCGCCGCCCGCTTCAGGCGGCGCCACGCCCGACCTGTTCACCTGAACAGGAGGGCCCCTTCCATGCCGCGATCCGCCTGGCCGGCGGGCCGCGTGCCCAGGCCGGCAGACACGGCGATGCGTGCCCGGTTCAAGGCGGGGGACGGCAGGTTCTAGCCCTGCACGCAGCGCAGCAGTTCCTCGCCGTAGGCCTCGCGCTTGCGCACCCCCACGCCGCTGATCTGGCCCAGATCGTCCAGCGTCCGGGGACAGTTCAGCGCCACCTCGCGCAGCGTGGCGTCATGGAAGATGACATAGGCCGGCACGCCGTGGCTGCGCGCCACCTCGGCCCGCCAGGCGCGCAACGCCTCGAAGCGGGCCTGCGCTTCGGCGGGCAGTTCGGCCGCCGGCCCGCGCGAGCGCGACCCGGCCTGGCGCGGCGAACGGCCCTTGCGATCGGGTTCGCGCCGGAACATCAGCGTGGTTTCGCCCTTCAGCACCGCGCGGCTGCCGTCGGTCAGGGTCAGCGTGCCGTAGCCCTCGTGGTCCACCGCCAGCAGGCTCTGCGCGAGCAGCTGGCGCAGCACGCCGCGCCAGGCCTGCTCGGACAGATCGGCGCCTATGCCGAACACCGACAGGCTTTGATGGTCGTACTGGCTGACCCTGTCGGTAAGCTTGCCGCGCAGGATGTCGATGAGATGGCCGGCGCCGAAGCGCTGGCCGCGTTCGCGCCACAGCCGGTAGACCGCCGACAGTATCTTCTGGGCCGCCACCGTGCCGTCCCATGCCTCGGGCGGCTCCAGGCAGGTGTCGCAATTGCCGCAAGGCTCGATGGCCTGGTCGAAATACGCCAGCAGCCGCTGGCGCCGGCACGACACGGTCTCGCACAGCCCCAGCATGGCGTCGAGCTGCGCGCCGAGCCGGCGGCGGAACGCGTCTTCGCCGGGCGACTCGTCTATCATGCGGCGCTGCTGCACGACGTCCTGCAGCCCATAGGCCAGCCATGCCGTGGCGGGCTGGCCGTCGCGCCCCGCGCGGCCGGTTTCCTGGTAGTAGCCTTCGACCGACTTGGGCAGGTCGATGTGGGCCACGAAACGCACGTCGGGCTTGTCTATGCCCATGCCGAAGGCAATGGTGGCCACCATGACCAGGCCGTCTTCGCGCAGGAAGCGCGCCTGGTTGGACGCTCGCACGGACGCGCTGAGGCCTGCGTGATAAGGCAGGGCCTGGATGCCGTGGCTGCACAGAAAATCGGCGGTCTCCTCGACGCGGGCGCGCGACAGGCAATAGACAATGCCGCAGTCGCCCGCATGCTCGGCCTGGATGAAGTCCAGCAGCTGGCGGCGGACTTCTTTTTTCTCGACGATGCGGTAGCGGATGTTGGGCCTGTCGAAGCTGGCCACGAAATGCCGCGCCTCGGCCAGCTGCAGGCGCTGCGCGATCTCGCGCCGGGTCTCGGCCGTGGCCGTGGCGGTCAGCGCAATGCGCGGCACCTGCGGCCAGCGCTCGGCCAGGATGGAAAGGCCCAGATATTCCGGACGGAAATCATGGCCCCATTGCGATACGCAATGCGCCTCGTCGATGGCGAACAGGGACACCCGCCCCTGGGAAAGCAGGTCCAGGCAGCGATCGGTAAGCAGCCTTTCCGGCGCCACGTACAGCAGATCCAGCTGGCCGGACAGGAAAGCCTGCTCGACCTCGCGCGCCTCGCGCCAGTCTTGCGTGGAGTTGAGAAAGGCCGCCCTGACGCCCAGTTCGAGCAAGGCGTCCACCTGGTCCTGCATCAGCGCGATGAGCGGCGAAATGACCACGCCGACGCCTTTGCGCAGCAAGGCGGGGATCTGGTAGCACAAGGACTTGCCGCCCCCCGTGGGCATCAGCACCAGCGCATCCTCGCCCCGCATCAGGTGGTCGATGATCTCCTGCTGCTCGCCCCGGAACGAGTCATAACCGAAAACTTGCTGCAGGGTGTCCAGGGGGGCGTCGGCGCTAAGAGAAGGCATGCGGTGTGGGCTGGGGGAAGAAAAAGAGATGCCCTGCATTTTAGCCCCTACCGCAGGGGCACCGAGAACTGCAGCCCCAGCCCGTAGTCGCCGTTCACCTCTTCGCGCTGCGCGCTCAGCGAAACGCGCAGGTTGGGGCTGTACCAGAACTGCTGGCTGACGCCCAGCTGGCGCTTCAGCGGCTGACCCGCCGAACGGACCTGCTCGAACGTGCCGCTGAAGTCGCCCCACTGCCCCAGCGGCACGGTGGCCGACCATGCGTTGCGCGTATTGCCCGCGTCGCCGGAAAAGCCCTCATAGTTGCTCAGATCGGAAAAGCCGCCGGTGCGCCGCTCGTTCAGCCAGGACAGCTTGATGTCGTCCATCACGCTGACGTCATAGCCCACGCGATAGCGCCATCCCCGCGAAAAATCGCGGGCCGCCCGGGCCACCCCCAGCCTCCAGGCGCCCAGACCGGTCTGGTACTGGCCGCCCACGCCGGCCGTCACCATATTGGGCGCCCATTGCACCTGGCTTTCCAGCGCCACCTCGGGGCTTACGCCATAGCGCAGCAGGGCGTCGCTGGCCCCCGGTCCGTACACCAACCCGCCCGACCGCCCCGTGCCGGTATAGTCCAGCGCCCCCACGGCCACGGCGTATTGCCATTGGTCTTCGGCGACCACGCCGTCCGTCAGGGAATGGGACAGCGCCACCCCGCCCAGCTGCGGCGTATCGCCCCACACCGTCATGCCGGGCGTGTAGCTGCCAAGCGTGACAGACGGCCCATCGCCGGGCGAGTAGCGCCAATTCTGGCTGCCAAGCACCCAGGCATCGCCCGTGCCCGGCGACGAGAATGTCATGGGCAGGCCGGCGGCGACGCGTTCGGCCAGGCCCATGCCCGCCGAGGGCTTCAGCTGCCGCCGGTATGACCAGTCGATATCGGGAAGCGGCGCCTCGACCGCAGCCGGGGCGGCCAGTGAAGCATCCAGCGTATCGCCCGCCGCCACGCCCTGCCCGACATCGGGCGAAGGCACGGAAAGCGGGCGCGGCGCCCCCACTTCGGGCAGCTTCACCGGATACAGCTGCACTGGCGCAAGCCTGCGGAAATCATCGTCCGGCCAGCCGGACGCCCCCGCCGCGCCCGCCAGGCCGGCACCCGCCACAAGCACGGCGCCCAACCCTGCGGCCAGCGCCCTGCGCATCATCGGCCACCCGCATCCCGGCGGCGGCGGCCGACCTCGATCAGCGCCTCGCCGCTGGCATCCAGAGACTTCTTGAGCGCCGAATATTTTTCCAGCAGGGCCGACTTGTACACGACGCCCAGCAGCCGGGGCTGTTCTTCGCGGCTGACCACCGGCAGGCGTTCGCCCTGGAACTGCACGAAATAAGTCTGGGCCTCGTCCAGCCCCATGTCGGGATGCAGCGTCTTGATGAAGTCCAGCCGCAGCACGTCGCCCGCCAGGCGGTGCTGCATGTCGCCATGCGCCATCAGCAGGCTGGTCAGGTCCCGCTGGGCGACGACCCCCTGGTAGACATTGTTCTCGTCCACGACATACAGGAACCTGACCGGATACTCCATGAACATCTGCAGGGCCTCTTTGATGGGAGCGGTGTTCAGTATGACCGTCTCGGCGGGCCGCACAAGCTCTTCGAGCCGGGTGTGGCGCAGGCCATGGCGAAAAATCAGGTCGCGCTCGCGCGTCAGCGTGACGTCATACATGGCCACCTGGGCGATGGCGCGCGACATGAAGTAGGCCAGCACGCAGGCCAGCATCAGCGGCAGGACGATCTGGTAGCTGACAGTCATCTCAAACACCATCAGAATGGCCATCAGCGGCGCGCCCGTGGCGGCGCCCAGAAAGGCTCCCATGCCCACCAGCGGAAACAGGTAGGGGGACACGCCCAGTTGCGGCCACAAGGCCAACACCGCCTGGCCGTACAGCGTGCCGAAGGCCGCGCCGACGAAGAGCGTGGGCGTGAACACCCCGCCCACCGCGCCCGAGCCGACGGTGAACGCCGTTGCCAGCACCTTGCATGCCAGGATCAGCGCCAGGGCCTGCCAGGTCCACGATTCGTGCAACAGCGACGCAACGACACTGAAGCCATTGCCCGCCACCCGCGGCATGGCCACCAGCAGGCCGCCCAGCAGCAGGCCGCCCAGGGCCAGGCGCGCCGGCAGAGGCAGGCTCGTGCGCGCGAACAGATTGCGGGCGAAGTCCAGGAACTTGAGGAACTGCGGCGCCAGGATGCCGGACAGCAGGCCCAGCACCACGAAAGGCGCGATCTCCAGCCCCATGGGCATGGGAAAGTCGAACACCTGGTAAGTGACATGGTAGTCGCCCAGGAAGCGCATGGTGATGTTGGCGAACGCCGCCGCGATGAGCAAGGGGCCGACACTTTGTATGGCCATGGTGCCCAGCACGATCTCGGCCACGAACAGGGCGCCGGCGATGGGCGCGCCGTAGGCCGCGGCCACGCCGGCCGAAGCGCCGCAGGCCACCAGCAGGCGCAGCCGCGCGGTGTCGAAGTAGGCGAAGCGCCCCAGCGCCGACGCGCTGAGCGCGCCCAGATGCACCATGGCGCCCTCGCGTCCGATGGAGCCGCCGGAAGCCACCGAGCACAGCGACGAAAAAGACCGCAGCAAGCCTTGCCGGACGGACAGCCTGCCGTTTCCGATGGCCACCGCTTCCATGTAGTCGGAGGCCGAACGCGAGTTGGGCTTGCCTTTCTCGGCCAGCCACAGCAAGGTGCCGGCCACGGCGCCGCCCGCGACGGGGAACAGCAGGCGCCCGTACCACGGCAGGCTCTGCACGGTCTGGACGATGGACCCGCTGCGCCCGGCGGCCAGCCACTGCACCAGATGGATGCACTGATGGAACAGCATCGTGGTCAGGGCGCCCAGCACCCCGACCAGAGCCGCCCAGCACAGCATCGCGGGCAGGTCGGAAAGCCACGCGTAGTCCCTCAGCCTGCCGCGCAATGTGTCCACAGAATAATTGGCCATGATCGATCTTCAGGTATTTCAGTCTATTTCGCGATGCTTGCCAGTTGCCGCGGCTATGGGCACACTTTGAACCCATGGACACCCCCCACACCAAAGTGCTGGTGGTCGACGACGACCCGGCCTTGCGCCAACTGCTGGCAGACTATCTTAACCGCCACGGCTACGACACGCTGCTGGCGCCCGACGGCAGCGATCTGGAAACCCGCATCCAGCGCTACAGCCCCGAACTGATCGTGCTGGACCGCATGATGCCCGACGGCGACGGCGCGGACGCCTGCCGCCGCCTGCGCCAGCAGGGCGAAGACATTCCCGTCATTTTACTGACGGGGCGTGACGAAACCGTGGATCGCGTCATTGGCCTGGAGGCCGGCGCCGACGATTACCTGGGCAAACCCTTCGACCCCCGCGAGCTGCTGGCCCGCATCGAGGCCGTCCTGCGCCGCAAAAAAGGCGCCTCGGCCCTGGTCAAGGGCAAGCCGGTGCATTTCGGGCCCTTTGTGTTCGACCCGGCCACGCGCCAGCTTTCGCGCGACGACGTGCCCATCAAGCTGACGGGCGGCGAGGTCAACCTGCTGGAAGCGCTGGTCGGCAACCCGGGCAAGCCGCTGTCGCGCGACAGGCTGCTGGCCCTGGCGCGCGACGACGAGGACGGCGAACGCAACGACCGCGCCATCGACATCGCCATCCTGCGCCTGCGCCGCGCCATCGAGGACGACCCCAAGCAGCCGCGCTGGATCCAGACCGTCTGGGGCGTCGGCTACCGCTTCTCGCCCTAGGCTTCATGTCCCTTCGCCTGCCCCTGCCGCGCTCGCTGCGCGCCCGCCTCATCCTGCTGACGCTGGGAACCATCTTGCTGGTGCAGGCCGGCACCGTGGCCACCGTCACTTATTATCGCAACCAATTCACCGAAACGGTCACGGTGGAGATCATTTCCACCACCATCCGCACCTTGCGCGCCGCCCTGGCCGAAATACCCGCCGACAAGCGCGCCGACTTCGTGCGCGCCGCCTCGCGCAATGAATGGCATCTGTGGTCGCGCAGCCTGCCCTCCGAGGCCGAGCTCGAGCGCCGCGGCCGCCCGCCGCGCCCGCCGGAGCACGGACGGCGCCCCCCGCCTCCGCCCCGCGACGACCTGCGCCACGACCTGTGGCGCCTGGTGCAGGCGCTGAACGCCACGCTGGACGACGGCGCCCGCGTAGGCCTGTCGCGCGGCCCAGCGCCGCGCCTGTTCATTTCACTGCTGCCGGACCGGCCCGGCGAGGATGCGCCGGCCACGCGCGAATGGCTGGTGATTCCGCTGGACCGCCTGTCCCCGCCGGTGGCCACGCCCATCGTCGCGGTATGGCTGGCGGGCATGGGGCTGATTCTGCTGGTCTCCGCGGCCTTCTCTTGGCATATCACCCGGCCGCTCACCCGGCTGGCCAAGGCGGCGGACCAGCTTGCGGCGGGCCAGCCGCAGCGGGTGACGCCCTCGGGGCCCACGGAAACCCGCGCGCTGGGCCATCGCTTCAACGCCATGCTGGACGCGCTGTCCGAATCCGACGCGGTGCGGCGCACCTTGCTGGCCGGGCTGCCGCACGACCTGAAAGGCCCTCTGTCGCGCATGTGGCTGCGCGTCGAGATGATGGAGGACGCCGCGCTGAAGGATGGGCTGCGCAACGATATCCAGGACATGCAGCGCATGGTCAACCAGTTCATCGGCTTCGTGCGCGGCACCGATCCGGCCTCTTACCAGTTCGCCCCGCTGGACCTGAGCCTGTGGCTGGAGGAACAGGTCAGCGCATGGGAAAGCGCGGGCAGCGCGGTGCAGCTCGTCCAGCCCGGCCCCAGGGGCCTGACCCTGAATGCCGACCGCGTGGCCCTGGGCCGCCTGCTGGACAACCTGATCACCAATGCCCTGAACTATGCCGCGCCGCCCGTCGAAGTCGCCCTGTCGGTGCGCGACGGCCAGGCCGTCATCACCGTGTCGGACCACGGCAAGGGAATTTCGGCGGCCCGGCGCGCCGAGGCGCTGCGGCCTTTCTCGCGCCTGGACGATGCGCGCACGCTGACAGGGTCGGTGGGCCTGGGCCTGGCGCTGTGCGAGTCCATCGCGCGCGCCCATGGCGGCTCGCTGTCGCTGGACGAAGCCGTGTCGGGCGGCCTGCAGGTCACCGTCAGGCTGCCGCTGGACAGCGCCGGCGTCACTCGGCCCGCTTGAAGTCGGGCGGCACGGGCGGGCGCGACAGGCCGAACATGCGCCAGTACACCCATATGTTGAAGATCAGCGCCACCGGCAGGGCCACGATGGCGGCCGCCAGGATGAGCCGCAGCGAGTCCACCGACGCCGCCGCGTCCCATATGGTCGCGTTGTCCAGGACCAGGTAGGGGAAAAAGCTGTACCCCAGCCCGCCCAGGGTCACCAGAAAGACGACCAGCGTCAGGGCGAAAGGCAGCGCGGCCGTGCGGTAGCTGCGGCTGATCATGCGCTGCAGGCACATCTCGAGCGCCACGAAACACACCAGCATCAATCCCCACAGGCCCGCCACCACCGTCCACTGCGGCCCGTCGCTCCATTTCAGGAACACACCCGTATTGGCGAAGGCCAGCACCACCGACACGCCGACCGAGCCCGCGGCCGCCCAGCGCACGGCATGGCGCCCCCACAGCACGGCGCGCACGCGCAGCTCGCCCGCCTCGCGCATGATGAGCCACGACGCGCCCAGCAGGCAGTAGGCCGCCAGGCAGCACACCGCCACGAATACCGAGAAGGCGATGAAACCGCCGCCCGACTGGTAGGTAACCACCAGCTGACCCAGCAGAAAGCCGTGCGCCAGCGCGGTGACGAGCGAGCCGATGCCGAAACCCAGCGTCCAGCGCTCCTGCATTTCCAGCGGTGCGCGCAGGCGCAGCTCGAAGGAAACCGAGCGCAGCAGCACTCCCAGGGCCAGCATGCACAGCGGCAGATACAGCTGCCCCATGACGCTGCCCCAGGCCTGCGGAAACGCCGCCACGAATATGCCCATGCCCAGGAACAGCCAGAACTCGTTGGCGTCGCGCCAGGGCCCCAGCAGCGACATCATGCGCGGACGCAGGCCGGGCGGCGCGAACAGCGTCAGGCAGCCGACGCCGATGTCGAAGCCGTCCAGCACGGTGCCGGCCACGATGGTGGCGAACAGCAGACCCATGAATACCAGGGGCATCCAGAAGGCCGGATCCTGGGCGCTGATGCCCAGCAGTTCGACGAGGGTGTCTATCATGCGCGTCCCCTGCGGCGCGCCACCGGCACCACCCCGTGGCGCGCGTTATGGCGCAGCAGCTGGAAGAAGCCCAGCATCAGCACGCCATATACGAGCAGGTGGGCCGCGATGCCGCCGGCCAGCGCCTCCGGCGTGGCGGTGCCGGCGATTTCGCTGAGCGTGATCGTGTGATTGACGGCGTATGGCGCCAGGCCGAACAGCACGTGGCACAAGCCGGCCAGGCCCAGCAGCCAGCCCGAGAACGCCATGCCCGCCAGGAGACGCCGCCACCACGGCGGCAGGCCGGCCGGATCGAACTGCCTCTTGCGCAGGCGCAGGTAGGTCAGCCAGGCCGCCAGCCCCATCAGCCCCGCCACGCCCAACAGCGCGCGAAACGACCAGAAGGTGAGCGGCACGGGCGGCGCCATGCCGGAAAAGCTGTCCAGCCCCAGACGCCTGTCCTGGGCGTCGCGGCCCAGCCATTTGCCGCCGGCGTGGCGCCAGGTCAACGCCGCGCGGTTGCGGCCTTGCGCCGTGTCGGGCCAGGCGAACAGCACCAGGTCGGGCTGCTCGCCCGTGCGCCAGTAGGCCGCCGTGGCGGCCGCCTTGGCAGGCTGGTGGCGCGCCACGGTCAGGCCATAGCCCGCCACGGCGATGCCCAGCGCGACGACGCCGGCGACGGCCACGGACAAGGCGCAGCGGAAGGCCAGGCGCTCGCTGTCGCCGGGCGGGTGCAGGAGAGTCTGGCCCGCCACGACGCCCAGCATCAGGAAGGCCACGGTCAGCGCCGCGCTGGCCCCCAGCAGGCCGCAGAGCCAGCCCAGCATGGGATTGAACACGGCCTCGTACCAGTCGGTGACGAGGTACTGGCCATTGACCAGCAGGGCGCCGGCCGGCGACTGCATCCAGGACAGCAGCGCCACGCCCCACAGCGCCGCCAGCGTGGCGCCGACGGCCACCATCAGCACCACCATGGTATGCAGCCGTTCGGACAGCCGCCGCTGGCCGAACAGCATGGCGCCCAGGAAGCAGGACTTGAAGATGAAGGTGGTAAGAATGGCGCCCGCCAGCAGGGGTCCAGCCAGGTTGCCGATCTTGTCCATCAGCGCCGGCCACAGGCTGCCGAGCTGGATGAGCACCGGCATGCTGGACGCCAGGGTCAGGATGGCCGCCAGGGCGAACACCCGCACCCAGAAGCGGTAGGCGAGCGTCCAGCCGGCCTGGCCGCTGCGGTGGGCGGCGAGCTTGAAGAACAGCAGCACCCATGCCAGCCCCAGCTCGATGAGCAGGAACAACGACATGAAGCCCAGGCTGAGAAAGAACTGGATCTGCGAGAACCAGAGGGTCGCATTCGTCATGATGGGCGCTAGTTTAGAGCCTGGCGAGCCTTCGTGCCTACCGCGGCGCGAGCAAATAATTCCGAACGTGGCAAAATGATTACTTTGCGACCCCCTGCCGGATTATTTTTTGCCACGCCCCGTATGACCTCCGCCACGCCTCCCGCTTCGAATTTCCTGCGCACCATCATCGAGAACGACCTTGCCAGCGGCCGCTACGCCGACAAGCGCTGGACCGGCAAGCCAGGGCCGGCGCGGGTGCAGCAGCAGGGCGCCGCGGATCCGGCCCGCATACGCACGCGCTTTCCGCCCGAGCCCAACGGCTATCTGCACATCGGCCATGCCAAAAGCATCTGTCTGAATTTCGGCCTGGCGCGCGACTACCAGGGCGCCTGCCATCTGCGCTTTGACGACACCAACCCCGAAAAGGAAGAGCACGAGTACGTACAATCCATCATCGAGACGGTCAAATGGCTGGGCTTCGACTGGCAATACCAGGGCCAGGAGAATCTGTACTATGCCAGCGACTATTTCGGCTTCATGTACGAGTTCGCCCGCGCCCTGGTCCAGTCGGGCGACGCCTATGTGGACGAGCAGACGCCCGAGCAGATGCGCGCCACGCGCGGCACCCTGACCGAAAAAGGCGTGAATTCGCCCTGGCGCGACCGGCCGGCTGCGGAATCCCTGGCCCTGCTCGATGAAATGCGCGCCGGCAGGCATCCGGACGGCAGCATGGCGCTGCGCGCCCGCATCGACATGGGATCGCCCAACATGAATATGCGCGACCCTGTGCTGTACCGCATCCGGCACGCGGCCCACCACCGCACCGGCTCCGAATGGTGCATCTACCCCATGTACACCTGGGCCCACCCCGTGGAAGACGCGCTGGAAGGCATCACGCACAGCTTCTGCACGCTGGAATTCGAAGACCAGCGGCCGTTCTACGACTGGATCCTGAACAAGCTGGCCGACCTGGGCATGCTGCAGCGTCCGCTGCCCCAGCAGTACGAGTTCGCGCGCCTGAACCTCAGCTACGTCGTCACCAGCAAGCGCAAGCTGCTGCAGCTGGTGCGCGACGGCCATGTCTCAGGCTGGGACGACCCGCGCATGCCCACCCTGGTCGGGCTGCGGCGCCGCGGCTACACGCCGGAATCCATTCGCCTGTTCTGCGACCGCCTGGGCGTGTCCAAGGCGGACTCGCGCATTGACTACAGCCTGCTGGAGCAGGCCTTGCGCGACGACCTGGACCCCCGGGTCGAACGCCGCGTCGCCGTGCTGGACCCGCTGAAACTGGTCATCGCCAACTACCCGCAAGACCAATCCGAACTGTGCCATGCGCCGCGCAATCCGCATGAGCCCGGCGCAGGGTCGCGCGAATTTCCGTTTACGCGCGAGTTGTGGATAGAACGCGACGACTTCCGCGAAGATCCGCCAAAAAAATACTTCCGCCTGTTCCCCGGCAACACCGTGCGCCTGAAATACGGCTACATCGTGCGCTGCACGGGCTGCGTCAAGGACGAGCAGGGCAATATCGTCGAAGTCCATGCCGAATACCTGCCCGACACCAAAAGCGGCACCCCCGGCGCCGACTCGGTCAAGGTCAAGGGCAACATCACCTGGGTCAGCGCGGCCCATGCCGTGGCCGCCGAAGTCCGGCTGTACGACCGGCTGTTCGCCGCCCCCCACCCGGACGCCGGCGACAAAGACTTCCTGCAGGCCCTGAACCCCGACTCCCGCCACGTCGTGCAGGCATGGCTGGAGCCCGGCACCGAGGCGCGGCCGGGCAATCTGTGGCAGTTCGAGCGCCTGGGCTATTTCGTCGCCGACCATCTCGATTCCAGCGTCGAAAAACCGGTCCTGAACCGGGCCGTCACGCTGCGCGACACCTGGGTGTGACCGCCCCCGCCCGCCCTGCGGGGCGGGCCCGCCGCGCGACAAAAAACTCGGATTCCCGGCGGACTTCTGGTATTTTGTCGGGCATGGATTTCCATCAACTGACACAAGACACGCAGTGAACGACTCTTCATCATCTTCCAGGGCGGGCGCCAAGGGCCCGCCGGCGCTGGACTTCAAAAGCGCGGCGCTGTACGCGGTGCGCGTGGTGCTGCACGATGCCGACACCGACGCCCTGCTGGCGGCGCTGGAGCAGCGCATGCGGGACGCCGGCTCTTTCTTCGAGAACGAACCCGTGGTCGTCGACGCCTCGGGACTCGAAGCCGCCATCGACTGGAGCGCCCTGCTGACGGCCTTGCGCGGCCATGCGCTGCATCCCATAGGCGTGGTGGCCGAGGGCGGCAACCTGCAAGCCGCCCGGGCCCAGGGCCTGACGCAGGTCGACCTGTCCAGTCCCCCGGCCCGGCCCGCCAGCGTGCCCGCGCCCGAAAAAGAAGTGCCCGTCGTGGCCCCGGACGCGCCCGCTCCGCAGGCCCCCGCCCAGGCGCCCGAGGTGGCGCCCGCCGCCATGGTGGTCAACCGGCAGCTGCGCTCGGGCCAGCGCGTCTACGCGCGCAACACCGACCTTATCGTCATCGGCGTGGTGGGCCACGGCGCCGAGGTCATCGCCGACGGCAATATCCACGTTTACGGACCGCTGCGCGGCAAGGCCATGGCCGGCGCGCGCGGCGACGCCAGCGCGCGCATCTTCACGACCCAGCTCGACCCCGAACTGGTGGCCATCGCCGGCGTGTACCGGGTCATCGAAACCAAGCTGGATGACAGCCTGCACGGCCAGCCGTGCATCGTGCAGCTGGACGGCGACGCACTGCAGTTCGTGCCCCTGGCCGCCAAAAACTGATAGACAACTTTTGTTGCGAACCAATAATCAATTAACGATAACTCACCGTCATTTCCCAGGCATTTTGCTTTACGATTACGTGATTTATCAAAAACCAGAGGAACTCAATCGTCATGGCGCGAATTGTTGTGGTGACTTCCGGCAAGGGCGGCGTGGGCAAAACGACGACCAGTGCCAGCTTTTCTTCCGGATTGGCCATGAAAGGCCACAAGACTGTGGTCATCGACTTCGACGTCGGCCTGCGCAACCTGGATCTCATCATGGGCTGCGAACGCCGGGTCGTCTACGATTTCGTCAACGTCATCCAGGGCGAGGCCACGCTCAACCAGGCCCTCATCCGCGACAAGCAACTGGAAAACCTGTATATCCTGCCCGCCTCGCAGACCCGCGACAAAGAAGCCCTGACCAAGGAAGGCGTCGAGAAGACCCTGAACGACCTCAAGGACATGGGTTTCGAGTACATCGTCTGCGACTCGCCCGCCGGCATCGAAACGGGCGCCCTGATGGCATCGTACTTCGCCGACGACGCCCTGGTGGTCACCAACCCCGAAGTCTCGTCCGTGCGCGACTCCGACCGCATCCTGGGCATTCTGTCGGCCAAGTCGCACCGCGCCGTCAACAGCCAGGAACCCATCAAGGAATACCTGCTGCTGACCCGCTACAACCCCAAGCGCGTGGCCGACGGCGAAATGCTGTCCCTGCAGGACATCGAAGACATCCTGCGCATCAAGCTCATCGGCGTCATCCCCGAATCCGAATCCGTGCTGCAAGCCTCCAACCAGGGCATCCCGGCCATCCACATCCGCGACAGCGACGTGGCCTCGGCCTACCAGGACGTCGTCGCGCGCTACCTGGGCGAGGAAAAGCCGCTGCGCTTTGTCGACTACGAAAAACCGGGCTTGTTCAAGCGCCTTTTCGGAGGCAAATAATATGTCTTTCCTGTCGTTCCTGCTCGGAGAAAAAAAGACCTCGGCCAGCGTGGCCAAAGACCGCCTGCAGCTCATCCTGATCAATGAGCGCGGCAACGGCGCCAGCCCCGACTACCTGCCCCAGCTGCAAAAAGAACTGGTCGAAGTCATTTCCCGCTACGTCAAGATCAATCCCGAAGACATCAAGGTCAACCTCGACCGCCAGGACTCCCTGGAAATCCTGGAAGTCAAGATCGAAATGCCCCAGCCGGAGGCCAAGCAGGCCTAGCCGCGCCCGGCGGACGTCATCGACGATACCGTCAATCCCCGTTGGCGGCGAAAAAAACGCTCCGGACCGATGCCCGGAGCGTTTTTCATGCGCAGGCCGTGCAGGCCGCGGCAATGGAAAAATTAGCGGTTCTTGCCGACCTGGTCGCCAATGACACCGCCGATGGCCGCGCCGCCAACCGTGCCAAGCACACCGCCGTTGGTAATGACGGCCCCCGCCACGCCGCCCAGCCCCGCGCCCGTCACCGTGCTTTTCTGGCGATGGCTCATGCTGTCCCAAGAGGAACACCCGGCGGCGGAAGCCGCGAGCAGGACGATGGCGGAACACTTCGCGAATGTATGCAGTTTCATTATGATGACCTCCAACTTAGTCGTGTCAAAACTACGATACCGCGTTTTGCGTCGAGGAAGGAAACCGCAATTGTTAACGGGCGAAAAAGCTGTATCAGCGCCGCGCGCCCCCTTGACGCGGGCCGGCCCCGCGGCGCGGCGCCAGTTCGCCGTGCCGCGAAGGCGGCCATGGCCGCGCCGCCGCAGGCGGGCTGAAGCCAGCCTGCCGGCGCAGGGCGTGGGCGCGCCAATTCTTACAAACAACTGAACACAATGTAACAAAACAGCGGCGATTGCGGCCTGGCCGCAACACTATTTCAGGGGCTTGTAGCGCAGGCGCCGGGGTTTGGCCGCCTCGTCGCCCAGCCGGCGCCGCTTGTCGGCCTCGTATTCCTGATAGTTGCCGTCAAAGAACACCACCTGCGAATCGCCTTCGAAGGCGAGGATGTGGGTGGCGATGCGGTCCAGGAACCAGCGGTCATGGCTGATGACCAGCACGCTGCCCGCGAATTCCAGCAGGGCATCCTCGAGCGCACGCAGGGTTTCCACGTCCAGGTCATTGGAGGGTTCGTCCAGCAGCAGCACATTGCCGCCCGAGATAAGCGTCTTGGCCAGGTGGAAGCGCCCGCGCTCTCCTCCCGAAAGATTGCCCACACGCTTGTTCTGGTCGCTGCCCTTGAAGTTGAAGCGTCCCAGGTAGGCGCGCGAGGACATCTCGAACTTGCCCACGGTAACCAGGTCGGCGCCGTCGGACAGGGCCTCGAACACCGTCTTGTCGTCGGGCAGCGATTCGCGCGACTGGTCCACATAGGCCAATTGCACCGTCTTGCCGATTTCCACTTCGCCGGCGTCGGGCTGGTCGCGCCCCGCGATCATGCGGAACAGGGTGGACTTGCCCGCGCCGTTGGCGCCGATGATGCCCACAATGGCCCCGGGCGGCACGCGAAAGCTGAGGTCGTCGATGAGCAGGCGGTCGCCGAAGCCTTTGCTAACGTTGCGGAACTCGATGACCTCGTTGCCCAGGCGCTCGGCTACGGGGATGAAGATTTCCTGGGTCTCGTTGCGCTTCTGGTAGTCGTGCGAGGCCAGTTCCTCGAAACGGGCCAGGCGCGCCTTGGCCTTGGCCTGGCGGCCCTTGGGATTCTGGCGCACCCACTCCAGTTCTTTCTTGATGGTGCGCTGGCGGGCCGACTCGGCGGCCTCTTCCTGCTTGAGCCGGGCGTCTTTCTGCTCCAGCCACGAGCTGTAGTTGCCCTTCCAGGGAATGCCGTGGCCGCGGTCCAGCTCCAGGATCCAGTCGGCCGCGTTGTCCAGGAAATAGCGGTCGTGAGTGACACCCACCACCGTGCCGGGGAATTTGCGCAGGAACAGCTCCAGCCATTCCACGCTTTCGGCGTCCAGGTGGTTGGTGGGCTCGTCCAGCAGCAGCATGTCGGGCTTGGACAGCAGCAGCCGGCACAGCGCCACGCGGCGCTTCTCGCCGCCGGACAGCTTGCCGATGACGGCATCCCAGGGCGGCAGCCGCAGCGCGTCGGCGGCGATTTCCATCTGGTGTTCGATGTCGTCGGCGCCGCTGGAGGCGGCCGCGGCGATGACCGCCTCGAGTTCGGCCTGCTCGGCGGCCAGGGCGTCGAAATCCGCGTCCGGCTCGGCATAGGCGGCATAGACTTCGTCCAGCCGCTTGCGGGCGGCGGCCACCTCGCCCAGGCCTTCCTCGACCGCCTGGCGCACCGTGTGCTGGGCGTCCAGCGCGGGCTCCTGCGGCAGGTAGCCTATTTTCAGGCCGGGCATGGGCACGGCCTCGCCTTCGATGTCGCGGTCCGCGCCGGCCATGATCTTGAGCAGAGTGGACTTGCCGGCGCCATTCAGGCCCAGCACGCCGATTTTGGCGCCGGGAAAAAAGGACAGGGAGATGTCGCGCAGGATCTGCCGCTTGGGCGGGACGATCTTGCCGACGCGGTTCATCGTGTATACGTATTGGGCCATGGAATCGATCAGCTGAAAATCACAAAGCCCGATTGTAGGACGACTGCAAAAATAAAGCCCGCCCGTGCACCGGCCCGCACGCCATGCATTAAAATGGACGCATGCCGACAGACACCGACGACACCCTCGTATTCACCCAGCAAGAGTTCGACCTGCTGGGCCGCACCGCCGACGCGCTCAGCGCCTACATGGGCAAGCCCGTCCTGGCCGAGGTCATCGACGCGGCCGAGACCGGCTTCGAATGGGCGGTGTTCGCCGTTCCGCTCGAAACCGGCCAGGCGGCAGACGACGGCATGGTCGTGGTCCAGGTGGGCGGCAAAGGGGCGCGCATCGCCGGCAACAAGGGCGGCCTGCAGATCACCGACGGCGACATCTACACCTGCCAGTATCTATGGGCCATCCAGCTGTCCGACATCGAAGGCGTGCGCTTCATCAAGGTGGACGGCGAAGGCGAGGAAATCGCCTGGAGCGACGATCTGGCCGCCATCCTGCCCTTCGCCCTGAACGAAACGCCTCCGCCCCCCGCGGACGACGAGGACCCCGGCGAGCCCGCCGCCGAACCCACGCCGACGCTGCACTGACACCGCCGGCGCTTTCGGCTCCGAGCGCGGCGTCCAGCGCCTTGGCTGCCTTGGCGCGTCCGCGGCGTTTGCGTCCTGCTCATGCGCCGCGCAGGCGCCGTCGGTGTGAGCCGCGTTCTTTTCAGCTCGCCCTGCGCCGGTCGCGGACATACAGCAGGGCCCCCGCAGGCCACATCAGCGCCACCAGCAGCCTCGCGCCCAGCGAATGCAGTTTGCGCCCCGGCGGCGCCAGCTGCCCGGTGCGCCTCATATGCAGCCCGAACCGCGTATATCGCGCCGCCGCCGCAAAAAACGCCTGCGGCCGATAGCGGAACCAGGGCAGGCAGTCGGCCACCGTGTCGCGCGCCAGCAGCCACATGCCCAGCACATTCCTGTCGTCCCGCCCCTGGCGGGAAAGAGAATCCGCGCTCTCGTGATAGACGCGGAACACCTGGTTGACGAAGCGCGTCAGGTAGCCGGCGCGCGCCATGGCCCGCCAGACCAGGCTTTCAGGCACGAAGCCGGGCACGTCCTCGGGAAATGGGAACCGGCGCAGCACGTCGGTGCGCATGCAGCCGAATTTCTCGCCGCCCACATGGTATTTGAACGTCATGTCCAGCACGGTGGCGTCGAAGACGTCGTCGGGATACATGTCGCCCACGATGCGCCCGTCGGGCCGCGCGCACAGACCCGTGATGGCGGCAAAGCCGGCGCGCTCGGAGGGCAGCAGGGTGTTCCAGGCCTGCGCCATGGCGTACAGCGCGTTCATGTCCAGGCTGTCGTCGCTGTCCAGCGCCACAATCAGTTCACCGTTTGCCTCGCGCACCCCCCGGTTGAAGGCTGCTTTTTTATGCCGGTTTTCCTGCCACACATAGCGTATGGGAAAGCTGGCTTCCTGCTCCCAGGCCAGCACCCGCCGCCGGGTGTCGTCGGTGGAGCCGTCGTCGACCACCAGCCATTCGAAATCCTGGAAGGTCTGCTCGCGCAGGGACTCGTAGACACGGCCCAGGGTGTGGGCCCGATTGAAGGTGGGCGTTAAAACCGTGAAAAGATGGCGCCGATGAGACATGGTTATTCTTGATTATCGGTCGGTTTCTTCCGGGCTTCTGCGGGTTGCCGGCCGGCGCCTCGCACAGACCGGCAATATTCACGTCATCATAGGGCAAAAAAAAACCATAAGCCAAAAACTTATGGTTTTTTTGCCTTTGCTACAACAGGACACATAGGCGGTCAGCAGGCGGCCCCGCCAGGGCCAGCCAACAGCTGGCTCAGCCGGGTTTGGTCTCTTCGGGTTTAATCTCTTCGGGTTTAATTTCCTCTAAACCCGCTTGACCTTTTCCAGCATCTTGAAGATGCCCTTGGGCGAATTGATGAAAAGACGCTTGAACGCCTTGCCCAGGCAGCGGCGTTCCAGCGTGTTGCGCCGCGTACGTTTGATTTCGGCCATGAGGCTTCTCCAGTGGTAAGTTCAACCGGCCATTATATGCCAAACCGTCCCGGCCGCCAAACGCCCCCGGCCGCCCCCGGGTCGGGCAAAGAACGATTACCATAGCATCATGAGTTCAGAAATCCGCATCGTTGGCGCACGCCAGAACAACCTCAAAAACCTCGATGTCTCCATCAAGACAGGCCAGTTGCTGGTGCTGACGGGCGTCTCGGGTTCCGGAAAAAGCTCGCTGGCCTTCGACACCCTGTATGCCGAGGGCCAGCGCCGCTACGTCGAGACCTTCTCTCCCTATGCGCGCCAGTTCCTGGACCGCATGGACAAGCCGCAGGTCGAACGCATCGAGGGCATTCTGCCGGCCATCGCCATCGACCAGGTCAACCCAGTGCGCAATTCCCGCAGCACGGTCGGCACCATGACCGAGCTGAACGACCACCTGAAGCTGCTGTACGCCCGCATGGGCAGGCTGTACTGTCAGTGCTGTGGCGTGCGGGTGGAGCGCGACAACGCGCAATCCATCCATGCCCAGCTGGCGCAACGCACCCGGCCGGACGACCCGCGGCTTGCCATTACCTTTCCCATCGCCATACCGGCCAATTTCACCGAGGACGAGGTGCGCGGCTTCCTGCAGCAGCAGGGCTACACGCGCATCCATCACGAAGAAACCGTGGCGGCGCGAACGCCGGCCCAGCCGGGCAGAAAGGCCGCCAAGGGCAAGCGGGCCGCCCAGGCCGGGGAACAGCGCATACTGCATGTGGTGCAGGACCGCTTTCGCTTCGGCGGCGCCGAGCCCGAGCGCGTCATGGAGGCGCTGGACGCCGCGCTGCGGCAGGGCGATGGGCACATCACCGTGTATGCGTCGCAGGCCGATTCCGAGGCCGAGACGGCCTGGCGCTTCAGCAGCCGCCTGCACTGCGCGCATTGCGACATCGAATACTCGCCCGCCCTGCCCAGCACTTTCTCGTTCAATTCCCCGCTGGGCGCCTGCGAGGCCTGCCGCGGCTTCGGCCGTGTCATGGGCATCGACTACGGCCTGGTGGTGCCCGACGAAAAGAAAACCCTGCGCGAAGGCGCCATCAAGCCCTGGCAGACCAACAGCTACAAGGAATGCCAGACCGAGCTGGAGCGCTATGCGCCGCGCGCCGGGGTGCGCCTGGACGTGCCCTGGAGCCACCTTGCCGAGGACGAAAAGCGCTGGGTCATAGACGGCACGCCCGACTGGAAGGGCGGCCAGCAGGCCTGGAAGACCCAATGGTACGGCGCGCAGCGCTTCTTCGACTGGCTGGAGTCGCGCGCCTACAAAATGCACGTGCGCGTGCTGCTGTCCAAGTACCGCAGCTACACGCCCTGCCCGGCCTGCGGCGGCTCGCGCCTGAAGCCCGATGCCACGCTGTGGCGGCTGGGCGACGTGACCGGCGCCGACGAAGCCTACCCCCGCTTCATGCCTGTGCATGCGCAATGGACCCGCGAGCAGCTGGACGCCCTGCCCGGCCTGGGCATACACGACCTGATGCGCCTGCCCATCGAGCGCGTGCGGCGCTTCTTCGACGAACTGAGCTTCGGCTCGGCCCTGGACGCCGCCCTGGAACTGCTGCTCGAAGAAGTGCGCACCCGCCTGAAGTTCCTGTGCGATGTGGGCCTGGGCTATCTGTCGCTGGACCGCCAGAGCCGCACTTTGTCCGGCGGCGAGGTGCAGCGCATCAACCTGACCACGGCGCTGGGCACCTCGCTGGTCAACACCCTGTTCGTGCTGGACGAGCCTTCCATAGGCCTGCATCCGCGCGACATGCACCGCATCGTCGAAGTCATGCGGCGCCTGCGCGCCAACGGCAACACCCTGGTGGTGGTCGAACACGACCCGCAGGTCATGATTGCCGCCGACCGCGTCATGGACATCGGCCCGGGGCCGGGCGAACGCGGCGGCCAGATCGTCTTCGACGGCACGCCCGCCCAGCTGCGCGGCAGCGACACGCTGACCGGCCGCTACCTGTCCGGCCGCATGCGCGTCGAAGCGCCCCGGCCCATGCCCGTGGCCGCCAACACCCCCCGGCTGCTGCTGGAAGGCGTCACCGCCAACAACCTGAAGAACATCTCGGTGTCCATTCCGCTGGGCCGGCTGGTGTGCGTGACCGGCGTGTCCGGCTCGGGCAAGTCCACGCTGATCCGCGATGTGCTCTACCCCGCCATCCTCAAGCAGCAGGGCAAGCCGGTCGAGGCGCCCGGCGGGCACCAGCGCCTGCTGGGCCTGGAGCAGTTGGCCGACGTGGTCATGGTGGACCAGACACCCATCGGCAAGACGGCGCGCTCCAACCCCGCCAGCTACGTGGGCGCCTTCGACGCCATCCGCAAACTATTCGCCCAGGCCGCGCTTTCCAAGGAACGCGGCTACACGCCAGGCACCTTCAGTTTCAACAGCGGCGACGGACGCTGTCCCACCTGCGGCGGCACCGGCTTCGAGCACGTCGAGATGCAGTTCCTGTCCGACGTCTACCTGCGCTGCCCCGATTGCGACGGCAAGCGCTTCCGCCCCGAAATCCTGGAAGTGCGCGTCGAGCATCTGGGCCGTGGCGCCTCTATCGACGAAGTGCTGGAAATGACGGTCAGCGAAGCGCTGGACTTCTTCAGCGGCCTGCGCGACGTGCAGTACGGCCTTGCGCCGCTGGCCGACGTCGGCCTGGAGTACGTGCGCCTGGGCCAGCCCGTGCCCACGCTGTCGGGCGGCGAGGCGCAGCGGCTCAAGCTGGCCGGCCACCTGGCCGACGCGGCGCGCAGCGGCATCTCCACGGCCCGCGTCGCCAAAAAGGGCAGCCTGTTCCTGTTCGACGAACCCACCACCGGCCTGCACTTCGACGACATCGCGCGCCTGATGCGGGCCTTCCGCAAGCTGCTGGCGGCCGGCCACTCGCTGCTGGTCATCGAACACAACCTGGACGTCATCCGCGCCGCGGACTGGCTGATAGACCTTGGCCCCGAGGGCGGCGACGCCGGCGGCCAGGTGGTGGGCGCCGGCACGCCGCGGCAGCTGATGGACAACCCCGCCTCGCATACCGGCCGCGCGCTGCGCGAATACGACAGCGACATCGTCTACCAGGAAAACAACAGCCAGGGGGCCCCGGCCCAGACTGCATCGAACCTGGCTCAGCCGCCACAGGCCGGCGCGCCGGCAACCGCCAAGAACCCGGCCGCGCTCCAGGTTGCCGAGCCCGCGGCCGCCTATGAAGACGATGCGGGCACGCCCCTGCAGACGGCGCTGATGCGCCGCCGCGGCCAGGCGCCGTCCATTGACATCGTCAATGCCCGCGAGCACAACCTGAAGGGCATGAACGTGTCCATTCCACGCGACACCTTCACCGTGGTGACGGGCGTGTCGGGCTCGGGCAAATCCACCCTGGCCTTCGACATCCTGTTCAACGAAGGCCAGCGCCGCTACCTGGAGTCGCTGAACGCCTATGCGCGCGCCATCGTGCAGCCGGCCGGCAAGCCGGACGTGGACGCCATATACGGCATCCCGCCCACGGTGGCCATAGAACAGCGCACCAGCCGGGGCGGGCGCAAGTCCACGGTCGCCACCATGACCGAGATCCATCACTTCCTGCGCCTGCTGTACGTGAAACTGGGCACGCAGATGTGCCCGGACTGCAATGTGCCGGTGCAGCCGCAAACGGTGGAGCAGATCGCCGCCCAGCTGATGCGCGAGCACAAGGGCCGCCACATCGGCATCCTGGCCCCGCTGGTCACGGCGCGCAAAGGCTATTACACCGACCTGGCAAAATGGGCGGCGGGCAGGGGCCACACCCACCTGCGCGTGGACGGGCAGTTCATTCCCGTGGCACCCTGGCCGCGCCTGGACCGCTACAAAGAACACACTATCGAGCTGCCCGTGGCCGACCTGCTGGTGGACCCGCGCAACGAGCTGCAGCTGCGCCAGGCCCTGCGCAGCGCGCTGGAATACGGCCACGGCAGCCTCAGCGTGCTGCCCGCCCTGACGCCCGACGATGGCGCGCCGCTGGAAGCGCGCCGCGCCAGGGGCCTGGACGACAGCGCGGACAAGCTGCTGCATTTCTCGGTCAAGCGCGCCTGCCCCAGCTGCGGCACCAGCTTTCCCGAGCCCGACCCGCGCATGTTCTCGTACAACTCCAAGCATGGCTGGTGCGCCAGCTGCTTCGGCACGGGCCTGCAGCTGCAGGGCTTCGACGAAGAACAGACGGGCGAGGAAACCGCCTGGAACGCCTGGTACGGCGGCGACGCCGCCGTCTGCCAAAGCTGCCACGGCGAACGCCTGAACCCGGTGTCGCGCGCCGTGCTGTGGCGCGGCCGCTCCATCGCCCAGCTTGCCGCCCTGCCCGTCTCCGATGCGCACACCTTCTTCACCGGACTGGTGGCGCGCGGCCGCGAAGAAGAAATCGCGCGCGACATCCTGGCAGAAATCCGCGGCCGTCTGGACTTCATGCAAGAGGTCGGCCTGGGCTATCTGGCGCTGGACCGCGCCGCGCCCACGCTGTCGGGCGGCGAGGCGCAGCGCATCCGGCTGGCGGCCCAGCTGGGCTCCAACCTGCAGGGCGTCTGCTATGTGCTGGACGAGCCCACCATCGGCCTGCATCCGCGCGACAACAAGATACTGCTGAACGCGCTGGCGCAGCTGGAGGGCAACGGCAACACCCTCGTGGTGGTCGAGCACGACGAAGACACCATACGCCGCGCCTCGCACGTCATCGACATCGGCCCCGGCGCCGGCGTGCGCGGCGGCCGCGTGGTGGCCCAGGGCACGGTGCAGGACATCATGGACAGCCATGATTCCCTGACCGGCAAATACCTGAAGCAGCCCCTGCAGCATCCCTTGCAGCCGCGCCGCCCGGTCGACCCCGACACCCCCATGCTGGGCATACGGGGCGCCCACCTGCACAACCTGCACAATGTGGATGCGCAGATCCCCGTCGGCCGCCTCACCGTGGTCACGGGCGTCTCAGGCTCGGGCAAGTCCACCCTGGCGCGCGACGTGCTGCTGGACAATCTGTCGCGCGTGGTCGGCCAGCGCGCGGCGCCCGCCTGGCAGGGCTGCGTGGACATCACCGGCTGGGAACAGCTGGACCGCGTACTGGAGGTCGACCAGACCCCCATCGGCAAGACACCGCGCTCCTGCCCCGCCACCTATGTGGGGTTCTGGGACGACGTGCGCAAGTTGTTCGCCGACACGCGCGATGCGCGCATCCGCGGCTGGACGGCTGCGCGCTTTTCTTTCAACACCGGCGAGGGCCGCTGCCCCATCTGCGAAGGCCAGGGCATGCGCACCATCGAAATGAGCTTCCTGCCGGACGTCAAAGTGCCTTGCGACGCCTGCGGCGGCGAACGCTTCAACCGCGACACCCTCAACGTGCGCTGGCGCGAAAAAAGCGCGGGCGAGGTGTTAAAGCTGGAAGTGGACGACGCCATCGAATACTTCGCAGCCCATTCGCGCATTCTGCGCCCGCTGCGGCTGATGCAGGACGTGGGCCTGGGCTACCTGACACTGGGCCAGCCCTCGCCCACGCTGTCGGGCGGCGAGGCCCAGCGCATCAAGCTGGTGACCGAATTGACCAAGGCGCGCCTGACCGACGGCGTCATCACCACCGGCCGCGCCTCGCGCGCGCCGCATACGCTGTACGTGCTGGACGAGCCCACGGTGGGCCTGTCCATGGCCGACGTGGAGAAACTCACCCACGTGCTGCATCGCCTGGTCGAAGCCGGCAATACGGTGGTGGTCATCGAGCACAATCTGGACGTCATCGCCGAGGCCGACTGGGTGCTGGACATGGGGCCGGAAGGCGGCACGGGCGGCGGACGCCTGGTGGCCGCCGGCACGCCGGAACAGCTGGTGCAGATGAAAGACCGCTCGCACACCGGGGCGGTGCTGAGCGACTTCATGCGCGCCCCATCCCCGGAAACAGCGGGCGGCGCGCAGGCGCGCAGCGCTTGAGCGGGTCGAGCCTGACATGCCGGGCCACACGCCGGGCTTGGGGTTGAGCTTGGGCTGGCGAAGCTTGGGCAGGTTGAGCTTGGCGAAGCTGGAGTGGGCCAGACCTGGGCGGGCTTGCCATGGAACTGGCGCAAACCCCTTGCGCAGGCCCGGGGCAAGCGCCGCGTCCGCTCAGGCGAAGCGGCCGTTGAGCAGCCAGTGTATGGCCTCGCCGGCGGCAGCCATGCCCATCGAGGCCGTCACCGTGACCGCAGAGCCATAGCCCGCGCAGGACAGGCCCTGCGGGGCCTCGCCGGCCTCGCCGCCGCGCCATTGCGCGGGCAGGATGGCGGGCTGGTCGAACCACAGCGTGCGCACCCCCATCCTGGGCACCCGCCGGCGCGGCTTGCCGGCCTGGTCCGAGGCCTTGGCAAAGCCGTGGCGGCGCCGCAGCGTGTTGCGCAGCTTGGCCAGCAGCGCGTCGTTCAGGGCCTGCGACAGGTCGCCGGCGCGCAGGGCCAGCACATTGGTCTTGCCGCCCGCGCCGCCGCACACCACGATGGGCAGGCCGCGGCGGCGGGTTTCCAGAATCATGGCGATCTTGGCCTGCGCCTGATCGGTGCAGTCGACCAGCAGCGTCAGGCCGGGGGCCAGCAGTTCGGCCACATTGCCGGGCGTGACGAAGTCGTCGGCCAGCCGCAGGCGGCAGGCCGGATTGATGCCGTGTACGCGAGCCGCCATGGCGTTGACCTTGGACTGCCCCAGCGTGTCGGTCAGCGCGTGCAACTGCCGGTTGACGTTGGATTCGGCCACGTGGTCCATGTCGATCAGGGTAAGCCCGCCCACGCCCGATCGCGCCAGCGCCTCGGCGCACCAGGAGCCCACGCCGCCGATGCCGGCCACCGCCACGTGCGCCTGCGCCAGCGCCGCCACGGCCCGCGGCCCGTACAGGCGCTCCAGCCCGCCGAAGCGGCGCTGGGCGTCGGCCGGGGCGTCCAGGCCGCAGGACGGCAAGGCCTCCGCCGGCTCGCCGGCGTCTGGCGTGATGGGATCGGGGCCGCTCGGGGGAATACGCATGTCTGTCGGACTGAAAGATCGAAAACTGCCATCGAAAACACGGCTTGCAAAGGCCGATGATACCGCCATCGAAAAGCGCAATTTGCAAAAACCGGAGGCGGTGCCCGGCAAGGCAGCGCCATGCCAAGACCGCCCGCTTGCTATAAGATGTCATTAGACCACGACCCATGCCGCGGCAAGCGCGGCCAGGCGGTAACCGGAACCCATGCCGCCCGGTCCCTGTCCCATCCCTGTCTATATCGCATTCATTTCCGTGAACCAGCCCCCTACGCTCGAATCCCTGTTTGCCGCCAGCGGCTCCAGTTTCCGCCTCTTGACCGAAGCCGAACGCCAGGCCTCCCTGGACGCGGCCATGGCCCACTGGCATCCACAGCAGGACGTGTGGGTGTTCGGCTACGGTTCGCTGGTATGGCGGCCCGACTTCGACTACGCCGAGCGGCGCTCCGCCCTGCTCAAGGGCTACCACCGGGCCCTGTGCCTGTGGTCGCGCGTCAACCGCGGCACCCCCGAACGCCCCGGCCTGGTGTTCGGACTGGACGTGGGAGGCTCCTGCCGCGGCATGGCCTACCGGGTGCCATCGCGCCAGGTGCCCGACACGCTGCACGAACTGTGGAAGCGCGAAATGCCCAGCGGCGCCTATATTCCCAAATGGCTCAGCTGCCGCACGCACGAGGGCAACGTCAAGGCGCTGGTCTTCACCATGGACCGCAGCAAGGATGCCTATGTGCGCGGCCTGACGCGCGACCAACTGGTGGCGGTGGTGCGCGACGCGCACGGCACCTACGGGCCCTGCACCGAATACGTGCTGGAAACCGCCCAGGCCCTGAAGGCCGCGGGCATCCACGACAAAAAGCTCGAGGCCGTGGTGCTGCGCCTGCAGGGCGCCGCCTCGGCAATCGATATGTCCGGCCGCTGAACCGAAGAGCCGAAGAGCCGAAGAGCCGAAGAGCCGAAGAGCCGAAGAGCCAGAAAAGGTAAACTTGAATCCTGCATTGCGCCCAGCCCCCGGCAGGGCGCGTCACGCCACTGTCCTCACGTCACGCCATGTCCATTGCCGATCTGCGCCAAAGCTACGAAAAAAGCGTCCTGCTGGAAGCCTCGATGGCGGCCACCCCCATCGAGCAGTTCGGCAAGTGGTTCGACGAAGCGCTGCGCGCCGGCGTGGAAGAGCCCAACGCCATGACGCTGGCCACGGCCGACGCCGACGGGCGCCCCTCGGCGCGCATCGTGCTGCTGAAGGGCGTGGACGAGCGGGGGCTGGTGTTCTTTACCAATTACGAGTCCCGCAAGGGCGCCGAGCTGGCCGCCAAGCCCTATGCCAGCCTGCTGTTCTTCTGGCCCGCGCTGGAGCGCCAGGTGCGCCTGGAAGGCCCCGTGGAGCGCGTCAGCGCACAAGAATCGGACCAGTACTACGGCAGCCGGCCGCTGGGATCGCGCATCGGCGCCTGGGCTTCGCCGCAAAGCCAGCCCATCACCCGCGAAGAACTCGAGGCCCGCACCGAGGCGCTGGCCAAGTCGCTGGGCGAGCACCCCGCCCGTCCGCCCCACTGGGGCGGCTACCGGCTGGCGCCGGAGCGCGTGGAATTCTGGCAGGGCCGCCCCTCCAGGCTGCACGACCGCCTGGTCTACCAGCGCGACGAAAAAGGGCAATGGGCCTGTCAACGCCTCGCCCCCTGAACATCCGCCCGCCGGGCGCGCGGCTTGCCGCCACCCCGGCGCCGCGCCCAACCTTATGCCGACATGACCGCCAAGCCTTCCGATTTCGACGCCGCTTTCTTCCGTTCCGCCCTGGGCCGTTTCGCCACCGGCGTGACCGTGGTCACCACGCAGAACCACGCAACCGGATCGCCCGTCGGCCTGACCGTCAGTTCGTTCAACTCTGTTTCGCTGGACCCGCCGCTGGTGCTGTGGACCTTGTCCAGGCAGTCCTCGTCGCTGCCCCATTTCCTGCGCGCCGAGCGCTATGTCGTCCATGTGCTGTCGGCGCAGCAGTTGAAGCTGGCCAGGCGTTTCGCCTCGGGTCCGCAGCAAGACCGCTTCGCCGGCCTGGCGCTGACACGCGCGCCGGGCGGCGCCACCATGCTGGACGATGCCGACTGCGCCGCCTGGTTCGAGTGCTACAACCTGAGCCAGCATGAGGCCGGCGACCATCTTATCTTCATCGGCCAGGTAGAGCGCTGCGACCGCTCTTTCCACCAGCCCCTGGTGTATCACGCCGGCGACTTCGACCTGACGCCGTCCCATGAACCCCTGTCCGACGGCTGAAACGCCGCTCGGCGGCAGGAGGGTTTGGCAATGACCAGCGCCGACATCGATTGCGTGGTGCTGGGCGCCGGGGTGGTGGGCCTGGCGGTGGCGCGCGAACTGGCACTGGCCGGGCGCGAAGTCCTGGTCGCCGAGGCCGGGCCCGCCATCGGCACGGGCATCAGCGCGCGCAACTCCGAGGTCATCCACGCCGGCATCTATTACCCGCCGGGCAGCCTGAAGGCGCATCTGTGCGTCCAGGGCCGGCGCATGCTGTACGACTATTGCGCCGCCCGGGGCGTGGGACACAAGCGCCTGGGCAAACTGGTCGTGGCAAGCTCGCCGCGCCAGACGCCGGCGCTGGCCGCGCTGGCGCGGCAGGCGCGCGCCAACGGCGTGGACGACCTTTGCGCGCTTTCCGCCCGCGAGGCGCTCGCGCTGGAGCCGGCCCTGCGCTGCTCGGCGGCCCTGCTGTCGCCCTCGACCGGCATCGTCGACAGCCACGCGCTGATGCTGGCGCTGCAGGGCGATGCGCAGGCGCTGGGCGCACAATACGTGTTCAACACGCCATTCACCGGCGGCCGCGCCGAGGCGGACGGGCTGTTCACCCTGGCATTCGGCGGCGCCGAGCCCCTGTCCCTGCGCGCCCGCTGCGTGGTCAACGCCGCCGGCCTGGCCGCGCCGGCCGTGGCGCGGCGACTTGCCGGCCAGCCCGAAGACCGCATCCCCCACGCCTATTTCTGCAAGGGCAGCTATTTCGTGCTGGCCGGCAAGCCGCCTTTTTCGAGGCTGGTCTACCCGCTGCCCGACGAGGCGGGGCTGGGTGTGCACCTGACGCTGGACATGGGCGGCCAGGCGCGCTTCGGGCCCGACGTGGAATGGGTATCCGGCGAGGACTACCGTCTGGATCCCGGCCGGGCCCAAGGCTTTTATGGTGCCATCCGCCGGTACTGGCCCGGCCTGCCAGACAACGCGCTGGCGCCGGGCTACACTGGCATACGTCCAAAGATAGCCGGCCCGGGCCAGCCCGCCGCCGACTTCGTCATCGCCGGGCCGCGGACCCATGGCGTCGGCAACCTCGTCAATCTCTTCGGCATCGAGTCCCCGGGCCTGACCGCCTGCCTGGCCCTTGCCCAGGCCGTACGCAAAGCCTTGTATACTGCGGCCTAGCCGCCGTCAATCCAGAAACATGAACGACTTCATCCTTACCCTATCCTGCCCGGACCGCATCGGCATCGTCCACAGCGTCACGGGCTGGCTGCTCAGCCTGCACGGCAACATCGTCGACGCCCAGCAGTTCGGCGACATCGAAGAAGAGCGCTTCTTCCTGCGCGTGCATTTCAAGCTGCCGGTGCCTGCCAGTGTGGACGAACTGCAGGAAAGCTTCGCCTCCGTGGCCGAGAAATTCAACATGCAGGCGCGCATTCACGATGCCAATCGCAAGGCCCGCCTGCTGATCCTGGTCAGCCGCCAGGGGCACTGCCTGAACGACCTGCTGTTCCGCGCCCACAGCGGCCAGCTGCCGGTCGAGGTGGCGGCGGTGGCGTCCAACCACAACGACTTCGCGGGCATGGCCGCCTCTTACGGGATTCCCTTCCACCATCTGCCGGTGACGCCCGAGACCAAGGCGCAGCAGGAAAGGCAGATACTGGACCTGGTGGAAAGCGAGAACGTCGACCTTGTCGTGCTGGCGCGCTATATGCAGATTCTGTCGGCGGACATGTGCCGCGCGCTGTCGGGCCGCGCCATCAACATCCACCACAGCTTCCTGCCCAGCTTCAAGGGCGCGCGCCCCTATCACCAGGCGCACGCGCGGGGCGTGAAAATTATCGGGGCGACGGCGCATTACGTCACGTCGGACCTGGACGAGGGCCCCATCATCGAGCAGGACGTCGAAAGGGTGAACCACGCCATGAGCGCACAGCAGCTGACGCGGGTGGGCAGCGACGTGGAGTCGCTGGTGCTGTCACGGGCGGTGCGCAGCCATGTGGAGCATCGTATCTTGCTGAATGGCAGCAGAACAGTCGTGTTTGATTAAGGCCGTCGCCGCCACACGGGTGTGGCGGCGTTAGCGCTATTGGTTTCTGACACATTCCGGGGTATGGGCGCGTTGGCCACAGTTCGTTTCTGGCGTGGCTCCGGGTGGCGGCGGGCATGTTAGCTGCCATTCAGCGCCGCCCCTGGGCATGAGGGCGTTACGGTAGCTCTGTTCTAACCGGCCATAGGGTGTGGGTGCGTTACGTGTCGTTCGTTTCTGACACGGCCATAGGGCATAGACGCGCGTTACGTATCATTCGTTTCCGTTCCTGACACGGCCACGGGGTGTGGGTTCGTTAGCCGCTGTCCTGTTCTAACACGGCCACAGGGTGTGTGGGCTGGGCAAATCCGGTCGGTCGGCCGGTTCGGCGCCTGCGCGCCTCACACCGCGTCGTCCCGCTCGTGCGCGCCTGCGCGCTCCCTTCGCGGGCGCCTCGCTCTGGCCTCCAACGCCCGGATTTGCCCAGCCCACACACCCTGTGGCCTGCGTTGAATGCATGCGTATCGCCCCTGGGACGTGATGTGTGCTTGGCCTGCTTGGCCGCGTAACGCGTTGGGGGCCAAGATCTCTGGCGCTCGCTGCGGCCGGCCCCTACGGCGGGCCGGCCTCGCATCGGATCGGGGCATGCATCGGGGTGGCATTGGCTCTTTGGCTGCCGCTTTCTCGGGTTGGGCGTATCGTTCTTGCAGGGCGGTCAACGGCAACGCGACACACTACCGGTTCAATGGCAATGCCGCCATCCACTCTGGCCTGTATCAGAACGATTGCCCTTGGCAAGACGCCGCTGAATTCGCCTCCCATGGCCTTGGCACCCCACCGCCACCC
>Ga0180223_1000766_pt1 | contig 33546 bp, 35 predicted proteins | sample eDN5th30CKraftOP_FD_151337 | JGI IMG/M metagenome (GOLD analysis project Ga0180223, IMG submission 151337) | Enriched Organic Plus compost microbial communities from Emeryville, California, USA - eDNA 5th pass 30_C Kraft OP (version 2) (version 2) ... | reverse complement strand
TCACCGCCGGCTGGCACGACAAGGCGCATCGCGACTGGATGCTTCATGTCACGCCTTACTACACCTACGTCGAGGACTACATCGACGCCGATTACGTCTCCACGCTGTCGAACCCCAACTTCGTCACCCTCCGCTTCGCCAACCACGATGCCCGCCTCTACGGTGTCAACGTGTCGGGCTCGGCGCTGTTGTGGGAGAGCAAGGCGAATGGCCGCTTCGAGGTGTCGGGCGTGCTCGGTTACGGCAACGGCGAGAATCTCGACACCGGCGACAACCTCTATCACATGATGCCGTTCAACGCCCGCGTGGCCCTGCAACATCGCCTTGGCAACTGGACGAGCGTTGCCGAGCTGATGGCGGTGAGTCGCAAGTCGGAGATCAACGAGCTGCGCAATGAGCCGCAGACGCCCGGCTATGCCATCCTCAACCTGCGCACCAGCTACCAGTGGGAGAATATGCGCTTCGACGTCGGCGTCGATAACGTGTTCGACCAGCTCTACTACCCGCCGCTCGGTGGCGTTGATTGGGCTGGCTACAAGGCCGGCGGCCAGGTTGGCCGCATCGGCGCCGTTGCAGGCGAGGGCCGTTCCTTCAATGCCGGCGTTACGGTGAAGTTCTGATCCAAGAAGGGGCGGCGTCGTTGCGCCGTCCCTTCGCTGCACCTTTTCAGGCCTGGCGATCAGGCTTGCCGCGCGGCCATCGCCTGCTTCAACACCCGCGCAAAGTTGCCGATCGCGAGCTTGTTGATGCTGGCGTCGTCGAAGCCCGCGCGCTGCCAGGAGCGGATCACCTTCTGCACGTCGGCGTAGCTGCCGATGGCGGGCCGCGAGATCGCGTTCATGTCCGTGCCGATCCCCGCGTGATCGACACCCAGCCACTCACCCAGCTCCCACAGCCGCTCCGCGTAGGACTCCGGCGACGGTCCGACATCGGAGCGCATCGGCCACAGCCCGACGACGCCGCCCTTGGCCGCGATCATCTTCGCCGTTTCGAGCGTGATCTGGCGCGCCTGCCACACCGGCATTTTCCAGTTCGGCTGGCGCGTCCGCGTCACCGAGGAGTGAGACCAGATGACGGGTTGCGCCGATGCCTTGAGCGCCTGCCGCGTCGCCTCGTCGGTGCAGTGGGCGAGATCGACGAGGATGCCGAGACGGTTGCATTCCGCGACGACCTTCAGCCCCAGCTCAGTAAGACCACCGTGCTGCGGCCGCTCGGTCTGGAAATCGCCGAGGGCGTTCTCGATGTAGTGCACGAGCTGCACGCTGCGTACGCCGAGCTCATAGGCGCGCTCGAGCGGACCAGGATCGTCCTCGACGAGGGTCGCGCCCTCCACCGTCAAGACGACATGGGGCTCGCCGCCGATCGCGCTGTCCACATCGTCCGGCGTCAGCGCGAGCTTAAGGTTCTGCTCGGCGAGGTGCTGTTTGATCCGTGCGATGTCATCCTCGAACCACGCGATGGCTTCACCGCGCTTCGGCAGCCCCTTCTGCTTGATCCCCTTCGGTGTGATGCGCAGCCATGGAACGTCGCCGACCAGCGACCACGCAACGAGCGTCGCGTTACCCGCCGCCATCGTGGGGCCGAGCGGCTGCTTCTCCGGCGAGGCGCCCATCCCGAAGAAGAACAGGTGCGCGTGCATGTCCCCGACACAGATGGGCTTGCGTCCTTCGCCGGCAGCCGGATGCGTGAGCGCGCAGGAAGCAGCCAGCGCGCCGAGCGCAAACTGTCGGCGGTCGATGTTCATGTTGGCGCTGTCTCCGTTCGCCGCTGCTACTCGATGGCGATCGTCGCCACGTAGTCCATCGTGCGGTTGTTGTTGTTCTCGGGCAGCAGCGTGTTCACGAGGTAGGAGGTCGGCGAATAGTTCTCGGCAATTCCCGCCCAATTGAAGCCCGTGCCGATGAGGCGCGCGCGCCAGTTCTGCCACATGCGGCCCGTCATGCCGAGGTAGTAGGTTTTGAGGTTCTCGAACCGCGGCTGCATCTCCTGCGCAACCTGGCGATGGCCGACCGACATCTTCGCAAGCCCGCTCGGGTTTTCCGTGAAGATGACATCGATGAGCGCGCGTCGCTCCTTCTCCGCTAGGTCGAGCTGGTCGACGACGAGCAGCGGACCATCGGCAAGGCCGGAATAGCCGTTGCGGCCTTTCAGCGGCAGGATGTTGCCGGTCGCCTTCATGGGCTCCATCGCTTCCTTCACGCACGAAGGTACGCGGCTCCCCTTGAAATCAGCAGCGGTCTTTTCAGGATCACAGTTGCGCAGCGACAGAAGCGACCAGACGAACTCCGAGCAATACATATCGAGCGGCTTGCTCTGCGGATTGCCCTGGCCGAGCGCGATTTGCCCGAACTGTTTGACGAAGCCGAGACCGGCGCCGGGCTTATATTTGGGCGCGTTGTAATCCTGGTTGAAGCTGATCTGGCTCGGATAGATCTTCTTCTGGTTGTCGTTGAGCCGCTTCGCCCAGGCGTAGAGATTGGCCTTCTGCGCGTCGGTGAGATTGCGCGGGCGGATCACGTGCAGGAAGTTCAGCGTGCGATAGTGCTCGCTGCTGAGGTCGCCGCGCCCGACGTATTCTCCATCGAGCGGGTTATCGAGATTGCGCACGGTGCCCGTGCTGTCGACATAGGCAAAGCCCGTGTGGCTGATGCCCATTTGGATGTTGGGATAGGCACCGGCGCCGCCCCATTCGGAGCGGAACGTCAAAAGGATATCGCCCGTTTGCACGAGGCCGCTCTGCCCGAGGCGCTTGGCGAGGCCGGCGCGCTTCGCAACCACGAGGCGCAGGCCGACATCACCCTTCGCGTTCAACGCATCGGGATGCTTGAAGTCATAGAGCTTGTCGGTTGTCTTGATGTCCTTCGGTAGTGGCGCGCGCGCGCTGGCCGGAACGGCGAAGTAGACGGGAATCTTGAGCTTCTTGGCGAGGTCCGCATTCGTCTTCTCATTGTAGGTGAACTCCGCCGCAGACGCGGCGTGAGCGCCGGCGATGGCAGCCAGACCGCAAGCGGCGGCAACATAGAATTTTTTCGGCAAGGACATCGGAAATCGTCTCCCCCACACAACTTTGAGAGCTGATCTAGCATGACAGCGAACACCCCCCAACCGGATCCTGGAGCATTTTCCGGCGAAGTCGGTACCCGCTCGTCGTGAGAAAATACGGCCAATCAAAATCTAGAGTTTGCACGGGAACGAAAGCTAACCGGCATGGCCGCCTCAAGGAGCAGGGGCGTCGAAATGGAGGCCGTCCCGTGGCCGCGATCCTGCAAGGGTCGTTTTCCATCGGATTGATGGAAGCGAGGCCTATTCGAGTTGGCGCTGTGACCGCGAGCATGGGAGCGCGCAGATGCCGTGTCTTTCAAGCATCGGCTAAGCCGGTCGACGTACGGAAAAACATCGCTACGATGCTTCATCGCACCGGCTTCGGCTTCTGTTGTCATGCAGTCCTGGTAAGGCAGCTAAGATATTGACGGGCCGACCTTACTTCTGTCGATTTTCGCGGCCAGCAACGGGCAGGTCGTGTTGGGTGCGTAAAGCGGGGCACTGAATATGCAAAGCCGGATGCGCGGTCCGTTGCGGGCCGTACCGAGCATCGCGAATGCTGCAGGTATCGCTTGCGGGTTGCTGGCGCTCATGGGGGCGGCTCCCGCGTACGCCGCCGAAGGCTGCGCCGCCGTCAACCGCGGCACCGTCGATATCGACCTCGCGATAGGCGCACCCGCGGTTGTTAGGCAGGTTGTGCTCGAAGCCGGAGATATGATCGGCTTCTCGTCGCAGGGCGCGGTGATTTCCCTCATAGATGGTGCAGGCGCTCCCGCGGCTCTGATGGATGCGGGCGGCACAACCACCACGTTCAAGGCGTCCGTGAATGGGACCTATACGTTTCGCTTCGTGGGAGCGCAGGGCACGGCCGCAACCGTTGCAGCGAGCTGCACGTCGAAGCGCACGCAAGCCGCAAACGCCGCGTTCCTCGACCGCCGCAAGGCGCTGCTGAGCGCGCGCGAGCCCGACCGGCTCCGCATCGACCGCGCGCCGACGCCCATCGCCAACCCCGACAAGCCGCTTTCGAGCACCGTGGACCTGGGCGATGACGGCCGCGCCAAGAACGTCGAGTTCTCGGTCAGCCTGTCGGAGATTGCCGCGGCCACGCACGGCACGAAGCTTGAGCCGGGCATCATCGATTTCTGGCTCGAGGGGCGCATGCAGAATTATGCGTCAGCTTCCCTCAGCACCGGTGAGACCGGCGGCAATCTCGGCGTGCTTTACCTCGGCACGCGCTCGATGGTCACCCCGGACATCATGATGGGCGCGCTGGCACAACTCGATCGCGGCACGGAAAGCTCCGCGCACGATTCGCCATCGATGGCGGCGAGGGGCTGGATGGTTGGCCCGTATATGAGCATGAAGCTTGGCTCCGGCGTGGTGTTCGACGGCCGCGCCGCCTGGGGCCAGACCGCGAATATCGTGTCCAGTGCCGACATTGACGACAGCCTCACTGCACGGCGGCTGGTGCGCGGCAAGCTCACTGGCACGCGCGAATATAGCGGCTGGAAAGTCGCCCCGAGCGTAGGGCTCGTTTACATCGAGGACGCCGTTCGCGATGGGGCGACGGGCGAGACGAAGGGGGCGGGCTCCGGCAAAGTGGAGGTGCTGCCGGAGGTTTCGCGCCGCTTCAACCTCGACAGCACGACGTTCATCGAACCGCGCGCCGCCGTCGGTGCCTTCGTCGGCTTCGACGATCTCGAAGCGCTCAACCCGACGGTATCCTCCACCCGGCCGACCGATGTGCAGCTCAAAGCGGAAGCCGGCGTCGCGCTCGGCGTGAAGGATGGCTCGACGCTGCAGGCAACGGGCGGTGTTGAAAGTGGCGTGGCAAACGGCTCGGAGAATTGGCGCGGGCGTTTGCAGCTCAACATGCCGCTCGGCAACTGATCTCTCTAGCCGCGTAAAACGCTTTCAATTTTGTCAACATTTTCCTTTCGGCCATGCAATGGAAAGTTATTTCCTGTGACCCGACAGGCACGTATAGTGCTGGTTGTAGGTGATCAGCATCGGTTGTGAGTACTGCCGCTGCGGCAGCGCGAGCTCCCCCGAACCGCCTTTCCGTATCGCTGATCCCCCTGCAAAGGAGGTGACGCATGGCATGCCCGAAGATCGAGGTCCGCGGAAAGAGAGTAATCTTGCTCAGCGGATTTCACGACACGGTCAAAGCGGCCCACCCGCAGGTTGTTCTGGACGAAGCAGATGTGAAGGAAGCCCACGAGCTGCTGCAGTCGACCCGGCTGCATCCTGATGCGGTTGCCTTCGGCTTCGTCGCCGGCCGTTGGGTTCCGGCTGCCTGACGTAGCCGGGCGGGCGGATCCCGCACTCAGCCTGAATCTTTCCCCTCGAAACTCCGATCCCCAGGCCCCAAAAGGGCTGGGGATTTGCTGTATTTGAAGGGCAACGCTAGATAGAGGCGAAATTCTCCCGATCCGGATGACCATGGTCCTAGCACTCGATCCGTCCGCCGACGCCATGGCGCCGCCTTCAATGGCACCAGCGTCCCCAAAACCTTCGCTCGCCGGCCTCGGCCGCGAGGGGTTGCGTGCGGCTCTCGTTAGTGCGGGCGTGCCCGAAAAGCAGCTGCGGATGCGGGTCAACCAGCTCTATAGCTGGCTCTACGTGCGCGGCGTCTCCAGCTTCGACGCGATGACCGATGTCGCCAAGGAGCTACGCGGCAATCTCGCCGAGCGCTTCACGCTCGACCGTCCGGAAATCGTGTCGGAGCAGGTTTCGATCGACGGGACGCGCAAATGGCTGCTGCGCCTGCCCGCACAGGAGCGCGACGGCCGTCCGCCCGAGATCGAGACTGTCTACATCCCAGAGTCCGATCGCGGCACGCTCTGCATCTCCAGCCAGGTCGGCTGCACGCTCAATTGCACGTTCTGCCATACGGGCACGCAGCGGCTCGTGCGCAATCTCGCCGCCCAGGAAATTGTCGGGCAGATCATGCTCGCCCGCGACCGCATCGGCGATTGGCCGGGCGCCGAGCCGCCGGGCGACGGCCGCCTGCTCCCCGCCTCGGATCGCAAGATCACCAACATCGTGCTCATGGGCATGGGCGAGCCGCTCTACAACTTCGACAACGTGAAGGGGGCGATGGAGGTCGCGGCCGACGGCGAGGCCCTTTCGATTTCCAAGCGGCGCATCACGCTCTCCACCTCCGGCGTCGTACCGGAGATCGCGCGCTGGGGCGCGGAGACGGGCACCATGCTCGCGATCTCACTCCATGCCGTGCGCGATGACCTGCGCGACGAGCTGGTGCCGATCAACCGCAAATACCCCATCGCCGAGCTGCTCGATGCGTGCCGCAACTATCCCGCGCTGTCGAATGCGCGGCGCATCACCTTCGAATACGTGATGCTGAAAGGCGTGAACGACACGCTCGCCGAGGCGCGCGAGCTGGTGCGCCTGCTTGCGGGCATCCCCGCCAAGATCAATCTCATTCCATTCAACGCCTGGCCGGGCGCGCCGTATGAGTGTTCCGACTGGGACCAGATCGAACGCTTCGCCGAGGTGGTGAACCGCGCCGGTTACGCAAGCCCCGTACGCACGCCGCGCGGGCGCGATATCTACGCTGCCTGCGGGCAGCTGAAGTCGGAGAGTGTCAAACAGCGCGCGAGCGAGCGCCGCGGGCTGACCGACGTGCCGACGAGCGGCAGCGGGGCCTGACCAAAGGTGTTCTGGAAGACCGCCGGACGCATTCTCGTCGTCATTCCCTTCGGGTTGATCATGGCGACCTTCACCACCCTCGCCGTTCTGGTGACGCTCGGGCTGGAACGGGCAACGGCGTTCCTCCACGTCAATCCTATCGGCGATGAGGACGTCGAGACTATCTTCGCCGTGATGGACCAGGGGCTCATGCTGGCGGCCAGCATCACGATCATTCCGGCGCTGCTGATGGTGGTCGTCGGGGAAGTCGCCCGCATCCGCTCCCTCGCCTACTACGTCGTAGGCGGTGGCATAGCCCTCGCAGCCATTCCACTGCTCGCCCGCTATGGCCAAGGCGGGACGATCGACGCCCCGGAGGCTCTGGTCTGGCAAGTCTTCGCCACGGCGGGCTTTGCCGGCGGCTTCGTCTACTGGCTCATCGCTGGGCGCAACGCTTGAGGCCTTCAACGCCAAAGTCGGCGCTTCCATCGGCCTCCCTTTGCTACGCGCTCGCGGTATGAACGTTATCCCGGCGCAGGCCGGGATCTACGCCAGCTTCGGGGCGCGAGGCGCTTTGGGGTATTTTTCGGCTTGGGCAGCGTCGCATCCCTGGAGACTTGCGTGGATGGCGGCCTCCGCCGCCATGACGGTGTTATGGACGACGTCCTACCGCCTCTTTCACACGGTCACCCCGGTTGCGCGCCCGAAGCGCGGCACGGCCAGGGCCTGCTATTAGGCAGATGCGGCGTTTTTCGTTGAGATAAGCAACTTAACGCCTGTAAGCTGCGGCCAATTTGCAGGGAACCTTGGCCATGCTCACGTTGCTGCGCGTTCTTTTTGGCTTCATCATCGCGTGTCTCGTGGCAGGCGTTGTGACGGTGGCCTTCATCGTCACGCCGGGGGATCTCGCCGCGTTGCCGGCCGAGGCGCAGGCCGAGCGGCTCGGTAACGCCGGCGTGCTCGCTCTGCTAACCGCCACGCACTCGGCGATTTTCTCGTTTCCCTTCGCGTTGCTGGCCATCGGCGTCGCCGAGCTTTGGCGCTTGCGCTCCTGGCTTTACTACGCCTCGGTCGGCGTCATCATCGCACTGGGCGGCTTTTCGGCCGAGTACCTCAATGAGGTGCCGGGGGAGCCCTCAATCCTGAACAACTATGCGCTTGCGGCTTTCCTTGTCGCGGGCGTCCTCGGCGGCCTCGCCTATTGGCTGGTCGCCGGCCGGTGCGCTGGGCGCCGGCGCGACAGCGCCCCTCCCCCTACGGAGGCTAATGGCGATGAGCCGGTGGCTCAGGCAACCTGAGCCTCCCTGGAGCATCTCGCCTCGTTGATGGGCCGTTAGCCAACTACGGGCTTGTCGGATGGGCTCTCTGCAAAGCTGTTGTTGCGCCGCAACAATCGGTCTAGCCTGCGTCGTCCCAGTGCCTGCGCGGGGCAGACATACGAGAAAAGGCAACGCCGCATGCTCGACCCACAATTGCAGCAGCGCTTCGCCCGTAGCTGCGCGGAAGCAGCTTTCGGCTATTCGGCCGCCAGCGCCGCCGCCTACGCTGCCTTCGCCGATCAGGTGCTCGGGTTTTGGTCGTCGGTCCTGGGTGCCACGCCGGCCAAGCCGGAGCCGCGCAGCGAGCTTTGGCGCTGGCCAATGCCGTTGGCGCCGGCAGATTTCTTGCCCGCGCCTAAGCCCTCGCCAGCCCCCACAAACCCGTTTGCCGGCCTGCCGTTCAACCCCTTCGCCTGGTCGCTTCCGGCCGTGCCTCAGCCCGCATCGGCCGCGCCGCAAAATCCGCTCACCAACCCGATGACGGCAAATCCAATGATGGCGGGCCCAATGGCCGCGATGGCGATGTTTGCCGAGACGGTGACAGGCGCGATGAGCGCCATGAGCGGGGCGCCGGTCAAATCCATCGCCGATACCGCGAACCCGATGACGGCGTGGTTGTCCATGTTCCCGTTTGCGAAGCAATCGGCCGCCTGGCCGATGGCTGTCGTGATGATGTCGTCCGGTGTGCCGCATGCGGTGGCGTGGCCGGCCGCCGAAGCCAACATCGCGGCGCTGGATGCCGCCGAAGCGGCGCGGCAGTCATTCAAGCAAGCCTTCGCCAGCCATCAAGGCAGCGATGGGCACGCAGCGGGAGGCAATGCTTGGCCGCCGCAGGCGAACTTCCTGACCCTTATGGCCATGGTGCCGTTGAACATCGGCACGATGTTCACGGCGCTAAAGTTGTCCTGACCGCGGACGCGCGTCTCGAGCCGGGATCAACGGCCGCCGCAGATGAATGCAGCCGGCGCTCAGGCCGCCTTTTTTGCCATCTGATGATGCGGCCGCAGGCGGCAGTGCGCTCGGCGCACCTTGCCGGCCTTGGTTGTGACCTGCTTCCGCCATAGGCATTCGGCCTTGGCCCCGCAGGCGTTGATGTCGAGACCGACGCAAACCGACGGCGGCTTCTTCTCGACGGCCTTCTTTGCTGCGGCCTGATTGTCGGCCGCCGACACGCCGATGGGCGCAATGCAAATGGCGACGGCAATGGCGGCGCCGCGCCAGAAGTGGGTACGCATAAGTCGGAACTCCCCCGAAGACACACCCCGTTACCCAACGTTTAGCACCGGTTTCGGGTGTACGCTATTCGGTTGCAGCGATCATGGTTGATCGCGCAACAGTCGCCGGCCCACGCTCCAGAAACGGCAAGCCTGCGCGATGAAGATCGCGCACCTCCGCCGGTGGACGGAACGCAGCTGATGGCCCCAGGGCGACGCGGTGTCCCTATGGCACTGGTGAGCGAAATTTCGTACAGGCTGGAGCGCATAAAATATGCGCCCGAAACCCGCCCAGACCGGAAAAGCTCCCATGACCTCCCAATCCAAGCCGATCAAAAAGGTCGTGCTCGCCTACTCCGGCGGCCTCGACACCTCGATCATCCTCAAGTGGCTGCAGCAGACCTACGGCGCAGAGGTCATCACCTTCACCGCCGACTTGGGCCAGGGCGGAGAGCTGGAGCCCGCACGCGAAAAGGCGCTGATGCTCGGCATAAAGCCGGAGAACATCTACATCGAGGATCTGCGCGAAGAGTTCGTGCGTGATTACGTCTTCCCGATGTTCCGCGCCAACGCTCTCTATGAAGGCATTTACCTGCTCGGCACTTCGATCGCGCGCCCGCTGATTTCCAAAAAGCAGATCGAGATTGCACGCGCGACCGGCGCCGACGCCGTCTGTCACGGCGCCACCGGGAAGGGCAACGATCAGGTGCGCTTCGAGCTGTCGTACTATGCACTCGAGCCATCGATCCGCATCATCGCGCCGTGGCGTGATTGGGAGTTCAAGAGCCGCGAGGACCTGATCGCCTTCGCCGAGCAGAACCAGATTCCGATCGCCAAGGACAAGCGCGGCGAGTCTCCGTTCTCGGTCGATGCGAACCTGCTGCACTCCTCGTCGGAGGGTAAGGTGCTCGAGGACCCGAACGTCGAGCCGCCGCCGTACGTGTTCCAGCGCACCCTTTCGCCGGAAGAGGCGCCCGACAAGGCGACCGTCATCACCGTCAGCTTTAAGAAGGGTGATCCGGTCGCGATCAACGGCAATCCGATGAGCCCCGCGAACATCCTCGCCACGCTCAACGATTATGGCCGCGACAACGGCATCGGCCGCGTCGATCTCGTTGAGAACCGCTTTGTCGGCATGAAGTCGCGCGGCATCTACGAGACGCCGGGGGGCACCATTCTCTGGCATGCGCACCGCGCCATCGAATCTATCACGCTCGACCGCGGCGCCATGCACCTCAAGGACGAGCTGATGCCGCGCTATGCCGAGCTCGTCTATTACGGGTTCTGGTTCTCGCCCGAGCGCGAGATGCTGCAGGCCGCCATCGACAAATCGCAGGAGCACGTCGAGGGCGAGGTGACGTTGAAACTCTACAAGGGCAACGTCATCGTCATCGGCCGAGAGAGCCCGAAGAGCCTTTATTCGTCGACGCTCGTCACCTTCGAGGACGACAAGGGCGCCTACGATCAGAAGGACGCTGCCGGCTTCATCAAGCTCAACGCGCTGCGCCTGCGCACCCTCGGCCAGCGCGACCGCAAGGGCTGATAGCGTCAATGGCTGAGAGGCTGCATATGCGGCCTCTCAGTGACGCCCAACGACCCGCTGATGTCGTTTCTCTCGAGCCTGCGCGCGCTTGCGGCACAGTCTGACCCGCGGACGCGGGTTCACCGGCAAACCAACGCCTCCAGCCCGCGACGGCGCTCTGCGCGCGGATTGCGTCCCGCGGAATAAACGGCGAACGGTCTTTATTGGACTGAACAACGTTTCATGCGTGTGCGTCGTACTTCTCTTACGCATGCTCCGAACTCCTGGGACGTGCACGCGTTCAAGTGCTCTAAGTGCCAAGGAGAAGAAAGATGCCGAGAAACAAAATACTTATCGGAAGTATCGCTGCTGTGGCGCTGGGTCTTTCCGCTGCCGGAGCCTTTGCCCACGGTGGCGGGGGCGGAGGCGGAGGTCACGGTGGTGGCGGGGGCGGAGGCGGAGGTCACGGTGGTGGCGGTGGCGGATTTGGCGGGGGCGGCGGCTTCCACGGCGGAGGTGGCGTTCCCGGAGGCGGCATCCGTGGCTATCGCAGCGGCGGATACGGCCATTTCCACGGAGGGCGCGGTTTCGTCGGTCCGTATTTCTATGGCGGCTATTACGACGACGACGACTGCTATTGGCGCCGCGGCCGTCTGATCTGCCCCTACGACTGAGGCCGCAACGTTCCCAAGCGCTGGACGGCCCTGCCGTTTCGTAGATCCCGGCTTGCGATGACGTAGCGGCCGTGTGCCTTGCCGTACCGTCGTCATGGCGGCCGCCATTCACGCCAGCCTTCGCGTACAGCATCACGCTTGACCTGAGAAGCGTACCCGCCGAAGGGCGCATCGAAGCTTGCGAGCCGGACGGATCCTTCGAGCTGATCGAGCACCCGAGCTGGCGTAGATCCCGACCTCCGTCGGGATGACAGTGAGTACGCCGCGGCATGCGGTTCGTTGGGTGCATGAGGCCATCGGCGCACGCCTCTCGCACCGTCAAGGCGGCGAAGGCGCCATCCACCCGCAGCAGGCCGCCAGCTGGGCCGCCAACCAGTATGTGCGGGTCGTTCGTCGCTAGAGCGCGATCCTTCGAACGGCCATGCGGCTCTTTTGACTAGACTGAAGACTCAACGCTTCGGACTGATAGGGTCCGAAGCGGTCACGGTCTAGGCCGCCGCGGTGGGCAGCGGCGCGACCTTCGGGCGGTCCACCTGGGGTCGCGGCCATTGCTCGGGAAGCTCGCAAAGTCCCCCGCCCATGTAGAGCTGGTGCCAGAGCTGCGTCGAAAGCACGCCGGTGAGGCCCATCTTCAGGAAGACGTTGATCTTATCGCCCTTGCCCGCTCCGATGGCTTCGTAATCGCGCAGCACTGTCTCCGTATCGAAATAGCCCGTGCGGTTGAGCGCCTCCCGGCTCATGAGCTGGCGCACATAGGGCGGCGGATCGATGAAGAACGATTCCGCCAGCGGGGCGCGGAACATGCCCTTCTTGCGGAACGCCGCTTCCTTCGGCAGCAGCCGCGAGGCCGCGAGACGGAGCAAGTACTTGTCGCGCAGCAGCCCCCGCAGCTTCCAGCGCGGATGGAGTTGCGACACGTAGGAGATCACATCCTCATCAAGGAACGGGTAGCGGGTCTCGACGCTGTTCGCCATCGCGACTCGATCCCCCTTGTGGTTCAGCAAGAGCCCCGGGAGGTGCACCTTGTAGCCATAATAGAGGGACTGATTGAGTGGATCCCAACGGCGCATGCGCTCGGTATCCACCGGCACGTCGTCATAGGCGATGTAGTCGCCGAGCTGCGCTTTCGTATCGCCGCTGAAGTAGCGGGCACGGGACTGTGCGACCAGGTGGTAGAGCAGCGTCTGCGCATGGGCGCGTCCGAGCTTCTCGTCGATGTGCTTCAGCTGTGCGTTCGTCATGTGCGGCGCCATGCGCCGACGGAACAGCCGGTTCAGCGCATCTGAGGCGTGCGTACCGCCGACGTCCATGAAATAGCTGAGCTTGCGCAGCTTGAACCAGATGTATCCGGCGAATGCTTCGTCCGAGCCCTCTCCCGTCAGCGCCACTTTGTAGCCCTGGTCGTGCACCTCCTGCGCCAGTCGCCAGAGGGCCGCGCACGAGGTGTCGATCACCGGGCTATCGGCCGACGCGATGAGCTGCGGATAGGTGTTCGCGATGACGGTACTATCAGATCGCAGGATGGTCGGCTGGCTGCCGATGGCACGCGCGGAGAACAGCGCGTCCGACGTCTCGTCGAGGCCTTTTCCCGGGACCTGAATGGTGAAGCTCGGCACCGGCGAACCGCGCAGCTTCGAGGCGGTAGCGAGCACGTAAGCGGAATCGACGCCCCCGGATAGATAACCGACGACGGGCACGTCGGCCCGCAACCGAATATCCACCGCGCGGCTGAAGCGGGTTTCGAACTCGTCGATGAGATGCTTGGGATCGCGCGCATCGATCTCCTGGCCGGCATCCGGGAAGTCGAGATCCCAGTAGCGGCGCTCCACAATTTCCGCCGGGCGGCCATCGGCACGGAAAGCGATCTTCAGATAATGGCCGGGCAGCAGCGAGTTCACGCCCTCGAACATCGTCCGGCGCGTGCCCATCGCGAAGAACGTGAACACCTGATCCATGCCGCGCGGGTCGAATGCGGCGGGTACCCCGCCCGAAGCGAGCAGCGCTTTGATCTCCGAGCCGAAGTAGACCCAATCACCCTGCCGGCTCCAATGCAGCGGACAAATGCCGACGCGGTCACGCGCGAGGAACACCGTGCGCTTGGAGAAATCTATGAGCGCGATCGCGAACTGGCCGCGCAGCTTCTCGAAGACGTCCTCGCCGTACTCCTCGTAGAGGTGCACGATGATTTCGGTATCGGTGTGGGTGCGGAAGACGTGGCCCTTGGCCTCTAGCTCCGCTTTCACCTCCGGATAATTGAAGAGCTCGCCGTTGTAGACGACGCCGACGCTGCCATCCTCGTTGAAGATGGGCTGCGAGCCATCACCAAGCCCTACGATCGATAGCCGGCGGTTCGCAAAGCCGATGCCGGGGCGGAAGAGGTAGCCGTCCTCATCGGGACCGCGATGCACAAGCGCGTCGGCCATTCTCCGCACGGCGCCTGTTTCCGGCTGGCGCTTGCCCGTCAGATCGATGATTCCAGCGATGCCGCACATAATTCCTCGTATGGTCGGGGATGGGCGCGAATCGGCCCAAGGTTCTAAGTCCACCTGGACCAGGTAAAGGGCCGGTTACGCAACGTTGCAAATGTGGGCCGGCCGGCTGCGGATCGTTGCCAGAACAACCCGGAACGCACAAGAGAGACTGCCTCGAAAACGTGCTTCAAAAGAGGCCGAGCGACTTGAGGCTCGCGTGTCCGTCTCGGCCCACAATGATGTGATCATGGACAGAAATGCCCAGCGGGGCCGCGGTCGCGACAATATGCTTCGTCATGTCGACGTCGGCCCGCGAGGGCGTCGGATCGCCCGACGGGTGATTGTGAACGAGAATTATCGCCGTTGCCGAAAGCTCCAGCGCGCGCTTCACAACCTCCCGCACGTATACCGGCGTGTGGTCCACCGTGCCCTGTTGCTGCACCTCGTCGGCGACGAGGCGATTGCGCTTGTCGAGAAACAGGATGCGGAACTGCTCGCGGTGCTCATAGCGCTGGGCGGCGAGCAGATAGTCGATCACCTGCCGCGATGATGCGAGCACGGGGCGCTGCACGATCTCCGACTGCATGAGCCGGAGCGCGGCCGCCCGCACGAGCTTCAGCTCGGTGACAACGGAGTCCCCGACGCCGTGCACCTCCTTGAGACGGCCATCCGGCGCACTCACAACCTCCGCGAATGTGCCGAAACGCGCGATCAGCCGCTTGGCGATGCCCTTGGTGTCGCGGCGCGGCAGCGCTCGGAAGAGCACCATCTCCAGAAGCTCGTAATCGGGAAGCGCATCCGCGCCGCCCTTGCGGAAGCGCTCGCGCAGGCGCTGGCGATGGCCGCTATTGTCGATAAGCGGCGCTTCGAGAAACGATCCTTGCGGGCTGTCGTCTGCGCCGCCGTCGCTCCTGTCGCGATCCGCCATGGCGCGCGTCTGTCGCTCTAATTTTCGAAGCGCGGGAAATAGATCCCAGCGGGCGAGTGCGTGAAGACTTCGTATCCCGTCTCGGTCACGCCGATGCTGTGTTCGAACTGCGCCGAGAGCTCCCGGTCGCGTGTCACCGCCGTCCAGCCGTCGGGCAGAACCTTCACGTGAGGCCGGCCGAGGTTGATCATGGGCTCGATGGTGAACAGCATGCCCGGCTCCAGCACGATGCCCTCGCCCTCTTCGCCGTAGTGCAGAATGTTGGGGCGGTCGTGGAAGATGCGCCCCAGGCCGTGGCCGCAGAAGTCGCGCACGACGGAGCAGCGCTCACTCTCGGCATAGGCCTGGATGGCGGCGCCGATGTGCCCCGTGGTTGCGCCTGGACGTACGGCGGCCATGCCCCGCTGGAGAGCCTCGTAGGTGACGGTGATGAGCCGCTCGGCTTTGCGAGAGATTCTGCCCACCGGATACATCCGCGAGGTGTCGCCGTGCCAGCCGTCGACGATCAGCGTCACGTCGATGTTGATGATCTCGCCTTCGCGCAGCGGCTTTGGGCCCGGAATGCCGTGGCACACGACGTGGTTGATTGAGGTGCAGATCGCCTTCGGAAAGCCGCGATAGTTCAGCGGTGCCGGATAGGCGTTGTGGTCGAGTGCGAATTGCAGCGCCAGCTCGTCCAGCTCCTCGGTGGTGACGCCGGGACGCACATGCTCGGCGAGCATGTCGAGCGCGGCTGCCGCGAGCTGACCGGCCTTGCGCATGCCTGCGAAGGCTTCCGGTCCATGCAGCTTCACCTTTCCGTCGCGCGCGGATGCGCGATCGACTTCTACATTCGACATTTGAATTTCCTGGGCCGCCTGAAGACCAACCGAGGTGGGGCCATTGGCGTGAATGTAGTGCAAAATACGCTGCACGCAATAAACGTGCGGCGCGCCTTTGGTAAAGCGCGCCGCAGCAAAAGCTCGAATTGTTCTGGAAAACAGGCCTTTTATCAGGCCTTGGCCTCTTCCTCGGCCGGGACCTCGGCAGCGGAAGCTTCAGCGATCAGCGCCTGGGCTTGGCTGATCCAGTTGTCCTTCTCAATGCGGCCGCCGAGCTGCAGCGTCTCATCGAGATTGGCCATGTCTTCGTCAGAGAGATTGGCGATCTGCTCAAGCTTGACGGCGTTGAGGTGACGCAGACGGATCGCGAGATCGGCGTCGATGCCCTTGATCTGCGTGAGATCGTCCGGCTCGCCCTTCTGCTTCTTGAAGCCCTTCCAGGCGGCGTTGAGGCGGCGGGCGCGTGCATCCGAGCGCTCGGGAATACGGGCGGCCTTACCGCGGCGGCCGCGCAGGTAGTAGAGCTTCGCACGGCGGACCTTGCCGCGGCGAATAACCTCGATCTCGGCGATATACGGCGAGTAGATGGGGAAGACGCGCTCCACGCCTTCGCCGTAGGAGATCTTGCGAACGGTGAAGCTCTCGTTGATGCCACCGCCCGAGCGGCTGATCACGACGCCCTCGTAAGCCTGGGTGCGGACGTTGGTGCCCTCGATCACCTTCACCATCACCTTGACGGTGTCTCCGGGGCCGAACTCGGGCACGGCGCGCTTAGCCGTTACGGCGCTGATCTGCTCGCGCTCGATCTCTTGGATGACGTTCATGGGGCACCTTGACCGTAAAAACCGTAGAAACAGGCCGTCGAGGCTCGGCGATCGGCCGGCACCCCCTAACGGCAGCATTGGGGAATTTGCGGCGGTAATAGACGAAATGCAGGGGGTTGTCGATATGGTCGGAGGCGATTTGTCGCCCGCTTGAGCCTGCGCGCGAGAGTGCCATTGTCGCGGGCGATGCATGGGCTCGCTGGAGGGCACTTCCGCTGAGACCGGCCGTTAACTGGAAATCCCAACCGCGCTGGCTGGCGCTGGATCCCTTTCCGGCCGTTAAGACTTTCGGGCTGCGGGACTGCGCTTCAGTAAATCCGGGCGCCGCTCGGCGGTGATGCGCTCTGCTTCCGCCCGCCTCCAGTCGGCAATCCGTCCGTGATCCCCCGACAGGAGCACCTCCGGGATCGTCCGCCCCTCCCATTCCCGCGGTTTGGTGTACTGCGGGTATTCGAGCAGCCCGCCCTCGAAGCTTTCCTCACTCAGCGAAGCGGTGCCGCCAATCACCCCTGGCAGCAGACGCACGCAGGCGTCGATCAGGACCATCGCGGCGATCTCGCCGCCAGAGAGCACATAATCGCCGATCGAAACCTCGCGCATGTTGCGTCCGGCGATGACGCGCTCGTCGACCCCTTCGAAGCGGCCAGCGAGCAGCATGACGCCGGGGCCTTCCGCCAGCTCAGCTGCGAGCGCCTGGGTTAGTGGCTCTCCGCGCGGGGAAAGATAGATGAGCGGCGCCGAAGGCTCGTCGATGCGCGCATGATCGATGGCGGCAGCCAGCACATCGGCGCGCATCACCATGCCGGCTCCCCCGCCCGCCGGCGTATCATCGACGGCGCGATGGCGTCCGATCCCGTACGCGCGCAGCGCAAGCGTTTGCAGCGTCCACAGCCCCGCATCGAGCGCCTGGCCAACGAGCGACACGCCGAGCGGCCCGGGAAACATTTCCGGGAACAGCGTCAGCACTGTCGCGCGCCAGGGGTCGCGATCACCCTTTGTCGGGAAGTGAGCCATGTTTGCTCCGCGCGGCCGCCTCTACCTTAGACAGCCCCACTGAGGGAAGATTGCGAAGCGGCGTCAAGCCGATCGCGGACGGCCGGCCGGATCAGACGCCTTCCACGACGACCATGTGCAGCACGCCCGCGCCTTCACGCAGCTTGCGCGCCTCGGCATATTCCGGCGAGGTCGCATAGCCGAGCGCCTTGTCGTAGCTCTCGAACTCAATGACGACGTTCCGCGCAAGGCCGTCGCCTTCGATGTTCTTCGCCTGCCCGCCACGCACGATCGGCTTGCCGCCGAACTTGTCGAGCGGGATCTTCGACTTCGCCACGTACTCGGCCCACTTCTCCGGGTTCGTCACCTCGGCGCGCACGATCACATAGCCCTTAGCCATCGCGATATTCCTCCCATTTTGTAGCAGCCGGCGTCAGCTCGACGCTTCGGCCTCGCGGATGTGGTTGATGAATGTTTCTGCGGCAATGCGCGGATCGTCGGCCTGCGTAATCGGCCGGCCGACGACGACATGGCTGGCCCCCGCCTTGATGGCGTTGTCAGGTGTCGTGATACGCTGTTGGTCGTCCGTCGAGCTACCGGTAAGGCGGATTCCGGGCGTCACGATGAGAAAATTGGAGCCGACCGCAGCGCGGACGCGCGCAGCCTCCTGGCCAGACGCGATGACACCATCGAAGCCGGCCTCGTAGGCGAGTTTGGCGCGCTGCACCACGAGATCGGCGGGGCTGAAGGATGACCCCTGCTGCTTGAGGTCGTCGCCGGTGAGGTTCGTCAGCACGGTGACGGCGAGCAGCTTGAGCTTGCTGCTGCCCCGTCCAGAGACGGCCGCGCGCATCGTTTTGAGGTCGTGCCCGTGCACCGTCAGCATATCGACGCCGAGCTCGGTGACGTTCGCAACGGCACGCTCGACGGTATTGCCGATGTCGAGCAGCTTCATATCGAGGAAGACGTGCTTGCCTTCGATTTTCAGCGCGCGGGCGAGATCGAGCCCGCCTGCGAACAGCAACTCGAGCCCGACTTTATAAAACGAGACCGTGTCGCCAAGCGTAGCGACGAGGCGGCGGGCCTCCTCGACTGTCGGCATGTCGAGGGCGACAATCAGGCGGTTCTTGGCGGCGGTCGTCATGGCTCTTCAAAGCGTGCTGTTTGCGGGAATGGCGCTAGCCATGCAGCACGCAAGCGGCTAGCGCAAGGGGCGGCCGAACGGACCGGCCGGCTAGTCAGTTGCCGAAGCTGTAGTTGATGCCGACGCGCGCGATGTTGGCGGTGAGATCGACAGAGGTATCCAGCGGACTGCGTGTTGGCCCTACCGGCGGCACAATGATGCCGCTGGTCGATACCTTGCCGAGATCCACATAGAGATATTCGGCCTTGATCGACCATGGCCCCCACAAGCTGGCCTCGACGCCGCCGCCGAGGGTATAGCCAGCTTTGGTGCGCGTGTTGGAGCTTGCGCCGCGAGCCAGAATTATGCCGGTTATAGCGCTCTTATCGAAGAAATTGTTCGAGGCCTTCACGTCGCTAAGTGCAAGGCCGCCAGTGAAGTAAAGCAGCGTGTTCGGCGTAGCGAGCCAGCCGAGGCGTCCACGGCCGGTGAGCAGCCAATCGGTAGAATAAGACGCGCTTGCCGTGTACAGGAGGTTGGGAAAATTATGGTAGGGGACGCCGGCCCCGCTCCGGCTGCCGTTCAGATCGAAGGCGCCAAAGTCAATTTCGGCACCAAACACGATCTGATTGAAGCGCTGGTTGGCGCCCAATTGCAGACCGCCGCTGAATGCGCTCGAACGTGACCTCCCGGACGTATCGCGTTCGATGAAGGCAATGTTCCGTTCGTCGGAAAAATACGACGAGGCAGTCACTTCGCCAGCAGAGGTCGCGAAATCGCCGCTGCCCCAAGCACCGCCCGCAGAGGCACCGACGTAGAAGCCGTTCCAAGGGTCGGCGAATGCGGTTGTTGAGAGTGTAAGACCTAACGCCAGCGCCAAGCTGGCCCGAGAGGTCGTGTGAAATCGCCCTGCCATAGTCGATCACCGGAGTTGCAACCTGAATGGAACACGGTGACGCTTGGGCAGCGCGGAAATGGCCGGCCCACAAAATAAGCGATCGAATCAGGCACGCTGATCGCTAAATATCCGCCGGAGCCTATGATTCAGACAGCCTCTGCACAACCCAGGATGGCGCAGTCGTTTCGAGGTTGTGGCGTTCTGGATACATTATTTGATGGCGAGGCCGATCCGAGCGCGAAGACCCGGTTCTTGCAAACACCCGCACCGCTCGGCTCGGTGCGCGCAAGTCTCGAGCCGAATTTCGAGGCAGTCCGCTGTCAGTCGCTCAATCGGTAAGGCGATAGTTGACGCCGATACGGGCGATATTAGCGGTGAGGTCGACGGACGTGTCGAATGGGTTGTAGTTGTTATTGTACCGAATTGAGGAACTGACGTGAGATTTGCCGAGGTCGACGTAAAGGTATTCGCCCTTGACGGACCAAGGCCCCGCAACAGCAAACTCGAATCCACCACCAAGCGTATAGCCCGCTTTGGTGCGGCTGTTGGCACTTCCGCCGATGGCGCCGGGATTGAGGACCGCAGTCCGATCAACGAAGGAGTTCGACACTTTCACGTCGCTGACCGCTAGGCCGCCGGTGAAGTAGATCAGCAAATTCGGTGATGTCAGCCATCCGAGGCGCCCGCGCGCGGTGAACAGCCAGTCAGTCGAATACGACGCATCCACGTTATAGTGGAGCAGGTTGCCGAAGCCAGGGTATTCCGCATCGGAAGCGCTTTGACGACCGCCGAGATTGAATGCGCCATAGTCGATCTCGGCGCCGATAACGAACTGATCAAAGCGCCGATTAGCGCCGACTTGTACGCCACCGACAAACGCTTGGCCGTGTGCATCGCCTGAAGCGCTCGCCTCAACGGCAGCGGCGCTGGTAGGAGTGAAATAGCGGGCCGGACTGTCGGATTCGACATCCGTCCTGGTGTCACCGTTACTCCAGGCGCCGCCTGCGAAGGCGCCGATATAGTAGCCGTTCCAGGGATCGGCGAATGCGACCGTTGAGACTGTAAGACCTAGCGCCAGCGCCAGTCCCGTCGCGTAAATGCGCCCTACCATAGTAGATCACCGGAGCTGCAAATCGACCAAACGTGAGTGACGCTTGGGCAGCGCGGAAATGGCCGGCCCACAAAATAAGCGATCGAATCAGGCACGCTGATCGCTAAATATCCGCCGGAGCCTATGATTCAGACAACCTCTGCACAACCCAGGATGGCGCAGTCGTTTCGAGGTTGTGATGTTCTGGATACATTATTTGATGGGACCAGCCCGATCAGCCGTGCAGCACATGGGCCGCCCGCGCGAGCTTCTGGATCAGCGCCTTAAAGTTCTCTTGGCTGTCCTTGTTCTTCAGGTGGCCGTCGTCGCCGAAAGCATCGGCCGCACGGGGCACCGCAAACTGGTCGGGCAGCACGAGCGCACCGAGGCCGATCTCCAGCACCTGCCGTACCGTCGTGAGGCTGCGTAGGCCCCCCATTCCGCCGGGCGAGGCCGATCCGAGCGCGAAGACCCGGGTCTTGTAAACATCCGCACCGCTGGGTTCGGGTGTGCGCACCCGGCTCACCCAGTCGAGCGTGTTCTTCAGGAGCGGCGTGATGGAGGAGTTGTATTCCGCGCTGGCGATGAAGATGCCGTTGTGAGCGGCCATCAGCTCTTTGAATTTGTAGGCGTTCTCCGGCGGACCATCCAGGGCTTCAATGTCGCCATTGAAGATCGGCATCGGGTAGTCGCCAAGATCGGCAAATGTCGCCGCGATGCCGTTGACCTCGGCGATCGTCGCGCCGAGACGGGCGAGCTTCTTGTTGAAGGAGCCGGTGCGCTCCGAACCAGCGAAAAATAGAAGCCTCACCGCATCCGGCATCATACCGGTCTCCCACTTCCGAAGACCGCCAGAGGTCGTAGCTGGGTGCTAAGACGAACATCCCCCGCGCGGCGAGCGCTGGAATTGCCCATGTGATTGAGATCGAGAAATTCGCTCGGCATATCGCCGCCGAAAGTAGCGAATCCCTGGGTCATCACATGAGCCTCAGCTTCCTTTGCCCTCGAAGAAATCCTTCACGCGCGCAAAAAAGCCCGCGCTCTCAGGGCTGGTTTCCTTATGGCTTTCCTGCTCGAATTCCTCGAGCAGCTCGCGCTGGCGCTTCGTCAGGCTCTTCGGCGTTTCCACCTCGACCTGGATGTACATGTCGCCGTGCACCTTCGAGCGAAGCACCGGCATGCCCTTGCCCTTGAGGCGGAACTGTTTGCCGCTCTCCGAGCCCTCGGGAATCTTGATGCGCGTAGCCCCGCCCTCGACGGTCGGCACTTCGATCTGTCCGCCGAGCGCAGCGGTCGTCATCGCGATCGGCACCTTGCAGAAGATATCCGCGCCATCCCGCTGGAAGAATTCGTGCGGCTTGATCGAGAGGAAAATGTAGAGATCGCCCGCCGGCCCGCCGCGCAAGCCCGCCTCGCCCTCGCCCGCAAGTCGGATGCGCGTGCCGTCCTCAACACCCGGCGGAATGTTGACGGAAAGCGTCCGCTCCTTGGTAACCCGGCCCGCGCCGTGGCAGGATTGGCACGGATCTTCGATGGTCTCGCCGCGCCCCTGGCAGTTCGGGCAGGTGCGCTCGATGGTGAAGAAGCCTTGGCTGGCGCGCACTTTACCGTGGCCGGCGCAGGTGGGGCATGTAGTGGGCTTGGTGCCCGCGCGCGCGCCGCTTCCCGAGCATGTTTCACAAGAAACGGACGTCGGCACGCGGATCTGCGCGGTTTTGCCGACGTAGGCATCTGAGAGTGTGATTTCGAGATTGTAGCGCAGGTCTGCGCCGCGCTCCCGAGCTGAGCGGGTGCGCTGGCCGCGCCGGCCGCCCATGAACTCGCCGAAGAGGTCGTCGAAGATGTCGGACATCGAGGAGGCGAAGTCCGGCCCGAAGCCGCGTCCCCCGCCGCCCTGCTCGAAAGCCGCGTGCCCGAAATGGTCGTAGGCGGCGCGCTTCTGCGGATCCTTCAGGACCTCATAGGCTTCGTTCAGCTCCTTGAAGCGAACTTCGGCGCGCGTATCGCCCGGATTGCGATCGGGATGACACTCTTTGGCGAGCCGGCGATAGGCAGATTTGAGCTCTTGCTCGCTCGCCCCCCGGGAAAGCCCGAGCGTTTCGTAGTAGTCGCGCTTGGCCATGTTCAGCGCGGGTCCTTCGGATTGGTCCAAGGTGCGGATACCCCGTGACTGGGAGATAGCGATGTTTTGTGCGCGGGGGAAGGGTAAAGCCTGTCCCGATCGCTATGTGGAGAGGGTGCGCTTGTGCCGCAAGATGACTAGGAGGGAAGCCCCGCTAAACGAGAGCCCGGCGTTGCCGCCGGGCTCGTATATCTTGCAAAGCGCCACCCGCGGGATCAGGCCGACTTCTTCTTGTCGTCCTTCACTTCCTCGAAGTCCGCGTCGACGACGTTGTCGTCACCCGAACCGGAGGAGTTTTCGCCACCCGGTGCAGCGCCCTCGCCGCTTGAGCCCTGCTGGCCGGCGTAGATGGCTTCGCCGATCTTCATCGCGGCCTGGGCAAGCGCCGTCGTCGCGGACTTGATGCGGTCTGCGTCGTCGGAGGAGATGGCCTCCTTCACGTCGGCGATTGCCTTCTCGACGTCGGGCTTGGCGGCCGCGACGGCAGCGTTGGACTCGTTCTCGGAGAGCTGCTTCTCGGTGCTGTGAACCAGGGCCTCGGCCTGGTTCTTCGCTTCGATCAGCTCGCGCTTCTTCTTGTCTTCCGCCGCATGCGATTCGGCATCCTTGACCATCTTGTCGATCTCGGCGTCGCTGAGACCGCCCGAAGCCTGGATGCGGATCGACTGCTCTTTGCTCGTGGCCTTGTCCTTAGCGGACACATGCACGATGCCGTTCGCGTCGATGTCAAACGTCACTTCGATCTGTGGCACGCCGCGCGGTGCGGGCGGAATGCCGACGAGATCGAACTGGCCGAGCAGCTTGTTGTCGGCAGCCATCTCGCGCTCGCCCTGGCTAACGCGAATGGTGACGGCGTTCTGCCCGTCCTCGGCGGTGGAGAAGGTCTGGCTCTTCTTGGTCGGGATCGTCGTGTTGCGCTCGATGAGACGTGTGAACACGCCGCCCAGCGTCTCGATTCCGAGCGAAAGCGGCGTCACGTCGAGCAGCAGAACGTCCTTCACCTCGCCCTGCAGCACGCCGGCCTGGATGGCGGCACCGACAGCGACGACCTCATCCGGGTTGACGCCCTTGTGCGGCTCCTTGCCGAACAGGTTCTTCACGACCTCCTGAACCTTGGGCATTCGGGTCATGCCGCCGACGAGGACGACCTCATCGATGTCCGCAGCCTTGAGGCCGGCGTCCTTGAGTGCCTTTTCGCAAGGGCCACGGGTGCGATTGATGAGACCGTCGACGAGGCTCTCCAGCTTGGCGCGGGTGAGCTTCATCGTGAGATGCTTCGGACCGGAGGCATCCGCGGTGATGAAGGGCAGGTTGATCTCGGTCTGGGTTGCGCTCGAGAGTTCGATCTTGGCTTTCTCGGCAGCTTCCTTCAGGCGCTGCAGGGCGAGCTTGTCGCCGCGCAGATCGATGCCGCTCTCTTTCTTGAACTCGTCGGCAAGATACTCGACGAGCTTCATGTCGAAGTCTTCACCGCCGAGGAAGGTGTCGCCGTTCGTCGACTTCACCTCGAAGACGCCATCACCGATCTCGAGGATCGAGATATCGAACGTGCCGCCGCCGAGATCGTATACGGCGATGGTCTGGGAATCTTTCTTCTTGTCGAGACCATAGGCGAGCGCAGCCGCCGTCGGCTCGTTGATGATGCGCAGCACTTCGAGGCCGGCGATCTTGCCGGCGTCCTTCGTGGCTTGGCGCTGGGCGTCGTTGAAGTAGGCAGGAACGGTGATGACCGCCTGCGTGACCTTCTCGCCGAGCTTCGCTTCGGCCGTTTCCTTCATCTTCTGGAGGATGAACGCCGAGATCTGCTGCGGGGAATATTCTTTGCCGTTGGCCTCGACCCAAGCGTCACCGTTGGGGCCTTTGACGATCTTATAGGGGACGAGGTCTTTGTCCTTCTCGACGGTGGGGTCGTCGTAGCGCCGTCCGATCAAACGCTTGATGGCGAAGAAGGTGTTGAGCGGGTTGGTGACTGCCTGACGCTTGGCGGGCAAGCCGACAAGTTTCTCGTCATCGGCAGCAAAGGCCACGACAGAAGGCGTCGTGTTGGCGCCTTCGGCGTTCTCCAGAACCCTCGGCTTGCCGCCCTCCATCACCGCCACGCAGGAGTTCGTGGTTCCGAGGTCGATGCCGATAACTTTAGCCATGGTGCCTATCCTCATTCTTCTGCGGCAGACCGCCCGGACCCGAAGTTCCGGCGTCCGGAGAATCCGCGGCGCGAAGCGCGCGCCGGCGCGGTCCCCTATGGAGCATCCAAACGGTAAACGCCGCTTATATAAGGTGGCTTTTACGAGGCGCAACGGTCCCAGGCGGGAGCCGCGCGTTCAATTTTCCCCAGCTAAGCGCACCTTAAATCACGCAATAGCGGCGAACCGGGCGACTAAGCGTCCCCGCCGGACGCCTTTGCGTCAGCCGTGCCTTCGGCGTCCGCAGGACGTTGCGCCGTGCCCTTTGCCACGACAACCATTGCCGGGCGCAGGACGCGTCCTTCTATGAGATAGCCAGGCTGATACACCTGTACAACGGTACCTGGCGCAGCGCCGGCTTGTTCGATCTCCGCCATTGCCTGGTGCTGGTGCGGGTTGAACGCTTCACCCGCGGGATCGATCCGCGTCACCCCATTTCGCTCCAGCACATTGAGAAAATCGCGCTCTGTCATGGAAACGCCGTCTATCAGCGCTTTCAGAGCCGGATCTGCCTCCGCGGCGCCCGCCGGCACGGCGGCCGTGGCGCGCTGCAGATTGTCGCCCACCGTCAGCACGTCACGGGCAAACTTGGAAATGGCGTACTTTGCCGTTTCTTCCCTCTCGCGCTCGGTGCGTTTGCGCAGATTGTCCATGTCCGCATGGGCGCGCAGCAGCCGGTCGGTCAGCTCGGCGACCCGTGCCTCGAGCACGGCAACCGTTCCGGTCGCCTCGCCGTTGCCAGGCGCAGATGCTGCTTCACCAGCTGGAGCTGCGTTCGGGTCGGACTTCTTCTCGTCTTCGGCCATGATTTCTCCGCGACAGGGCCAATGAATTCGGGCCCGATATCAGGCGATGTATGGCAAAAATCAAGTCAACAGTCGGCTAACGAGCTTCGCCGTGTAGTCTACCATGGGGATGATACGCGCATAGTTGATACGCGTGGGCCCGATGACCCCGAGCACTCCGACAACCTTTCGGCGCTCGTCGTGGAAGGGCGCAACGATCAGAGAAGAGCCGGAAAGAGAGAACAGCTTGTTCTCCGAGCCGATGAAAATCCGTACTCCATCCGCACTTTCCGATAGTCCGAGGAGCTGCACGAGGTCGCGCTTGCGCTCCAGGTCGTCGAACAGGTGCCGGATGCGCTCCAGATCCTCCTGTGCATTTACGTCCTTCAGAAGGTTTGCCTGCCCGCGTACGATGAGGCTCTTGCGATCGTCCAGCGAGCCTGACCATTCCGCCAGCCCCGCCTGGATAAAGCGCTTAGTGAGCTCATCGAGTTCCGCGCGAGAGGTTTGAAGCTGCTGTTCGATGCGGGCGCGCGCCTCAGCCATGGTGAGGCCGCGCACGTGCGCGTTGAGGTAGTTGGCGGCCTCCGCGAGCGCGGAGGGTGGCAGCCCTTGCGGCAAGTTGACGATGCGGTTCTCGACCGTCTGATCTTCGTCGACGAGCACCACCAGCGCTTTGCCGGGCTCCAGCAGCACGAACTCGATGTGCTTGAGGCGCGTCACCTGCTTATCCGCGAGAACGACGCCGGCGCAGTGGGAAAGGCCGGAGATCATCTGGCCCGCCTCACGCAGAACATCGTCCACGGTGGAGGCGCCGCGCCCCGATATGTGGGCTTCGATCTGCCGGCGCTCTTTGGTGGTGAGATCGCCCACCTCGAGAAGTCCGTCGACGAAGAGGCGCAACCCGAGCTGCGTTGGCAATCGCCCCGCCGAGGTATGCGGGGCAACGATCAGTCCAAGCTGTTCCAGATCCGACATCACATTGCGGATGGATGCCGGTGAAAGATTGATCGGCAGCACCCGCGACAGATTGCGCGAGCCGACCGGTTCACCGGTTTCGAGATAGGACTCGACGATCTGCCGGAGGATGGTGCGGGAGCGGTCGCTGAGGCTCGTAAGTCCGCTGGCGCTTTCGTTCATTGCGGGGAATCGACCTCGCTCTAGGTTGGCCAAGATTATGGATGCGGCACCATCTTCGTCAAACGGCGCGCGGTTTTGGTTGATGCCAGCCCGCCCCTCCCGTAGGTTCGCCCGGATTTCCCATGCAGCAGCCGCGGTCTCACACTTGCTATGCGCCCTTCGAAACGCAATCCCGACGAATTACGCCGCGTCTCCATAGAGCGCGCAGTATCCAAGCACGCTGAAGGTTCCTGCCTTATAAAGTTCGGCGACACCCACGTCCTGTGCACCGCGAGCCTGGAGGAGCGCGTGCCGCCGTGGCTCAAGGGACAGGGCCGCGGCTGGGTTACGGCGGAATACGGCATGCTGCCCCGCGCAACGAGCGAACGTACGCGCCGCGAGGTGACGGTGGGCCATGCCTCGGGCCGTACGCAGGAGATACAACGCCTGATCGGTCGCGCCCTGCGCGCCATCGTCGATCTCAATAAGCTCGGCGAGCGCCAGATCAGCATCGACTGCGATGTCATTCAGGCCGACGGTGGCACCCGCACGGCCGCAATCACCGGCGCCTGGGTTGCCCTGCACGACTGCATCCAGTGGATGAAGCTGCGGGATATGGTGAAGGATGACGTTCTGCGCGACCAGATCGCCGCCGTGAGCTGCGGCATTTACCGTGGAACGCCGGTTCTCGATCTCGATTATGCCGAAGACTCCTCGGCCGAGGCCGATTCCAATTTCGTCATGACGGGCTCGGGCGGCATCGTCGAGGTGCAGGGCACCGCTGAAACGGTCGCCTTCAGCCAGGAAAGCTTCGATCAGATGATGGGGCTGGCGAAAAAGGGAATCGGCGAGCTTGTCGCCCTGCAGAAGCTGACGGTCTCCTGAGGCTTAAGGCCATGCTCGTCGGTTTGCTTGCACTGACGGTTGCGGCGATCTTCACCGGAGCAGCATTCTATATCAATCTGGCCGAGCAGCCGGCGCGGCTCGGTCTCGATGATCGCGCCGCCCTGCAGGAGTGGAAGCCCAGCTACAAGGCGGGCTTTGCGATGCAGGCGACGCTGGCGGTGGTGGGTTTTGTGCTGGGTGTCTTTCAGTGGCTGATCTCCGGCGAGCTCACGTGGTTGCTGGGCGCGATCCTCCTGTTCGCGAATTGGCCGTTCACCTTCCTCGCAATCATGCCGACCAATAATGCATTGATGGCAGCGCCTCTCGATACAGCCGGACGTCAGTCGCGTGCATTACTCGAACGTTGGGGCAGGCTGCACGCGGTGCGAACCGCGCTCGGCGCCGCCGCCACAGCAGTCTTCATCTGGGCTATGATATGATCAACCCTTCTCCGCCAAAGCGTGTGCTCGAAACGGTTCTCTATGCGCGTGATCTCGGCGCCGCCGAAGATTTCTATCGCCGCGCGCTGGGCCTTGAGCCCTTCGCCAAGGCCGACGACCGCCAGTTGTTCTACCGCCTCGGCGAGCAGGTGCTGCTGATCTTCAATCCGCTTCTCACCAGTCGCGGCCCCGCCGAGGGCGCCTTACCAGTGCCGCCGCACGGCGCTGATGGCGAAGGACACGTGTGCTTCGCGGCCTCGGCCGATGAGATCACTGCCTGGCGCGCGCACCTTGAGAGCGAGGGCGTTCCAATCGAGGAAGACTTCGAATGGCCCGGCGGCGGCCGCTCGATCTACTTCCGTGATCCGGCGGGCAACTGCCTCGAGTTCGCCGAGCCACGCATCTGGAGCAAGAAATGACGCGCCGCCTGAAGCGCGGTGACCGCCTGGTCGTCGCCACCCACAACCCCGGCAAGGTGTGGGAGATCAACAAGCTGCTGGAGCCGTATGGTCTTGCGGCCGTTTCGGCGGGCGAGCTGGGCCTCGAAGAGCCGGTCGAGACCGAAACGACGTTCGAGGGCAATGCGGCCCTGAAGGCTGTCTTCGCCGCCAAAGGCGCGAACTTGCCGGCGCTCGCCGACGACAGCGGCATCGAGATCGACGCGCTCGACGGCGCGCCGGGGGTCTATACAGCCGACTGGGCCGGCCCGGGGCGCGATTTTTCTATCGCCATGCAGCGGGTTAACGATGAGCTCGTGGCCAAGCAGGGCTGGAAAGGCGAGCCCTTGAAGGCCAACTTTATCTCCGTGCTGTGCCTTGCCTGGCCGGACGGCGAAACCCGCTTTTTCGAGGGCAAGGTTTACGGCCATGTCGTTTGGCCGCCGCGCGGTGGCAATGGTTTCGGCTATGATCCCATGTTCGTAGCCGACGGTGAAACCGAGACGTTCGGCGAAATGGAGCCGGCCAGCAAATATGCAATCTCGCACCGAACCCGCGCCTTCGACCACTTCAAGCGCGCCGTCCTCGATGGGGCCGGCTGACGAGGTCGGCTTCGGCGTTTACGTGCACTGGCCCTTCTGTGCGCAGAAGTGTCCCTATTGCGACTTCAACAGTCACGTCCGTTTCGGCGGCATCGACGAGGCGCGCTTTCGCGCCGCCTTCCTGCGCGAACTGGAGACGACCGCCGAGCGCATAGGCCCGCGCACTGTATCCAGCATCTTCTTTGGCGGCGGCACGCCTTCGCTCATGCAGCCGGAAACCGTCGACGCGATCCTCGATCGCATTGCGGCGCTGTGGAGCGTCGGTGCGGGCGCCGAGATCACCATCGAGGCGAACCCGGGGAGCGTGGAAGCCGCACGCTTCCGCGGCTATCGCGCCGCGGGCGTCAACCGCGCGTCCCTCGGCGTACAGTCGCTGCGCGACGACATCCTGAAATCGCTCGGCCGCATCCATTCGGTGGCCGAGGCGAAGGCGGCCATCGAGGTGGCGCGCTCGACGTTCGATCGCTTCTCCTTCGACCTCATCTATGCGCGCCCGAGACAGACGCCCGAGGAATGGCGCGCCGAGCTGCACGAGGCGCTCAGTCTCGGCGCCCCGCACCTTTCGCTCTATCAGCTCACCATCGAGCAGGGCACGCCCTTCGCAGCGCTCCATGCGGCGGGCAAGCTCGTCGTGCCCGACGAGGAGGCAGCCTCGGCGCTCTATGCGGTGACGCAGGAGCTGACCGCTGCCGCTGGGCTGCCCGCCTATGAGATCTCGAACCACGCCCCCGCGGGGGAGGAAAGCCGCCACAACATGCTCTATTGGCGCTACGGCGAATATGCGGGCATCGGTCCCGGCGCCCACGGCCGCCTCGACTGGGATGGCACGCGCCATGCGACCAGCACCGAGCGCGGACCCGAGGCATGGGCCACGCGCGTCGAGGAGCACGGCCACGGCCTCCTGGAGACGGCGCCGCTGACCCTGCCTGAGCAGGCCGACGAAGCGCTTTTGATGGGCCTGCGCCTTGTTGAAGGCATCGACCTCGCACGCCTACGGCGCCGGACTGGCTTGCGCCCTTCCGCCGACACACTTGCCGAGTTGATCTCCGATGGCGTGATCGAGCCGCTGGCAGACGGGCGCCGCATCCGCGCTACGGCCGAGGGACGCTTCATCCTAAATGCGATCGTGCTACGTCTTGCCATGAGTTTTACCGATGATCGGACGCCGCGCACCGCGGCTGCCCTTTCACCCGCCGCCGAATAACGGGACCCCATGCGAAATATCTACGACTGGATGATGCGCACAGCGTCGAGCAAGCGTGCGCCAGCGGCGCTCGCCACGGTCTCGTTTGTTGAAAGCTCGTTCTTCCCCATTCCGCCGGACGTGATGCTGATCCCGATGGTGCTCAGCGACCGGCAGAAGGCATGGTGGTACGCAACGCTCGCCACCATCGCATCGGTTGCCGGCGGCATTCTCGGCTACGCCATCGGCTACTTCGCCTTCGAAGCCATCGGCAAGCCGATCCTCGCCTTTTATGGCAAGGAACACGCACTCGATAGCTTCATCCAGTTCGTGCACGAGTACGGTGTGCCGGCGATCATCATCAAGGGCGCAACGCCGATACCGTTCAAAGTCGTGACTATTGCCGCCGGCGTCGCGCAGATGGACCTTTTGGCCTTCGTGGGGGCGAGCATTGTCGCCCGCGCCATGCGCTTTTATCTCGTGGCGGGGCTGCTCTATTTCTTCGGTCAGCCGATCAAGGAATTCATCGAGAGGCGGCTCACGCTGGTGACGACCGTTTTCGTCGTGGTCTTGGTCAGCGGCTTCGTGGCTGTTAAGTACCTTTTCTAGCAAATCTCCGGCGTGTCTGGGCCGCATACCGGCTCGCCCGCGGAGATCACGAGAGATCAGCTAAGGCCCCTGGTACCGCGATGACCCTAGCCGCTCCTGACCTGACCAGCCATTCCGCCTACCGCGCCGGGGCGCTGGCGTTGTTTCTTGCAGTGACCGCCATTCTCACGGCCCTCGGCTTCGAGCACCTCGGCGGTTATGCCCCGTGCGAGCTCTGCACGCTCCAGCGCTACGCTTACTATGCCAGCGTGCCCGGCCTCTTCCTCGCGCTCGTCTCGCTCAGCGCTGGTCAGCGGCGCGCCGCGATCGCTCTGTTCGGTATCGTGGCGCTGGCATTCCTCGCCAATGCTGGGCTCGGCGTCTACCACGCCGGCGTCGAGTGGCATTTCTGGGCGGGGCCGTCCGGCTGCACCGGATCGCAAGCGCTCACGGCGAACGCCGGCAACATGCTCGAAGCCTTGAAGCAGACGAATGTCGTGCGCTGCGATGAAGCGGCGTGGCGCTTCATGGGTATTTCGTTCGCCGGCTGGAGCGTTGTTTGTTCGCTGCTGATCGTGTGGCTCTCTATCCGCGCCGCACGCGACACCGCACACGCGGTCTGACTCGCGCACACTTCGCGCGAACGCAAAAGTTATCCACAGAACAATTGCATGCGCGCGTGCGCGCTTTTCGTTCAGCAACTGTCAAGCAAAATACCGTGTGTAGGTCACGGGCTCGCCATTCCGTGGTCAAAATGTAACGGTCTATTCCTCTCGTTCGCGGAACACGCAGTCACGAGTTGGAGTTGAGGAGACAGCGAACGGGGTCGAGCAATCCAAGAGCCCAAAGTTCTCAGCGTATCGAGAGCGGATTGCAAACCCGAGTGTGCAAGTCGCGTTGCGTCAGTTGCGTTCTGTCCTTTGCACGAGGTCCGTTGCGTTGTCGCGTTCTTCGAGTTTCGTCTCAGCTCTGCCTAGCGTTTCGCGTCATGTCATTTCGGGAACTCCCGCATCCCGCCCTTTGCGTTAGTTGCGTCTCAGTCGTCTCGCGTCAGTCCCTTCCAGTATTGCGTCCCGTAAGTGTTGCGTCGGTAGCGTACGTAAGCGTCGTGTTGCGTTCCGTTGCGTAGAACGTGCGTAAGCCAAATTCCCCCAAAGCACGCTCTCCCGAGCGTGCAACCAAAGTCGAAGCGCCGCTCGGAGGCAAAGGTTTCAGCGTACTTCCGGGCGGTGACAATCGGCAAAGGTGAGTGGCGTAACGGCAAGCCCAGTGATGCGTCGCGTAGCGTTTCAGATTTGTCGCGTTGAGTTGTGTTCCTTGCGTTTGTCTCGAATGTAGCTTGTGAGGTGTGTTGTGGCGTTTCAGTCAGGTGATTGGCGTTCGCTCGCAGAAATTGTCGGTGAAGTTCTCGTGGCTATCGGCAGTCCGTCTCCAGCGACGGACGTTCCCATAGCGTCGGTGTCGGCAAGATAGCAGCGCCGCGTACGCGTTTCGGAGGGGAGTGACGTTCCTTCCAGCGAGCTGGCAAGCATATGGAGCGTAGGAGACTTTCAAACCTCCACCAATGCGCCACGTGACCTGGTCTCGCGTTGTGGTGCTACGCGCTCTGTGTGCTTGCCGCCCACTTAACCCCGCGCCGGGGTGTTTCACGGCGCATCAACGAGGAGGTGTCATATGAGTTTCAATCATATCAATCCGCTGCAATGGCATCAGGCCGTCGGTATTGCCCGCGCCTCGTGCGCGCGCTTCTTCCGCGACGGCGGAGCGCCAGCAGATGCACTTCTCGCCTTTGGTTTGCCGGCCGACGATCGTGCAGCGCAGGATTGGAGCCGGGCGGTCGAGGCGATTGCAGAGTCGCTGTGCGCCGCTCCGATGAGGCGCGCCGCTTAAAGCGCCGATGCCTCGCCGCTTCGAATTTCCGCCGAATGACGAAGGCCCCGGCAGTTGCTGCCAGGGCCATTTTTTTTCGTCGGAGCCGGCTCCTACGGGTCGAGTTCGGTATCCCAATAGAGATAATCGAGCCAGCTCTCGTGCAGATAGTTGGGCGGGAAAAGCCGTCCGTTGCGATGTAATTCGAAAACGGTCGGCCGGTAAGGTGATTGCTTCGGATGCATCCCCACATGCTCCGGCATGGCGCCGCCTTTGGTGAGGTTGCAGGGCGCGCACGCGGCGACGACGTTGTCCCACCGCGTAAGGCCGCCACGGGAGCGCGGAATGAGATGATCGAAGGTGAGATCGTCCCGCGAGCCGCAGTATTGGCAGGTGAAGCGGTCGCGCAGGAACACGTTGAAGCGCGTAAACGCTGGATAGAGGGCAGGCTTCACATAGGTTTTGAGGGAGACGACGCTTGGCACCCGCATCTCGAAGTTGGGGCTGCGCACGTAGCGGTCGTATTCCGAAACGATATTGACGCGATCAAGAAAAACCGCCTTCACCGAATCCTGCCAGCTCCAGAGCGAAAGTGGGTAGTAGCTCAAGGGCCGGAAATCGGCGTTTAGGACCAGTGCTGGAAGGCTGTCCGGAATGGCGGCGTGTGCATCCACTCGTTGATGTCCTATCGGTTTCGTCTTCTACGAATCGCGCTCTCCTCGATGTCCGGCGGGGATACTAGCGATGCATATCAACTCTGTGA
>Ga0180223_1000765_pt1 | contig 33628 bp, 33 predicted proteins | sample eDN5th30CKraftOP_FD_151337 | JGI IMG/M metagenome (GOLD analysis project Ga0180223, IMG submission 151337) | Enriched Organic Plus compost microbial communities from Emeryville, California, USA - eDNA 5th pass 30_C Kraft OP (version 2) (version 2) ... | reverse complement strand
GATACCGGCCTCGAAGACCGCCAGGCGCCTGCCCCCGCCGAGCCCGCGATCCTGCATGATCTTCTGGACGAGCATCTGGTTGAAGCTGCGCACCGGCATGGCGGTGAGGTCGATCACCCTGAGCGCGATGGCGTAGAGGCCGGCCGTGCGCTCGCCGGCGAGGCCGAGCACCAGCAGCTTGTCGAGCTCGGACTGGACGTAGAAGACGATCTCGGCCGCCCCCGCGAAGACCGCATCCGCCATGCGCCGCGGATAGAGCGCCCGCACGAAGCGCCAGCGCGCCGGCGGCGGGAAGCCGACGAGCGCGACGACGAGGCTGGCGAAGGTCGCGGCGAGATAGGCCGCCGCCCAGCTTTCGAGGGCGGGCCGGGCGAAGCCGATGAAGAGCAGGGCGGCCGCCGTCCGCAGCGACGAGCCGATGATGACCAGCAGCGCCGCCTGCCGGAAGCGCCGCAGGCCGTTATTGACGATCGCGACGACCTCGACCGGCCGCCAGCACAGCACTTCCGCTACGATGATCAGCGTAAAAGGCAGCACGGCGAGGCGGTCGGCGAAGAGCAGGCCATAGGCGGCCGCCGCCACGGCGGCGATCAGCGGCAGCGAGGCGAGGCTCAGCGCCGCGAAGCCGGCGAGATAGGCGCCGAGCAGCCGCGGCTTGACGGTGGCGACACGGTAGAGCGGCGAGACGAAGCCGAAGGCGAGCAGGCGCGAGAGGATGAGGCCGGTGGCGGAGGCGGTGGCGAAAAGGCCGAATTCGGCCAGGGTCAACGTATTCGCAACGATGAGGAAGTAGACAAGCGAGATGACGAGCCGGCCCGCGGAGCCGCTCAGGATGGTGAGATAGGAGAGAATGGCTGCGGGGCTGGGCAACATCGACCGGTGCTCGCGGAGGCTGGCCCGGCTTATGCCAGACAGCGTGCGGATCTGGGAATCCTTTAGCGCCAGAGGCGTTGAGCGACCCTAAACGAAACGGAATCATGCCGACGTGGCGCAGGACATCGAAGCGGATCGGGACAGGCTGATGCCGACGCGGCGCGCAGCGCTTCGCGCCGGCGCGGCCGTGCTCGCCGCCGGCGCCGCCCCCGCGCGCGCCGCGTCGCGCCCGGTCGCATTGGGCTCGGCGGCCGAGATCGGCGCGTTCAGGAGCGATCCGCGCTATCGCGAGGCGCTGAAGCGCTATTGCGACATCGTCGTGCCGATGAACGACCTGAAATGGGACGCACTGCGCCATGAGCGCGCGGGCTTCGATTTCGCCGGCGCCGACGAGATCGTCGCCTTCGCCGAGGCCAACGGCAAGGCCTTGCGCGGCCACACCCTGCTCTGGGGCGAGGCGCTGCCGCCCTGGGTCGGGGAGATGACGACCCGCGCCGAGGCCGAGCGTGAGCTCACCCGCCATATCGAGGTCGTGGTCGACCGCTACAAGGGCCGCATCGCCACCTGGGACGTCGTCAACGAGGTGATCAAATACGATCCCACCTCCGGCGGGCCGTGGCGCGACACGGTCTGGCAGCGCCTGCTCGGGCCGGAACATGTCGAGATCGCCTTCCGCACCGCCGCCCGCACCGATCCGAAGGCGCGGCTCGTGCTGAACGACTTCCATTTCGAGGAGCGGGATCCGGGCGCCGCCGCCCGCCGCGCCGTGGCGCTCGACATCTGCCGGCGCCTCCGCGACAAGGGCATTCCGATCCACGGCCTCGGCATGCAGGCGCATCTCTATGCCGAAAGGACGATCGATACCGAAGGCCTCCAGCGCTTCATGCGCGATCTCGACGGGCTCGGCCTCGATGTCGAGATCACCGAGCTCGACGTGATCGACTGGAAGATGCCGGCCGATGCCGCGCTGCGGGACAAGCACGCCGCGGCCCTGGTCGCGAGCTTCCTCGGCGCGGTCGCCTCCGCCAAGCGGCCGAAGGCGATCGTCACCTGGGGCCTGACGGACCGCTATTCCTGGGTCGGGGAGACCTTCCCGCGCAAGGACGGCGCCAGGGCGAGGCCCTTGCCGCTCGATGCCGACTATCGGCCGAAGCCGATGCTGGCGGTGCTCGAACGTTATCGGCGTGGTACGGGGTGAGACCGGAAAGTGAAGCGTAGCGTCATGTTCACCACCGAAACGGCCGACAAGGATCCGCAGGAGAGCGCCGCGCGCGGCGAGCGCCCGGCAGCGGCCGCGCCTCCGCTCGAACTCGGCCGCCTCGCCGATCCGGGCTGGGTCGTCGCGGCCTTGTGGCGCCGCAAGGGGCCGATCCTGCTCTGCGCGCTGGCCGGCTTCGCCCTCGCCGTCCTGGCCAGCCTGCTGATCGCGCCGAAATACACCTCGACGGCGCAGCTCTTCATCGACCCGCGCGACCTGCGCGTGCTGCAGAACGACGTCTCGCCGAACACGGTGGGCAGCGACCCGACCTCGATCGCCAGCTATCTCGAAAGCCAGGCGCGCGTCATCGCCTCGGACAGCATCAAGACGCGGGTGATCGAGAAGCTCGGCCTCGACAAGGACCCCGACTATGGCGGTCCGGCCCGCGGCGGCTTCCTCTCGGGCCTGTTCGGCGCGGACAAGGCGACCACCGACCGCAACGCCCTGCTCTACGCGCTGGCGGCGCTCGACAGGAGCGTCGCCGTCCATCGCGGCGAGCGCACCTTCGTCATCGACATCTCCGCCACGGCCGGGGATCCCGAAAGGGCGGCGCAGATCGCCAATGCGCTCGCCGAGGCCTATCTCGAGGATCAGGCCGCCGTGCGCGCCGACGCCGCCCAGCGCGCCACCGCGGCCCTGACCGGCCGGCTCGAGGAGCTGCGGAGCCGGCTCCGCATCGCCGAGGACAAGGCCGAGAAATACAAGGAGGCCCACAATATCGTCGGCCTCGGCGGCAACAGGTCCCTGAGCGAGGAGCAGCTTTCGCTCAACGCCGCCCAGCTCGCCGCGGCCCGCCAGCGCACCATCGAGGCGAAGGCGAAATACGACCAGATCGCGGCGACGCGGCCTTCCAGCGTCGAGGCGGGCGCCCTCCCCGAGGCCGTCGCCTCCAACACCATGACCGCGCTACGCGCCCAGCTCGGCGCCGCGCTCAGCAAGGAAGCCGACCTCGTCTCCTCCCTCGGCGCCCGCCACCCGGCCCTGACCGCCGCCCGCTCCCAGGTCGGCGACGCCCGTCGCCAGATCGCGGACGAGCTCGTCCGCATCGCCCGATCCGCCAAGGCGGAATACGACCGTGCCGTCGAGGCCGAGCGCCAGTTGTCCCGCCGGGTCGACCAGCTCACCACCGCGCAATATGCCGCCGGGCGCGCCGCGGTGGATCTGCGCGAATTGGAGCGCGAGGTCGAATCCTCGCGCGCCGTCTACGACGCCTTCCTGAAGCGGGCCCGCGAGACGGGCGAGCTCGGCGGCATCGACACCACCAATGCCCGCGTCATCAGCCCGGCGATGCCGCCGCTGGAGAAGAGCGGCGTCAGCCGCCGCACTCTCGCGCTGCTCGGCGCCTTCGGCGGCGGCGGTGCCGGGGCGCTGCTGGCGCTCGCGCTCGCGCTCCTCGCGGCGGCGCGCCCCGTTGAAGAGCGGCCGGCGCAGCCGCGCGGATCGCTCTGGCGCCGCAAGCCTCGTCCCGTCGAGGCGGAAGCCGGCGAGCCGGTGCCGCCTGCGTCGCCGAAACCGGAGCCGGTGCCCGAGACTCCGTCGCCGGCCCCCCTCGCTTCGCCGCCGCCGCCGGAGCTGGAGCCGGCGCCGGAGCGGCCCGCGCCCCCGGAGCCGCCGGTGAAGGCGGCGACGGTCGAGACCGCTTCCGTCGCCGCCGCGAGCCGGTCGGGCTGGCGCCGCTTCGTCGCGATCCCGGGCGGCCAGGCGAGCCGGCCGGCGGAGAAGCCGGCGCTGCCGCAGCTCGGCAAGGTGCCGGCGGTACGCAACCGGCGCTGGCGCCGCGAGATCGAGGCGCCGCGCTCCGTCTTCCAGGCCAAGGCGCATCTCGTCGATGTCGTCGACAAGCCGCAGGCGAGCTTCGCCTCCGGCATCGCCGCCCTGCGGGCGGCGCTGAGCCATGGCGGGGGCGGCGATCCGCGCCGCAGCATCCTGGTGCTGGGGCTGCAGGGGCAGGCGGGGGCGACGACGATCGCGCTCAACCTCGCGCTCGACGCGGCCCTCGCCGGGCAGCCGGCGCTGCTCGTCGACGCCGGCGACGGCCCGCTCGCCCTGACCCGCATCTTCGCGCCCGACTCCCAGGCCGGGCTCGAGGAGGTGATCGGCGGCAGCCGGACGCTGGCGCGTGCCGTCCTCAAGGACGAAGGCAGCGACCTCGCCTTCCTGCCGCGCTCGCATCGGCCCGACCCCGCCGCGCCGGGCTCGCTCGCCGGCGCCCTGTTCGGCGCGGACCGGCGCTACGGGCCGGTGATCGTCGACGCGATGGCCGGCAGCGTCCTGGCGCGGCGCTTCGCCGAGGCGGTGGACGACATCCTCGTGGTCGCGCGCCCCGGCAGGCTGACGGGCGCCGAGCTGGAACGTCTCAGGACGCAGCTCGGCCCCGCTGCCGCCAAGCTGCGCGGAGTCGTCGCGAACGAGGTCTAGATCATCGCGCGTCCTTCCGGACGCGGTAACGATGATCGATCTCATTGCTGGTCCGATGCTCTAAGCGCGGCGCGCCGGCGCCCGCCGCCTCAGTTCTTGTCCGGCTTGCGATACTGCTCGTTGGCGATGCCGAATTCGGACATCAGCCGGCCGAGCGCGACCTGCGCGTGATAGAGGCCGATCGTGCCCGAGCGGGTCTTCAGGCCGAGCGCGAGGCCGCGCGGCACGGAGGCCGCCAGCAGCGCCAGCGATTTCGCCAGCACCTTCAGCCGGCCGGCTGGACCGGGGTTCTGCCGCCGCTCGATCGCGGCCGAGATCGCGCCGTTGCGCAGGCCGCGCGCCGCGATCCATGCGAATTCGCTGCGGCGGCGCGGCATGGTCTCGCGCTGCGCCGCCTCCTGGACCCACCAGAACCGGAAGCCGGCGGCCCTGGCGCGGGTGAAGAAGTCAGTATCGCCGCCGCCGGTGAAATCGAAGCTTTCGTCGAGGAAGGGAAAGCCAAGCCGCTGGAGCACCGTGCGCCGGATCAGGTAGTTGGCGCTGGAATAGAGCATCGGCACCGGGCCGGAAGCGGCGTAATGCGAGCGGAAGACGGGGTGGGCCGCAAGCCAGGCGCGCGCCGGATCCTCGAAGACGGGCGTCACCGAGCCGCCGAAGAGCTCCGCCGGAGCCAGGGCGGCGGCCTTGAGGAAGGCGTCGAGCCAGCCCGGCCGAGCCTCCTCGTCGTCGTCGATCCCGAGCACCTGCTGCAGCGCCGGGAAGTGCGTCAGCGCGCAGCGCCAGGCGGCGTTGTAGGCCTTGCAGTTGCCCTGGCGCGGCTCGACGATGACGAGGCCCTTGAACAGCCCGGCCTCGAGCAGGGCCTTCGCCCGCGCCGCGCCGGCCCGTTCGCCGCCCTCGTTCTCGACGACGATCACCGCGAAGTCGTGCCCGCCCTCCTGCGCCGCCAGCGAGCGCAGCGTCGCCTCGAGCATGTCGGGCCGCCGGAAGGTCGGCACGCAGACGACGCTGGCGATTCCGGCCAGTGCCGCCGGCGGCGACTGCGCCGCGATCTCGAAGCTTTCCGGCGTCGCGAAGCGGAGCGGGGGCGGTTCGGCCGGTGTCATCGGTTCCTGCGCGATCATGCCCGGTTTCTAGAACGGGCGGCTTAAGGTTCGGTGTCCGTCGCCGCCGCTGCGTCGGCCATCGCGGCAAAGCCTCGTTGAGCATGTCGGGACGGCGTGCTTGACCGGCCGGCGCAATGGGGAGAGGTAGGCCATCCTCTCGCGGACCGAAGCCTTGCGCCTAGCCTTCCTGACCTCGCTCATTCCGGTTGCCCGGCCCGATACCGGCTTCGAGATCGCCAATGCGGCGATCCTCTCGGCGCTGCGCGACGCCGGCCACGAGGTCACGGCGATCGGCTTCGTGCGCCCCGGCGAGGTGCCGGCCGCGCCGGACCAGGCCGTCGTCCTGGCCGAGATCGACATCGAGAATGCCGCGGTGCCGGCGGGGAAGCGCCTGCAATGGCTCGCCGCCGCGTTCCGTTTCGGCCTGCCCGTCGCCTGCGCCAAGCTCAGGCTCGCCGGGGCCGGTCGGCTGCTCGAAGCCGTGCGCGCGCATGGCCCTTTCGATGCGCTCGTGCTGAACTCGGTGATGCTGCCCGGGGCCTTTCCCGAACTGCTCGGGCTCGCGCCCTGCGTGCTGGTGGCGCATAATATCGAGCATGCCTCCGCCCGCCAGAACGCCCGCAATGCCGGGAATGTCCTCCTGCGCCGGCTGTTCGCGCGCGAGGCGCGGCTGCTGGAAGCGATCGAGCGGCGGCTCTGTCGGCAGGCGCGCTTCGTCTGGACCCTGGCGGAGGAGGATCGCGCGGCGCTGGGCGCCAAGATCGCCGGCAAATCCGCCGTGCTGCCGCTGGTCTCCGGCGCGGCGCAGCCGGCTTCTGACGCGGGGCTGGAGGAGTCGATCCGCTTCGATGTCGGGCTTATCGGCACCTGGACCTGGCTTCCCAACCGGGTCGGCCTCGCCTGGTTCCTGGACGAGGTCTGCCCGCTGCTGCCGCAGGATATCCGCGTCGCGGTCGCGGGGCGCGTGCCGCCGGACCTGCAGGCGCCCGGCAACGTCACGCTGGTCGGCCGGGTGCCGGCGGCCGATCTCTTCCTGCGCTCCTGCCGCATGGTGGCCCTGTCGAGCCGGGCCGGTACCGGGGTTCAGCTCAAGACCATCGAGACGATGCAGCTCGGCCTGCCCGCCGTCGCGACGGCGCTGTCCTGCCGCGGCTTCACGGCATTGCCGGAGAATTTCACGCTCGCCGACAGCCCGGCGGATTTCGCCCGGGCGCTGGTCGAGCGCGTCGCGCAGATCAGGGAGGGCGCCGCGCAGCGCCTCGACGGCGCCGCCTTCCTGGCGCGGCAGCGGGCGGCGCTCGCGGCCGGCATCGCGCAGGGCCTGGCCGCGGCGCGCGGCTGAGGGGCCCCCGCGGATTTGCCTCCCCCGCCCGTCCGGGGCTATGAGTCGGCGCACGCCGACCCGCGCGTGCGCCGATCATCGCCCAGCCTCGAGGCCGGCCTCATGCGCATCGAAAACGACCCCAAGCTCGACTTCCGCGACGTCCTGATCCGGCCCAAGCGCTCGACGCTGGGCAGCCGCGCCCAGGTCGATGTCGAGCGCAGCTTCCGCCTCGCGCATACCGGGACGGAGTGGAAGGGCTTCCCGCTGATCGCGGCCAATATGGACGTCGTCGGCACCATGGCGATGGCGCGCGCCCTGCTGAAGCATGGCGCCATGGTCGCCCTGCACAAGCATTACGATGCCGAGGCGCTGATCGCCTTCTTCCGCGAGCCGGAATCGGCCAACGCCTTCTATTCCCTCGGCACCACGGAGGCCGACCACGACAAGCTCAAGGCCGTCCACGCCCGGTCGCCGGTCGGCAAGATCTGCCTCGACGTCGCCAACGGCTATACCGAGAAGTTCGTCGATACGGTCAAGGTGACCCGCGCGGCCTTCCCCGACGCCGCGATCATGGCCGGAAACGTCGTCACCGGCGACATGACCGAGGCGCTGATCCTGGCCGGAGCCGACATCGTCAAGGTCGGCATCGGCCCGGGCTCGGTCTGCACCACGCGCAAGATGACCGGCGTCGGCTACCCGCAGCTCTCCGCCATCATCGAATGCGCCGATGCCGCCCATGGGCTCAAAGGCCTGGTCTGCGGCGATGGCGGGCTGACCGTGCCGGGGGACGTCGCCAAGGCCTATGGCGGCGGCGCCGATTTCGTGATGATGGGCGGCATGCTCGCCGGCCACGACGAATGCGAGGGCGAGATCCGCTACGAGGAGCGCGACGGCGAGAAGGTGCCGGTCGCCATGACCTTCTACGGCATGTCCTCCGACACGGCGATGCACAAATATGCCGGCGGCGTCGCCACATACCGCGCTTCCGAAGGCAAGACCGTCGAGGTGCCCTATCGCGGCCCGGTCGCCGATACGATGCTGGAGATCATGGGCGGGGTGCGCTCGGCGATGACCTATATCGGCGCGGTGCGCCTCAAGGAAATGTCGAAGCGCACCACCTTCATCAGGGTCGGGGCGCAGCTCAACACCGTGTTCGGCAACTGACCGCCCCCGCCGCGAGCATGCGCACTTCGTCGGGTACCGCTCGCGGCCCATCTGTTGCATAGTCCGGTCTTCAACACAGAAAGCCGCTCACGGCTTCGGGGAGACGGACGATGACGATCAGAACTTCCATGGCGGCGGCCCTGCTGGTCGCCGGCGCGTCGCTGGCGCAGGCGCAGCAGCTTGCGCCGAGCCCGACGCTCGACGCGGTCAAGGCGCGCGGCAATCTCGAATGCGGCGTGCATCTCGGCCTGCCGGGCTTCTCCTTCGCGAATGACAAGGGCGAATGGACCGGCATCGACGTCGATTACTGCCGGGCGCTCGCCGCGGCGATCTTCGGCGACGCCACCAAGGTAAAATACACGCCGACCTCGGTGCAGCAGCGCTGGCCGATCCTGCAGTCGGGCCAGGTCGACGTGCTCTCGCGCAACTCGACCATCACTTTCTCGCGCAACGCCACGCTCGGCCTCAACTTCCAGGGCATCAACTTCTACGAGGGCCAGACCTTCATCGTCCGCAAATCGGCGAATGTGAAGGATGCCGAGGGCCTCGACGGCGCCTCGGTCTGCGTCGCCGCCGGCTCGACCGAGGAGAAGAACGCCGCCGACTGGTTCCGCGAGCGCAACCTCAAGGTCACGATCACCAATTTCCAGAAGAACGACGACGCCATCGCCGCCTATGACGCCGGCCGCTGCGACGCCTATACCGCCGGCGTCGGCGCCCTCGCCGGCCAGCGCATCAAGCTCAAGAATCCCGACGAACACGTCATCCTGACCAAGCCGATCTCGAACGACCCGCAGGGGCCGGTGACGCGCTGGGGCGACGAGCGCTGGCAGCTCATCGTGCGCTGGGTGCTGAACGGCACCATCGCGGCCGAGATGCTCGGCGTCACTTCCGCCAATGTCGACGAGATGAAGGCGAACTCGAAGAACTCCGAGGTCCGCCGGCTGCTTGGCGCCGAGGGCGGCTTCGGCGAGATGATGGGCCTCCCCAACGACTGGATGTACAACGCCATCAAGCAGGTCGGGAACTATGGCGAGAGCTATGAGCGCAATGTCGGCATGGGTTCGGCCCTGAAGCTGGAGCGCGGCCAGAACCAGCTCTGGACCAAGGGCGGCGTGCTGTTCACCCCGCCGTTCCAGTGAGAGCGGGCGGCTAGATCATCGCGCGCCCTTTCGGGCGCGGTAACGATGATCTATCTCGTTGCCGGTCCATCGGATTCTTCCGAAAAGTGGATTCCACTTCTCGGTCCGATGCCCTAGCCGGTGACCGCTCGCGGGTCGTCCGGGACGCGCCGCGTCAGCGGCGCCGATCCGGGATCCATGCCGGAATCGTCCAGGCATGGATCCCGGGTTTCCGTTGCACCCGCCCGGGACGATTCCGTGTTTCCGAAGCAAGCTGGAAGCGCGCATGACGAACCTTCTCGCCTTCATCAACGACAAGCGCGTCCGCGACTGGTTCTACCAGATCGCCGTCGTGTTGCTGCTCGTCGGCCTCACCGTCTTCTTCGTGCGCAACGCCTCGGAGAACATGCTCAAGGCCGGCATCGCCTCGGGCTTCGGCTTCCTCTGGCGCACCTCCGGCATCGAGGTCCCCTTCGTCCTCACCGGCTATACCCAGGCGGACAACATCCTCGCCTTGTTCTGGGTCGGCGTCGCCAACACCATGCTGGTGACGGTGATCGCGATCGTGCTGGCGACGCTGCTCGGCTTCGTCGTCGGCATCGCCCGGCTCTCCTCGATCTGGCTCGTCTCGACGCTCGCCGGCGCCTATATCGAGTTCGTCCGCAACATCCCGCTGCTGTTCTTCGTCCTGTTCTGGTATTTCGGCGTCATCGCCGCGCTGCCGTCGCCGCGCCAGAGCCTCAGCGTCTTCGGCGTCGCCTTCCTCAACAATCGCGGCCTGACCATCCCGCTGCCCGACGGCCTGGAGAATCTGCGCCTCGCCGGCGGGATCATCCTCGCCTGCATCCTGGCCTATGCGGTCTTCGCCGTCTGGGCGCGCAAGCGCCAGGAGCGCACCGGCCGGCACGCGCCGACCTTGCGCGTCGGGCTTCTCCTGCTGCTCGCGCTGCCGCTGCTGGCGCTGGCCTGGGCGGTGCTCGCGACCCGCTGGGACGTGCCGGCGCTGCGCGGCTTCAACTATCGCGGCGGCTTCGTCGTCATCCCCGAATTCGTCGCGCTGCTGGCGGCGCTCGTCACCTATACGGCCGGCTTCATCGCCGAGATCGTCCGCGGCGGCATCCAGTCGGTCTCGCATGGCCAGACCGAGGCGGGCGCGGCGCTCGGGCTGCGCTCCGGGCAGGTGCTGCGCCTCGTCACCATCCCGCAGGCGATGCGCGTGATGATCCCGCCCCTCACCAACCAGTATCTCAACGTGCTGAAGAACTCCTCCTTCGGCGCGGCCATCGCCTATCCCGACGTGGTCAGCCTGTTCATGGGCTCGGCCCTGAACAACACCGGCCAGGCCATCGAGATCATCGCCATGACGCTCGCCGTCTACCTCGTCATCGGGCTCGCGGTGTCGGCGCTGATGAACTGGTACAACGCCCGCATCGCCCTGGTGACGCGATGAGCGGCCGCGCTTCCTCCTCCTCGCTGTCGCTCTGGCGCGAACGCCTGTTCGGCACGCCCTTCACCGGCTTCGTCACGGTGATGCTCCTGCTCGGCATCGCCTGGGTCGCGGTGCCGCTGCTGCGCTGGGCGGTGATCGATGCGAGCTGGCGCGGCACCACCCGGGCCGACTGCGCCGCGGGCGGCGCCTGCTGGGTCTTCATCCGCGCCCGCTTCGGCCAGTTCATGTACGGGCTCTATCCGGCCGACCAGCGCTGGCGCGTCGATCTCGCCGGAATCCTGCTGGTGCTGGGCGTCCTCGCGGTCGTGCTGGCGCCGCAGCGCCTCAGGCTGAAGCTCGGCATCGCCCTGCTGGTGGTTCTGCCGCCGCTCGGCATCTGGCTGCTCGCCGGCGGCTTCGGTCTGCGCTCGATCGAGACGCGGGAATGGGGCGGCCTGATGCTCACCCTGTTCATCTCGCTCTATTCGAGCCTGATCGCCATCCCGCTCGGCATTCTCTTCGCGCTCGGCCGGCAATCGGAGCTGCGCGTGATCCGGCTGATCAGCGTCATCTTCATCGAGTTCTGGCGCGGCGTGCCGATCATCGCGGTGATCTTTCTCGCCTCGCTGCTGCTGCCGCTGATCATGCCGGGCGGCATCGACATCGACCGGCTGGCGCGCGCCGTGATCGGCCTCGGCTTCGTCATCGCAGCCTATATGGCCGAGGCGGTGCGCGGCGGCCTGCAGGCCCTCCCCAAGGGCCAGCGCGAGGCGGCGACGGCGCTCGGCCTGACCTATTGGAAGGCGACGGGGCTGATCATCCTGCCGCAGGCGCTGCGCATCTCGCTGCCGGCGATGACCAACGAGTTCATCGCCCTGATCAAGAACACGACGCTCGTGCTGGTCGTCTCGATCCTCGACCTGCTCGGCATCGCCCAGGCCTCGCTCGCCGACCCGAACTGGGTCGGCATGAACATGGAGGCCTATGCCTTCTCGGGCGCGATCTACTGGCTGATCTGCTTCGCGCTCTCGCGCTGGAGCCGCTCGCTGGAGAACCGGCGGCGGCTCTGAAGCCACGGCAGCCCGAAACCGCGCCGTCATCCCGGGCGACCGCATGGATCCCGGACAAGCCGCGATCGCGGCTTGTCCGGGATGACACCGATCAGGAAACAAAAAACCGGCCGCGAGGGCCGGTTCTTCATGTCTCCGGATGAAATCGGGCTCAGGCCCGCACCTTGCTCCGGTCGCGGCGGCGGTCGGCCGCCGGCTGGTAGGCGATGCGGGAATGGTAGCTGCAATAGGGCAGGCCGGTCTGCGAGCGCGCGCCGCAGAAGCGGAAATCCGGGCTGGTCGGGTCGCCCATCGGCCAGCGGCACATATATTCGCGCAGCTCCATGATGGTGACGCGGTCCGAGAACGGGATCACCACGTCCTCGGAGGGCAGCGGCGCCTGCTCGGCCTCGATCTCCACCGCGACCGCGGGGGCGAAATGGGGGGCGAGGGCCTGGGCGCCGCGGGGCGCCGCCGCGCTGCCGCCGGCCGGCAGGCTCGGGGCCCGCGCCGGCGCCTTGCGCGGGGCGGCGCTGCGCGCCGCCGCCGGGGCGGCCGCGCTCTTGGCCCGGCCGGAAAGGCCGAGCCGGTGCACCTTGCCGATCACCGCATTGCGCGTGACGTTACCGAGTTCGGCCGCGATCTGGCTGGCGCTGAGGCCATCGCTCCAGAGCTTCTTGAGCAGTTCGACGCGCTCCTCCGTCCATGCTCCGGCTTCGTTCATCCGCATCACCTGTCTGGTCCGGCCGGTTCCTCGCGGCGCCGGCCTTAAGGGTGCTTCGTGGCGGAATCCGGAACCGTCGGCTTTCGTCGCTGAGACAAAAGCCGCTACTGCCGCAACAGACGGTACAGGGATCGCCGCACGAAATGTCGTATCTGACGAAAACGACCATACAAGGGGCGGTGACTCGCGGACAAGAGTCGCCGAATCTGAATTGGGCTTTTCCCCAGCCGATTCGCGATTGGCGGGTCAAGCGAATCTTTTCGGCAACACTGTCGTTGCGGCAAGAAAAGCCCGTACGGAATTGACAGCGCCGGTCGGCTTAAGCATATTTATCCACAAGGTGACGCCGCCCCTTCGGGCGGCGCTTATGTTTTCGCGGATCAAGGCCCGAACGATGCGGATGACGGCGCGACGAGAGGTCAGGAACCGGGTGCGACGATAACGCCGTCGCCGGGTCGCGGCATGCCCGCATGCTGCAGCATTTCAACCCGGATCGCGTTCTCGAACCCAGCGCCAATCCGGTCTCATCCGTCCCCTTTTCGCGAGGATCTTCGTTCCATGGCTCCCGCTCCCGCTTCCCCCGGCCAGTCCGTGCTCGTGCCGACCTATGCCCGCGCGCCCGTCGCCTTCGAGCGCGGCGAGGGGCCCTGGGCGATCACCGCCGACGGCACGCGCTATCTCGACTTCGGCGCCGGCATCGCCGTCAACGCGCTGGGGCACGCCCATCCGCACCTCGTCAAGACGCTGACCGAGCAGGCCGCCAGGATCTGGCACACCTCGAACCTCTACGGCATGCCCGACGGCGAGAAGCTGGCGCGCCGGCTTTGCGAGGCGACCTTCGCCGAGCGGGTGTTCTTCACCAATTCGGGCGCCGAAGCGAATGAATGCGCCATCAAGATGGCGCGGAAATACCATGCCGCGAAGGGCCATCCCGAGCGCTTTCACATCGTCACCTTCGAGGGTGCCTTCCACGGCCGCACGCTCGCGACCATCGCCGCCGGCGGCCAGCAGAAATACATCGACGGCTTCGGCCCCAAGGTCGAAGGCTTCGACCAGGTGCCCTTCGACAACGAGAAGGCCTTGCGCGCCGCCATCGGGCCGCAGACCGCCGCGCTGATGATCGAGCCGATCCAGGGTGAGGGCGGCCTGCGCGCGGTGCCGGCCCGTTTCCTCAAGCTGCTGCGCCAGATCTGCGACGAGAACGGCCTGCTGCTGATCTTCGACGAGATCCAGACCGGCGTCGGCCGCACCGGCAAGTTCTTCGCCCATGAGCTCTACGGCGTCGCGCCGGACATCATGTCGATCGCCAAGGGCATCGGCGGCGGCTTCCCGATGGGCGCCTGTCTCGCCACCGAGGAGGCGGCCTCGGGCATGACGCTCGGCACCCACGGCACCACCTTCGGCGGCAACCCGCTCGCCATGGCGGTCGGCAACGCCGTGCTCGACGTGGTGCTGGCGCCGGGCTTTCTCGACCAGGTCGGCCAGGTCGCGCTCCGGCTGAAGCAGTCGCTGGCCGAGCTCAAGGACAGGCATCCCGAGGTGATCCAGGAGATCCGCGGCGAGGGCCTTATGCTGGGCCTGAAGCTGCACACGCCGAACACCGACTTCGTCAACGAGGCGCGCGCCCAGGGGCTCCTCGTCGTCGGCGCCGGCGACAATGTCGTGCGCCTGCTGCCGCCGCTGATCATCGGCGAGGCGGACGTCGCCGAGGCGATCTCGCGCCTCGACAAGGCCGCGGGCGCCGTCGAGGCCTCGCTGAAGCGCCCGGCCGCCGAGTAAGTCCATCCCCCCAACCCGCGAAGCGAAGGAAGCGCCCGTGACGCGCCATTTCCTCGACCTTTCCGATTTCTCCGGCAGCGAGCTGCGCGCCATCCTGCGCGCCGGCGAGGAGATGAAGGCGCGACGTCGCACCCCGGCCGCCGCGGCGGACCGCCTGCTCGAGGGCAAGGTCATCGCCATGATCTTCGAGCAGCCCTCGCTGCGCACGCGCGTTTCCTTCGATGTCGGCATCCGCGAGCTCGGCGGCTCGCCGATGATGGTCGCCGGCCACGAGATCGAGCTCGGCGAGCGCGAGACCATCGCCGACACCGCCCGCGTGCTGTCGCGTTATGTCGACGCCATCATGATCCGCATCCTCGACCATGACGCGCTGGTCGAGATGGCGAAATACGCCACGGTTCCGGTGATCAACGGCCTGACCAAGCGCCAGCATCCCTGCCAGGTCATGGCCGACGTGATGACCTTCGAGGAGCGCAAGGGCGCGATCGAAGGCAAGCGCATCGCCTGGACCGGCGACACCAACAACGTGCTGACCTCCTGGGTCCACGCCGCCGGCCGGCTCGATTTCGAACTCTCCGTCGCGACGCCGGAGGAGCTGGCGCCGCCGCCGGCCCTGATCGCCTGGGCGAAGAAGCAGGGCGCCAGGATCAAGCTGACCAGCCGGCCCGAGGAAGCGGTCGAGGGCGCCGATTGCGTCATCACCGATTGCTGGGTCTCGATGGGCGACGAGGAAGGCACGCGCCACAACCTGCTGCGCCCCTATCAGGTCGACGACCGGCTGATGGAGCGCGCCGAGAAGGATGCGATCTTCATGCATTGCCTGCCGGCCTCGCGCGGCGAGGAGGTCACCGACAAGATCATGGACGGCCCGCAATCGGCCGTCTTCGACGAGGCCGAGAACCGGCTCCACGCGCAGAAGGGCATCCTGGCCTGGTGCTTCGGCGGGGTGGCGGCCTGATGGCCGCCGATGCCGGCGCCGCGGCCGGGCACGACGATGCGGTCCTGCCCTTCGCCGTTCCCGATCTCGACGTGCGCGGCCGGGTCGTCCGGCTCGGCCTCTCGATCGACGCGATCCTCGACCGGCACGGCTATCCCGTGCCGATCTCGCGCGTGCTCGGCGAGGCCTGCGCGCTCACCGTCCTGCTCGGGACCGCGCTGAAGTTCGAGGGGCGTTTCCAGCTCCAGACCAAGAGCGACGGCGCCATCCCGATGATGGTGGTGGATTTCTCCGCGCCGGACAATTACCGGGCCGTCGTGCAGATCGACCAGGCCAAGCTCGTCGAGGCGATGGCGCTCGACCGGCTGTCGACCGGCGATCTGCTCGGCGAGGGCCATCTCGCCATGACCATCGACCAGGGCTCGGTGGCGACGCGCTATCAGGGCATCGTGCCGCTGACGCGGCAGGGGCTGGAGGAGGCGGCGCACCAGTATTTCCGCCAGTCCGAGCAGATCCCGACCCGGGTCCGGCTCGCCGTCGGCACGGTCACGACCGGCGGGCGGGCGCATTGGCGGGCCGGCGGCATCCTCGTCCAGTTCATGCCGCATTCCGTCGACCGGCTCCGCGCCGCCGATATCCATCCCGGCGACGCCCCCGAAGGCCACCGGATCCTGGCCGGCGGCGATGCCGACGGCATCGAGGACGATGCCTGGACGGAGGCGCGCTCGCTGGTCGAGACGGTCGAGGACCATGAATTGCTCGACCCGACGCTGGAGAGCGAGCGCTTGCTCTACCGGCTCTTCCACGAGCGCGGCGCCCGCGTCTTCGAGCCCGTGCCGGTGCACGAGGCCTGCCGCTGCTCGCGCGAGCGCGTGCTGGGGATGCTGCGCGGCTTCTCCGCCGAGGACCGCCGCGCCATGGTCGCCGATGACGGCAGGCTCGGCGTCACCTGCGAATTCTGCTCGCGGCGCTACTCCTTCGAGCCGGCCGAGGTCGAGGACGGGCAGGCGGCGGGATCGTAGAGGCGGCCGGCGGCTTCCCTTCTTCCGCGAGGGGAGAAGGGAAGAGCCTCAGCTCCGGCACTCCGCCATCAGCTTGCGCATGAAGGCCTCGCCCGCCGCCAGCTGCTCCAGCGTGATGTACTCGTCCGGCTGATGCGCCTGGTCGATCGAGCCGGGGCCGCAGACCACGGTGGGCAGCCCGGCCTGCTGGAAATGCCCGGCCTCGGTGGCATAGGCGACCGCGATGGTGTGGTTGCGCCCCGACAGGCGCATGGCGAGCCGCTCCGCCTCCGAGCCCGGCTCGGGCGCGAGCCCCGGGACGTCCGAGGTCATCTCCGTCTCGATCGCGGCATTCGGCGCGGTCGCGCGCATCCGCGCCAGCACCTTCTCCGCGCGTGCGGCGAAGCGGGCCGGCCCGGCCTCCGGGTCGGAGCTCGGCAGCGTCCTGATCTCCCACAGGATCTCGGCGCGGTCGGCCAGGATGTTGCGGGCGATGCCGCCATGGAACGAGCCGATATGGATGGTGTCGTAGGGCGGGTCGAAGCGCCCGCCGGTGTCCGGCCGCAGCCTGGCGTCCTCGGCCATCTGGTCGAGCTCGGCGGCGAGCAGCGCGCCGGCATGGACGGCGCTGGCGCCGAGCTGCGGCTTGGAGGAATGGGCCGCGAAGCCCTTGATCAGGGTCTGGAAGGTGCGCACGCCCTTATGCGCGTCGCAGATGTCGAGCATGGTCGGCTCGCCGACGATGACGGCGCGCGGCCGCGGCAATGTCCCGCCCATCGCGGCGATGCCGTCGACCACGCCGAGGCAGGTCACCTCCTCGTCATAGGAGAGGAACAGGTGGATCGGCGTCCTGAGGTCGGCCGCCAGGAAATCCGGCACCAGCGCCAGCCCCAGCGCGAGGAAGGCCTTCATGTCGACGGCGCCGCGGCCATAGGCACGCCCGTCCGCGACATGCAGCGTGAAGGGGTCGCGGCTCCAGGCCTGGCCCTCGACCGGCACGACGTCGGTATGGCCGGAGAGCACGATGCCGCCGCGGTCCTGCGGCCCGACGCTGGCGAAGAGCGCCGCCTTGTCGCCCGCGGCATTGGGGAAGCGCGTCGCGGCGACGCCCCAGCCGGCGAGATAGTCCTCGACGAAATCGATCAGCGGCAGATTGGATCTGTGGCTCACCGTGTCGAAGGCGACGAGGCGGGCGAGCATCTCGAGCGGCGTGTAGCGCTGCCCGGCGGACGGGGTGGCGGTCAATGCAGAACCTTCTTCACATAGGGGGAGTCGAGCGGGAAGAGCGGCACCGCGACGTCGAACATCGCGCCGTCCTCGCCGCGCATGGCGTAGGAGCCGCGCATCGCGCCGTCCGGCGTCGTCAGGGGACAGCCGGAGCTGTAGCTGAAGCGCTCGCCCGGGCGCAGCACCGGCTGCTGGCCGACGACGCCGTCGCCGCGAACCTCGTGGACCTCGCCGCGCCCGTCGGTGATGAGCCAGTGGCGCGTCATGAGCTGCACGGTGCGGTCCGACAGATTGGCGATCTCGATGGAATAGGCCCAGACATAGCGGCCCTGTGCCGGCGCGGATTCCGTTTCCAGGAATCGCGGCGCCACGGTTACGCGCACGCCCTGCGTCTGCGCCTGGTACATCCTCGAGCCTCCGCCGCCCCGCCCCTTGATAGGGACCGGCCATGGCCAGCGTCAATGCCGTGCGCCATCATGCAGGCGTGGACAACATGGCGAAAACCGCGCATTCGGCTTGGCCGCCGCGCGCGGCTTCGCTAGCGGTGACCGATTAACCTCGCGGAACGAGCATGCTGCCTTTCAAGCCCGGCATCCAGCCCGACAGCACCATCCGCGCCTTCATCGAGCAGGGCGCGATCCGGCTCGGCCTTCCGCCGGCGGAAGGGCAGGTCCAGCCCGCCAGCCTCGATCTGCGCCTGGGCGCGCGCGCCTATCGCGTCCGCGCCAGCTTCCTGCCCGGCCCCGAGCGCACGGTGAGGAGCCGCATCGACGATCTCTCCCTGCACGAGATCGACCTGACGCAAGGCGCCGTGCTGGAGACCGGCTGCGTCTACATCGCCGAGCTGATGGAGGGGCTGAAGCTGCCGAAGGGCCTGCGCGCCGCGGCCAACCCCAAGAGCTCGACCGGCCGTCTCGACGTCTTCACCCGCGTCATCACCGACCGCGCCCGCGAGTTCGATCTGGTCGAGGAGGGCTATGAGGGGCCGCTCTTCATCGAGATCTCGCCGCGCACCTTCCCGGTGCTGGTCCGCTCGGGCTCGCGGCTCTCGCAGATCCGCTTCCGTGCGGGCGAGACGCGCCTCGACGATCGCGCGCTCGGCGAGGTCCATCTGCGCGAGACGCTGGTCAGCGCGGCCGAGCCCTCCTTCCAGGGTGGCGTCGCCGTCAGCGTCGATCTCTCCGGTTTCGACGGGCTGCTCGGCTATCGCGGCAAGCATCACACCGCGCTGATCGACGTCGACCGCGTCGGCGCCTACCGGGCCGCCGATTTCTGGGAGCCGATCCGGGACGACGGCTCGGGGAGCATGATCCTCGACCCCGGCCAGTTCTACATCCTCGCCTCCAAGGAGGCGGTGCATGTCCCGCCGGACTACGCCGCCGAGATGACGCCCTTCGATGCGCTCGTCGGCGAGTTCCGCGTCCACTATGCCGGCTTCTTCGACCCCGGCTTCGGCCACCGCGCCGCCGGCGGGCAGGGTGCCCGGGCGGTGCTGGAGGTGCGCTCCCGCGACGTGCCCTTCATCATCGAGGACGGCCAGATCGTCGGCCGCCTGGTCTACGAGGCCATGGCGGCGCGCCCGGAATCGCTCTACGGCGCCGGGCTGCGGTCCAACTACCAGGGCCAGGCGCTCAAGCTCTCGAAGCATTTCGCCGGCTGAGGTTCTTCGGTTCGCCATGAGCGGAGCGCCGTTCCTGCGGCGGCCGCATGGGCCACCGTTCACCCCGGCCGCTGGCGCGGGGCGGCAAAATGCGGAGAATGGCCCCGGGTCTCGCCTGGCGAGCCTCCAGCCGCCCTTTCCGCTGCCTTGTCCGGGATCGAAACCATGTCGAAGCTGAAGCCAGAAACCCGCGACAGGCTACGCGGCGTCTCCGTCGCGACGGTCTGCACCGCCCTGTTCAAGCGCGGCTTCCGCAACCAGTTCATCCAGGATGTGCGTCCACTGAATCCGCAGGCCGGCACCATGGTCGGCGAGGCCTTCACCCTGCGCTACATCCCGGCGCGGGAGGATCTCAACCCGCTTTCGGTGTTCCAGGACCGGGCCCATCCCCAGCGCAAGGCGGTCGAGGATTGCCCGCCCGGTGCGGTGATGGTGATCGACAGCCGCAAGGACCCGCGCGCCGCCTCGGCCGGCGGCATCCTGGTCTCGCGCCTGATGAAGCGGGGCGTGGCCGGCGTCGTCACCGATGGCGGCTTCCGCGATTCGCCCGAGATCGCGAAACTGCCCTTCCCGGCCTATCACAACCGGCCTTCCGCCCCGACCAACCTGACCCTGCACCAGGCGGTCGACATCGATGTCCCGATCGGCTGCGGCGACGTGCCGGTCTGGCCGGGCGACGTCGTGCTCGGCGATGGCGAGGGCGTCGTCGTCATCCCGGCCGATCTCGCCGACGAGATCGCGGCGGAGGCGGTGGAGATGACGGCCTTCGAGGATTTCGTTACCGAGGAGGTGATGAAGGGCCGCTCGATCCTCGGGCTCTATCCCGCGACCGAGGAGCGGACGAAGGCCGAGTTCGCCGCCTGGCGGCAGGCCAACGGGCGCTGAGGCGGGGGCGACCTGCTTCAGTCGGGGCTGAACACCGACCAGCCCGTCGCCTCGGCGAGCCGCTCCAGCGCCAGCGTGCCGAGCAGCGAGTTGCCGTTGGCGTCGAGCCCGGGCGACCAGACCGCGATCGCGGCCTGGCCAGGCGCGATGGCGAGGATGCCGCCGCCGACGCCGGATTTCCCCGGCAGGCCGACGCGGAAGGCGAAGTCGCCCGAGGCGTCGTAATGGCCGCAGGTCAGCATCAGCGCGTTGATCCGCCGGGCGCGCTGGGCCGGGATCACCCGCGGCCCGCCGGGCTCGTAGAGCCCGCCATGCATCAGATAGCGCCCCGCCATGGCGAGCTGGCGGCAGCTCATGGCGATGGCGCATTGATGGAAATAGACGCCGAGCGTCAGCTCCGGGGCGTGGCGGATGTTGCCGAAGGCCTTCATGTAGTTGGCGAGCGCGATGTTGCGGAAGCCGGTCGCCTGCTCGCCCCGCGCCACCACCTCGTCGATGGTGATGCCGTCGTCGTCGGCGAGATAGCGCACGAAGCGCAGCAATTCGCCGATGGCGACGCGCGGCTCGTGGCCGGCGAGGTTGATGTCGCAGACGACCAGCGCCCCGGCATTGATGAAGGGGTTGCGCGGGATGCCCTGCTCGCGCTCGAGCTGGACGATCGAGTTGAACGGCGTGCCCGATGGCTCCCGCCCGACCCGGCGCCAGAGCGTGTCGCCGACCTTGCCCAGCGCCTGGGTCAGCGCGAAGACCTTCGAGATGCTCTGGATCGAGAAGGGCTCCTCGCTGGCGCCGGTGGCGTGGAGGCTGCCGTCGGCAGTGACGACGCAAAGCCCGAACTGGCGCGGATCGATGCGGGAGAGCGGCGGGATGTAGCTCGCCACCTCGCCGCGCTCGCCCGCCTCGGCCATCTCGGCGGCGATGTCCTGCACGAGGCGCGCCAGATCCGCCACGCTCTCCCTCCCACGCATCAGCAGGTCTCAGGCAAGCCCGATGCGCCCGCCGAGGTCAAGCGGGCGGGGCCTGCGGAGCGGGTTGCGTCTCAATGCAGCAGGCGCGCGCCGCCGGCGCCCTGCCCGTCGATGACGGCGCGCTGGCCGGCGATGACGCAGAGCGCCTTTCCGCGCGACTTCGCCTGGTAGAGCGCGGCATCGGCGGCGGCCATCACGGTGCTCATCTCGCTGCCGTGCTCCGGCGCCAGCGCGATGCCGACCGAGGCGCCGATGTTCAGGCGGTGGCCGCTGTCGAGCACGTAGGGGGCGGAGATCTCCTTGACCAGGCGTTCGCCGATCCTCTGGAGCTGAACCCGTTCGGTCTGCTCGGACAATACGACGAATTCGTCGCCGCCGATCCGGGCGGCGATGTCGGAGCTGCGCACCAGCGAGCGCAGCCGCTCGGCGACGAGCTGGAGCAGCGCGTCGCCGGCCGGATGGCCATAGGTGTCGTTCACGGCCTTGAAGCCGTCGAGGTCGAGATAGATCAGCGCGAGCCCCTGCGGCGCCTCGGCGCTGCCGAAGCGGGTCGAGAAGGCGCGCGTCAGCCCGGCCCGGTTCGACAGGCCGGTCAGCATGTCATGGCGGGCATGGAAGGCGTTCTCGCGCTCGGCCCGCATGGTCGAGATCAGCATGGCGTTCAGCTTGTAGGCGGCGATCGTCATGCTGAGCAGGTAGAACGGGATCTGCATGAAGGTGATGAACATGATCGGCTCGTTGCCGAACGGGGCCGCGAAGCAGCACGGCCCCAGCGTCAGCGCGATCATCACGCCCGCCATGCGCGGCGCCCCGAAATTCCGGAAGCAGATGCCGCCGACCATGGCGGCCGCGGAGAGGCATGCCAGCGTCGCCGCGACCCAGTCGCCGCTGGTCAGGCTCAGGAAGGTGCCGGCGCCGATGCCCGCCGCCCAGCCGACGCCGAGCAGGAGATAGGCGTCGGTCCAGGTCGGCTCGCCGCGCGCCGCCTTCCTCTGGGCGCGCACGAGCACGAAGAGCCGGATCAGGCAGCACAGCACCTCGAAGGCGCACCAGAGCTGGAACGGCAGGGTCGGGATGCGCCAGGCGATGAGGAAGGAGACGGCGAGCGAGTTGACGACGCCGCCGGCGAAGATCGGCAGGGTCCCGAACAGGCTGGCGACCAGCGCTACCCGGATCTCGGCGGGAACGTCCGGGCCCGCGTCGGCGAGCCAGCGCGTGACACGCCAGCGCGGCAGAGTGTAACGCAGGGCTGCACCACTCATAGGCCGGTCGAGCTCCTCGTTGCGGGCAGGGCGTCGCACTGCTCGGACGAAGCGCGGCTTAGGCCGAAGAGGTTACGATTCGGTGTGGCGGTCCGTTGGGTCTTCGCGAGCGCGGCCGACAGCCGGCCCCGGCGTCAATTCGCCTCGCGATAGACCCAGACGCGCGCGGGCGGGATGTTGCGCAGCACCCAGTCGGAGACGAAGGCCTTCAGGCCGGAGCCCTTGCGCGGGATCGGCGAGATCACCGAATAGGTGAACTGGATGAAGGGCGCGCCCTCCACCAGCAGCGGGAAGGCCTCCTTCGCCAGCGCCGAGCGGGCCGGCGGCGGGCGATTGAACAGGGGCAGGCTGGAGACCAGCGCGATGGCCTTCTCCGTGAGGTGGCCGGCCAGCGTCGTCGAGAGCGCGTAGGCATCGCCCTGGACGACCGTGGCGCGCGGAAAGCGCTCGCGCAGCAGCGCGCAGAATTCCGGGCTGTATTCCACCAGGATCAGCCGCCCCTCGTCGATGCCGCGCTCGATCAGGGCCTCGGTGACGGGACCGGTTCCCGGGCCGATCTCGATGACGGGGCCGGGCTGCTCCGGGTCGACATAGGAGGCCATGCGCCGGGCCAGCGCCGGGCTCGACGGCGTCACCGAGCCGGTGCGCAGCGGATCGTCGATCCAGGATTTGATGAAGCGCGCCTCGTCGCCCAGCTTCGACTTGGCCTCGCTGACGCGGCTCCTGAGCTTCTCCGCCTTGGTGCGGACCTCGCCCTCGACCTTGTAGCGGACCGCCGCCACCTTGAGCTTCGCTTCGGCCACGCAATCGACCAGATCCGCCGCGGTGACCCGGACCTCGCCCTCCAGCCGGCTGGCCACGCGCGACTGGCCGAGCCGGGCCGCGATCGAGCCCGCGCGCGGCGGGCGATGTCGAGTCGTCGAAGACATGAAACCCCTTGTACGCTGCAAAACGGCTCGCTTTCCAGCGTCGCGGAAACGTGACTACCCGGCATATGGGGTCAAATCCGGCCGCGCGGCAAGCGTTTTTGCGGGTCGGAAAGCCGCTCAAATCAGCGGTCGCGGCGCCTTCGTGCTGTCGTAGATCGCGGCCATGCGGGCGGTGAGGCGCGGATTGAGCAACGTCAGCCGGCCGCCGGCCATGGCGAAGAAACCCGCCTTGCGCAGCTTCGACCAGGTCTTGCTGGTGTGGACGAGCGAGAGGCCGAGCGCGTCCGCGATCTGCTGCTGCGATAAGGGAAAGGCGAAGCTGCCCCCGCTCACCAGCCCGAGCGCATCGGCGCGGCGATAGAGCGTGATGACCAGGGCGGCGATGCGCTCGCCAGCGTTGCGCTGACCGACCGAGGTCAGGTTGTCGTCCACCATCGCCTCCTCGCGCGAGCCCAGCCAGGCGAGTTCGTAGGCGAGCTTCGGCATCCGCGCGAACAGCTCCCAGATCCGCTTGCGCGGAAAGACGCAGAGCTCGACATCGGTGAGCGCCTCGATGCCGTGCTCGGCGGCGGCGAGCAGGGAGGCCTGGAGGCCGACGAGATCGCCGGGCAGCAGGACGTTGAGGATCTGGCGGCGCCCGTCGGGCAGGGATTTGTAGCGGAAGGCCCAGCCCGCATAGAGCGTGTAGAGCTCGGCGCCCTCCTGCCCGGGATGGATGATGTCGCTGCCGGCGGCCAGGCTGCGATGCTCGGTCTTCATTGTCTGGATGAAGCTCAGCTCCTCGTCGCTCTTGTCCTCGAAGGCGGGCTTCAGGCGCAGCGGGCAGGCGAGGCAGGAAGGGCCCGGGCGCCCGCCCCTGGCGTTGAGATAGGTCACGGAATTCGATTCCCCCAGGCGGCGCAAGGCTGCGCCGATGGCGCATCAACGCGCGGATGCGGTCCGGCGTTCCGTCCCGGGATCGCGACGGCGCGCTGGGGAACCTGGCCCGGTCCGACGGCGTTTGGCTTGTAATCACCGGCCCGACGGGCCGGCAGGCGTTGGGAGACGGAGATGCTGAACGACAGCCTTGCCCCCGCCAAGCGGGCTCTGATTTTCTTCGGTTGCATGGCCGCCCTGGTCGGCGGTCTCACCTTCGGGGCCGGCTGGCAGGTGCCGACCGACCGGAGTTCCGCCACGGTTGCCGCGTTGCGCGGCCGCGCGACGGCGGACGAGCCGCGCTTTGCCGCCGCGCGGGCGGAGCGCGGCGGGGCGGTCCCGCGGCCCGGCCTGCCGGCCGTGTCCAAGCAGGCCATGGCGGAAACCGGCCGGCCGGCCATCCTGCGCTGAGCGCCGGGGGGAACCGCCGGACCCGCCCTGCGTTGCTCGCATGGCGCTCCTCGCGCTGGACTTCGAGCCGCCTTCGGGCGGCTTGTTTTTTGGTGCCGCTCCGGGGTCAGGGGAACATCATGTATCTGCGCGTCCGGCACGCCACCACCTATCGCTACCGCACGCCGGTCAGCTTCGGCCCTCACCGGCTGATGCTGCGTCCACGCGACAGTTTTGACCTCCGGCTGGTGACGACGGCGCTGGCGATCTCGCCGCCGGCGTTGCTGCGCTGGATGCACGACGTCTATGGCAATCCCGTCGCGGTCGCCGATTTCATCGCGCCCGCCGATACGCTCGACATCGTCAGCGAGCTGACGGTCGAGCGCTTCGGTTCGGCGCTGCCGCGCAGCCGGCTGGAGCCGGCCGCCGCCTTGACGGAGGCGGTCTACAGCGATGGCGAGCGCATCGTGCTGCAGCCTTATCTCGCCCTCGCCGCGGCCGATCCTGACGGCGTCCTCGAAGCCTGGCTCGCCGAATTCAGGAGCCGGACCGGCGGGGGCTCCGGCCACCTCCTGCGCGACCTCGCCCATGCGATCCATGCCGGGCTGAGCTATGCCTTGCGCTACGACGAAGGCACGCAGCACCCGGCCGACACCCTCCGGCTCGGCCGAGGCTCCTGCCGCGACTATGCCTGGCTGTTCATCGAAGCGGCGCGCCGATTGGGTTTCGCGGCGCGCTTCGTCACCGGCTACCTCCAGGACGGGGGACCGGATCCGGCCGGGCTCGTCTCGCCCGTCGGGCTAACCCATGCCTGGGCCGATGTCTTCATTCCCGGCGACGGCTGGGTCGAGTTCGATCCGACCAATGATCTGGTGGCGGACCGCCAGCTCCTGCGCATCGCGGTCGCCCGGGTGCCGGAGGACGCCTCGCCCGTCGCCGGCAGCTTCACCGGGCCGCCCGGCTCCTTCCTGGGCCTGTCCGTCGGCGTGGAGATCGAGCCCGTGGCTCGGCCGGACGAAGCGCCCGGCTGAGCCACGGGTCGTTCAGCCGTGATGCCTGACGCGCCAGCTTCCGAGGCTGCGGCCTTCGGCCGGCCCGCTCTGCACCGCCTCGATCTGCGCGAGCAGGCCGGCGAAGAGGCGCGGCGGCTCCTGATGCGCGATCTCGCGGTCGGCCTCGAGCGCGACCTCGATCGTGGTCTCGTCGAGATCGGCGACGCTGAGCGTGATCCGGGCTCCCGGCGTGCTGCGCAGCACGCGCGAGGCGACATCCGCGACGAGGAAGCCGAGCGGGATGATGCGGTCGACCGACAGGGTGGCGGCCGTCTCGATCCGGCTCGAGATCCACTGGTCGCGACGCCGGATCAGGTTCGCGATCATCGACACCACGTCTTCCAGGAACAGGTCGACCCGCACCGGCTGCATCTCGCCGTCCGCGAGGGTGAAGCGATAGGCCGCCGACAGCACATGGACGCGGCATTCCGCATCCGCCAGCGCGGTCCGGGCATCGTCCTGGTAGTCGCGCTTGCTGAGGCCGATATAGCTCTGCACCACCTGGAGGCTGTTCTTCACCCGGTGGTGGAGTTCCCGCACCAGGAAGCGGTTGTCGTCGAGCGCGGTCTGCAGGCGGCGCTGACGCACCTCCTGCTCGTCGACCATGGCGTTGAAGGCCTCGGCGACGCTGCGGATGTCGCTGGGCATGTCGTCGGCCACGGCGGCCCGCGCCCGTTTGGTGGAGGCGCGCGAGCGGGCCGCGGCCTCGATGCTCCGCAGCCAGCGCACGCAATGCCGGTCGATGGCGCGCAGATAGACGAGGCAGAGCAGGTTCAGCGTGGCGAGCGGTGCGAGGATGAACACGGCGAGTTGGATGCGGGCATCCCGTTCATGCGGCTCGTTGAAGGTGGCGATGACGTAGAAGCCGGGCTCGGCGATCATCCGGGCCGCATAGGTGCGCTCGGTCCCATCGCGGCCGGCGGCGTACCAGCGGTCCAGCTCCCCGGGAGGGCGGAGCTCGCGCGGCAGCCACGCCTCCGGCGGGTTGTCGCCGCGATTGGCGACGACTCCGCCCTCCTGCGAGACGAGGGCGATGTCCATGCCCTTGCTGCCGCTGCCGAGGTCGAGCACGCTCTCCAGGACCTCCGGCGCGACCAGCAGCAGCGCTTCCCGCATGTCCCCGCCCGTCGCCGCAGGGTTCTCGGCATGGACGGAGAGGTAGCGGCGATCGCCGATCGAGGCCTGACCGTACCGGGCCGCGCCGAGATCGACACCCTTCCAGGGGGCGACGGGGGGAAGCGGACGCATGCTCGCCGCCGTCCGCTCCAGCGCCTGCGCGTCGATGCCGGGGTCGAGCGCGGCGCTGCACAGCCCGCCATCGGCGCTGCGGACCAGGACGGCCGAAAAGCCGCGCGCCTGGCCGAGCATCTTGAGGCCCGCCTGGCTGCAGAGCGCGGGAGACAGGGCCGCTTCGGAAACCGTGGCGCTGAAGGAGAGCAGCGAACGGAGGGCGCCGCGATACCAGACGCGCGTACGCACGGCGAAATCGTCGGTGGTCTGGATCTGCGAGGCCTCGATGTCGCCCATGATCGTGCGATAGGCGGTGGCTGCGGTGAGCACGGTCACGCAGCCGATCGGAAGCTCAATCGCGATCAGGAGCGCCAGGAGGCGCCCCCGCACCGTACGGAACCGCGCGAGACGCATTCAGAACCCGACTGTTTCGGAACGCGCCCTTTGAATCGCGGCTGTGCTGGTCCGGTCCGGACTGAGATCGTCGACGCTGCCGATGGAGAGAAGTTCGGCCAGCTTCGTGCGCGCCCGGTTGACGCGGCTCTTGATGGTGCCGATCGCGACCCCGCAGATGTCCGCGGCCTCCTCGTAGGAGAGCCCCGTGGCACCGACCATGATGAGCACCTCGCGCTGTTCCTCCGGCAGCTTCGCCAGCGCCTTGCGGAAATCCGCGAGGTCGAGATGGCTCTCCTGGTTGCCCTGGGTCGCCATGCGCTCGGCATAGGTGCCTTCGCTGTCCTGCACCTCGCGGCCGCGCTTGCGGTAGAGCGAGTAATAGGTGTTGCGCAGGATGGTGAAGAGCCAGGCGCGCAGGCTCGTGCCGGGTTCGAACTTCTCGGAATTGCCCCAGGCCTTGAGCAGCGTGTCCTGCACCAGATCGTCGGCGAGCTGGATCGAGCCCGACAGCGACGCCGCGAAGGCGCGCAGATTGGGAATTTCCCGGATCAGCCCGTCCTTGAAATCATTTGAGATCATCGGGCGACGCTCCGGCTGCCCTTTGTTCCGTCGCTTCCAGCTGCGCCAGCAGCACCAGAAACTTGTCGGGAACGGGGGCGTTGACGATGTCGTCGTAATGCGCCTTCAGCGAACGGCCGATGGATTCCTGCACCTTCGGGTCGAGGACCATGTCGAAATCGTCGTTGTCGCCTCCGGGATCAGCCATCGCAGCTTCCAAATTGGTCATCTCAGCCCTCGCGCCAGGATCTCGCCCGCTTTTTCATCAGGTCCCCGATCCAGAATCCCATTATGGCCGAGCCGATCCCGAATGGCGATGGATGGCGGCACCGATACGCCCTTCGAACCGACAAGGGACGAAAAGGTTCCGCCCGGCCGCAAAAATAAATCGCTTGTCTGTGGAAATGCCTAAGCCATTATTCACGCGCAATAAAAAGGACAAGTTGATGTCGATTGCCAAGGAAATTGCGCCCCACCTTCCCTATCTGCGCCGCTTCGCGCGCGCGCTCAGCGGCACGCAGGCGAGCGGCGACGCGCATGTCGTCGCGATGCTCGAGGCGCTCGTCGCGGATCCTTCCGGATTCCCGCGCGACCTCGATCCGCGCATCGGCCTCTACCGCACCTTCCTCCGGCTCTGGTCGTCGGCCGGGGTCGATGCGAAAGAGGCGGTGGTGGAGCTCGGGCGCTCGCCCGCCGAGCGCAATCTCGAGGCGCTGACGCCGCGCCCGCGCCAGGCCTTCCTGCTGCGCACGGTCGAGGGCTTCGCGATCGACGAGGTTGCCGCGATCATGCAGGTCTCCTCCGCCGAGGCCTCGGACCTGGTCCAGACCGCCGGGCAGGAGATCGCCGAGCAGGTCGCGACCGACGTCCTGATCATCGAGGACGAGCCGATCATCGCGCTCGACATCGAGACGATGGTCGAGGAGCTCGGCCACAGCGTCACTGGCGTCGCCCGGACGCAGCGCGAGGCGATCGCCCTGGTCGGCAAGAAGCGCCCGGGCCTCGTGCTCGCCGACATCCAGCTCGCCGACGGCAGCTCGGGCCTCGACGCGGTCAACGAGATCCTGACCTCGATCGACGTGCCGGTGATCTTCATCACCGCCTATCCCGAGCGGCTGCTGACGGGCGACAGGCCGGAACCCGCCTTCCTCATCACCAAGCCGTTCCAGCCGGAGGCGGTGAAGGCCGCGATCAGCCAGGCGCTGTTCTTCGATCGCCGGGCCGGCCGGAAGGCGGCCTAGGCACTGCCTGCCGGGGCAGCCGCTCCGACGGGCCCTTCCTTTTCGCCTGAGCCGCGGTACGGATCTCCGGCAGCGGCGCTCGCGGCGCGATGTCGGGTAGGCGTTCAGTTGGGGAGGGTGTGGACCATGGCGGGGATGTTCGTGGCTGCGGCTGCCGGCGCCGTTTCGGTTGCGGCGGCGCTGTTCTCGGGAACCGTCCAGCCGGGAGCGTGGACCGGCGAATTTCTCTCATTGGTGCTCGCGGCCCTGACGAGCGTCGCGGTGGCGAGCGCATCGGCGCTGGACGGCTGATCAGGCATCCCGGCGTGGCTCTTGCCGCAGCTTCCGCTTCTGCCGGCGCGGGCGGCCGTCGATGGCAAGCTCGTCAGCGGTCCGGCTCGGCCGTGCCGGGAGGGGCGGCGGAGCCGGGAGGTGGCGCTGCGGCGACCACGGTCAGCGCCGTGCGCCGGGCCGCCATCACCAGCAAGGCGGCCTCCCGCCCCAGCCCGGATGCGATCAGATCCTCGAGCTCCCAGAAGGGCGGCGGATCGGCCGCCCCGCCATGGGGCGAAGGCACGATTCTCGGGGGAATCCCTTGCGGGCGACTCACGGTCATCGACATACCCATGCCAAGATCAAGCTGCAACGCAACGGGCCTGCCATGGTTTCCTTAAGCCGGAACTGTGGGCATCCTGGGGCGTTTCGTCCGGTCACCTCGCGGGAGCGATCACAATGAGCATTCGGCATTCCCGGTCGTGCCTGAGCGCCGCGGCCGTTCTCGCCTGCCTCCTGGCCGCGCCGGCGCAAGCCCAGTCGGGGCCGCCGACCGGGCGCCTGTCCTGCGCCATCGGGACCGGGCTGGGTGCCGTGATCAAGTCGCAGCGGCCGCTCGACTGCCGGTTCAGGCCGCGGCGCGGACCGACGCAGCACTACACCGGCATCGTCCGCCAATACGGGCTCGACCTCGGCTCGATCCGCGGGACCACCATGGGCTGGCATGTCTACGGGCCCTATGCGCGCGCGCCGCTGGGAGCGCTGAACGGGCGCTACGCGGCGTCGGGCGCGGCAGGCGCCGGCACCGCCCGGGCGCCCCTCGTCGGCGGCGCCAACAACAAGGTCACCCTGCAGCCGCGCGTGGTCCAGACGACACGCGGCGGCTTCAACGTCGCCGTCGGCGTCACGCAGTTCGAGCTGACGCTCAAGCCCCCGGGCCGCCGGCGCTGAGCGAGCGGAATCGCCGCTTACGATTTGATAACCTCGCTTCCGCACATTTGAATTGAATGAGAGGAAAACCGGCTCGGATGCGTGCCGGGCCAGGAACATCGGTCAGCCTGTTACGTTAGAGAGTAACAGGCTGGAGTGTGTGAGATAATCCTTCGATGGCGCCGATTCGCGTACTGATTGTCGAAGACGACCCGTTCATCGCCATGGACATCGAAACGGCGGTGGCGGATCAGCTTGGCGACGAGGCCGAGCTGATCGTCGTCGAGTCCGTCGCCAAGGCCCGGAAGGCGGCGGCGGCGGAGCCGTTCTCCTGCGCCCTGCTCGACATCGACGTCGTCGACGGCAAGACCTTCGAGGTCGCCGATACGCTGCAGAGGACGGGCATCCCCTTCGCCTTCGTCTCGGGATCCGCGCCGCAGGAGGTGCCGAAGCCGCTGCGTCAGGTCCGGTTCCTGCGCAAGCCGTTCTCGACGCGCGAGATCGCGGCCTTCGTCATGGCCGCGATCGGCGGCCTGCCGTCCGAGAGCGTCGCCTGAGATCGTGACCTTCACCGGCTGGGGCCGCTGGCCCTCAGGCTTGGCTGCGTTTCGGCACGACGACCGTGACGCAGGTTCCGGGGCGCGTGCTTCCCGGCTCGAGCGGCCGCACCGTCATCGTCGCCCCCATGCTGCGGAGCAGGCTGGTGATGACGGTCTGGCCCAGGCCCTTGTTCTGGACGTCGGCCGGCATGCCGATGCCGTCATCCTCGATCGAGAGCGACAGGGCCGGTTCGCCGTCCTGCTCGATGCGCGCGAGCCGGACCGTGATCCGCCCTGCCATCCCGTCCGGGAAGGCATGCTTGATGGCGTTGGTGACGAGCTCGTTGACGATGACGACATAGGAGACCGCGTCGCGGCCGGGCAGCCGGATCGAGTCCAGGTCGAGGGCGATCGAGATCGGCCGCCCTTCCGCCGCCTTGCCGATCTCGGCGAGCAGGTCCTCCATATAGGGACGCGCCTCGATCGCATCGGTCTCGATGTCGAGGCGCAGCCGCCGCTGGCCCGCGGCGATCGCCTGGATGCGCGATTGCGCCTGCGCCAGCGCCGCCTTGACCGCGGGTTCGCGCGTCTGCCGGCTCTGCACGTTGAGCAGGGCGGAGACCATGGCGAGATTGTTGCCGACGCGGTGGTTGACGTCGCGCAGCAGCGCCTCGATGCGCAGGCGCTCGCCTTCGAGCTCGCGGGTGCGGTCGCTAACGATCTGCTCCAGCTCGGCATTGCTGAGCGCCAGCTCGGTGCTGCGGCGCTGGCGCCGGCGCAGCACCTGCCAGGCGGTGAAGGCGAGCCCGGCGAGGGCGACGACGATGCCGCTGCTCGCCCAGACGCGCCGCCGCTCCTCATGGCGCTGGAGCGTGTGCAACTGGACATTCTCCGCCTGCTGGATGTCGCCGACGATCCCGCGCAGCCTGTCCATGGTGGTGATATCGGGGCCTTCGCGCAGGATGGCGACGGCCTCGTCCCTTCGGCCCTTGCGCGCGAGCTCGACCGACTGCTCGAGCTCGGACAGCCTGCGGAGCGTGGTCTCGCGCAAGGCGAGGGCGCGGCCCTTCTGCACCGGATCGGCATCGACGAGCCCCGCGAGCGCGTCAAGCTCGGGCCCGGCCTCGGCGCGGCCTTCGGCGAAGGTGGTGAGGTAGGCGTCCCGGCCGGTGAGCAGATAGCCGAGCTGGCCGGTTTCGGCGTCGCTGACCCGCCCCAGGAAGCGCTCCGCCCGCTCGCGGATCTCGATGGCGTGCGAAACCCGGTCGGCGGTACGCCGGGCCTGCAGGTTGATCCAGGTCGCCAGCACCACGGCGGCGGCGACGACGGCGATGGCGGATATGGTCACGGTCGCCGAGCGCAGGCGCGCGGCCAGGCGGGGAAATGCGGGGGGTGACAAGCGGTTGCGGAGCCTCGCCGGAGGGGACATGCCTATCCTGCTAAAGGACACATGTCCGATTCCCTATGTAAAAAGACGGGCCGCGTAAACCCCGGGGCCGGGAGGCGGATTCAAGCCTCGTCCTCGTCCGTCCCGGTGAAGAGCTGCCGGCCGAGGATGGTCCCGAGCACGCCGATCCCCGCCAGCGCGGCGACGCGCCAGCCGGTGCGCGAGCTCAGCACCCGGGCGGCCAGCGGGGCCGCGGCCAGCGCGGCCGTCGCCGCGACGGGGCGGGGCGGGCGCGGCCGGTTCCTGACGAAGAGCCCGACGCAGAAGGCGATCAGCGCGGCCAGGACGAGGCCCCCGGCCACCCAAAGGCTCGCCGCCACCGCGCCGTAGCGCGCGGTCAGGAGCGTGTGCGCCGCATCGAGCGCATAGCCGCCGGCGCAGAGCAGGAGCAGCGCGGCGAAGGCGAACAGGCCGATGACCGTCGCATTGCGCTTCACCGTTCCGGAGACTTCCGAGGCGATGAAGGATCCAAGCCCCCCGAACATCGGCTAGCGCGCCGAAAGATAGCCGACGAACAGGCCGACCGCCGCCGCCAGGCCCAGGGCGCGCAGCGGCCGCTCGCGAATTTCGTCCTCGATCAGCTTCTGCAGCTCGCCGGCCTGCTCCTTGGCGACGTCGACCACCCGGTCGGTGTCGACGCCGACCGCGCGCAGGCGGTCGCCGACCGTCGCGGCGATGTCCTCCGCGCTGCGGGACAGGGTTTCCTCCAGGGCGCTCGCCTGCCGCTTGGCGCGGGCTCCGGCGCGGCGCGCCTTCGTCGCGACCTCCTCGGCGCCGGCCTCGATCTCGCTCCCGGCGCGCTTGGCGGCGGCCGCCGCCTGACGTTTCGAAGGTGCCGTGCTTGCCATGTCGATCGTTTCCCTGTCGCTCGATGCCGCGCCGCCGATGGTGGCCGGACGGTCCACTCGCTGCAAGAGGCTCGCTGGCGCGAGCCTCCTTCACCGCGCCAACGCATCGACCCCCGCTTCTGTTCCGCCGGGGCCTCGCCGCCTCAATGCGCCTCGTCCCAATTCCCCGCCGCGCGCGCCTCGACGGCGAGCGGCACGCGGAGCTGGACCGAGGGGTGCGGCGCCTCGACCATCACCTTCTCGATCACCGGCAGGGTTTTCTCGACCTCGGTCTCGGGAACCTCGAAGACCAGCTCGTCATGGACCTGCAGCAGCATCCGCGCATTGAGCCGCTCGGCCGCGAGCGCGGCATCCATCCGGATCATGGCGCGGCGGATGATGTCGGCGGCCGAACCCTGGATCGGCGCGTTGATCGCCTGGCGCTCGACGAAGGCGCGCTCGGAAGGATTCTTCGAGGAGACCGCCGGGAAATGGCAGACGCGCCCGAAGATCGTGGTGACTTGGCCATGGGCGCGGACATGGGTCTTGGTCTGGTCCATATAGTCGCGGATGCCGGGGAAGCGCTCGAAATATTTGCGGATATAGGCGCCCGCCTCCTCGCGGCCGATGCCGAGCTGGTTGGCGAGGCCGAAGGCCGAGATGCCGTAGATGATGCCGAAATTGATCGCCTTGGCGCGGCGGCGCACCTCGCTCGGCATGCCCGCGACCGGCACCCC